>Ga0182006_1000757_pt1 | contig 22069 bp, 21 predicted proteins | sample Sormic07211104_1_FD_123022 | JGI IMG/M metagenome (GOLD analysis project Ga0182006, IMG submission 123022) | Rhizosphere microbial communities from Sorghum bicolor, Mead, Nebraska, USA - 072115-104_1 MetaG | ecosystem: Host-associated > Plants > Roots > Rhizosphere | place: USA: Nebraska...
TCGCTTATGCGGCGCAGGGTCGTAGCGCGGGCGAAACCTTGAAACGCTACTTGAGTATTGCCGCTGAGAAACAACCTGGGCGGGAAATTTCCATCCGAGCCTGGTCGCTGCATGATCCGTTGGTAGGCGAGTTTCAGCAGCGTGTTGACACAAGACGACTGGATTTCGCGATACGCACGTGCCGCCGCTTGGTCCATATGCCAGGCCAAGCAGAAGTGATTGCTCAGGTGGCCCATCTGTGCCTGATTGGAGGTCAACAGGCAGGGCTGCGGCGTGATGCCGTTCGCTTCAACAGTTTCCTGCATCGAGCCTTTTCACTTTTCGAAGGGGCTCTTCCACCGTGGCGGGCCTAGGTCATGAGCTAAATGGGGTAACTGAATAAATAGAGTTCGCGTGCCACTGCAAATGCGCGCCACTGCTCTCCTGGGTCTAAAAACAGGACAAATGAGGTGAGGGTTGACTGGCGAATGCAATCAGGTGCGCAACTGGCATGCAGTTTCGCACCTGAAAACTATTGGAGGTTGATTGACACTCCAAAGAGACCTGACGAAATGCTGGATTAATGTAATAACGAGCGGCGTCTCGCATAGGCGAAGTAGATCACCAGGCCAATTGCCAACCACGCCCCAAATGCCAGCCAGGTTGTCTGCTTGAGGAAGGTCATCAAGGTTACGCAGAACGCGATGGCGAGCAATGGAACAATGGGCACGCCCGGGCATCTGAATGCGCGAGGAAGATCGGGTCGGGTCTTGCGCAAGACGATCACTGCCACCGAGATCAGACTGAATGCGGCCAACGTACCGATGTTGATCAGCTCGGCGAGGACGTTCAGCGGAATCAGTGCCGAGATCAGCCCGAAGACTATTCCGACCATCCAGGTGGCGAAAAATGGGGTGCCGAATCGTGTATGAACCCTGGAAAGGCGCTGGGGAAGCAGTCCGTCGCGCGACATCGCGTAGATGATCCGGGTTTGACCGTAAGCCATCACCAGAATGACAGTCGTCATGCCAACGATTGCGCCTAAATCAACGAACCCGGCAACCCAGCTTTCACCGGCATGTTGCAACGCCAATGAGACCGGATGATCAACGCCAAGGAATTGGGCATAGGGCACGATGCCGGTCATGATCATTGAAACGGCAACGTATAACACCGCACAAACGGCCAAGGAACCGATAATACCGATGGGGAGGTCACGCGCCGGTTTTTTCACTTCTTCGGCGGCAGAGGAAACCGCATCGAAACCAATGAAAGCAAAAAAAACCAAGGCCGAAGCACTCAAAATGCCATGGCCACCGAAGGGCGCGAATGGTTGCCAGTTAGCCGGCTGAACATGTCGCACACCAACGGCGATGAAGAGCAGCACCACGGCGATTTTGATGATTACCATCACGTTGTTTACGCGCGCGGATTCCTTGATGCCCATGGAAAGCATCCAGGTAATTGCCAGCATAATCACCAGCGCGGGTAGGTTGAACCAGGTTTCCACGCCGGGCAAAGAGCCTGGCGCCGCCGTAAGCACAACCGGAAGATTCAGCCCAAATCCGCTCAGCAGGGACTGGAAGTAACCCGACCACCCAACAGACACAGCCGAACTGGCCAGTCCGTATTCGAGCATCAGATCCCAGCCGATCATCCAGGCCACCAACTCTCCCAGCGTCGCGTAGCTGTAGGTGTAAATCGAGCCTGCTACCGGTACAGATGAGGCGAACTCGGCATAACAGAGTGCTGCAAATGCACAGGCCAACGCCGCTATCAGGAATGAAACCATGAGGGCCGGTCCCGCAGTCAATGCGCCGGTTCCGGTCAATACGAAGATGCCCGTCCCCACGATTGCACCGATACCAATCAGGACCAAATCCATCGGCCCCAGCACTTTTTTCAACCCTGCAGGCGCTCGGGCAGCAGCAATCATTGCGTCCAGGTCTTTTGTTCTGAAAATGCTCAATATTGCCTCCGTTGTTACTTATTTTTATTGTCAGAGCCAGTGGCTTGGGTGTCGGAAATGACAAGAAATTGTATTTCAGTGCCTTGAAAATTAGTTTTCGAAACGGGTCTGTATTTAGTTATTTTTCAGTCGTTAATTATCCAAAATGTGTTCTTTACGTAATTTTCTTTCTAGTATTTGTAGTTTCTAGAAATGGATGCTTGATCAAGGACCTGCGGGATGGGGCCAATCGCCCTACCGCGTACGCATTGTTAAAGGGAGAGAACACATGGCGGAAATGGATAAGGTTGATCGTTCAATTCTGGAAATTCTGCAAATGAATGGTCGCCTGACGAACGCCGAGATCGCCGCTCGTGTTTGCCTGTCAGCGCCAGCCTGCTGGAAGCGCCTGAAGCGCCTGGAAGAGGAGGTGATTGTCGGGTATCACGCGCACTTGAACCCGAAGACCATAGGGCTGGGACTTTTCGCTTTCATCAGCGTCACCCTCGATAGTCACTCCGAGCAAGCCATGGAACATTTCGAAGCGGGCGTTCTGGCGCTGCCCAACATTATTGCCTGTCACAAAGTGTCGGGGAAATACGACTACCTCCTGCAGGTAGTCGTCAAAGACATGGAGGCATTCCATGAAGTCGCCATGCATCGCATACGTACGCTCGGCAATATCAAGGAAATGTACACCGGTTTTTCGCTCAAGGAGATCAAGCACTGCAATACCTTGCCACTGTAAATGCCTGGACTTGCTTGTTTCTGTACCTACGGTGGTGTGAGAGGACGACGGCTGTGAAGCCGCCTCCTACTCGATAATCTTTATTCACGCCGACAGCGTCACCTCAGTCTTCCACCTGAAATACCCGAGCGCTTCGCAGCGCTGGTTGATCAGCATGAAGCTCAGTTCGCAAGTTGCCACGCCCGTGCTCAGTTGCGAGCACTCCCAATAATGATCATCGGCCTTGTGGCTGCCCGGCTGGTTCGGGTTGGCGGGGTCGGGCGCGGGGACGGTCTGGTCGCCGTGGACGATCAGCTTGGGCGGAGAAAGGATCCCGGTATCGTCCACCGTGATGTTGTGGAATACCACGCTGTGTTCGGCCAGCAAACTGACGGTCCTGCCGCGAATATGAAAGACTTTTCCGTTGTGGGTGGTCAGTGTAATTTTGCTGTCATTTTTAACATTTTTCGTTTTTGGTGTAGCGCTGATGCCGAAGATGAAACCATCTTCAATCACGGTCGGCTTTTGCGGGTCAAGGCTGGGTTGCGCATAGCGCGAAAGCAGCGATTCGGCATCGACGACCAGCAGCACGCTATTGGCGGTCAGGGTACTCGCTGAAGGGGGGGTAATCGGTTCGGAAGTCATCATGGATTCCTTTCATGATGTTGACGCAAAACGGTAACCGCTTCGGTTTCAAGCAAGACATCCTGTTCCAGCCGAGGCGGCAACGGACTGGAGGTGACCCCTCGTTGCCAAGGGGTCGATTCCATCATCAGTTATGGATGGAAATGAACGGGTCCCACGAGCAGCAGCCGACAATCTGACAGTTGCGGTCGACGATCAGGAAGTTGAAATGGTAGGTCACGCGACCACACGCCAGGGTCTCCGAGGACCAGTAGTGGTTGGCAACTTTCTGACAGCTAGGCACCGAGGGATTGCTGGGGTTGGGTACCGCAACGCTAGCGGTAGCCGTGCGTGGCGAAGGCGGGGAGATCAGATCGTTGCCTTGGTTGCCGATGAATTTGTAGAAGATCACGGCCTGTTCGAAGCTCTGGGACAGGCTGGTTTCACGCCAGCGAATCAGATCGCCAACCTGGGCCTTGAGGTCCAGCTCGCCACCGGCCTGGCCACTGATCACGTTATCCTGGTTGGTGACCATGTAGACGTGCTTCCAGTCGATCAGCGTCGGTGAAGCAGGGTTTTTGCTGATGTTCGGGTAGTTTTTCAGAATGGTTTCAGTGTCGATGGAAACAAGTACATCCGTGACTCGAGACATAGTGAAGCTCCTTTTAACATAGTGATTGTCTGGCTACTTACCAGGCACGACAACGCTTGCTTGCCTTGTGGCCGTTGCGAACACACTACTGGGGAACCCACTCGATCACGGGTACGAGCTGGCCTTGCTCCTTGCCTTGAAATGACGGGTTGGGTTCCTTCCAACAGGCCGCGATAGGACTATAGATGCCATTTTCATACTGTCAAAAATGCTTTGCCGGTCGGTCGACGAACGGTCATTTCGGTTATGGCTTCCTACGATTTGGCGATAAAAAAGGCTCATCCGGATCCCCTGTGTTTTCCGATCGTCAAGTGATCCGGGTTCAGGCAATAGACAGACAAGACCTGTTAAAAAAGCAGTGAGCCAGGCAGGAGCATGGTGGAAAAGGGGGCGTTTTTTTGCTGGTTCACTCAACTTGGCTTTCAAGCCAGAGGAGGCGGCATGTTGTTACGTTACATGGTGTTGCTGGCAGTGGTGGTTACCGCAGCGGGTTGTGTGCAGGAACGGGTCGTTCATGACCGGCGTCCGGTGGAGCGTGAATATGTTGAGGTCATCGCACCGCAGCCGCCGCCGGAACGCGTTGTCGAGGTAGAGCCCGCGGGGCGACCGGGTTACCTCTGGTCCAGGGGGTACTGGCGTTGGGAAGGCGGGCGTTATGTCGCGGTTCATGGCCATTGGGTCCCGGAGCGACCGGGGTATCGTTATGTGCATCCGCACTGGGAGCAACGTAACGATGGTTGGCATTGGCGGGTGGGGGCGTGGGTTAACTGACGCGGACGATGTATCGTAGCCAACCGGTTGTCTGCCCCTGGCGACAACAATGCACCCGACAGGAGAGCGATATGAGTTGGTCCGCCAAACAATACGTAGCTTTCGAAGATGAGCGCACGCGCCCGGCGCGTGACTTGCTGGCCGCCATCCCAGCGGTGGACGTCCGTTCGGCCATCGACATCGGTTGCGGCCCCGGCAATTCGACCGAGTTGCTGGTGCAGCGTTTTCCCGATGCCGCGGTGCGTGGGTTGGACAGTTCGACCGATATGATCGAGGCCGCCCGCAAGCGTTTACCTCAGGTACGTTTCGACGTCGCTGACATTGATACCTGGAGCGACACCGGCCCGTTTGACGTGATCTTCGCCAATGCGGTGCTGCAGTGGGTGCCGGATCACGCCAGGCTGCTGCCGTCGCTGGTAAACAGGCTCACACCCGGCGGCAGCCTGGCGATCCAGATGCCCGATAACCTCAACGAACCGTCGCACCGGTTGATGCGCGAGGTCGCAGCGAACGGCCCTTGGGCTGACAAGCTGGCAAGGGCTGCCGGCCTGCGAACGGAAATGGAGGGTGCAAGCGGCTACTACTCAATGCTGCGTGGCCACTGCACTCGCGTCGATGTATGGCGCACCACTTACTATCATCCGCTCGCGGACGGCGCATCGGGCGTGGTCGAATGGTTCAAAGGCTCCGGTTTGCGGCCTTTTCTCGAACCATTGGATGACGTGGAACGGGCGCACTATCTCAAGCAGTATCAGGCGGCAATCGAGCAGGCCTATCCGGCGCTGAGTGATGGTTCGGTGCTGCTGCCGTTTCCGCGGTTGTTCATGGTGGCAACGCGCTGACGAATCAAAGGGGACACATTCGTCCCCTTGATTGATCCGATTTTCAGGCTATCAACTTTGCTGCAAGACCTTGAGCGCCGCCGAGGCTAGAAACCCTGAGCGACTTTTCTCTTCCGGATGGTGCAATACGTACTCATCGATGCGGTTGAGCAGATAGCCGGGCAGGGTGATGTTGAGTTTCTGCGCCTTGCCCAGGTATTTGGTGATATCGATATCCACCACGGCCCACGTGCACCCTGCGTACTGTGGATTGGCCGCATGCAGGGTCACTTTGTTGGCGGGCGGAATCGGTGATCCGTCTTCGGCCAGAATCTCGAAATGACCTTCGATGGCTTCGCGAGCCATGGCCATGGCGTCATCCAGATCTTCACCGGCGGAGAAGCAACCCGGAATATCCGGAACTTCTACGCCCCAGGCGTGTTCGTCATCACCCATGGAAATCGCGATGGGGTAAAGCATGTTCGTTATCCTCCGAGGGCGCAGTCCATCGGTTCGTCAGAGCAGCGCCTGTTGCAAAATACTAATGGCCGTTTTCTTGAGCAGGTCCTTTTTCGGGTGAGGAACCGTCACCAGTCCAGGCTTGGTCGGATGCTTGAAGTGGTGATGACTCCCTCTGATTCGTACCAGATACCAGCCGTCCGCAACGATTTGGCTTATCAAAAAACGGCTATTCACATCACCTCCCTGTGGTGTGCTTATGGTTACTATACCTACTGAAATTCACTAATCAACACTATAACCACCAACGCACCCTGGATACGGATGGAAGAGCTGCATGAAACGAGTCTAGGAGGGCATGTCGCGATGGTTTGGGTAGACCCCGTTTTCTGTATTGCAGGGTTTTGCCGCAGCGCCGAAGCGCCAGGAATGCTCAAATTTCAGGCATAAAAAACCGGCCGCTGCGGACCGGTTTTTTGCGTTCCCGCGCATCATGCGGCGTTTTTAAAGCAACTGATCAATCAAAACCGCATTGGTGTAGATCAAGCTTCCATCGCTCGCTCGATGCCCGACCAAATGGAACTGACCGCGCTCGTAATGCAGATAGACGCGCATCTGGCAGTCGGACAAGGGGCCATATCCCTCTGGCAAGACCAAATCCATTGTGCTCATGTCGACATCGACCATGGCTTCGGGCTCATGGGTCTCTTGTAGACGTTCTTCAGCTTGCTCCAGACGCAGATGAAGGGGGTCATCGACGTCAAAATGGATCTCACCGATCGGGATGGACTTCTGGTCGGGGCTGGGCTTGCACCAGCCTTCGATCGTCAGGGCACTCATGACGAAACCTCCGTCGTGGACTGCTGGATTTTGTGGCTGTTGTTCTCAATACCATCACTTATCTGACTGCTACGCACAGGCAGGGTTCGTCTTTTGGGCCGCTTCTGGCCGATCCCTGCCGTCCGTAATCTGAAATTGAGTATAGCTGGCAACCGGGCCTCGCTTGCCCGCCTCACGGTACAGCCCGATGGCTCTATACTTCTTACTGACTTTGCCACCGGGATGGGTGGCAGTTGTCTGCCCTGCTTGGACGTCAGTGGCGATGCTTTGGCATAACCAATGAGCAACAGGAACAGGATGAAGAGAACATGGCAATAGCAATTATCTTGATACTAATCGTTATTGCATCAGTACTCTTCCATATACTCGCGCCTTGGCATGCAACACCGGCAGCTTCCAACTGGGGATCCATAGACACCACCCTGTTTATCACCCTGATCATTAGCGGAATATTCTTCATCGCCATCACGGTTTTTATGGCGGTGGCGGTGATGCGTTATCGTCACAAGGAGGGATCCAGGGCGCACTACCAACCAGAAAGTAAAAAACTGGAACTATGGTTAATTATCGTTACTTCGGTAGGTATTGTCGCCATGTTGGCGCCAGGCCTGGTTGTTTACGATGATTTTATCCGGGTACCGAAAAATGCCTATGAGCTTGAAGTGATCGCCCAGCAGTGGCAGTGGGCCTTTCGCTTCCCTGGCCAAGACGGGAAGTTGGGTAAGTCAGATATCAAATTTGTTGATTCCACCAACCCCCTCGGCCTTGATCCCAATGATCCTGCCGGGCAGGACGATGTACTGATAAAAAGCAATGAAGTTCGTCTTCCGCTCGATAAGCCGGTGAAAGTTTTACTGCGATCCAAAGATGTGCTGCACGATTTCTATGTTCCGCAAATCCGCAGCAAGATGGACATGGTGCCGGGGATGGTGTCGTACTTTTGGTTTACTCCGACCAAAACCGGAAAGTATGAAATTCTTTGCGCTGAATATTGTGGTGTCGGTCATTACAACATGCGCGGCCAGATGATCGTGGAAGAGCAGGGCGCCTTCGATCAATGGCTGAAAAGCCAACCGACGTTTGCACAGACATTAGCCGCGGCTGCCAAGCCCAGTCAGGACAGCGTGCTGGAAAAAGGCCGCCAGTTGGTCGAAAAATACGGTTGCGGGGCCTGCCATAGCCAGGATGGCAGTGCCAGTCTCGGCCCGGGATGGAAGGGCTTGTATGGCCGCACTGAACAGCTTGCCGATGGCAGCAGTGTGCAGGTCGATGAGGCTTACCTGAAAGAGTCGATCCTCGATCCGAAGGCCCGCCTGGTACAAGGCTACCCGCCGGTCATGGTGACCTATACTCTCAATGACGATGAACTGGGTGCACTCATCGCCCTGATCAAATCACTGGGTGCTGCGCGACAAGGCGACGAATCTGCTGCCGGCCAAGCGCCGGGCCCAGGTGAGGACCTGGCGGCGCAGGGACAGCAGTTGGCTGAATCGCTCGGCTGCCTGGCCTGCCACAGTGTCGATGGCAGCAAGGGCATCGGTCCCAGCTGGCAGGGTCTGTACGGCAAGACCGAAACCCTTGCCGACGGTACGAGCATCAAGGTCGATGAGGGCTATATAAAAGACTCGGTTCTTAATCCCGCTGCCAAAATCGTCAAGGGATATGCACCCGTCATGCCGGTCTTTGCTCCCAGCGATAAGGAGTTGAATGCACTGATCGCCTTTATCAAATCCAAAGCGAATGCCGACGCTGATACGAGCAAGGCGCAGCCAGGGAAATAGCCGTAAGCAGCCAGAAGTACACCGAAACTTCGACAGGAGGATGACGTGATGGCCTATGCGGAGCAAGCCGAAACAGAAGCACTGCACGAGCCTAAAAGTTTCCTGACCAAATACATCTGGAGTCAGGACCACAAGGTCATAGCCATTCAATACTCCTTGACGGCTCTGTTCGTGGGGCTTATCGCCGTGGTGTTGTCCGACTTGATGCGCTTACAGATAGGCTTCCCTGGCAGTTTGGCGTTCATGGACGCCAATACTTACTATCAGGCGATGACCATGCACGGCATGATCATGGTCATTTATTTGCTGACGGCCCTGTTTCTGGGTGGCTTCGGTAACTATCTGATCCCACTGATGGTGGGCGCCCGCGACATGGTCTTCCCCTACGTCAACATGCTGAGCTACTGGTTCTACCTGGTGGCGGTACTGGTATTGCTCGCCGGTTTCTTTGTGCCGGGCGGTCCCACCGGTTCGGGCTGGACGCTCTATCCGCCGCAGTCCATCACCAAGGGGACACCGGGGGTCGAGTGGGGCATTGTCCTGATGCTCGTCTCTCTGGCGATTTTTATTGTCGCCGCCACCATGGGCGGGCTGAACTACGTCACCACGGTATTGCAGGCACGCACGCACGGCATGACATTGTTTCGCATGCCGCTCTCCGTATGGGGAATCTTCATGGCGTCGATCATGGCCTTGCTGGCCTTCCCTGCGTTGTTTGTCAGCGCGGTCATGATGCTGTTCGACAAGCTATTGGGTACCAGCTTCTTTATGCCGGCGATCATCTCGCTGGGGCAACAGCTCAATCATCAGGGCGGCAGCCCGATATTATTCCAGCACCTGTTCTGGTTCTTCGGCCACCCGGAAGTCTACATCGTGGCTCTTCCTGCATTTGGTCTGGTCTCCGACTTGATCAGCACCCATGCGCGTAAAAATATCTTCGGCTACCGAATGATGGTGTGGGCGATTATTGCGATTGGCGTGCTCAGCTTTGTGGTCTGGGCGCACCATATGTATGTCAGCGGGATGAACCCGTACTTTGGCTTTTTCTTCGCCGTCACCACCTTGATCATCGCAGTGCCGACTGCACTGAAAGTCTATAACTGGGTGTTGACCCTGTGGCGGGGCGACATTCATCTGACCGTGCCGATGCTGTTTGCCCTGGCCTTTATCGTCACCTTCCTGGTGGGCGGTCTGACCGGGTTGTTTCTCGGCAATGTGATCGTGGACATTCCGCTCTCGGACACCTATTTCGTCGTCGCCCATTTCCATATGGTCATGGGGGTCGCACCGGTACTGGTGGTGTTCGGCGGCATCTATCATTGGTTTCCGAAAGTCACCGGGCGCATGTTTAACGACACCCTGGGCAAGCTGCATTTCTGGATTACCTTTCTGGGTACCTACGCCATTTTCTTCCCCATGCACTACTTGGGTTTCCAGGGTATGCCGCGCCGTTACTACGCCTATGAAAACTACGCGTTCATCCCGCAGTCGGCGCAAGAGTTGAATGCCTTCATTACGGTGGTCGCATTGACCGTCGGCGTTTCCCAGTTGCTGTTCGTGTTCAACATGGCTTGGAGTGTATTTAAAGGTAAGCCCGCAGGCAGTAATCCCTGGGGCGCGGCCAGCCTGGAATGGCAAACACCGAACACCCCACCGGTACACGGTAACTGGGGAGCGAAACTGCCGGTGGTGCATCGCTGGGCCTATGACTACAGCGTGCCGGGGATAGAGCAGGATTTCGTGCCGCAAACGGTCTCTGCCGAGGAGCTGGAGCAAATGCGGCAACTCAGTGCCGGAACCAAGATAGCGGACGTTAAAACATGAACAGACTGCTATTGAGAAACGCCGACGACGCTGACCCCGGCGGCAGCTGGAATCGCGATCCTGAAGGTATTCAGGCCGACGCCGATAGAAGCCGAACCGCAAGGGTAGGCCTGCGCTTGTTTCTGGCTGTGGTGAGTTCGTTATTCTTTCTCTTCCTGCTCGCCTTCATTGCCCGCTCACAAATGGCCGACTGGCTCCCCCTGACAGACCCCTTGGCGCCTTTAGCCAACCCATGGCCGTTGTGGGTGAATTCGGCTTTTCTGGTACTGAGTTGCATCGCACTGCAGTGGTCGCGCATGGCCGCCCGACAGGATCGACTGGACGCAACGGTCATGGGGTTTGTAGTGGGGGGGGTATTTGCAATTGCCTTTCTGGTGGGGCAACTCTGGGTCTGGCAGCAGTTTGTCGCCTGGGGCTACTTTGTCGCCAGTAATCCGGCCAACAGTTTCTTCTACCTGTTGACCGGTGTGCATGGCCTTCACCTGCTGGGCGGGCTGATTGCCTGGGGCATAACCGTCGCTAAATTCCTGCGTCACGTGCCGTTGCCGCAACTGCGCGTCAGCGTAGAGCTCTGTACCACCTATTGGCACTACTTATTGGGTCTTTGGTTCGTGCTCTTCGCGCTGCTGACCAGCACGCCGCAAACCTATGAAGCCATCGCCAGATTCTGCGGCCTGAGGTGAAAAGCCATGGCATCGCACCCATTAGCACCGGCCGAGTCAAGTTCATCCAATCCACCAAGCCCGCCGCCTGCCCCGGGATGGCAGGGCATCGCCAGCGACTGGGCCTCGGATAGGGAGGCTTTCAGGCAGGTCCCCTGGGGCAAGGCGATGATGTGGATATTCCTGCTTAGCGACACGTTTATATTCACCTGTTTTTTAACCGGCTACATGTCGGTCCGCATGACCATCACCGCCCCTTGGCCGAACCCTAGTGAAGTGTTCGCATTGACGATTGGCGGTAGAGAAATCCCGCTTATTCTGATTGCCATCATGACCTTTGTGCTGATCAGCAGCAGCGGCACCATGGCCATGGCTGTTAACTTCGCCTATCGCCGTGATCGCGCGAAAACCACAGCCCTGATGCTGGCGACCGCTGCCTTGGGCGTGACCTTCGTCAGCATGCAGGCATTTGAATGGAGCAAGCTTATCGCCGAAGGCGTGCGTCCCTGGGGGAACCCCATGGGCGCGGCGCAATTTGGGGCCAGCTTCTTCATGATTACCGGTTTTCACGGACTGCATGTGTCAATCGGCGCCATCTACCTCAGCATTGTGGCGATGAAAGTCATGCGAGGAGATTATGAGCGCTCCGGAAATTATCAGAACGTCGAAATAGCCGGGCTTTACTGGCACTTCGTGGACTTGGTGTGGGTGTTTATTTTTGCTTTCTTCTATTTATGGTAGAGGAGCGCGGGTGATGGCGCATGCTCAGGGTCAACAACATCCGATCAGTTTGTACCTCAAAATCTGGGGGCTGTTATTCGTCCTCAGCACGATGTCGTATCTGGTCGATTATTTTCACTTCCATGGCTACCTTCGGTGGGCCCTGATTATCACTTTCATGTTGTTGAAGGCAGGTTTAATTGTCTCCATCTTCATGCACATGGCCTGGGAACGGTTGGCCATGGTCTACGCCATATTGGTGCCACCGTTGTGTTTGCTGGTGCTCGTCGGGTTGATGGCCACCGAGGCGGATTATGTTTTCCTCAGCCGGGTCATCTTCTTCGGTCAATAAACAGCTTACGGAGGGCTTTGAGCCTCCGGGGTCAACCCGCAATAAATGGCGTTATATCGTTCGCTTGAACTGATGCCATTTGTGCAGCCAGGCGACTGTCCAGTGAGGGGATGCCGTACCCGTGCCGGCGATCTTCAGTTTTGGATGATGTTCAATGACCCGATCCAATACCGGCTCCTGATTCGGATCAACATCCACGAAGAAGATATGTTTGCCGTCTTCCACCATCTGTTTAAAGTTGCGGAAGTGCGCGTTAGGTACCTGAATACCAAAAAAGCCGCCTTCCCAGATGCAGAAGCCAAATATAACAATGGCAAGGAAGATAAAAGGTACCCAGCCTGCGGCGGTTTCGGTCCAGCCCAGCCAATAGGCACCGCCAAGGATCAGCGCTGCGAGTGGCACACCAACCACTGCACCAATCTCGCCAGAGTGAACAACATCCTGTTTCATCAACGAGTTGACCTCGTGGAGATGATGTTCTTCAACATCAGCCACTTGTTCGCTGAGCACATGAATTTGTTCGGTATTGATGCCGTTGGCTTCCAGTTCGGTTTCAAGGGCTTCGAGATCGTCGAGATTGTCACTGATGTAATAGTGTCGGTTCATGCCACACCTCCCATCTCGTGTTGGCCGTAGGCCTCCTCTGTCCCGCAGCCGTAAACTGAGATTTGCAGTCGGTATCTGCGCCCGTGGGGAACGTTGCACACTTCATGCAATCCGTAGGAAGTATAGCATTCGCTAGTATGCGGGGCCGGAGGTGTCAAGGACTGGAGGGCCCCCAAATCCCAGGCACAAAAAAACCGGCCATCAAGGCCGGTTTTTTCTTTACTTGCATCCCCCGTCAAGAAACGACGTGAGACTGAAATCTGATTGGAGCGGGTGAAGGGAATCGAACCCTCGTTATCAGCTTGGGAAGCTGGAGTAATGCCATTATACGACACCCGCTCAGAGCGGCTGACTTTGTACCAGATGTGAGCGCGGATTTGAAGTTTTTCTTTATGCGCGATGGCTTTAGCGTCGGGTGAAACACAAACAGGGACCGCTTGGCGGTCATTCGCGGGCAAGCCTCGCGCCTACGGGAGTGCGTTCAACACAGTAGGGCGGGACTTGCTCGCGATGACTCTGTTTCAGATTGCAAATGCATGGTGGTCCTGGACGTACTGGTAACGCGGTCGGCTTTCGAGTTGCGTCGGTTTCAGGAAGCCCAGCAGTGCGTTACGGCTGTCTTGGCAAGCGGTTTTGTGTTCCATGTCGAGGAAGTGGCCGGTGGCCTGAAGGGTGCTGAAGGTGCTGTGTTGCACATGGCCGGCGAACAGCCTGGCATCGGCGGGGGCGGTGTACTCGTCCCATTCGCCGTTCATGAACAGCACTGGCACATTGATTTTCTTTGCCGCGTTCAGGTAGCAGTTGCGGTCGCTGTTGAGCACGTCGCTGATGTGGAAGTGCATCTGCCCGTATTCGTGTTCGGCCAACGAACTGACGTGACGGTGGTTGAAGCGCTTGAACAGCGAAGGCAGGTGTTTGCCGATGGTGCTGTTCACCAGATGGCCGACGCGGTCACCGTCCCGGTTGCCGAGGTAATCGACACCGCGCTGAAGGTAGTCGAGCATGTGCTCGTTGACCACCGGCGAGAACGAGCTGATCACAGCCTTTTCGATGCGCCGTGGCCGGTGGGCTAGGGCGACGAGCGTGGCGGCGCCACCAAAGGAGAACGACAGCACGTGTTCGGCGGCGAAGTGGTCGATCAGCTCCAGGAGGATCTGCCCTTCGATTTCCTTGGTCAGCATTTTCTCATGCAGGTTGTGAGCCTTGGACTTGCCCGCGTAGGGCTGGTCGTAGCACACCACATTGAACTGCGGATAAAGGTTTTTCACGGTTTGGGCAAACGACGCAGTCGTGGACATCGAGCCGTTGACCAGAATGATGGTCTTTTCTGCGGCGTCTGCGCGATAGAACTCCGTGTAAACCCGATACTGACCCTGTATATCCAGCACAGCGATTTCTGGCCTCATGACATAAGACTCCTGGCAAGCGGGTATGCGCGCAAATCAGATTGCACGAGCTTTGTGACAGGTAGGCATACGCCTGGAATTTTTGAAGGCCCATGTCGATCCATTGCACGCCGGTCGACGGGTATTGTTATAAGCGGGCAGTTTGCCGGGGGAAGGCGGAACCTGAGGGTTCTCTGCCGGCAAAAAGTTTCTTAGAGTAGTTTTGGTGACTCGCCGGTCACATTTCGCGCCGACGTCCTGATTCAAGCAGGGGTCACGTCATCGCGCAAGTATCTTTCGAAAAATGTTCGACAACTTCTGCTGAGCGGTCGTCGGCTTAGATCAATCGGATCTCTTCGATGCTCAACGGCCGGTATTCGCCGGGCTTCAGCGCGTCGTCGAGCAGCAGCGGCCCCATGCGTTCGCGGTGCAGGCGCAATACCTTGTTGTCGAAGTGGCCGAACATCCGTTTTACCTGATGATAACGGCCCTCGACGATGCTCAGGCGCGCCGATTTTGCCCCGAGCAAGACCAGTTCGGCAGGCTGGGTTGTAAGGTCTTCGAAGGCGAAGTACAGGCCTTTGGCGAACGTGATCGCGTAGTCGGCAGTGATCTCCTGCTCCGTCTCGACGTAGTACACCTTGGGCAGTTTGGTCTGTGGCTGGGTCAGGCGTCGCGACCAGGTGCCGTCGTTGGTGATCAGCATCAGGCCGGTGGTGTTGAAGTCCAGGCGACCGGCGATGTGCAGGTCATCCTTGTCCGCTTCATGGATCAGGTCGAGCACCGTCGGGTGTTGCGGGTCGCGGGTCGCACTGACGCAGCCGGGCGGTTTGTGCAGCATGAAGTAGCGGGCCGGTTTACCGACCTGCAGCACTTCGTCGTCGACTTCCACGCGGCTGAACTCGAGAACCTCGGCGTGAGGGTCGCTGACGATAGTTCCGTCGACCCTGACGCGCTTTTCCACCAGCAACAGGCGTACCTGCTTGCGGTTGAAGCGGGGCAGGTTGCTGAGGAAACGGTCAACGCGCATGGCCAGGGATCGGTGGGAAAAGGGCTGCGTATGTTACGTGATCGGCCAGGCGGTTGCTTGCAACTGCGCCTCGACCCGGGCGCAGGCCGGGCACAGGCAGGACTTGTCACGCAGCTCGGCCGGCAGCGTTTCGAACACCGCCGGGTCGATGCTGACGCCGTAGCACCAGCAGGCACGATCGACGGTTCGTGGGTCGGCCAGGCTGCAGTCGTTGGAAGCGCCGCAGGCCGGGCAGAGGTCTGGCTTATTCATGAAAGGGTCATTCGGTAATGGCCGGTTTGCTTGGCCCGAGCTGCGCATGATCGTCCCGCAAGCTGCCATGTGCAAGCTAACGCTCGCACATTCCTGAAGGAGTCTTGCCGGTGATCAGGCGATCAACCCAGGCTTTTCAAATACGCCCGCCACCCGCCCAAATGACTGATTTCCACCGCCCCGTCCAGCCCATACGGCTCACAGATAAACCCGCTCTCCCAACGCCCATCCGCCAGTTGCACCTTGCCCAGTCCCAGTGGAGCAGGAATCCCGGTGAGGAACGACCCCAGCTCACTGCTCGGCAATTCCCAGACTTCCACCGCAATCGCCACGCCGCCCTCTTTAACGCGGACCATGCCGGGGCGATACGGTGGGCCGCCGGCCAAGGCATACAGCTGATAGTCGGGAGAACTCTGAGTTGTTTCTACCAGCCGCGCTCCACGCTGTTTGAGTTGCCAGTTCAGCGCCAGCCCCTCCAGGTGCGCGCCGCAGACCACCAGTCGTGCCCGGTCATTGTGCGCGATGGCGGCCGGTGCGGGTGACGCCAGGCCCTGCTGACGTTGCAGGGCATCTGCCACGCTCAACAGATACTGATCGGTAAACGCGCGACCAAACAAGGTCACGCCCCATGGCAAACCATTGCCCATCAATCCGCTGGGCACGGCGACGGCAGCGTAGTCGAGCAGGTTCATGAAGTTGGTGTAGTAGCCCAGTTCCGAGTTGCGCAGTACCGGTTCGGCGGCAAGTTCCGCCAATGTCACCGGACGGCCAATGGTTGGCGTCAGCACGCAGTCGAGGCCCACCAATGCTCTGTCGCACAGCGCCTTCAAGGCTTGCAGCCGGTAGTGGGCGCGGAAGGTTTGCACGCCGGTCACCGCCGGGGCCTTGGCCAGCACGGCACGAATCACTGGCAACACGGCTTGAGGATTTTGCTCCATCAATTTGCCGGCCACGCTGTAACGCTCGGCCACCCATGGCCCTTCGTAGAGCAACCGCGCCGCTTCCAGGAAGGGCGACAAATCCAGTTCGACCGCTTCACCGCCCAGGGCTTTAAGCTGGTCGATGGCGTCGCCAAACAACAACGGGCCTTCAGGGCAGCCGAAGAACGCCAGGTCCTGCGCACGGGGCACACCGAAACGAAACGCGCGCGGCGTGCCGAAGGCCGAGCCGTCATTCCACAGCGGATTGCTGCGACTGTATTCATCCCGTGGGTCGAGATGAGCGGTCAGTGCCAACAATTGACTGGCTTCCCGGGCTGTGGCCGTAAAGGTCGTGACGCAATCGAGCGTGCGACAGGCCGGAACCACCCCGGCCGTGGAGATCAGCCCTTTGGTGGCTTTCAAACCGACCAGATTGTTCAGCGCCGCCGGTACGCGCCCGGAACCTGCGGTGTCGGTGCCCAGGGCAAAACTCGCCACGCCGAGCGCCACCGCCAGTGAAGAGCCGGCGCTGGAACCGCCCGACGGATATTCCGGCAACACGCTGTTCGGGCAAGCGCCATACGGCGAGCGGCTGCCGTTGAGGCCGGTGGCGAACTGGTCGAGATTGGTCTTGCCCAGCGGGATCGCGCCCAGCGCCAGCAGTTGCTCGACGATGGTCGCCGAACGTTCCGGCACGTAGGCAAACGCCGGGCACGCCGCCGTGGTCGGAATGCCCGCCAGATCGATATTGTCCTTGATCGCGAACGGCACGCCGTACAGCGGCAGGCTGCCTGGGTCACGACCATCGAGGGCGGCGAGGTACGGTTCCAGTTCCTCGGCGCTGAGTAAATGGATGAACAAGTGATAGTCCGGGTTCAGCGCCGCGGCTTTTTCCCGCAGGCTCGGCAGCAATTGCCGAGGCGTGATGTGGCCGTCACGGTAAGCGTTGCGCAGGGCGTCGAGTTGCAGATTGATGTTCATGGTTCAGATCCTTGTTGAAATGGCTTCAGTCGAGTTCCAGCACCACGACGCGCTGTCCGGCGCGCACTGGCGAACCCGGTTGCACACGAATCTCGCGCACCACACCGGCCATGGGCGCGAGCAGCGGGATTTCCATCTTCATCGACTCCAGAATCACCAGCACATCACCGGCGACCACTTGGCTGCCGACCTCCACCTGAACCTGCCAGAGGTTGCCGGCGATGTGGCTGTCGATGCTCTGCTGACCGTCGGCCAACAGCGCCTCTTCGGTCACTTGCGGCGTCGGTTCTTCACTGTCGAAATGCGCCTGACCGCTGGCGATCCAGCGCTCGCGCTCGGCGTTGAACGCACCTTTTTGCTGATCTCGAAACGCCGCAATGCTGTTGGCTTCCTTCGCCAGAAACGCCTGGTAATCCGCCAGGTTCAACTGACTGTGCTCGATGTTCAGAGCGAAGCGCCCGAGCGGGAAATCCCGTCGAATGCGCAGCAGTTCATCGGCGCTTACCGGGTAGAAGCGGATTTGATCGAAGAACCGCAGCAGCCACGGTTTGCCATCGAACGCGGCGACCTCGCGGTAGCGATTCCACATCTGCAAGGTCCGGCCGACGAATTGATAACCACCGGGGCCTTCCATGCCGTATACGCACATATAGGCGCCACCGATGCCCACCGAGTTTTCAGCGGTCCAGGTGCGGGCCGGGTTGTATTTGGTGGTGACCAGGCGATGCCGTGGGTCGAGCGGGGTGGCGACCGGAGCGCCGAGGTAGACATCGCCCAGCCCCATCACCAGATAGCGGGCGTCGAACACCGTGCGCTGCACTTCGTCGAGGTTCGGCAGATCGTTGATGCGGCGGATGAACTCCAGGTTGCTCGGGCACCATGGGGCGTCCTTGCGCACGGTGGTCATGTATTTCTCGATGGCCAACTGGCAAGCCGGGTCATCCCACGACAGCGGCAGGTGCACGATGCGTGAGGGAACCTGCAAGTCTTTGGCGGCGCACACGGCGTCCCACTCACCGGCGACGATGCCCAGCAGATCGGCAAGCGGCAGTTGCTCCGGTTGGTAATGCACCTGCAGCGAACGGATGCCCGGCGTCAGGTCGATCACCCCGTGCAGGCGTTTGCCTTGCAATGCCTGCATCAGCGCGTGGGCGCGGAAGCGCAGGACCAGGTCCAGTTCCGGTGCGCCGATTTCCAGTAACAGGTGAGTATCCCCCGACAACCGGGCGACCAACCGTGTATCTCCCTGGCCGATATCCAGCATCACAGGCGACACAACCCCCTGTGGGAGCTGACTTGCCTGCGATGAGGCCCGATCAGACACCGCATCAACTTCATCGCAGGCAAGCCAGCTCCCACAGGAATCCCATTTCAAGGCGAGGTTACGGGCGGTCTCGAGATCGACTGGTTGGAACTGCACCTTGTCTCCAGCCTTGAGCTGCCCGAGCTGCCAAAGATCCGCTTCGATCACCGTCACCGGGCAGACGAACCCACCGAGGCTCGGACCATCGGGACCGAGGATCACCGGCATATCACCGGTGAAATCCACCGCGCCAATGGCGTACGGATTGTCGTGAATATTCGAGGGATGCAACCCGGCTTCGCCACCGTCGGCCCGTACCCATTCCGGCTTCGGCCCGATCAGCCGCACACCGGTGCGGCTGGAGTTGAAATGCACTTCCCATTGAGTGGCGAAGAAGGTGCCGATGTAGTGTTCGGTGAAGTATTCCGGCGCGCCATGGGGGCCGTAGATCACCCGAATTTGCCGCACGGCCGGCAACTCGGTGACCTGCTCATCAGGCAATTGAACACCCGCGCTACGGTCGATCAAGGCTGGCACATGCAACACGTCCCCGGCACGCAACGCACGACCGCCATGGCCACCGAACTGACCGAGGGTGAAGGTACTTTTGCTGCCCAGGTAGTCCGGTACTTGCAGGCCGCCGCGCAGGCACAGATAGCTGCGAGCGCCTGCACCGGCGATTGTGCCGAGATGTACTGTGGCCCCGGCCGGAATCAGCAGCGCAGTGTTCATCGGTGCCGCTTCGCCGTTCAGCGTCAATGGAATCTGCGCACCGGTCACCGCCACAACCGCATCACAATTGAAGCGCAGCATCGGCCCGCTCATGGTGATTTCCAGGGCCGCTGCGCCTTCATCGTTACCCAGTAAAAGATTACCCAAACGCAATGCACGACTGTCCATCGGCCCCGACGGCGGCACGCCCACCGCCCAGTAACCAAGACGCCCCGGATAGTCCTGAACGCTGGTCTGGGTGCCGGCGCTGATCACCTCGAAGGTGTTGGCCTGGTAGACCAGCGCTTCCAGACAACGGGTCCATGGCTGGCCGCTGGCAAAGGGCGCATCGAGCAGAATCTGTCGCAGGTAATCGCGGTTGGTTTCCACGCCGTACAACAGGCTGTCGCCCAAGGTTTGGAGCAGGTCAGCGCGGGCTTCTTCGCGAGTCGGCGCCCAGCGGATGACCTTGGCAATCATCGGGTCGAAGTACGGCGGGATCTCGCAACCGGCCTCGACCCACGTGTCGATGCGCAGGTGTTTGCCATCGGCGACGGGGAAACTTACCGCCGTCAGCAGACCGGGGCTCGGTTGAAAATCGCGCCCCGGATCTTCGGCGTAGAGCCTTGCCTGGATCGCGTGGCCGTCGGCTTTCAAGCCTTGGCTCAATGCGTTCAATGGCGGTAAATCTCCGGCCGCCAGTTCCACCATCCAGCGCACCAGATCCACGCCCCACACTTGCTCGGTGACACCGTGCTCCACCTGCAAACGGGTGTTCACTTCAAGAAAATAGAAACGCTGGGCGTCACTGTCGAAGACGAACTCCACGGTGCCGGCGCTGCGGTAATTCACTGCCTTGGCGAGTTTGATCGCGGCAAGGCAGAGCGCTTCGGCCATGCCGTCGGGCAGGTTGGGTGCCGGGGTTTCTTCAAGGACTTTCTGGTTGCGCCGCTGCACCGAACAGTCGCGCACGCCGAGGGCAATCACCTCGCCCTGGCCGTCGCCGAACACCTGCACTTCCAGATGTCGCGCGCGCTGGATGTACTTCTCGATGAACACACCGGCGTCGCTGAAGTTGTTCTGCCCGAGGCGTTTGACCGCTTCGAAGGATTCGCCCAATTCGGCGGCGCTGCGGCACACGCGCATACCGATGCCGCCACCGCCGGCGGTGCTTTTGAGCATCACCGGGTAGCCGACCTGTTCGCCGGCGATCAATGCCGCGTCAAGGCTGTCGAGCAGTTCGGTGCCTTCGAGCATCGGCACGCCGTGTTGTTTGGCCAGGGCGCGGGCGGTGTGTTTGAGGCCAAACACGCGCAGTTGCTCTGGCGTGGGGCCGATGAAGGCGATATCGGCTGCTTCGCAGGCCTCGGCGAACGCGGCGTTTTCCGAGAGGAATCCGTAGCCGGGATGGATCGCCGTAGCGCCGGTGGATTTGGCGATGGCGAGGATTTTGTCCACGGCAAGGTAAGTGCCGACCGCGGCGCCTTCACCTAGCCTGTGAGCTTCATCGGCGTGCAGGATATGCAGGCTGGCGGCGTCGGCTTCGGAGTAAACGGCGACGCCCTTGACCTGCAACTCTCGCAGGGTCCGCAGAATGCGGCAGGCAATGGCGCCACGGTTGGCGATGAGGACTTTTTCGAACATGGCATAACCCCTGGAGGCGATAGCGCATCAGCCTCGACCTGGGATGCGGGCCGTCCCGCAGTTTTTCGAGATGCACCCGGGCCGTCCCGGATGAACAAAATTCACGCTTTTTTGTGGCGAGGGAGCTTGCTCCCGCTCGGCTGCGCAGCAGTCGCAAAACCTGCTGCTGTGGTCCGTCAGACATAGCGCGATAGCAGGGTTTGGGGCCGCTTCGCGACCCAGCGGGAGCAAGCTCCCTCGCCACAGGGATCAGCGTTGTTTGAGGCACTGGCCGGAGCGGGCCTGACACAGGGCAAATAACCACCGCCGCAAACGCGCAAGTTTCAGTTCCATACCAAAAGCTCCGCAGGCGTGGGGTTGTAGGCGTTGCACGGGTTGTTCAGTTGCGGGCAGTTGGAGATCAGCACGATCACGTCCATCTCGGCGCGCAGGTCGACGTATTTGCCGGGCGCTGAAATCCCGTCTTCAAACGTCAGCCCGCCATCGGCCGTCACCGGCACATTCATGAAGAAATTGATGTTCGGCCCGATGTCGCCCTTACCCAGGCGCCCGTCGTGGGCGCAGGCGCGCAGGTAGTTGTCGCGGCAGCTGTGCATGTAGCGTTTTTCCAGGGCGTAACGCACGGTGTTGCTCTCTTGCGCGCAGGCACCGCCGAGGGTGTCGTGACGCCCGCAGGTGTCTTCGACGATGGTCAGCATTGGCTTGCCGAGGTTGGAATAGAGCACGCTGCCGGTGCTCAGGTAGACGCTGTTCTGCCGACGCAACGTGCGTTGCACGTCATAGCGTTCCTTGGGATTGGCAAGGCTGTAGAACAAAGTGTCGACCGCCTGATTGCCTTCCAGGTCGAGGATACGCAGGGTCTGGCCGGCCTTGACCTCCATCAGCCAGGGTTCACCGGCGGCGATGGTGGCGCGGTAGACCGCTGTTTCCGGTTGCTTGTGGGCGGTGGCGATAGCGAGTGACATGGCAGCGATCCTCAGGCGAACAGACGGTCGGTGTTGATGAAGCCGCGCTCGTTTTCCGGGCGCGAGGTGCGGCAGTGTTCGGCGACGCTGGCATCGGCGTTCATCCAGCTCA
>Ga0182006_1000758_pt1 | contig 22061 bp, 18 predicted proteins | sample Sormic07211104_1_FD_123022 | JGI IMG/M metagenome (GOLD analysis project Ga0182006, IMG submission 123022) | Rhizosphere microbial communities from Sorghum bicolor, Mead, Nebraska, USA - 072115-104_1 MetaG | ecosystem: Host-associated > Plants > Roots > Rhizosphere | place: USA: Nebraska...
GACGTACTCCTTGGCGAAGCCCCAGTCGCGCTTCGCATCGAGGTTGCCGAGTTCAAGCACGTCCAGTTTGCCCAGCTTGATCTTGGCGACGGAGTCCGTGATCTTGCGGGTGACGAACTCGCGGCCACGCAGCGGCGACTCGTGATTGAACAGGATGCCACTGGAACCGAAGATGCCGTAAGACTCTCGGTAGTTTACCGTGATCCAGTGAGCATAGAGCTTGGCAACACCGTAGGGGCTGCGGGGATAGAACGGGGTGTCTTCCTTCTGCGGCACGGCCTGCACCTTGCCGAACATTTCCGAGGTCGACGCCTGATAGAAGCGAATCTTCGGATTGACGATGCGAATGGCTTCCAACAGATGCAAGGCACCCACGCCGGTGATCGCCGCCGTGGTAGCCGGCTGGTCGAACGACACGCCAACAAAACTCTGCGCGGCCAGGTTATACACCTCGGTTGCGCCCGTGGTCTGCAACAGGCGGATGGCCGAACCACCATCGGTCAGGTCGAACTCGACGAGCTCCAGGTTCGGATGGTTCTGGATACCCAGCTCCTCGATACGCCAGAAGTTGACCGAGCTCGTGCGCCGATAAGTACCGTAGACGCGATAGCCCTTCTCAAGAAGAAGTTGCGCCAGGTAGGCGCCGTCCTGGCCCGAGATTCCGGTGATCAATGCTGTTTTCATCTGGTTCCGTCGCTGCAAATGATTGATTTATTGAGACTCTGCTATTGTCCACGACGAATCCTGCGGACTCAAGCTCCGATAAGTTCACCGGCCGCCGCGTTCACCGGTACGAGGTCTATGGCCCGAAAGACGACCTCGGCCTCACTGTCCACCATGATCCGGATGCAAAGGTCGTCGACGTCTTCGTGAACGCTCAGGGTGAGCAGGGCAACGGTGTCGGTGCCCTCGTTCAGGACTGTCGAGCCGACACGCCATGCACCGCCATGCGCTTCGACGTCGATCCACGCCGTGCCGGCGCCGCTTGTGCGCCCCCCCGCGACGCGTAATTCGTAATTGCCCGCCTTCAGCTGGACAAACGGAGTCGCGTACAAGACGCCGGGAGCACGCTCGGAGATCCGCTCCCCGCGGACAAGTCGCCCCGTGGTGAACGTCGCACGGTAGTCCGATGCCTTGAAGTGGCGAGCCGCGCAGGGCGCCCAGGAATCGTACCAACGGCTGCTCACGGCCACGCCGGCGAGTTGTTTCGCGCTTTGGCTCCAGGTCAACCACGGCATGCCGGTAGAGGATGGGGCGAGACCTGCACGATCGAGGTCCAGCCAGCGCTCCACGGCAGTCGCCATCGCCTCTGGATCGGTGCCACTGAAGTAGAAGGCGTGATCGCCCGCGACCTCCTTGAAGACGGGCAGATCCCGCGCGATGATCGGCCTTCCATATTGTGCCGCCTCGATGAGCGGCAGCCCGAAGCCTTCACCTTCGGACGGTGCCAGCAAGGCGGAAGCGGTCTGGTACATCGCGACCAGTTGGCTATCGTCGGCACGTTCCAGCCAGAACAATCGCTTCCCGGCCTGGGCGTGCCCACGAAGACGTGCCACCAGGCTCTCCACGCGCCAACCCGGTTTGCCGATCAGGACCAGGTTCACATCGTGCCCCCGCTCCCAAAGCGTTTCGAAGGCCGCGAGCGTCTGGGCGTGTCCTTTGCGGGGCTCGATCGTACCGACCATGAGGAACGTAGGCCTGCCCCGGAGATCGAACGGCAACACGCCAACGGCACTTTCCGCCCGCGTCGCCGGCACGAGGTCCGCGCCAAGGTGAAACCAGTCGATGCGGAGCGGCCGGCCGCGCGCTGGCGTTGCCTGGCCCAGCCACTGCTTGAACTCGTCCGCCACCGTGCGCGAGATACAGATGATTCCATCGGCCAGTTCCGCAATGGCTTCATACCAGAGACGGAAGGTGGGCAAGCCGTTCTCGTCGAAGCAGTCCGGTCGCAAGAGCGGAAGCAGGTCGTAGACGACGAAGTGGATCTGCACGCCCCTGCTTCTCATCCTGACGTACGTATCGCGCAGATAGGGGACGAGGTGAGCTGCCAGGTCCAGTCCCAGGAAAATGTCACCCTGGCGGAACTCGACGGGCGTGTCCGGCGGCAGCGACACGCCCTCATAGAAATGCCTCGCACACCATTCCCGGGCGTGACGGAACACGCCGTCCGGCCGTATATACACAGGTTCGACACGGAACCCTTCCGGGGGTGCGGCCATCAATTCGGCGGTGATGTTTCGCACGACCCGCTGGATGCCGGTTTTTGCGTCTTCGATGACCAAATGCGACACATCGACGTATAGCGTGCGAACGTGAGGATGTACCGGCGCATTCGCAGCCACGGCCATGGCCACCCGCGAGACATCGTCGCGCGGCCACGCGGCTACCCCGGGTATCCCCGCGATCTCCTCGATCAGCTCAGCGCGAGCACTGACTCTTTTGCGCTCGGAGACCGAGGACCAGGCCGCGTCCCCCCGGGCGATCGCATCGGCGGATAGCGAGGAAAAGGCAGCCACGCCAGCTCCCTTGAGCAAGCCAAGTGCGCAGTAACCGCCGGCCCCATAGAGGATCGCTGCCAATAGCTGCTCGTCATCATGCCGCATTCTCTCCAGCACCTGGCCGTAGCTGGCATCGACGAACCAAAGCTGTGCGGGAACACCGCGCACCGCCCGTAGCAATGCTGCGGTACCGGGTTCGTCGGATACATGGACCAGCACATCGCCGGCCGTTCGTGAATCGAACGCAGACAAGTGACGGCGTTTCCAACCCAGTGGAAGCGGACCATCCATCACCTCCTGGCCAACGGAACTTGAGAAGATGTCTACACCACGGAAGGAGCCGAGATTCAGCGCTTCGAACTCCGCAAGGGACATCGGGCGGGCCACGAGCAAGGCCAGGCGGTCGCCTGACTCGTCACGCCGTGCCGCGGAAACGCGGGGGGACGGCGCGCGAACTGCGTTTTCGATGGCCTGCCACGCCATGTCCGCCGATGCATCCCAAGAAAACGTGGTCACGTGCTGTTCCGCGTGGCGCTTCATACGCTCGCGAAACGCCTCGTCGGTGAGGCCCTGCATGATCTTCGACGCGATCGAGGCGGTGTCTCGAGGGTCGAACAGAGCTTCCGCCGTTCCGATCACCTCGGGGAGGCTCGTGGTCGACGAGCCGATAACGACAGCCCCGCAGGCCATCGCTTCAAGCGCCGGCAGGCCGAAGCCTTCATGCAGGGATGGGAAGACGTAGAGCTTGCAGGCATTGTAGAGGCGGACGAGTTCTTCGTCGGAGACGAAGCCGGTGAAAACGAGCTCGTCATCGGTCAGCCCGCTCGCGTCTCTCACTGCGACGAGTTCGTCTCGTTCCTTCGTATCGATATTGCCTACAAAGACCAACTGGTGGCCAGAACGCACGGCCGGAGAAAGCGATGCATACGCGGCGATAAGGGACGCAAGGTTCTTCCTGGGGTCGAACCCCCCGGCATACATGACAAACGGCCGGCTGACACCATGCCGACGGCCCACGGCCGCCGGGTTCAGGGACGGCCCGATACGCCGGAAATCATCACCTACGGCAGCGGAAACGTTGACGATCCTTTCGGGCTCCAGTCCGAGCAATTCGATCGCTTCATCGCGGGCCGCCTTCGAGATAGCAAGAAGCAGATCGCAGCGGCGGAGATGCTCGATTTTGGTCCGGTACCACGGTGCGACGCCTTCCAGCACCAGGTAGAGGTCGGGCATGACCATCGGAATGAGGTCGAAGAGAATGCCCACCTGCAGCGCGCAGGAACGTTCAGGGACGGACGTGACGACCGAATCGAAAAAGCCATCCACCATGCTCGCGGTCAGGATGACATCGGCGTCCAGCGATTCGAGGAAGTGCTCCCGAAGGCGCTCGGCAACGAGGTTGCGCCCGAAATTTGCAGGGTCCGTGGACGCCGTCCGTGCCAGGCTCTCCCATGACACGACACGGTCGGGCGGCACTACCCCCCCCAACAAATCCAGGACAACTCCCACCGATTCGGCCATGGACCCATTGAGGGCGACCCAGACTTCATGCCCACGGTTCGCCCGCGCCATCGCCAACGTGAGGGACAGGCAATAACGCCCGACACCTCGGATGCGACCACTCGGGGACTGACAGGCCTGAAGATCTATGACGACTCGCATGCTCACCCTGCTATCAGCAAATATCGCCCGCCCGCCGCGGGGCCGGATTGATTATTTCTTTTTTTTGGCAATTGCGGCGTGAAGCAATGCCTCGGCGACGGCGGCCTCGTCGGACATCGCGACGGGTCCGTCGACGGCTACCGCCGTGTGCGACTGCGACAGGAACGCTCGTGCGCGACGGCCCAATCGTGTGTCGGGGCCCATGAGTGCCTTCGCCGCGGGCCGTACCCCTGGGATGGCCATGGCGATGCGCATGGAGGGCCGCGCCGCCCGGGCAAAACGGGCCACGAACGGGCGGATCATTCTCCAGCCCCGCCGCATCGCTGCGCGACCGGCGCTGCTGACACCACGCAATGGAGCGGTGATGCGCCATGAAGTGCTGGAGACGAAGGCGCCGATCATGGCGTCCCTGTGTGCCACTGCCGCGCGCAGCAATTGAGCTTCCCGCTGCAGGTCGAGGTAACCGCGAGTCGCCTCCTCGACTTCCGACCTGATGTGGGCGCGTACGTGATGCAACTGGGCTTCGACAGAGGCCAGGGTTGCGCGTGTCTCGGCAAGCTGCGCCTTGGCGTCTTCAAATTCCGAGACGGCCTGCTGACGTGCGAGATCCTGTTCCTGAAGCTGGTTCGCGTGCAGCGCATCCAGGCTTCGAAGGTGCTCGGATAGACTAGCAATCGCATGCCGCGCTTCGGCGGCCTCCGCTATGGACGCACGCAGCCGGACGTGCACCTCATTCACTTCGTCATGTGCCTTCTTATCGTCCACACGGACGAAATCGTCGAAGACGTTCGGAGGCAGATCAAAAGACGGCAGGAGTTCTGCGTGCTCCTGCGCCACGTAATATCGATTCAGCCCATCACGATACGCGAGGACGTAGCCACGATCGACCAGAAGGGATTCCCATTGCTCATGGACATCGACCTGGCTGTTGGGCTCGGTCGCTTCCACGGTGACGACCCACGGGCGCACGTCCTGGAATGAACAGGACGCCAGGGCTGTCCGTTCGGCACCTTCGCAATCCACCTTCAGGAAGTGCACCTCGCGAACGCCCTGTTCCGCGAATATGCTGTCGAGCGTTACCGTGGGAACGCGATATCCAGACACCCGGTGACCTTCCGCCCTGTGTCGCTCGGCGAACCCCGCGTCGGTCGTGGACAACCCCGTGCCTTCCACTTCGAAGAGTTCGAGGAACCCTTCCCGCTCGGCGACCGCAACGTTGAGATTGACGTCGTGAGGACGATCGGCTTCGAGCATCTCGAACCAATGTTTCACGGGCTCGATATTCATACCTCGCCACCCGGCGAGCGAGAAAGCCTTGGTTACGGAATCCTTGGTGGGATGCTGTGCGCCCACATCCACGTAGAACCCATGCCGGACGTGCTTGAGCGCACGGTGCAACATGATGTCTTCGAAATTCTGGGCGTAGCTTACGAATGTCATGGTCAGGTGGTCACATCGATGTGAGGTGGAATCCAGGCGTTCCCGACGAAATGGGGGTGAGAGTGATTGGCGACGGTGAAGATGAGCGCCAGATCACGCCATTCGTAGTTGTCGACCAGGTGCGTGTCCGTGCTGACGAGAGCCGTCGAGATGGAGTACGTACCGGGGCCGAGGTTCATGGGGAAACTCGCGACGTAGCGGACCGCCTGCCCGGTCCTTGCGTCTTCGACGACTTGCTTGGTGTGGTGTGTATTGGTACCGAAGATCGACTGACCCAGACGGTCCTTGATCAGGTAACCGAAGACGAGCCTGGGAATGTCGGCGTTGACCTTGACCTCGACCCGCAGCTCCACCGGCTGCCCGACATCGATGTATTCGACGGGATCGCCATGCTCGGAGTACAGGCGTATCGAAGCGACAACCGCTTCGAGGGTGCCGCTCGTTGTCTGCAGCTGCCCGCCCTCCAGGCGTTCGACCTTCATCGTGCTGTTTTCGCGCTCGGCGATCAACGCGTTGTACGCATCCATGACTTCGACAGGATCGCCATCTTTCAGTATCCGGCCTGCCTGCAGGAGGATCGCGCGGTCACACAGGCTCTGGATGGCGCCGCTGTCGTGCGACACGATCATCAGGCTCGTTCCGCGTTCACGAAACTCCTTGATACGCTTGAAACATTTGTGCTGGAAGTATGAGTCTCCGACGGAAAGGGCCTCGTCCACGATGAGGATATCGGGACGAAACGCAGTCGCCACGCTGAACGCGACGCGCATCTGCATGCCGCTGGAGTAGGTGCGGACGTATTCGTCGAAATAGGCACCGATCTCGGCGAACGCTTCGATCTCGGGCATGGCACGGTCGATCTGCTCACGCGTGAAGCCCATGAGTCCGGCCGCATGGTAGACGTTCTGCCGCCCTGTGAGGTCCGGGCTGAAACCCATGCCAAGTTCGAGGATGGCGGCAATCCGTCCGTTGACGGACACCGACCCTTCGGTCGGCATGAGGGTACGGGTGATGAGCTTGAGCAAGGTGCTCTTGCCCGCGCCGTTCTGCCCGACGATGCCGATTGCCTCGCCTCTGCCAACGGCGAAGGAGATGTCGCGGATAACCCAGTGCTCGGCCTTGGGCGTCACGCGGGCGCCGAACCAGGATGCGAACCGTTTGAGCTCGCTTCCGTAATCGCGAAACGCTTTGCCCAGCGCCTTTACTTCCAGGACCGGATCCATCATAGGACGTCGACCATTTCCGGCGCTGCCTTGCGAAACATCATGAAAGCGAGGGCTAGCAGCACGAGTGAACCAAGGGCGGTCCAGCCAAGGGCGACAATATCCGGGGTGCGATTGAACAGCATGACGTCCTGGAAGCCACTGACTATGTAATAGAGCGGGTTCAGCTCGATGATCCGGCCGAAGCCATGGGGAAGGATGCTGGGCATGTAGACGATGGGCGTGATCCAGAACCATAGCTGGAGGACCACGGCCATCACCTGGCCGACGTCACGCACGAACACGTTTATCACCCCGAGCAGCAGCCCCAGGCCCAACGAGAAAGCCACGTTGACCGCCACCAGCAAGGGCAACCAGGCCAACGCGGATGTCGGAAAGTGCCCCACGATCGCGAAGATGGCCACGGTCGCGGCGAACAGCAGGAGATTGCTGACCAACGCCGTGCCGACCGCGATGAAAGGCAGGCAGATCCTCGGGAAGAAAATCTTCTTCATGAGGTTGCCGTTGTCGACGAACAACGTCAGCGAGCGCTGCACGACCTCGACGAACAGCGACCAGGCGAGCATGCCCGCCATGAGATAGATGGAGTACGCGTATTGATTGGTCACGCCGGGCAGCTTCGCGCCCATGACACGGGAAAGCACCAGCGAATAGATGGCCACCTGGGCCAACGGCTGAAGCACCATCCAGGCGGCACCGAGGCGGCTGCGTGCGAACCTCGCCTTCAGGTCGTTCTTGACCGACGAAAGGATGAAATGGCGATAGCGCCAGGCAGAGCGCAGAAGCTCACTCATTCATGCCACCTCAACGCGCAAGCGCGCGCGTGAGCTCGGACCGCAAGTCTTCCACATCCTCCACACCGACCGATAACCGAATCAACCCATCGCTGATCCCCAACCGTTTGCGGGTCGCCGGAGGAATCGACGCGTGGGTCATGACACCCGGATGTTCGATCAGGCTCTCCACACCGCCGAGTGACTCGGCCAGCGCAAAGATCTCGCAGCGCTCGAGCATCTTCCGGGCAGCCCTGAGGCCGCCCTTCACCTCTGCGGAGATGATCCCGCCGAAGCCATCCATCTGGCGACGCGCAAGCGCGTGCTGAGAATGCGATTTCAGGCCGGGGTAGATAACCCGCTCGATGGCTGGGTGCTTTTCAAGCCAACGCGCGATGTCCAGGGCGGATTCGCAGTGCGCTTTCATGCGCAGGTGCAGGGTCTTCAAGCCACGCATGGCGAGGAAGGAGTCGAAGGGTCCCGCGACCGCCCCCACGGAGTTCTGCAGGAAGCCCATGCGCTCCGCCATCTCGTCGGTGGCGGCGACGACGATGCCACCCACCATGTCCGAGTGACCATTGAGGTACTTGGTCGCCGAATGCAGTACCAGGTCCGCCCCATACTCGATCGGGCGCTGGAGCATGGGCGAGCAGAAAGTATTGTCAACAACCAGGATCAGGCCATGCTTTTTCGCGAAAGCGGAAAGCTTGGCCAGGTCGACCAGCTTGAGCATGGGATTGGTCGGCGTCTCCGCCCAGATCATGCGCGTGTTCGGCTTCAGCGCCGCCTTGAGGGCGGCCCCGTCGTTCAGGTCGACGAAACTGAAATCCAGCCCCGCCGAGCGCCGGCGGACCCGCTCGAACAAACGGTAGGTACCACCGTAAAGGTCATCCATGGCGATGACATGGTCGCCGGAATCGAGCAGGTCCAGCACCGTAGAGGCGCCACCCAGCCCTGAGCCGAAGGCGAAACCGGCCACACCGCCTTCCAGATCGGCCACGCAACGCTCATAGGCCATGCGGGTGGGGTTCTGCGTACGCGAGTACTCGTACCCCTGGTGCTTGCCCGGACTGGACTGCACGTAGGTCGATGTCGCATAGATCGGCGTCATGATGGCGCCCGTGGACGGATCGGGATGCTGGCCCGCGTGAATTGCTCGCGTGCCCAGTCCCAGTGCTTGCGCCGCTTTCTTGGAAGCCATTGATCTACCTAAAATTATTGTTTCCGAGCGCGCACCATGCGCCACGGTAAAGCGGCCCATATTACCGTCTTGGCGAATTCTCGGCTGCGGAGTCTGAAATGACGTTCATCTATAAGGCGTGCAGGAGACGGCCGCGGCGAGATCGCCCATAATCGCGCGCATCCCCGCGGGACCTGCCCCGGGCCATGCCAAGGTCGTTCATGTCCACACTCCTGGTCACCGGCGGCGCCGGGTTCATAGGCGGCAACTTCGTCCACCGGGCCGTGGCCGCCGGCCATCGCGTCATCAACCTGGACAAACTGACGTACGCCGGCAATCTGGCGACGTTGGCGGGGTTGCGCGATCACGCAGACCACCGCTTCGTCCAGGGTGACATCGGCGACCATGCGCTCGTCTCGGCATTGCTGGCCGAGCACCGCCCGGAGGCCATCGTGAATTTTGCGGCCGAGTCGCATGTGGACCGCTCGATCGACCATCCAGCCGCTTTCATCGAAACCAATGTCACGGCGACACTGAGCTTGCTGGAAGTCGCCCGTAACCACTGGCGAAACCTGCCGGAGGCAGAGCAGATGGCGTTCCGTTTCCTCCATGTGTCCACCGACGAGGTATACGGTTCGCTGGGCCCAGAAGGTCGTTTTACCGAGAGCACTCCCTACGCCCCCAACTCACCCTATTCCGCGTCCAAGGCCGCATCGGACCATCTCGTCCGCGCCTTCCACCATACCTATGGCCTGCCGACGCTGACGACGAACTGCTCGAACAACTACGGCCCGTACCAATTCCCTGAGAAGTTGATCCCACTGGTGATTCAGAAGGCGCTGGCTGGCGAGGAGCTTCCGGTCTACGGCGATGGCATGAACGTGCGCGACTGGTTGTTCGTCGAAGACCACTGCGACGCCGTCGCCACGGTGCTGGAAAAGGGTGTGCCGGGCGAGACGTACAACATCGGTGGCGACAGTGAGCAGACCAATATCGCCGTTGTAAGGATGATCTGCGCACTGCTCGACGAGCGCTTATCCGCCAAGTTTCCTCGTGAATCGCTCATCCGTTTCGTGAGGGACAGGCCGGGCCACGACCGGCGCTATGCCATCAACGCCGGTAAGATCCGGCGCGAATTAGGCTGGGCGCCATGCAACGATTTCCGTTCCGGTCTGGCACGTACGGTGGATTGGTACCTCGCCAACCAGGCGTGGGTAGCAGGCATCCTCGACGGCACCTACCGGATGGAACGGCTGGGACAATGACGAAACGAAAGGGAATCATCCTCGCCGGTGGATCAGGCACCCGGCTTTATCCGATCACCCAGGGGGTCAGCAAGCAGCTGCTCCCGGTGTACGACAAGCCGATGGTCTACTACCCCTTGGGCACGCTGATGCTGGCCGGCATCCGCGAGATCCTGGTCATCAACACGCCCCACGAGCAGGCGATGTTCCAGCGACTGCTCGGCGATGGGTCGCAATGGGGCATCTCGATCACCTATGCGGTGCAGCCCAGTCCGGAAGGCCTGGCCCAGGCCTTCCTGATTGGCCGTGACTTCCTCGATGGCGCCCCAAGCTGTCTCGTGCTGGGCGACAACATTTTCTACGGCGAAGGCCTGATCGACCGGATGCGCCGCGCCGACGCCCGGGATGAGGGGGCCACTGTCTTCGGCTACTGGGTGCGGGACCCCCAACGGTACGGCGTCGCCACGATCGGGCCCGATGGCAAGGTCCAGGACATCGAGGAGAAGCCTGCCGAACCCAAATCCAACTACGCGGTGACCGGCCTGTACTTCTACGACGGGCGCGCGCCGGATTACGCAGCCGAACTCACGCCCTCCGTCCGCGGTGAGTTGGAGATCACCGATCTCAACCGTCGCTATCTTCGGCAAGACCAGCTCCATCTCGAGCAACTCGGCCGAGGCCACGCGTGGCTCGACACCGGCACCCACGAGTCATTGATGGAAGCCGGCAACTACATCCAGACCATCGAGAACCGGCAGGGCCTGAAGATCTGCTGTCCCGAGGAAATCGCCTTCGTCAACGGCTGGATCGACCGTGCGCAGCTCGTGCGCCTTGCCGAACCATTGTCGAAGGTTGGATATGGCCAGTATCTTCTACGCCTTGCCGAACAGGATGGAAACGCGTGAAGTGCATTGCCACGGAGCTTCCCGGCGTCGTCATCGTCGAACCGACGGTGCACGGCGACGAACGGGGCTTCTTCTACGAAAGCTTCAACCAGGCTCGCTTCGCCGCCGCCGGCATCGATGCCACCTTCGTGCAGACCAACGTTTCCCGATCGCAACGCGGCGTATTGCGCGGATTGCATTACCAATGGCCCAATCCACAGGGCAAGCTGGTAAGCGTGCTCGACGGCGAAGTCTACGACGTCGCTGTCGATATACGTCCGGACTCCCCGACGTTCGGCAAGTCCGTCGCCGTGATGCTTTCGGGTGAAAACAAGCGACACCTCTGGATAGCTCCCGGATTCGCCCACGGTTTCTGCGTCGTTTCGGAGCAGGCGACGTTCACCTACCAGTGCACCAGCCTGTACGACGCGGCCGCCGATGCGGCAATCCGCTGGAACGATGAGCGTTTCGCCCTCGACTGGCCAGTCTCCGACCCCCAGCTTTCGCAGAAGGACCGCAAGGCGCCCTTCTTCGACGAGGTGCCACGCGAGCGCCTCCCCGACTACCTGCCATGAAGATCCTCCTGCTCGGTGCCGACGGGCAATTGGGTGGATATCTGCGCGATGCACTTGCCACCATCGGCACCGTGCGTGCCTCGTCGCGATTGGCGAAAGATGAAGCGTTGCGCTGCGATCTCTCCGATCTGGTGGCAGTCGACCGCCTCCTTCGTCGCGAACATCCGGATCTGGTGGTGAACGCCGCCGCGTACACGGCGGTCGACCAGGCGGAGAGTGACGGACACGGCGCCGTGTTGATCAACACGGCGCTGCCTTCCTTCATTGGAACCGTTATGTCCGAATGGAACGGTGCGGTCATCCATTATTCCACTGATTATGTCTTCGACGGGACCGCCCGCCGTCCTTACAACGAAGATGACGGCACCGCCCCCCTCGGTGTCTACGGGCGCAGCAAGCTTGCCGGCGAACGCGCCCTCGCCAAAGTAGGCGCGGACTACCTCGTGCTACGGACGGCCTGGGTGTACAGCCTGCATGGACGAAATTTTCTCACGACCATGCTGCGGCTGGGTGCCGAGCGCAAGCAACTCACCGTCGTGGACGACCAGCACGGTACGCCGACGAGCGCCGGCTTCGTAGCGACCGCTACCGCGCAGGTTGCGAAGAAATGGATGAAGGAAACCCAGTCGCGCCGAAAGAAAAGCGGGATTTATCACTTGACCGCAGCAGGTGAAACCACGTGGCATGGTTTCGCAAATGCCATCTTCGACGAGGCGGTCGCGTCAGGACGACTGCAGGAAGCACCGACCGTCCTTCCCATCGATACCGCTGGCTACCCGACGCCCGCGGAACGTCCCGCCTGGTCGGTACTCGATACGAGCCGGATATCCACTTCGTTCCGCGTAAAGCCGCCGGATTGGCGCAGCGATCTACGCATCATGATGAGTGGTGGCTACGAATCCAGTTCATCGACGTAACCGATGACCTTCGCTGGCGATCCCACGACGATCGCCCGTGGCCCCACATTGCGCGTCACGACCGCTCCGGCTCCCACCATCGCGCGCTCTCCGATCTCCACCCCCGGAAGAATCGTCGCCCCACCGCCGATAGAAGCTCCCCGGCGAACATGGGTTTGCGGGAAGGCTTCGGACCGCTCCCTCGACCGCGGAAACCGGTCATTGGTAAACGTCACATTCGGCCCGACAAAAACATCATCCTCAAGCCGCAACCCATCCCACAACTGCACCCCACTCTTCACCGTCACCCGATCGCCAACGACCACATCGTTCTCGATAAAGCAATGCGAGCAGATATTGCAATCGTCACCAATAGTGGCCCCCGGCAGAATCACGACGAACTGCCACACCCGCGTCCGCTCGCCGATGCGCAACGACTGCACATCGGCGAGGGCATGGATGTACGGCTGGTCGCTCATTCCACCGTCACCGACTTGGCCAGGTTCCGCGGCTGATCCACATCCGTCCCGCGCTGCACCGCCACGTGATACGCCAGTAGCTGCATCGGCACGGTAAACACCGCCGGAGCGATCAGGTCGCCACCACCGTCGACACGCACGGTGGCGATATGCTCCGCATCCGTGTCCATCTCGGCGCGCTCATCGGCGAACACGATCAACTCGCCGCCACGTGCGCGCACTTCCTGCAGGTTGGACTTCAGCTTATCCAGCAGCGGACCGTTCGGCGCCACGGCGACGATCGGCATGTTCTCGTCCACGAGCGCCAGGGGGCCATGCTTCAGCTCGCCCGCCGGGTAGGCCTCGGCGTGGATATAGGAGATCTCCTTGAGCTTCAGCGAGCCTTCCAGGGCCACCGGATACTGCGCGCCCCGCCCCAGGAACAGCGCGTGCTGCTTGTTGATGAAGTGGTCGGCGATCTTCAGGACTTCCGGCTCGCTCTTCAACGCATTCTCGATATAGCGCGGCAACGACTGCAGTTCCTTGCAATGGTCGAGGTAGCGGGTGCCATCCAGGCCACGGCGGCGGCCGAGGTCCAACGCCAGCAGCGCGAAAGCCGCCAGCTGGGTCGTGAAAGCCTTGGTCGAGGCCACGCCGATCTCGGGGCCCGCCCGGGTCATCAGGCGCAGGTCGGATTCGCGCACCACCGAGGACTCCGGCACGTTACAGATGGCGAAGGTGGCGAGGTAGCCGCGGCGGCGCGATTCGCGCATGGCAGCCAGGGTGTCGGCGGTTTCGCCCGACTGCGACACGGCCACGAACAGCGTGCCTTCCGGCACCACCACGTCGCGGTAACGGTACTCACTGGCTACTTCGACCACGACCGGGATGCGCGCCAGTTCCTCGATCCAGTACTTGGCGACCATGCCGGCGTGATAGCTGGTGCCGCAGGCGACGATATGGATGCCACGGGTCTTGTCGAGGATGGGGTCGGCATCGATGCCGAAGATGTTCGGCAACACGCCATGCGGCCCGATGCGGCCTTCCAGCGTGTCGGCGACGGCGCGCGGCTGCTCGAAGATTTCCTTCTGCATGTAGTGGCGATATTCACCACGCTCGACGGAGTCGGCGCTGATCTCGCTTTCATGCGCGGTGCGGTCCACCGGGAGGCCATCGAGGTTGAACACCTCGACGGTGTCACGGGTGATCTCGACGACGTCGTCCTCTTCGAGGTACATCATCCGGTTGGTGACCTTGATCAACGCCTGCGCGTCGGAACCCAGGAAATGCTCGCCGATGCCGATACCGACCAGCAAGGGACAGCCGCGACGGGCGCCGACGATACGCTCGGGTTCGTCCAGGCTCATCACGGCGATGGCGTAGGCACCTTCCAGTTCACGCACGGCGGCGGTCACCGCCTCACGCAGCGGCTTGCCCGCCTGCACGTGCTCGTCGATCACCGCGCCCATCACCTCGGTATCGGTTTCCGAGTGGAACGTCCGGCCCTTGGATTTCATCGATTCGCGTAACGACGCGTAGTTCTCGATGATGCCGTTATGCACGATCGCGATGCGGCCCTGCACATGCGGGTGCGCGTTCTTCTCGCTCGGCACGCCGTGCGTCGCCCAGCGGGTGTGCGCGATACCCGTACCGCCCCGCACGGGATCGGCGTCATAGAGGGCTTCCATCTCGCGGACCTTGCCCTTGGCGCGGACCCGGCGGATCTCGCCGCCATCGGCGATGGCCATGCCCGCGGAGTCGTAGCCACGGTATTCCAAGGCCTTCAGCCCGGCGATGAGGATGGGCGCGATGTCACGCTGCGCGACTGCGGCGACGATTCCACACATGACGCTTCCCCTTCCTTAATTGACTTTGCGGCGCAGGTAATTGAGCAGGTCGATACGGGTGATGAGGCCGAGGAACTGCTCGCCATCCATCACGATCGCGACATGGCCCTTCTCGAACACGGGTAACAGCGCCTCGATCGGCGAGGTGACCTGGAGCATCTCCGGCGACGCGATCATCGCCGTGGACACCGGGTCACGAAAACGGGTTTCGTCCGCGTGCACGTGCAGGAGCACATCGGATTCGTCCAGGATGCCGACCAGGCGGTCGTCTTCCATCACGGGCAGCTGCGATACGTCGTACAGCTTCATGCGGTTGTAGGCGGTGATCAGCATGTCGTCCGGCTTCACTACCACCGTGTCGCGCTGGGCGTACGGACGCAGGATGAGGTCGCGCAGGTCGCCGAAGCGCTCGCGTTCGAGGAAGCCGTTGTCGAGCATCCAGTAGTCGTTGTACATCTTCGACAGGTACTTGTTGCCGGTGTCGCAGACCAGGGTCACCACACGCTTCGGCGTGGTCTGTTCGCGGCACCACTTCAGCGCGGCGGCGAGCAGCGTGCCCGTGGACGAGCCACCCAGTACGCCCTCTTTCGCCAGCAGTTCGCGCGCGGCGAGGAAGCTTTCCTTGTCGCTGATGGCATACGCCTTCTTCACCATCGAGAAATCGCTGATCGAAGGGAGGAAGTCTTCGCCGATACCTTCCACCATCCAGCTGCCGGACTTCTCCGACAGCGTACCCTCGTTGATGTATTGGGCCAGGATCGAGCCGACGGGGTCGGCCAGCACGATCTCGGTGTTCGGCGAATGCTCGCGCAGGTAGGCGGTGAGGCCGCTCATCGTGCCGGACGAACCGCAACCGACCACGATCGCGTCGACCCTGCCATCGAGTTGCTCGAGGATCTCCGGACCGGTGGTCTGCACATGGGCCAGCGGGTTATCCGGGTTGCCGAACTGGTTGATGAAGTAGGCCCCCGGCGTTTCGCGGGCGATGCGCGCGGCCATGTCCTGGTAGTACTCGGGATGACCCTTGGCCACGTCCGACCGGGTGAGCACCACCTCGGCGCCCATGGCCTTGAGGTTGAAGATCTTCTCCCGGCTCATCTTGTCGGGGACGACCAGGATCAGGCGGTAGCCCTTCTGCTGCGCGACCAGCGCCAAGCCGAGGCCGGTGTTGCCGGCGGTGCCTTCGACCAGGGTATCGCCCGGCTTGATCTTCCCGGCGCGCTCGGCGCCCTCGATCATGGACCGGCCGATGCGGTCTTTCACCGAACCGCCCGGATTGGCGCTCTCGAGTTTGAGGAACAGTTCGCAACAGCCCGCATCCAGGCGCTGGGCACGCACCATGGGGGTGCGACCGATCAGTTCGAGGACGCTGTCATGAACACTCATTGGGACTCCGTGGATGATCCGGCGCGGCCCCTTCGACCTCGCCCTTTGGGCGCACATGATAAAGGGTGGCGCGCTGAACCGATGCCCGGCTTCACGGCCGATCCAAAACGATGTATGGGAAGACCACAAAAAAACGGGCACGTTCCCGTGCCCGTTTTCGTCCTGGACCGGTCAGCCGGCTCAGTGTCGTGAGTTTTGCCAGCTTTCCCACATTCGCTGGAGTTTCTCCTTGGCCTGCAGCTTTTCCTTCTTGAGTCCGGCCAGGCTCTTGTCATCGATGGGCAGGCAGCCGATGTTGGCATCGTGCAGCTTGGTATCGAGTTCCTGGTGACGGTAGAAGAGACGACGGGTTTCGGCATCGGCGTGGATGAACTTCTCGACGTCGTCGCGCTGCTGGTTTTCGAACATAGCAATCTCCTCGCGGTGGGATCGGCCCGCGGTGCGGACCGGTCGTGAGGGGAGACATGCGAGGCACTGTCCGCGCATCGGCGGAAGGGAGGATCGCGATGCGATGTGCCTGGTGAACGTACGCATGCTCCGGCAGGGCCGCCACGTGTTTTTCCCGTGACGGGAGTTCGAAGCTACTCCGCTCGCCAAGGGGGTGCAAGGGCGATTTTTCTGAATTTCCCGTAGGAAAAAAGTTGCCGGTGCAACGGTTTACGCGGCAGGCTTCCGTCAGGCCGCGTGGTTGCTGATGGCGCGCCCGAGGTAGCGGCTGGGAGGCGGTGGGTCCTAGCCGCAAGGCTTAGGGATCGAGGGTGGGAAGCCGCTTAAGCGGCGATGGGTGCTCGCATCACCCCGGCCCGCTGCCGCGGGATCGCCGCTTAAGCGGCTTCCCACCCTTCCCACCTACCTATCTACCAGGGGACGGCTTAGTTGCCGCCGCCCTTCTTGCTCTTCTTGGGCGTGCTCGTGGCCGGCGTGGACGCGGGGGCGCCACCGTCGGACGAGTTGATGTCACGCATGGCTCGGGCGGCGGCTTCCGCCAGCGCGGCCTGTTTCTTGGCGGCGTTGGCGACCTTGGCCTGCGCGGCGGCGACCTGGCGGGCTTTCTCGCCCTCGGCTTTGGCCTGCTCCAGCGCCTGGGAGTACTCCACGCCCTGCTGCTGCAGGCGGGCGGCCTCTTCCTGGATCATCTGGTTCTGCATACGCTGCTGTTCGAGCTGGCGGCGGGCCATCTCGGCGTCGAGGCGGCTGGCCTCGAGCAGGATGGCGTCGTGCTCGCGGTCCAGCTGGGCGCTCTTGTTCTGGGCATCCTGGTACTGCGCCATGGCCTTGGCGATGTCCACGCGGCGCTCGGCGATGTACCGGTAGTGGGCGTGTTCCTTGTCCTTGGGCTTGAACTGGGCCATCTGGTTGATCGCCTCGCGGGCACGCGCCTGTTCCGCCTGGGCGTAGCCGCCAAGGGACGGATCGGACGAAAGCTGGTCGAGGCTGGAATTCAGGCGGCGCACGTCGAGGTCGTCGGTGGCGGCCATGGCGCTACCCGCCGAAACGGCAAGGACGAGCGCGGAAAGGAGGAGAGTCGAACGCTTCATCACTGGCCTCCCTGGTTGTCGTTCAGGGGCTGGGTCTGGCCGCCAGCCGGCGGCGGGGTGTTGTCGGTCGGCTCCGGCAGGACCGTCTCGGATTCATGCACGTTGCTGGGAATCGGCACCGTGTCGTTGGCGTGGTTGTCGATCATCTCCACGCGCATCCGCGAGTTTTCCTGGCTCTTGGCGGTGTTCTGCGCACGAGCCGCACCGAGGCGCGCCTTGGCGCGAGCCAATTCGCTGTCCGCACGGGACTCCTCGGCCAGCGCGGCCGCCTCGTCGTACTTGCGGCTGGCCATGGCCGCCTGGGCCTGGCGGAACTTGCTTTGCGCGTAATCGAGGTCGACCGGCGCATAATCGGCCGCCCCCGCATCGCGCGCGGCTTGAAGTTGGGCGAGGGCCTGGTTCATGGCGCCATCGGGAGGGGGCACGCTGGCACAGCCAGCGAGGGTGGCGATCGCCATGGCCAGGGTGGCCACGGCAAGGAGCCGGCGGCCCTGGGACAGGGCTTTCGACGGCAAGTTGTGCACCATCACTCGTTCCTCATACAGATTTGCGAGATATTGTCGATATACAGGTCAGTGAGACCGTCGTCTCGATTGTAATGCGAACGCCCGGGGGTTTAGGTGGATATCGGTTATTTCCTGAAGCTAATGGTGGACAAGGGCGCGTCGGACATGTTCCTGACGACCGGCGCCCCCGTGAACATCAAGGTGGAAGGCAAGCTTTACCCGCTCGGAAATACCGGCCTGCCGAGCGGCATGGTCAAGAAAATCGCCTATTCGCTGATGGACGAGGGCCAGGTGCCCCAGTTCGAACGCGACCTCGAGCTCAACATGGCCCTGGCCGTGAAGGAAGCCGGGCGCTTCCGCATCAACGTGTTCAAGCAGCGCGGCGAGATCGGCATGGTCATCCGTGCGATCAAGAGCGAGATCCCCTCGCTGGAAGAACTGCGCCTGCCCACGATCTTCCGCGACCTCATCATGGAGCCGCGCGGCCTGATCCTGGTCGTGGGCGCCACCGGCTCGGGCAAGTCGACCACCCTGGCCGCGATGCTCGACCACCGCAACAACAACAGTTCGGGCCATATCCTCACCATCGAGGACCCGATCGAGTACCTGCACCGGCACAAGCGCTCCATCGTGAACCAGCGTGAAGTGGGGCTGGACACCCACAGCTATCACGAGGCGCTGAAGAACGCGATGCGCGAGGCGCCCGACGTGATCATGATCGGCGAGATCCGCGACACCGACACCATGGAGGCCGCCATCTCGTTCTCCGAAACCGGCCACCTGTGCCTGGCCACCCTGCACTCCAACAACGCCGACCAGACGCTGGAGCGCATCCTCAACTTCTTCCCGGAATCGGCGCACAAGAACGTGCTGATGAACCTGGCCCTGAACCTGCGCGCGGTGATCAGCCAGCGCCTGGTGATCGGCAAGGACGGCCGTCGCATGCCGGCCACCGAGGTGCTGCTCAACACCCCGCTGATCCGCGACATGATCCGCCGCGGCCAGATCCACGAGGTGAAGGACGCCATGGACCGGAGCCTGCAGGAAGGCATGCAGACCTTCGACCAGTCGCTCTACCGGCTGTACAAGGAAGGCCAGATCACCCTCGACGAGTGCCTCAACAAGGCCGACTCGCGCGATGGCCTGGCGTTGAAGATCCGGCTTTCGGAAGGGGCGTCGGGCAACGAGTTCGCATCGAGCGACCCGTACGGGATCGGCGTCTAGCCGCTCGATAGCGGCCACGTGTGTGTGACCTATGTTGGGAGTCTGTGAGCCATGTGGGAGCCGCTTCAGCGGCGCTGGGTGTTGCCCTGATCTTGCCCGCTGCCGCGGGATCGCCGCTGAAGCGGCTCCCACAGTAAAACGGCTCCCAACAAGTCGCGAGGTTTGGGTGGGAGCCGACCCTGTCGGCGATGCTCTCAGGGAGCGTCCGGCTGCGCCTCAGGCGCGGCCCGCTGGAACGCCTCCAACGCCTGGCATGCCTCCGCCACCCGCCGGATCGTCGGGTACGGCGCCAGGTCCACGCCCCAGCGCACGGCGTTATAGAACTGCGGCACGAGGCAGGCATCGGCCAGGGTGGGCGTATCGCCGTGGCTGTAGCGGCCGGTCGGTCCCTGCGCCAGCAAGGCCTCGAGCCCGTTGAACCCATGGGCGATCCAACGGCGCGACCATGCCTCCTTCGCCGCCGCGTCGGCTCCGAACTCCGACTCGATGGCCTTGAGCACCCGCAGGTTGCCCAAGGGATGGATATCCGCCGCGACCGCCTGCATCAGTTCACGGACGCGCGCCCTGCCCTCCGCATCGGCCGGCATCAGGGGTGGCGTCGGCCGTGTCTCGTCGAGGTATTCCATGATCGCCATCGACTGACGGATGACGCGGTCGCCATCGAGCAGCGTGGGTAGCTGCGCCTGGGGGGACACCTCGCGGTAGGCAGGCTTCAGGTGTTCGCCGCCGTCGTTGACCAGATGAATGGGTCGGGCCTCGTAATCGAGGCCCTTGAGGTTCAGGGCGATGCGCACGCGATAGACGGCGCTGGAGCGCCAGTAAGTGTAGAGGACGAGGGACATGCGGCTTCCTTCTATGGCGTGGCGGATTCTAATGGGTGGCGGCGGGGATGCCTTGCGCGGACAATATCCGTTTCCCCTCGACCCAGAGCTGGAGTCCACCGTGTCCGTCACCCGCATGCAAGACCTCGACCTGCGCGGCAAGCGCGTGCTGATCCGCGAAGACCTCAACGTTCCCGTGGAGAACGGCAAGATCACCTCCACCCAGCGCCTCGACGCTGCCCTGCCCACCATCGTCGCCGCGCGCGACGCCGGCGCGAAGGTCATGGTCATCTCCCACCTGGGCCGGCCGAAGGAAGGCGAGTTCGACGAGGCTTCGTCACTAAAGCCAGTGGCCGAATGGCTGGGCAAGAAGCTCGGGAAAGACGTGCGCCTGGTCCGCGACTACCTCGGCGGCGTCGACGTGGCCGATGGCGAAGTGGTCGTCCTCGAGAACTGCCGCATGAACGTCGGCGAAGGCAAGGACGACGAGGCCCTGTCGAAGAAGTACGCCGCCCTGTGCGACATCTTCGTCATGGACGCCTTCGGTACCGCGCACCGCGCCCAGGCGTCCACCCACGGCGTGATCCGCTTCGCACCGGTCGCCGCCGCCGGCCCGCTGCTCGCGAAGGAACTCGACGCGCTGGGCAAGGCGCTCGAAAACCCCGACCACCCGTTGCTGGCGATCGTCGCCGGCTCGAAGGTTTCGACCAAGCTCGAACTGCTGCAGAACCTCGTTGGCCGGGTCGACCAGCTGATCGTGGGTGGCGGTATCGCGAATACCTTCATCCTCGCCGCGGGTCATAAGGTCGGCAAGTCCCTGGTGGAGGCCGACCTGCTCGATACCGCGAAGAAGATCATGGCCGACGCCAAGTCGCGCGGCGCCGAGGTCCCGGTTCCGACGGACGTCGTCGTCGCCACCGAGTTCTCCGCCAGCGCCAAGGCCACGGTGAAGGCCGTCGACCAGGTGGGCGACGATGAGATGATCCTCGACATCGGCCCCGACACCGCCAAGCGCTATGCGGATCTGATCGCCAAGGCGGGCACGGTCGTGTGGAACGGTCCGGTCGGTGTGTTCGAATTCGATGCCTTCGGCAAGGGCACCGAGACGCTGGCACGCGCCATCGCCGCGTCGAAAGCCTTCTCGATCGCGGGCGGTGGCGACACACTCGCAGCGGTCGACAAGTACGGGATCGAGGACGGCGTCTCCTATATCTCCACGGGCGGCGGGGCTTTCCTTGAATTTCTCGAAGGCAAGGAGTTGCCGGCAGTCGCCGCGCTCCAGGCCCGTGCGGATAGCAAGTAATGCTGATCCTCTTCGACCTCGACGGCACCCTGATCGACTCGGAAATCGGCATCTTCGCCGGCGTCCGCCATTCACTGGCGAGCGTCGGCGCGGAAGCGCCCGACGACACGGCACTGCGTTCCTGGATCGGCCCGCCGCTGCGGGTCAGCTTTGGCGAAGTCCTCGACGGTGACAGCATTCGCGTGGAAGCGGCGGTCGCCGCGTATTCCCAGCGTTTCCGTGAGATCGGCTGGTCCGAGCACACGGTCTACGACGGCATCGCGGATGCCATCGCATCCCTCGCCGGCGCGGGCCACCGCCTGGCGGTGGTGACGAGCAAGGTGCGTGCACACGCGGAACCCATCCTCGCCCACCTCCCCTTCGGCCATCTCTTCGAACGCCTTTACGCCCCCGGCCCTGCGACGGCGCACAGCGAGAAAGCCGAGATGATCGCAGCGGCACTGGCCGATTTCGACCACCCCGCCGACGACACGATCATGGTCGGCGATCGTCGCTTCGACATCGAAGGTGCGGTCGCCAATCGTGTGCGTGGCCTCGGCGTGCTGTGGGGGTTTGGCGATCGCGACGAGTTGGAGACCGCGGGCGCCTGGAAGGTGATCGAAA
>Ga0182006_1000765_pt1 | contig 21862 bp, 20 predicted proteins | sample Sormic07211104_1_FD_123022 | JGI IMG/M metagenome (GOLD analysis project Ga0182006, IMG submission 123022) | Rhizosphere microbial communities from Sorghum bicolor, Mead, Nebraska, USA - 072115-104_1 MetaG | ecosystem: Host-associated > Plants > Roots > Rhizosphere | place: USA: Nebraska...
GATGTCGCCGCCCTTGGCCAGCTGCGCGATGAGGTCGTCGGCCTGCTTCTTCGCCAACGCGTCGACACGCTCGTCGAGGATGCGCTGGCGCACGGCATCGGCGACCTCGGCCAACGGCTTCGGTGCGGCGGCGTTGTGCTTGGCCAGGTGCATCACCAGCGCGTCGCCCTTGTCGACCTGCACCAGCGACGAATTGTTGCCTTGGGCGAGCACGTCGTCGGCGAAGGCCGCGGCGACGAACTTCGGGTCCGACGGAATACCGGGACCGCCGTCGCGGCCGAACAGCGGAGAGGTCTTGATCTCGAGGCCGAGTTCCTTCGCCGCCGGCTCGAGCGAACCGGGATTGCGGTCGGCGAGATCGGCAAGCTGCCCGGCACGCTCGTTGTAGAGACGCTCGCCTTCGTTCTTGGCCCAGTCCGCGGCCAACTGCGCACGCACCTCGGCGAACGGCTTGGCGTCGCCCTCGCGCGCATCGCGCAGCCAGATGATGTGGTAGCCCTCTTCCGGCGAAAGCACGGGCTCCTTCGTGATGTCGCCCTTCTTCATGCCGAACAACGCCGTGTCGAAGGCGGCGTTCGCGACGCCCTTCTCCAACCAGCCGAGGTCGCCACCGCTGCGCTTGGAACCCAGGTCGTCGGAGTTCTCGGCGGCGAGCTTGGCGAAGTTCTCCGGCGTGGCTTCGGCGGCGATCTTCTTCGCCTTCTCGAGCGCGGCCTTCTGCTGCTCCGGCGTGGCGTTCTTGGGCACGTTGACCAGGATGTGCGACGCCTCGCGCTGTTCCGGCTGGGCGTAGCGCTGCTTGAACTTGTCGTAGAACGCGTGCAGCTGCTCGTCGGTGGGTTCGCCCACCTTGAGCTCGGACTGCTTCACTTCGAGGTACTGCACGGAAACCTGTTCCGGCGTGGTGTAGTCGGCGATGTGCGACTTGTAGAACGCGTCGATGTCGGCATCGGCGACGGTCGCGTCGGTGAGCGACGGGCGCGGCAGCTCGACGAAGCGCAGGTCGCGCTGCTGCAGACGCAGGCGGAAGAACGCGTCGACATCGGCGTCGCTGACCAGCGTGGTGTTCGCGATGGCCTCTGGGAGGATCTGCGTGGCGAGCGAGGCGCGCACCTTGGCCTCGTACATGCCCGGGCTCATGCCCTGCATCGAGAGGATCGCGCGATACGCTTCAGGGCTGAACTGGCCGTTGACCTGGAAGCCGGGGTCGCTGCCGATCGCCGAGCGCACGCTCGCATCGGAGACCACGAGGCCGAGGTCGGTGTTGGCCTGCTGCAACAGTGCCTGGCTGATCATGCCGTCCAGCACGCGCTGTTTCAGCTCGGGCTTTTCGAGGTCGGCGGCCGTGAACGGCGAGCGCGGGTCCTGCGCTGCCTGCTGGCGGAGCTCGTTGAGCCGCTGCTGCCAGTCCTGCTGGGAGATCTCGTGGTCGCCGATCTTCGCGACGTAGGTGTCGACTCGCGACACGAAGTACGACTCGATACCGAAGAACGCGACGGCGAAAACACAGACACCGAGCACGATGGCGGCGGGCCAGCCATGGATCTTGTTACGCAGGGCTTGCAGCATGATGCGACTCGCGAAGGTGACGCCGATAACCCTTACCGGCGGTAGATAAAGCAAAGGCGCCACGCGGGCGCCTTTGCGGACCAATGGCGGAGTGGACGGGACTCGAACCCGCGACCTCCGGCGTGACAGGCCAGCATTCTAACCGACTGAACTACCACTCCACTTACGTTTGGTGGGTGCTGAGGGGATCGAACCCCCGACCAGCGCCGTGTAAAGGCGACGCTCTACCGCTGAGCTAAGCACCCCCTACGGTAAGAACCGATTAGTTTACGTGATCCTTCAGCGCCTTGCCAGCGGTGAAGGCCGGAGCCTTGGACGCCGGGATCTTGATTTCCGCATTGGTGCGCGGGTTGCGGCCGGTGCGGGCGGCGCGGCTGCGCAGCTTGAAGGTGCCGAAGCCGATGAGAGCCACGTCGTTGCCCTGCTTGAGGCTGTCCTTCACCGCATCGATGAACGCCTCGAGAGCCTTGCCGGCGTCGGCCTTGGACAGCTCGCTCTTTTCGGCAATGGCGGCGATCAGTTCGGTTTTATTCATTACGTAACTCCCTTCAAAGGTAATTCGAATCGCTGGACAGCGATCCTGTACGAGAAGACGGCAGATCGTCGAATCGAAGCCCGATGGCGTCGTTCGCCGACCCCGCTATCCATGGCGCCCTTGCGGCGCGAGCGATTGCGGTGTCGCCTTTATACCAGTGCCCTCCCACCATCGCAATACAAGCAATACCAAGGCTTTCAGCACATATGCATGGTCTTTGGAGGCTTGCGCGCGGCGGGAAAAACGATTATCGCGGGGGCGCCATGACAGGACGACGAAAACGAGAAGGGCACACTTACGTGTGCCCTTGTTCGTGAGAAGGAACGATGAAACGTTTCAGTGCGTGAGCGACGGCGATGCCTTGCCCTTGCCACGCTTGGCCGGCTGGCTCGGCACCTCCACGTCCTCGCCACCCTCACCCGTCTTCTTCGGGCTCAGCGGGCGTTCCAGTGCGAGATCGAGCACCTCGTCGATCCACTTCACCGCGTGGATGTCGAGCGACCCCGTGATGTTCTCCGGAAGGTCGACGAGGTCTTTCTTGTTTTCCTCCGGGATGATCACCGTGGTGATGCCACCCCGATGGGCCGCGAGCAACTTCTCCTTGAGGCCACCGATGGGCAGCACGCGGCCGCGCAAGGTGATCTCACCGGTCATGGCCACTTCCGAACGCACCGGCACCTTGGTCAGTGCGGAGACCAGGGCCGTGCACATCGCGATACCCGCGCTCGGGCCGTCCTTGGGCGTGGCGCCTTCCGGCACGTGGATATGGATGTCGAGCTTCTCGTGGAAGTCCGGCTCGATACCGAGCGCCGCGACGCGCGCCCTGACGACGCTGAGCGCCGCCTGGATCGATTCCTTCATCACGTCGCCGAGCTGTCCGGTGTGGACCAGCCTGCCCTTGCCCGGCACGACCGAGGCTTCGATGCTGAGCAGGTCACCACCCACCTGCGTCCAGGCGAGGCCGGTGACCAGGCCCACCTCGTTCTGCTGCTCCGCGCGACCGAAGTCGAAGCGGCGCACGCCGAGGTAGTGATCGAGGTTCTCGCCGTCGACGCGGACCTGGGCAGGCGCCAGCGCCTTACCCTTGGCGGCCTTCGCGGGTGCCTTCTTGACCTTGGCCTTCGCCTTGGCCGGCACGGTCCCCAGCGCGATCTCCTTGACCACCTTGCGGCAGATCTTGGAGATCTCGCGCTCGAGGTTGCGAACGCCCGACTCGCGCGTGTAGTAGCGCACGATGTCGCGGAGCGCGTCCTCGCCCACCGTCAGTTCCTCGGCACGCAAGCCATTGGCCTTGAGTTGCTTCGGCAGCAGGTATTTCTGCGCGATGTTGAGCTTCTCGTCCTCGGTGTAACCCGGGATGCGGATCACCTCCATGCGGTCGAGCAGCGGCCCGGGGATGTTCAACGAGTTGGCCGTGGCGATCCACATCACCTCGGAGAGATCGAGGTCGACTTCCAGGTAGTGGTCGTTGAACGCGTTGTTCTGTTCCGGGTCGAGCACCTCGAGCAGCGCCGACGAAGGATCGCCGCGGAAGTCCATCGACATCTTGTCGATCTCGTCGAGGACGAACAACGGATTCTTCGTGCCGATCTTGTTGAGGTTCTGCACGATCCGGCCCGGCATGGAACCGATGTAGGTGCGGCGATGGCCACGGATCTCGGCCTCGTCGCGCACGCCGCCCAGGCTCATGCGCACGAACTTGCGGTTGGTCGCCTTGGCGATCGATTGTCCCAGCGAGGTCTTGCCCACGCCGGGCGGACCGACGAGGCACAGGATCGGGCCCTTCATCGTGTTCACCCGCTGCTGGACAGCGAGGTATTCGAGGATGCGCTCCTTCACCTTCTCGAGGCCGAAGTGGTCGGCGTCGAGGGTCTCCTGGGCCAGCGCGAGATCCTTACGGACCTTGCTGCGCTTCTTCCACGGCACGCCCACCACCCAGTCGAGGTAGTTGCGCACGACCGTGGCTTCGGCCGACATCGGCGACATCTGCTTGAGCTTGTTGAATTCCTGGCGCGCCTTGGCGAGCACCGCCTTCGGCATGCCGGCCGCGTCGATCTTCTTCTGCAGCTCTTCGATCTCGTTCGCACCTTCCTCGCCGTCACCCAGTTCCTTCTGGATGGCCTTCATCTGCTCGTTGAGGTAGTACTCGCGCTGGCTTTTCTCCATCTGCGACTTCACGCGGCCGCGGATGCGCTTCTCGACCTGCTGCAGGTCCATCTCGCCATCGACCAGGCCGATGAGCAACTCCAGGCGCTGGCCGACGTCGGCGGTCTCGAGCACCTTCTGCTTGTCGCCCATGCGCACGGAGAGGTGCGCGGCGATGGAGTCGGCGAGACGCGAGGGATCGTCGATCCCCGAAAGCGTGGCCAGGATTTCCGGCGGAAGCTTGCGGCTCTGCTTCACCAGTTGTTCGAACAGGGAAACGAGCGAACGCGAGACCACGTCGAGCTCGCGCTCGTTGCTGGTGTAAATGGGCTCGATGACGCGGGCACGGCCACTCATCATGCCGGCCTCGTCCTCGAAGGCGTCGATCTGCACGCGCGACTGTCCTTCGACCAGCACCTTCACGGTGCCGTCGGGCAGTTTCAGCAATTGCAGGACGCCGGCGAGCGTACCTACCTGGTGCAGGTCGCCGATGGAGGGATCGTCGATGTCCGGGCTCTTCTGCGCGACGAGCAGGATCTGCCGCTCGCCTTCCATCGCCCGTTCCAGCGCACGCATGGATTTGTCGCGCCCGACGAAGAGCGGGATGACCATGTGCGGGTAGACGACGACGTCACGCAGGGGCAGGACCGGCAACAGGTCCAGTTCGGATCCGCTCGTGGTTTGGCTGCGATTCTTCGCCATGTGCTTGGGGTTTCCCTCGGAAGATTTGGGCCTCGCGCCGACACTGCGCCGGAGCCGCCATAGACGTCAAGTGGTGGTTCGCGGAGGGTCGATCAAGAGCCGGGCGTGCAAAGAAAAACGGCCCCGGCGTCGTGGAACGCCGGGGCCGCCATGACTTGCTCTGCCGGACGAATCAGGCCGCGTCGCCGCCCTCGCCCGCGATCCGCTGCTGTTGCAGGTTGCCGCGGTAGATCAGGTAGGGCTCGGCTTGGCCGTCGATCACGGCGTCGTCCACGACGACCTTGCTGACATGTTCCAGCGAAGGCAGTTCGAACATCGTGTCGAGCAATACCTGTTCGAGAATGGTTCGCAGTCCGCGTGCGCCGGTCTTGCGCTTGAGCGCGCGACGGGCGATGGCGGACAAGGCCTCCGGACGGAATTCCAGTTCGGCGCCTTCCATGTCGAACAGCTTGCGGAACTGCTTGGTCACCGCGTTCTTCGGCTCGGTGAGAATCTGCACCAGGGCCGCCTCGTCGAGTTCGTCGAGCGTGGCGACCACGGGCAGACGGCCCACGAACTCGGGGATCAGGCCGAAGCGGACCAGATCCGCCGGCTCGACTTCCGAGAGCATCTTGCCGACGTTCTCCGTGCGCTCCTTCGAGCGTACTTCGGCGCCGAAACCGATGCCGGTGGTCTCGGAACGCTGCTGGATCACCTTCTCCAGCCCGGCGAACGCGCCGCCGCAGATGAAGAGGATGTTGCGCGTGTCGACCTGCAGGAACTCCTGCTGCGGATGCTTGCGGCCGCCCTGCGGCGGCACCGAGGCGAGAGTGCCCTCGATGAGCTTGAGCAGGGCCTGCTGCACGCCTTCACCGGAGACGTCGCGGGTGATCGACGGGTTTTCGCTCTTGCGCGAAATCTTGTCGATCTCATCGATATAGACGATGCCGCTCTGCGCCTTCTCGACGTCGTAGTCGCACTTCTGCAGGAGCTTCTGGATGATGTTCTCGACATCCTCGCCCACGTAGCCGGCTTCGGTCAGCGTGGTGGCGTCCGCGATCGTGAACGGCACGTTGAGCAGGCGCGCCAGCGTTTCGGCCAGCAGCGTCTTGCCCGAACCGGTCGGACCGATCAGGAGGATGTTGGACTTGCCCAACTCGATGTCGTCGTTCTTCTGGCGCGATTCCATGCGCTTGTAGTGGTTGTAGACCGCGACGGAGAGCGCCTTCTTGGCGCGCGTCTGGCCGACCACGTACTGGTCGAGCGCTTCCATGATCTCGCGCGGCTTCGGAAGGTGCGTGCGACCGGAGGCCGCCTTTTCTTCCAGTTCCTCGCGAATGATGTCGTTGCACAGCTCAACGCATTCGTCGCAGATGAACACGCTTGGGCCGGCGATCAGCTTGCGCACTTCATGCTGGCTCTTGCCGCAGAAAGAGCAATAAAGGATCTTGCCGCCGTCGTTGGAACGGCTTTGCCGCTCGTCGCTCATGCTATGGGCCCTACTGAGAATCCAGGTGCGCTTTGAGAATAGCACAGCCCTCCGCCCCTGGACTCAGGGGCGAAGTGCCGGTTTTCACAAGCGAAAAAGTTCAATCAAGCTGAACGGACGGTGTCGACCGTACGCTTGTCGAGAACCGAGTCGATCAGGCCGTAGGCCTGGGCTTCCGCGCCGCTCATGAAGCGGTCACGCTCGGTGTCACGGGCGATCTCTTCCACCGTCTTGCCACTGTGGTTGGCGAGGATCGCGTTGAGCCGCTCGCGCATGGTCAGGATCTCACGGGCGTGGATCTCGATGTCCGTGGCCTGGCCGGAGATACCGCCAGCCCAGGGCTGGTGGATCATGATGCGCGAATGCGGCAGCGAGTAACGCTTGCCCGCCGCGCCGGCGGCCAGCAGCAGGGCGCCCATGGAGGCGGCCTGGCCGATGCACATCGTGCTGACGTCCGGCTTCACGAACTGCATCGTGTCGTAGATCGCCATGCCAGCGGTGACCGAGCCACCCGGGCTGTTGATGTACAGGCTGATGTCCTTGTCCGGGTTCTCCGACTCGAGGAACAGCAGCTGGGCGACGATCACATTGGCCATGTAATCGTCGACCGGGCCGACGGCGAAGATCACGCGCTCCTTGAGGAGACGCGAGTAGATATCGTACGAACGCTCGCCACGCGAGGTCTGCTCGACGACGATGGGCACCAGGTTGAGATTCTGGATCGGAGCCATGGACATGGGGTCTCTCCTTCGTGTGGGGCCCGGTTGTTGCCAGTGAGTCGGCGTGCTCTGGTTGGAGCTTACGCGCCGATCGGTCGCATCACCTCGTCGAAGCTCAGTTCCTGGTCGGTGGTCTTGGCATTGTCCGCCACCCACTCGGCCACCTGGTCTTCCATCACGCGGTTCTGCAGTCCCGACATCAGTTGGGGGTCACCGTTATACAGTTCAATGACCTTTTCCGGTTCCTCATAGGTCGAGGCGATCGCCGTGAGCATCTCGCTCATGCGCTTGCGATCGAGGCGGAGCTCGTTCTTGCGGGCGATCTCACCCATCAGGAGAGCGGCGATGACGCGCTTGCGGGCGAACGGCGCCGCCTCGGCGATCATCTCCGGGCTCGGTTCCTGGCCGCGCGGCAGGTTGCCGGCGGCGAGGCTGTGGGCCTCGGCGTTGGCCATGAGCTCCGGCACGTCGAGGCCCGGGTAGGCATTGGCCAGCTTTTCCGCCACTTCGGACTTCAGGCGGGCCATCAGGGTGGCCTTCAGTTCGCGCTCGAGATTGGCGCGGACTTCCTTGCGGAAGGTCTCGATGTCGCCATCGGCCACGCCGAACATCTTCACGAACTCGGCGTCGACGGCCGGCAGGTTCGGTTCCTGCACCTTCACGATCTTGAAGGTGACCTTGGCGGTCTTGCCGGCCAGGTCGGGGTTGCGGAAGTCTTCGGGGAAGGCCACGTCCTGGACCAGGTCCTCGCCGGCGCTACGGCCGGTCAGGGCCTCGTCCAGCGCCTTGAACAGGGTGCCCGAGCCGAGCACGCTGCCCGCGCGCTCGAGGCCTTCGGCCGGGAAGCGGTAGTCGCCCGCTTCGGCGGCGTATTCGAACATGACGAAGTCGCCTTCCTTCGACGCACGCGACACTTCGTCGAAGCTGCGGCGCTGCGTGCGCAGGGTCTCGATCATCTTGTCGATGTCGGTGTCCTTGACCTCGGCCTTCGGACGGGCGATCTCGAGGGCGGAGACGTCGACGGCCGGGAACTCCGGCATCACCTCGAAGGTGGCCGTGTAGGCGATCTCGCCGTTCTCGGCATTGCCCGTGGTATCGACGGACGGGTTGGCGATCGGCTGCAGCTTTTCCTGCGTGACGGCATCGCGGAGCGTGCTGCCGATGAGCTCGGACAGGGCTTCGCCACGGACCTGCGCGCCGAAGCGCTGCTTGATCACGTTGGCAGGCACCTTGCCCGGACGGAAGCCCTTCAGCCGCACCGTACGGCCCATTTCCGCGATGCGCTCGCTGACCTGCGACTCGAGACGCTCCGCCGGGAACTTCACCGTGAGCTTGCGCCCGAGCTTGCCGACATTCTCAACCGAAACCTGCATGACCTCTCCTGAAACCACCACGGACGTGGCGCGATGGCGAACATCCGTCGCCGTAACCGAAACAAAGGAATTCACCGCGAATCCGGGGCCGGCCGCCGCGACCTTCCCCCCGGCGGCGAAAAACCCCGCAAATGACTGCCCATTCTACGTTTTGGCCTCCTGCCGCCGCAACCGTCGTCAACCCGGTTCCCAGCGCCTGGGGCCGCCACCCTCCACGGCCAGCGCATCGCCCGGATTGGCCAGGGCGCAGGCCGTCAGGGACAGGCAGCCACAACCGATGCAATCGGTCAGCCGATCCTTCAGGTTGACCAGCAGGGCGATCCGTTCCTCCAGTTCCTCCCGCCAGGCGGCGGACATCCTCGCCCACTCCTCGCGCGTAGGCGTCCTCTCGTCCGGCAAGCTGGAAAAAGCCCGGCGAACGGCCTCCAGGGGCACGCCTACCCGCTGGGCGACCCGGATCACCGCGAGCCGGCGGAGCACGTCGGACCCATAACGGCGCTGGTTGCCGGCCGTCCGCAGGCTGCGGATCAGGCCCTTGCGCTCGTAAAAGTGCAGCGCCGACACGGCCAGGCCGGACCGCTTCGCCGCCTCGCCCACGCTCAGTTCGCGCATCGCTTGACCTCAACAAACGTTGAGGTCTCATGCTGCGCCTCCCGGGCAAAGCACGCAAGCGTGCGAAACTCCCCTTTCCCCAAGGAAGCAGAATGAACGTGGGAACGTCGGACCCAGACCTCTACAGCGCCACCGGAACGCCCCACCCGCCCGGCATCCTCGCCCCTCCCTACCGGGCGGCCACCATCGGCATGGTCGCCCTCATATCCCTGGTCGCCTTCGAAGCCCTGGCGGTCACCACGGCCATGCCCACGGTGGCGCGAGACCTCCATGGACTGAAGGCCTACGCCCTCGCCTTCGGTGGCGTCCTGGCCACCAGCGTGATCGGCATGACCTTGTCCGGACGCTGGAGCGACCGCCGGGGTCCCGCCCCCGCCATGTGGACCGGCCTGGCGGGCTTCGTCGTCGGCCTGCTCATCGCCGGCTTCGCCCACGACATGCCCACCTTGCTGATCGGCCGCCTGATCCAGGGCCTGGGCGCTGGCTGTCTCTCGCCTGCCCTTTACGTGATCGTCGGCCGGCTGTATCCGGAATCGCTGAGACCGAAGGTGTTCGCCTCCTTCTCGGCGGGCTGGGTCGTGCCTGCGCTGATTGGTCCCGCCGTGAGCGGTGCCATCGTCGAACATGTCGGCTGGCGCTGGGTTTTCCTCGGTGTACCGCTGCTGGCGATTCCCGCCGCGGCGGGGTTGCGGGGCGCGCTGCGTTCGCTGGGCAAGCCCTCGGGTATCGCCAGCGAAACACCCGGGCGGATGATGAACGCGGTCGGCGCCTCCCTCGGCGTCTGCCTGCTGTTCGTTGCCGGACAGGAACACGGCTGGCTCGCCGCCGCGTTGTTCGTGCCAGCCGTCGCGCTGCTGTTTTTCTGTGGGCGGCGCCTGCTTCCGCCAGGCACCTTGCGAGGGGCGCGCGGCCTTCCCGCCGTGGTCGCCCTGCGTGGCGTCGCCGCTTCCGCGTTCTTCGGCACCGAAGCCTTCCTGCCACTGGCCTTTTCGAGCGAGCACGGCCTGTCGCCGATGTGGGCCGGCATCGCCATCAGCGTGGGCGCGATCGGCTGGTTCTCGGGTTCGTGGTACCAGGGCCATTACGCGAAGATCTCACGGCAGGCGCTGCTGAATCGCGGCACCGTCCTGATGGTGATCGGCGTCATCGTCGCGTCGCTCAGCACGTTCGCCTGGATGCCGGTCATCGCCTCCGTCGCCGGCTGGCTGCTTACGGGTCTCGGCATGGGCATGCTCTACGGCACCGTCGCCGTGCTCGCCTTGTCGATGTCCGCCGAGCACGAACAAGGCACGAACAGTTCCGCGTTGCAGTTGTGCGAATCGCTGATGGTCGCGACCACGCTGGCGATCGGCGGCTCGTTGTTCGGCGCCTTGCTCGATGTTTCGCACACCGCGGCGTTCGCCGCCAATTTCGCTATCACGGTGGTGCTGGCGGCTTTGGGACTGGTCGTGGCGCGCCGCGTTCGGGCGTAGGAGACGAGCAAGCTCAAAGCCGTTATTACCCGATGATCGCCCTGGGAACCCTCGCGGTTGGTGTCCTTGGCGGCGTCACGGCACTCATCGCCTGCCTCATCAGACTGGCGTTCTGATCGTCCCCGCGTGCGTCGGCGGCCAGCTATCCGCGCCGATGCAGTTCCGCGACCGTCATCGTGAAAACGAGTTCGGTCTTTCCCTCGTTCGCATAACGGTGCGGCACATCGGTGCGGGCGATCGCGGAGTCGCCTTTCGGCAGCACGAGCGTCGTGCCACCCACGACCAGGTGAAGCTCACCCTTCTCCACATGGAACAACTCCATCGTTCCCGCAGGGTGCCCCTGCGACTCGTACGATTCACCGGGGCGCATGACCCAGCGCCAGAGCTCGATCATGTCGGGGCCCGAGGTACCCGCAAGCAACCGCGCGCTGCCTCCCTCGCTTCCGGTCCACAACGTCGGAATATCGCCACCAGCGACATGGCGGACGGGTGAGGCCTGGGCGACGCTGACGATATCGGCGACCGACATGCCAAAGGCCGCGGCGACCTTGCACAGCGTACCGATGCTCGGGTTGGCAGTTCCTTTCTCTATCTCCACCAACATTCCCTTGCTCACGCCTGAGCGCTTGGAGAGGGCATCGAGCGTCAGCCCCGCGTTCGCACGAAGCGTCTTCATCCGCGTCGACAGCGCCGCGCTGATTCCGTCCAGGCCTGTATCCGGATCGGTCGATATATTGACTTTCCTGGTCATTAGTCGTTACCTTGAACCATACGGTCAATATATTAACCCAGCAACGGTCCCTGTCATGCTTCCTTCGATATCGTTCCTGCTTGCCGCCACGGCGCTGGCGATCGTGCCCGGTCCAGGCATCGCTTACGTGGTGGCCCGCACGGTGGCGGGCGGCCGGGCGGAGGGCATCGCGTCATCGGTAGGAACGGCCGGCGGCGGCATGGTGCATGTCGTGCTGTCGGCGCTGGGATTGTCCCTGCTCATCGCGGAATCGTCCGTCCTGTACTCCGCGATCAAATACCTGGGAGCGGCCTACCTGCTTTACCTTGGCCTGAAGATACTGCTCGCGCGGCCGAAGGCCACCGACGTGCCTCACCTGGCCCGCGCCGGAGCGAAAAAAGCCTTCAGGGACGGCATCGTCGTCGAAGCGTTGAACGTGAAGACCGCCATGTTCTTCATCGCGTTCATTCCGCAATTCGTCTTGCCGGGACATGCTTTCGCACCGCAGTTCATCCTGCTCGGCACGATCTGCGTGTTGCTCAATACAAGCGCCGACCTGGTGGCGGTATTCGCCGCCAGCCGCTTCCTCGCATCGGACGCCAAGGCGCGGCGGGAGCGCCTGCTGTCCCGCGTGTCGGGCGTCGTCATGATCGCGCTGGGGCTGTTCGTGGCCACAAGGGGTTAAAAAGCGGCGCGCATCGCTTACCCGCAGTCGAACTTTCCCCCACAGAAGTCCTCGACCCCTTCGCTACCATGTCACAATGACAACCTAGGAAGGCGTGATGTCCCCGAAGCCCGAGCAAGAACCATGACACCCGACGAGCTGGAGAAAGTCCGCGCCGAGATTGGCAAACTCATGGCGGAGACCGCGAAGATCAACTCGGAAGCGCGCTGGTATCCCTTCGTCGCGACCGCTGGTCTGTTTGCTGCCGCCGTCGGCTTCGTGAAGCTCATGGGCATCCTGTAGCGCCCAGGTCGGTACCCGCGCACCTCGACGAACCCGCCGCACAGGCGGGTTTTTTATAGGTTCTTCACGGAAGTCTGGGAACCGCGGTAGGCGGAGCCGTCGGCCGCCGCCCTCGTCGCTCCGGTTACACCGTCGCTCGGGAAAGAAAGCCTGTGGGAGCCAAGGAGAAACAGAATGGTGCGAGAGGCGGGACTCGAACCCGCACGCCTTGCGGCGTCAGAACCTAAATCTGGTGCGTCTACCAATTCCGCCACTCTCGCGCAGCGAGCCATTCTAAAAGAAAACGCCGGTAGCGGGAGCTACCGGCGTCTTGAATTGGTGGGCCGTGTAAGATTCGAACTTACGACCAATTGATTAAGAGTCAACTGCTCTACCAACTGAGCTAACGGCCCGTTAAAACTTGCAGCTACGTTGTAAGTGGGGTGGACGATGGGACTCGAACCCACGACATCCGGAATCACAATCCGGTACTCTAACCAGCTGAGCTACGCCCACCATAAAACACCATTTGGCGCGCCCGACAGGAATCGAACCTGCAACCGTCGGCTTAGAAGGCCGATGCTCTATCCGATTGAGCTACAGGCGCAGGCACTGTATGTAGAACGCCAACTGGTCGGGGCAGAGGGATTCGAACCCCCGACATCCAGCTCCCAAAGCTGGCGCTCTACCAGACTGAGCTATACCCCGAAACTTAAAGCACTATCCCGATTCACTGGGGTGAAGCCTTCAAATGTTACGGGTCAAACTCAAGCCCGTCAATCTGTATGAACACACCACACTTTCAACTACCGCGACCGTTGCACGAAGGCGACGGCTTTGCTGCTTAAAAAATGGTGCGCCCGGAGAGATTCGAACTCCCGACCACCAAGTTCGTAGCCTGGTACTCTATCCAGCTGAGCTACGGGCGCACACTTGAAACCTTAGACCCGGTGACTATCGCCGTGAAGCGTTAGCGCCGTGCCGAGAAGCGGAATTATTCAGATATCGGACGCACGCGTCAACACTTTTGTGCATCTTTTTTTCTCGGATTCGTAACAGTCGCTGTAAATAGCCGTCCGAACGAAGGAAGGGCGGCCTCGGCCGCCCTTCCCTTTACAGCTGCGTGGCCGGCTTGCCGACCTTGTCCGGCGCGGAGCCGGCGTCGCCACGGGGCGGCGGAGGCGGCGGCGTCGAACCCGGCTTCTGCCAGTCGGCCGGCGGACCCGGCTCGCGATTGTTCATGATGTCGTCGATCTGGCGCGCGTCGATCGTCTCGTACTGCAGCAGCGCCTCGGCCATCACGTGCAGCTTGTCGATATTGGTGGTGAGCAGCTCCTTGCTGCGCGCGTAAGCGCGGTCGAGGATGGTGCGCACCACTTCGTCGATCTTGCGCGCCGTCTCATTGGACACGCTCTTGTGCTGCGTGACGGAGCGGCCGATGAAGACCTCGTCTTCTTCCTCGCCATAGGTCACCGGCCCGAGTTCATCGGACAAGCCCCACTTGGTCGCCATGTTGCGCGCCATCTTCGTCGCACGCTCGATGTCGTTGGAAGCACCCGTCGTGACTTTGTCGTGGCCGAAGATGAGTTCCTCGGCGACGCGGCCGCCGTACAGCGAGCACAGCTGCGATTCGATCGCGACCTTGTTCATGCTGTAGCGGTCGCCTTCCGGCAGGTACATCGTCACACCCAGCGCGCGGCCGCGGGGAATGATCGTGACCTTGTAGACCGGATCATGCTCGGGCACGAGACGGCCGATGATCGCGTGGCCGGCCTCATGGTAGGCGGTGAGACGCTTCTCTTCGTCGTTCATCGCCATCGAGCGGCGCTCGGAACCCATGAGGATCTTGTCGCGTGCGCGGTCGAGGTGGCTCATGCGCACTTCGCGCGCGTTCTCGCGGGCGGCGAACAAGGCCGCCTCGTTCACGAGGTTGGCGAGGTCGGCACCGGAGAACCCCGGGGTACCGCGCGCGATGACCATCGGCTCGACATCGGCCGCGGTCGGCACCTTGCGCATGTGCACCTTGAGGATCTGCTCCCGGCCCTTCACGTCCGGCAGGCCCACGACCACCTGGCGGTCGAAACGGCCCGGACGCAGCAGCGCCGGATCGAGCACGTCGGGACGGTTGGTGGCGGCGATGACGATGATGCCCTCGGTGCCTTCGAAGCCGTCCATCTCGACCAGCAGCTGGTTGAGCGTCTGCTCGCGTTCGTCGTGGCCGCCACCCATGCCGGCGCCGCGATGGCGGCCGACGGCGTCGATCTCGTCGATGAAGATGATGCACGGTGCGTGCTTCTTCGCCTGCTCGAACATGTCGCGCACGCGGCTCGCGCCGACACCGACGAACATCTCGACGAAGTCGGAGCCGGAGATCGAGAAGAACGGCACCTTGGCCTCGCCCGCGATCGCCTTGGCGAGCAGGGTCTTGCCGGTACCCGGCGGGCCGACCATCAACACGCCGCGCGGAATCTTGCCGCCCAGCTTCTGGAACTTGCCGGGATCGCGCAGGAATTCCACCAGCTCGCCGACTTCTTCCTTGGCTTCGTCGCAACCCGCGACGTCACCGAAATTGACCTTCACCTGGTCCTCGCCTTGCAGCTTGGCGCGCGAGCGGCCGAAGCTCATGGCACCACGGCCACCCGAACCCGCCTGCATCTGGCGCATGAACCAGATCAGCACGGCCACGAAGATGATGATCGGCAGCCAGTTGAACAGCAGGCCGAGCAGCGAGAAGCCGTTGTCGGCGGGTTCCTGGCGAAGCTCGACGCCCTTGTCGCGCATCTGCTTGACCAGGTCGCTCGTGGACAGGCCCACGACCGGCACCACGGTGCGGTAGGAACCGCCGTCCTTCAACTTGCCGGTAATGGTCGGCGGGGCGGTCGAGGTGATCGTGCCGCTCGCCACGTTGCCGTTGTCGATCTGCTGGGCGAAGGTCGTGTAGGACATGTCCTGGGACGATCCGCCATGCGGATTGAACGTCTGGAACACGGTCAGCAGGACCACCGCGATGATCAGCCAGAGCAACAGGTTTTTCGCCATCTCATTCATGCGCGGTTCTCGCCAGGTTGCCGGGACGCGGACTTGAGGCCGGTCGCCAGCGCATAGACCTCTCGCGAACGTGCGCGGGAGGCCTTCGGTTTACGCATCGTCACGCGACTGAAGTCCGCGCGCAAGTTCTTCAGGTACTCGTCGAACCCTGCCCCCTGGAACAGTTTCACCAGGAACGACCCACCGGGTTTCAGCCAGTCGAGGCTGAACTGCCGGGCGAGGTCGCACAGGTCCATGGCGCGGATCTGGTCGGCGAGTGCCACACCGGACATATTGGGGGCCATGTCCGAGAGGACAAGATCGACCTTCTGGCCTTCCAGCTTGCTTTCGAGTTCGCGAAGGACCGATTCCTCGCGGAAATCGCCCTGCATGAAGTCCACGCCGGCGAGGCCCGCCATGGGCAGGATGTCCAGGGCGATAACCGTGCCCGTGTCGCCCATGCGCTGCCGCGCCAGCTGCGACCAGCCGCCGGGAGCGGCGCCGAGGTCGACGACGGTCATGCCGGGCTTCAGCAGGCGATCGCGGTCGATCAGCTCTTCGAGCTTGAAGACGGCACGGGAGCGAAGACCCTCGGCCTGGGCCTTCTTGACGTAGGGATCGTCGAAATGCTCCCGCAGCCAACGGGAACTGCTCTTGCTGCGTGCCATGGGCTTTCGACCAACAATAAGTAAGGTGCAGGTCGTGCATGATACCCTTTGACGCCTGTCAGCCGCACATCGAACCTGAACGCAATGTCGCTTTCCCCTACACAGCGCCGCTACCTGCGCAGCCTCGCCCACGATCTCCGCCCCGTCATCCTGTTGGGGAACAAGGGCGCTACCGAGGCGGTCGCCAAGGAACTGGCCCAGGCCCTCGACATCCATGAGCTGGTCAAGGTGAAGCTCTCCGGGGGCGACAAGGACGAGCGCCAGGCGCAGATCGCCTTCCTCACCGGCCAGACCGGATCGGAGACGGTCCAGGAAATCGGCCACGTCGTCGTCCTGTTCCGCCGGAACGAACAGGACCCCAAGCTGGCCCTGCCCCGGTAAGCCCCATGGAACTGTCGTTCGAGCATCCCGGCGAGTACCTCTTCGTGCGCCGGGTGGGCGCCGATACGGTCACGGTGGTCGACCGCGACTTCCACAAGAGCATCCTGCTGACCCCGAAAGAGGTCATCGAGGACTGGACCGCCACCGACGCCTCCCGGCTCACGCTGGCCGACGTCGAGAAGATCGTCGCGCTGGAGCCGGAGCTGGTCCTGCTGGGCACGGGAGAACGCCAGGTCTTCCCTCCGGGCGAGGTGATGGCGGGTTTCCTGCGCCGCGGCATCGGCATCGAGGCGATGACCAATGGCTCCGCGGCGCGGACCTACAGCCTGCTCGCGGGCGAAGGCCGGCGCGTGGTCGCGGCGTTCATCCTCCCCTGAGGAATCCTCATGCGCATCCTCGTTCTTGGAGCCGGCGGCACCGGCGGCTACTTCGGTGGCCGGCTGGCCCAGTCAGGTGCTGACGTCACCTTTCTCGTCCGGCCCGAACGGGCCAGGACGCTGGACGAGAAGGGGCTGGTGATCCGCAGCCCCTTCGGCGACGCCACGGTGCGGGTCGACCACGTCACCGCCGACAACGTGGCCGGCGCGGGGGCCTTCGATCTCGTCCTGCTGTCCTGCAAGGCCTACGACCTGCACTCCGCCATCGAGGCGATCGATCCGGCCGTAGGCGAAGCGACCGCGATCCTGCCCATCCTCAACGGCCTGGCTCACTACCCGGTGCTCGATAAGCGGTTCGGACCGGACAAGGTCATCGGCGGCCTCTGCGTCATCAGTGCGGCGAAAGGCCCGGAAGGCGAGATCCTCCATCTGGGCAACGGCGCCTCGATCACCTTCGGCGAACGCGACGGCAGGCCGCACGGCGACCGGTGCGAAGCCATCGCCGCCGCCTTCGCCGCGGCGAAGGTCGACCACACCCAATCCACCGATATCCAACGCGACCTCTGGGCCAAGTTCTCGTTCCTGGCCACGCTCGCGGGTGCCACCTGCCTGTTCCGGGCCAGCGTGGGCGATATCGTCGCCACGGACGACGGCCGCCACCTTACCGAAAGGATGTACGAGGAATGCCTGGCCGTGGCCCGCGCGTCGGGCCACCCGGTGCCGGACAACGCACGCTCGTTCGCCTGGAAGACGTTGACGCAGGAGGGCTCGCCGCTGACCGCCTCGATGCTGCGCGACCTGGAATCCGGCCAGCGCATCGAATCCGACCACATCGTCGGCGACATGCTGCGGCGCGCACGCGATGCCGGCGTCCCCGCACCCATGCTGGAAGTGGCCTTCGCGCATCTGCAGGCGTTCGAAGCACGGCAAAAGCGCGCCGGCTAAGCCTGCAGAACCGACCTCTGGGACTGATCCTGTGGGACTGACCCTGTGGGAGCCGCTTCAGCGGCGATCCCGCGGCAGCGGGCAAGCTCGAGTCGAGCACCCATCGCCGCTGAAGCGGCTCCCACAGAAACCTCAGGCTCACAGAAACCTCAGGCTCACAGAAACCCCAGGCCAGCAGAGATCTCAGGCCAACACCTAGCGAGGCGGCAGGTACTGCAGCGGATCGACGGGATTGCCGTCGCGGCGTATCTGGAACTGCAATTCGTCGCGCGTGGCACCGGTGGAACCCATCTCCGCCACGCTCTGCCCGGCCTTCACCTTCTCGCCCTCCTTCACCAGGCGCTTGCGGTTGTGACCGTAGGCGGAAAGGAAGCTGTCGCTGTGCTTGATGATGACGAGTTCGCCGTAACCGACCAGGCCGTTGCCGCTGTAGACCACCACGCCGTCGGCGGCGGCGCGGACGGGATCGCCCGCCTTGCCACCCACCTCGATGCCGGGGATGGCGTCGCTGGATGAGAATTTCTTCAACAAGGCACCGTCGGCCGGCCAGCGCCAGTTGATCCCGCCCGCACTTCGCGTGGCCCCACTGGCGACGATGGGCGTCGTCGCGGGCGGGTTCTCGACCGGTGCGGGCGGCTGCGTCACCGGCGCGCTGGGTGGTGGAGGCGTGGGCACCAACGATTCGGCAGGCTTGCCGGCGATGACGACGGGTGTGTTCGTCGTGGTTGCCGGCGCGGGTGCCGTGGGCGGCAAGGCGGTTCCGGCATCGGCCACGTGGGCCGGCGGTGGAGCCGCCACGGGGGGCTGCGCCGGCTGTGCCGCCGGCGCGGGATGCCCGGCCGATGGAGGCGGCACGGCGGCGGCGACCACGGGTGCGGCGTGCGAAGCCGCCGGCTTGTCCTCGTGCCCCGGTGGGGAGAGGCGCAGGTCCTGCCCCGGCCAGATCGTATAGGGCGAAGCGATCCCGTTCCAACTGGCCAGGTCGCGGAAATCCACCTTGTTGCGGAAGGCGATGCTGTAGAGCGTGTCTCCCTTGGACACCCGGTAACTGCCGCCCGGCGGAGGTGCCGGCGTGGCGGCGCGCGCGGGGGTGTAGGTGCTGCCCGGGCTGCGCGTGACGACGACCGAGCTGCGGGTGACGTCGCATCCGGAAAGCATGAAGCCCGCGGCCAACACGGCGGCCAGCGCGAGCGGACGGATCATGAGCATCGCGGACTTCCTTTCACGGTCACTCATCTCAACAGGAACCACCAGGCTGCCAGGAGGATGATCGCTACGATAACAGCCCATCCTATCCATTCGATGTGTTTGCGCAGCATCTGTTCCGCGCGTTCACCGAACAGGCGGACCAGCAAGGCCAGCAACCAGACGCGCTTGCCACGGCCGATCATCATGCAGATGAGGAATGGCAACACCGGCACGCCGACGATACCCGAGGCCCAGGTGACGAACTTCATCGGCACCACGGGTTGCAGGGCGGCCATCGCCAATACGATGTACAGACCCAGCGAGTGCGCCTGCATGTCCTTCTGCAAGCTGGCCACGCCCGTCTGGATCGGCGCGAGCAGGTGCAGCGATTCGAGCAGCGGCTTCAGCGCCTCGTAGGCGAAATGGCCGAGGGCGTAGCCCACCAGCGAACCCAGCAACGAGAACAGCAGGCTCCAGTTGGCGAAACGGAACGCCTTGCGCGGCTCGGCCAGCATCATCGGCGCCAGCATGATCTCCGGCATCACGGGAAAGATGAAGGCTTCGACGAAGGAGAGTCCGGCCAGATAGCGGACCGCATGGCGGTGACGCGCCCAGACGATGGCGCGCTCGTAGAGCGAAGCGAACATCCGCATTCAGCGGTTTTCCTTGTGATGGAGGCGCATCAACCGATGCCGCCGAGTAGCGGCACGAAACTCACGGCGCCCAGGTCCTCGCGGATCACGGCGCCGTGCTCGTCCTTGCGCAAGCGCACGAGCACCTGTTGGCTGGGGCTGCCCACGGGGGCGACCAGCACGCCACCCGGTTTCAACTGGTCGAGCAATTTCGACGGAATGCGATCGCCGGCGGCGGTGAGGATGATGCCTTCAAACGGCGCCTCCGATTCCCAACCGAGCTTGCCATCGTCGTGCCGCGAGCGCAGGTTCTCGATGCCCAGCTGGCGGAAACGCCGCCGCGCCTGGCGCAGCAGTTCCTCGATACGCTCCACGGTGTAGACCGTGGGCACGATGCCGGCGAGAACGGCGGCCTGGTAACCGGAACCCGTGCCGATTTCGAGCACGCGCTCGGGCACGCCATGCTCGATCAGCGCCTCGGTCATTCTCGCGACGATCCAGGGTTGCGAGATCGTCTGGCCATGGCCGATCGGCAGGGCGGTGTTCTCGTAGGCGCGGCTGTGCAGCGCCTGGTCGATGAAATGATGGCGCGGCAGCTGGCGGATCACCTCGAGCACGCGTTCGTCGCGAATGCCCTCTTCGGCGAGCTTCGCCACCAGGCGATCGCGCGCGCGCTGGGAAGTCATTCCCTCGCCGCGCAGCGCGGAAGGCGGAAGTGCATGCAGGTTCACCACCTCAGGCCGCCTCCTCGTTGTCCATGGCCGAGGACAGCGACAGTGCCCAGCTGCTGACCTTCTCCAGCGCCTGGAAGCGCGTGAGGTCGGTATGGATCGGCGTGACGGAAACATAGCCCCGGCGGACGGCGTCGAAATCCGTACCGGGACCATCGTCCTCGATCTCGCCCGGTGGGCCGATCCACCACATCGCACGGCCACGCGGGTCGGCGGTGCGGATCGCGGGCGCCGAGCGGTGGCGCTTGCCGAGCCGGGTGACTTCGAACCCGTTGATCTGCTCCCAGGGCAGGTCCGGCACGTTCACGTTGAGGATCGTGTCGGCCGGCAGCGGGTCGACGATCAGCCGGCGCATCAACATGAGCACGGCGTTCGCCGCGGCGTGGAAGTGGCGGCCCGAACCTTCGCGCGTCACCAGCGACACGGCGATCGCCGGAAGGCCGAGGAAACGCCCTTCCATCGCGGCCGACACCGTGCCCGAATAGATCACGTCGTCGCCGAGGTTGGCGACGTTGTTGATGCCGGACACCACGATGTCCGTCTCATGATCGAGCAGACCGGACAGCGCGAGATGGACGCAGTCGGTGGGCGTGCCGGCGACGCGATAGGCGCCGTCGTCCAGTCGCTGCACGCGGATGGGCGCATCGAGGGTGAGCGAATTGCTCGCGCCGGATCGGTCGCGGTCCGGCGCCACGACCGTCACCGTACCGAACTCGGCCAGACGCCCGGCCAGCACCTGGATGCCAGGGGCCTCCACGCCGTCGTCGTTGCTAACCAGAACTTGCATGCTGATCCAGATCGAAAAACGGGTGCGGCGGCCCCACCTCAGGGAAAGCCGCCCGACCGTCCAAGTCTACCGGACCGGGCAGCCGGATTCACGAAAGCCCGCTAGGATGGGAGCCATGAAGCGACGCCCTTCGACGGTACATGACGACGATAGCCGTCTCTTTCGCGAGGCGATCGGCGACGTTCGCCCCATGACGCCCGTCGAGGCCGTGCCCGACCGCCCGAGGCCGGAGCCGCATCCGCACATGCGCGATGCCGACGAGGCGGCCGTGCCCGCCGATTCCCTGCTGTTCGACTACGATCCCGCCGACCTCGAGGTGGGTGAAGAACTGTCCTATCTGCGCGATGGCTATCCGCCGAAACTCCTGAAGCAGCTCAAGCGTGGGCAATTCAGCATCCAGGCCGACGTCGACCTGCACCAGATGAACGTGGCGGCGGCGCAGCTGACGATTTCAGAGTTCCTCGCCGAGTGTCGTCGCGACGGGGTGCGCTGCGTGCGCATCATTCACGGCAAGGGATTACGCTCGAAGGCGGCCGGGCCGGTGCTGAAGGGATTGACCGACCGGTTGTTGCGGCGAAGGGACGACGTGGTGGCGTTCGCCTCGGCGCGGCCGATGCAGGGTGGTACGGGGGCGGTTGTCGTCTTGTTGAAGGGGTGATGGGGGCTTGCCTCATCCGGGCCCGCTGCCGCGGGATCGCCGACAAGTCGGCTCCCACAGGTTCGCCGTCTGTTTGGTGGGAGCAACTGTCTTTTTCCTTTGGCTCCTCAAGGCGCAGTGGATCGCCAGCCGACCTGATCACGGACCATGGCGTTGATGGCGGTGATGAAGCTGCGCATGCAGGCGACGAGGGCGAC
>Ga0182006_1000766_pt1 | contig 21847 bp, 22 predicted proteins | sample Sormic07211104_1_FD_123022 | JGI IMG/M metagenome (GOLD analysis project Ga0182006, IMG submission 123022) | Rhizosphere microbial communities from Sorghum bicolor, Mead, Nebraska, USA - 072115-104_1 MetaG | ecosystem: Host-associated > Plants > Roots > Rhizosphere | place: USA: Nebraska...
GACAAACCGGTGCGGGTCGCCGATTTCGGTTCGGGCAAGGGCTACCTGACGTTCGCCATTCACGACTACCTGCGCAACACGCTGAAGGCCGAGGGCGAAGTCACCGGCGTCGAGCTGCGCGAAGAAATGGTCAGCCTGTGCAACGCCGCTGCGACGAAGCTCGAGCATCCGGGGCTGGTCTTCAAGTGCGGTGACGTGCGCACAGTGGCGCCGAGCGAACTGGACGTGATGATCGCCCTGCATGCCTGCGACATCGCTACCGATTACGCGATCCACACCGGCATCCGCTCGGGTGCATCGATCATCATGTGCTCGCCGTGCTGCCACAAACAGATCCGCCTGCAGATCCAGAGCCCGGCGCTGCTCAAGCCGATGCTGCAATACGGCTTGCACCTTGGCCAGCAGGCGGAAATGGTCACCGACAGCTTGCGTGCATTGTTCCTCGAAGCCTGTGGTTACGAGACCAAGGTCTTCGAATTCATCTCGCTGGAACACACCAACAAGAACAAGATGATTCTCGCGGTGAAACGCGGCGAGCCGATTGATCCAACGCCGTTGTTGGCGAAGATCGCAGAGCTCAAGGCCTTCTACCACATCAGCGAACACTGCCTGGAAACCCTGCTGCGCGCTGACGGCTATATGCCTTAACAGGCAGCTGCAAGCTTCAAGCGGCAAGCTGCAAGTTGAAGCATGACGCTGGTGTGCCTGATATGGGTGATCCTGTTTTTTCTTGAAGCTTGCAGCTTGCAGCTTGAAGCTTGCAGCTCAATTTGGGTCTACCTTGAATACTCCCAGACCTTTCCCCGAGGAGTTTCCCCATGGCCGCGAAAAAGATCCTGATGCTGGTCGGCGATTACGTCGAAGACTACGAAGTGATGGTGCCGTTCCAGGCCCTGCAGATGGTCGGCCACACGGTCCACGCCGTGTGTCCGGACAAGTCCGCCGGCAGCACCGTGCGCACGGCGATTCATGATTTTGAAGGTGATCAGACTTACAGCGAAAAACCCGGTCATCTGTTCGCGCTGAATTTCGACTTCGCCAAGGCCAGCGAAGCCGATTACGACGCGCTGCTGATTCCCGGCGGTCGTGCTCCGGAGTACCTGCGGCTGAACGAAAAAGTCCTTGAACTGGTACGCGCCTTCGACAACGCCGGCAAGCCTATCGCAGCGGTCTGCCATGGCGCGCAACTGCTCGCGGCGGCGGGTGTGCTCGAAGGGCGCGAGTGCAGCGCGTATCCGGCGTGCGCCCCGGAAGTACGTCTGGCGGGCGGCACCTATATCGACATTCCGGTGACCGACGGCCATGTTCAGGGCAATCTGGCCAGCGCTCCGGCGTGGCCGGCGCATCCGAAATGGCTGGCCGGTTTCCTCGGTCTGCTCGGTACGAAAATCACCTTGTAGTCGGGGCAGGCGACAGACCGCGGCTGCTGGTCTTTACTCTGAAGCGCGAAATATCTCAATCGCCCCAGGAGAAACAGACATGTCCGGATGGTACGAAGTGAGCAAAAGCAGCAACGGCCAATTCAGGTTCGTGTTGAAAGCGGCGAACGCCGAAACGATTCTGACCAGCGAGCTCTACAGCACCCGCGCCGGCGCCGACGGCGGCATCGCCTCGGTGCAGGCCAACAGCCCGCTGGACGAGCGTTACGAGAAAAAATCGACCAAGGACGGCCGCCCGTATTTCAACCTCAAGGCGGCCAATCACCAGGTCATCGGCAGCAGCGAGTCGTATTCATCGGATGGCGCGTGCGACAAGGGCATCGCCAGCGTGAAGGCCAACGGCCCGACGAAAACCATCAAGGACAAGACCCTGCCTGTCCTCTGAAATCCGACATCAACCTGTGGGAGCGAGCCTGCTCGCGAAGGCGTCAGCCCGGCCAATATCAAACCTCAACCGGTACCGACAATTTCGGATCACCCAGCGCATGACTCTTGGCATCAAAGAACCGCAACTCAGCCCCGGTGCCTTCAAACACCTTGGCGTAGTGACGTTTCTGATGCTGGATGAACGCGGCACTGCGCGGGTAGATCGAGATCGCCACGCACTTCGGTCTGGCGAGGCGCAACGCCCGCACCAGGTGCGCATCCTGCTCGCCCAGCGCGTGGCCGAAGATGCACAGGCTGTTATCGTGGGCCAGTAACTGCTCGTAGCAGAACGACAGATAATCCGAGCTGCGGATGGTCTTTAGCTTATCGGCGCTCGGCCCTTCGGTAACGAACAGGGGCACGTCGTCCAGCGTCTTGATCGTGTTGTTGATCGCGAAGCTGCCGAGCAGGATGCCCTCGGTCGAGGTCAGTTTGCGTGCGGTGCCGTCCTGATTGCGCACCAGATGCAGCCCGCCGTGCAGGTACAGCAGACGCGGTTTTTCCGTTGCGCTCTGGCTCAGATCGAAACTCGCGTCCGCGCCGTTGAACAGGTCGTCAATGGCCTCGCCCGGGTGTTGCAGCGCCCAGTAATTGAGCAGGTCGTAGTTGGTGGTGAACACCGTGCGATAGCGCGCCAGTTCTTCATTGAGCACCGCCAGAGTCGAAGGCTGCACCAGCCGCCACGGGATGTGCACCGCGTGCACGGTGTTGATCAGCGCTTCCTTGATCGCGTAATAGCGATTACGCGGTGCCGCCGAACTGACTGCCAGAGCCTTGTTGACCCGGCTGGTGGTCTTCAGGGCGCCCAGCACTTGTTCGAAGCTGCGGGTTTGCAGCGCGTCGAACACCGCCAGTTCCGATGGGCTCAGCGGTTTCTCTTCGACCATACGGGCGTTTTCGAACAGCGAGTCGTAGCCGAAGTCATCCCATACCGCGCGACTGGCGCCATTGCCCACCAGCAAACCGCTGAAAGCGGTCGTGGCGCGCAGGGCACTCCAGTCTTCGAGGGTGGCATCGACATTGAGAAAATCGGTCATTGCTTGGGCGATCTCAAAACAAAGGGCAGATGGACGGCGACTTTATCACGAGCGGACATTGAGCCAGATCAACATTGCTTGTGACCGATCGGTCGATCCTGTGTGAATCCGCCGAATCGAGGCAGTCGATCCGGCTCCAGTCAGGAGACACACGATGAGCAGCACCTTCTTCATTCCGGCGGTCAACATCATGGGCAGCGGCTGCCTCGACGAAGCCATACTTGCCATCCGCAATTACGGTTTTCACAAGGCATTGATCGTCACCGACGCCGGGCTGGCCAAGGCCGGCGTCGCCGCGATGATCGCCGAGAAACTGGCGATGCAGGACATCGATTCGGTGATCTTCGACGGTGCCAAACCCAACCCGAGCACAGCCAATGTCGAATCAGGTCTGGGGCTGTTGAAGGAAAGCCGTTGCGATTTCATTGTGTCGCTGGGCGGCGGCTCGCCGCACGATTGCGCCAAGGGCATTGCCCTGTGCGCGACCAATGGCGGGCGGATCGGCGATTACGAAGGTGTCGACCGTTCGAGCAAGCCGCAACTGCCGCTGGTTGCGATCAATACCACCGCCGGTACTGCCAGCGAGATGACGCGCTTCTGCATCATCACCGACGAATCGCGCCACGTGAAAATGGCCATCGTCGACCGCAACGTCACGCCGCTGCTGTCGGTCAACGACCCTGAATTGATGGTCGCGATGCCCAAAGGCCTGACCGCCGCCACCGGCATGGACGCGCTGACCCACGCTATCGAAGCCTACGTCTCGACCGCCGCCAATCCGATCACCGACGCCTGTGCGCTGAAGGCCATGAGCCTGATCAGCAGCAACCTGCGCCTGGCCGTGCGCGACGGCAGCGACCTGGCTGCGCGGGAGAACATGGCTTACGCGCAGTTCCTCGCCGGCATGGCGTTCAACAACGCCTCGCTGGGATTTGTCCACGCCATGGCGCATCAACTCGGCGGTTACTACGACTTGCCTCACGGCGTCTGTAACGCCGTGCTGTTGCCGCATGTGCAGAGTTTCAATGCGCAGGTCTGTGCTGATCGCCTCCGGGACGTCGCCCACGCCATGGGCGCGGACATTCGCGGTTTCAGCGCGGAAGAGGGCGCGCAAGCGGCGATCCATGCCATTCGCAGCCTTGCCAAAGACGTCGAGATTCCCGGCGGCTTGCGTGAGCTGGGCGCCAAGCTCAGCGACATCCCGGTGCTCGCCGCCAACGCCTTGAAGGACGCCTGCGGACTGACCAATCCGCGGGCGGCGGATCAGCGCCAGATCGAAGAGATTTTCCGCAATGCGTTTTGAATGAAAGCGCGCAGGCGAGCGAAGTCGAACAGTCCTTCGCTTGCTTCTGCGACCACGGCAAATGTCCGCACACGGCCCCAATCTGAAACCTGGCCGGCGATGTTTTGGACAGCGGATATACGGTACTGCCCGACCGCCAGGGAGGGTGCAGCCGGGGTTTGCCATTTCCGGTCGCTTTGGACCGCTGCTCTGGCAATCTCCAGGCCAGTGTCCAGATCGAAAATACTGACGAAACCCTCGGCTCGCGTGACATCTCCTGAAAACATCAGAGGCGTATCGACCTGCGCGCCCTCAATCGGTTCGACAACGCCCGGGACGTCGATCTCGGGCCGCAGTCGCACCTCATATCCGCGCTCTTCGCTCCATTCTGACGTGATGCCTGCATAGGTCTGGTGGGCGTGAATCCTGTGTTGGCCTGGGGCCTGGACGCCGTTGATGCTGAACGCCCATCGTCCGTTTGTGCTGACCTGTCCTGCACCGAGCAAATGGGTGTTTTCCGTATTCCACACTTGCACCTGAGCATTGGGTATGCCGCTGCCGAGCAACAGAGTCGCAGGTCCTGTCGCACTGGCTTCCTTGGGATAAGTGATGGTCGGGCCCGGTTGTGAAATTTGCTCGTCGCGAGTGCTCATCATGCTTCTCGTCCATGGCTGATTTGAACGATGAGGTTGGCATGACGGGCCTGAATTCGAACCTGTAAGAACTACCAGTCATTCAGTCTTTTTTACACAGCGGATAATTTCGTTTTCTTCTAAAAAACTGTCATTTATGTCAGTTGTCCGGCGCGGCGGCTTCGGGTCGAATGCTCGCTATGAGGGGATCGACGTCGATCTCTTGAGGAGAATGCGAATATGTCGGAATCCACCGCGCCATTGCCCCCAACCGCACAGTCAGCCGGGGAGCTGGACGCTCTGTTTGGTCTGCGAACACTGAAATTCCCCGGAGCGGCCAAGACCATTGCCGAAGGCGTGGCGATCACGCCTTCGGGGCAGATCATGGTCAGCGTTACCGTCGAGCAATCGGGCCATTCGTACTACGGCCTTGCGCGCCTGGATGCCGATGGCAATCCGGATCCGGACTTCGGCACCGGCGGATATCTCAGCGGCCAGTTCGGCACGGGCTCGCTCACCCAAGGCGGGCCAGTGATCGTTGATGCGCGCGGACGGATCTGGATGTGCGGTGTGATTGGCGTGGTCAAAGACCAGACTCTTGAATATCAACAAGTCATCGCCCGGTTTTTGCCCGATGGCTCGCCGGACATTGATTTCGGCGGCGACGGGAATGGCTACCGGATCGTACCGATGCGCATACCCTCACTGTTCGGTGCCACCCATGGGCGACTGTTAAAGGCGAAATCCGATCCGCAGCTTGAGCAGCCAGACAGGTTGCTGTTCGTGACGGCGCAAAAGGGCAGCGGCTTGCTGACGCGATTCCATCTCGATGGCTCGGACGATTTACCGTTCGCTACCATCGGTTGGGTGCCCCTGTCGCTGCCAGGGGTGGCCATTTCGCTGTCCGGGATCATCCAGCTCGACGATGGGAGGATCCTGCTGCATGGCAAAACGGAAGTAACCAATCAGGGATTGGTCATGGCGTTCGACCACGACGGGAAAGTTGCAGAAGGCTTCGGCGAAAAGGGCGTACTGCTACTGAACCTTCAGCGTTATGGCAAGCCGCTCGAAAGCCACGTGACCGACATCGTTGTGCAAACTGCGCAGCGCCTGCTTCTGCTCGGTTCGGCGGTCGAGTCAACGGACGGCACAAAACTGCAACACGGGTTCATCAGTGGTATCACCTACGCCGGCCAAATGGATGACGCGTTCAACAACCCTGCCCTCAGCCCGACGGCGCATGAACTCGACCTGAGAGGTTGGCAAGCAGGGTTTGCGCTGGATGACATCGCTGGCAAACGTATTGTGGCGGTCGGACAGACCTCGGGCAGCGCACGAGGCTTGTTGACGGCAGGCTTTCTGGTCGATGGCGCAGTGGATGATTCGTTTGATGTCGAGGGCGCGAAGGATATTTCATGGCCAGCCATCGATGCCTGCCTGCAAGGCTCTTCGATCCTGGTGTTGGGTCGCAGGGACGACAGCGCGCAGCTGATTCGCTTGCTGACCGCACCTGTCACAACACCGCTTGAGACTGGCGGTCGATGATCGGCTCAGGTAAAACCGGATATCGTATGCCCAGGCAATTTTCCGCAATGCGTTCTAACGGATGTCTTCCCTCGGCGTGAACCGCCCGCAGAGCATCGCGCCCGCTGCCAGTAACACGCACAGCAGCGACAACGGCCAGGCTAGGGGGCTGGCGATCAGGCTGGCCATCGCACCAATGATTGCTGCCATCAACTGATGGATAAAACCGCTCAACGCCATCGCATAAGCCCCGGCGATCGGTGCGCCATCGTTGGCGCGAGACAGGCTGATAGGGTAGTTCAAGGATTGGCCAAACACTGCCACGCAATAGGGCAGCCAAAACAGCAAGGCGATGGAGCTGGCCGTCAAGCTCCCCAGCAACATCACGCCACTGCCCGCCAAGACCAAACCCACGCCAATGGTCATCAACCGCGCCTGACCGGTACGCACGACGAAGCGGTTAACAGCCAGTGCGCCGAGAAAATACGCCGCGCTGATCGGCCAGCCGAGCAGTCCGTAATCCACCGTTGACCACGCGAACGGCCCCTGCAAAATCAGCGGTGCGGCAGTGTTGAAAGCGATGATCACGCCGTAGCCCAAACCACCAGCGAGAGCAGGAAAAAGAAACGCCCGGTGCAGCACAATCCGTCGATAAGCGGACAAGGATGAGATGCTGGCGAGTTCGTCAGTCATCGAAGGGAAAGTCACTCGCGAGACGATCACCGCCATCAACAGGCATGTCACACCGAGCAAGTAGAAGATCGCCTGCCAGCCCAGTGTCACCTCGATGAGCGAGCCCAGATACTGGCCGATACCCAGCGCCACCACGAAAGATATTGAAATCCACGACAGCGCCTTGGCGAGGAGATCGCCGCGAAAGCTGTCACGGATCAGCACCCGCGCCATCACCGAAATACCGCTGGCACCCACGCCTTGCAACAATCGCAGCAGCAAAAACGATTCAAGCGTCGAACCCGTCGGTAACGCCAGATTGCCCAACCCATAAATAACCAGCGCTGCCAGCAACACCGGTTTGCGTCCGATGCGCTGCGCCAGACTGCCCCAGAACAACATCGGCAGCGCCATACCGATAAGGTACAGCGACAACCCCCACGCCACCTGCGCCGGTTCGGCGCGCAGATAAACTGCAATCTCCGGCAGCGCCGGCAGATAAATACTCATGCCCAGTTGGGCGAGGAAAACCGTGCTGCAGGTGATCAAAAGGGTGGCGCTGGCGTTCATCGATCGTCCTTGTTTTCAGTCGTCGAGATCGCAAAGGTGGATGCGCAACAGTTCGGAAACTACTTCACAGAAGCGCCGGATCAATGTCGGCGGCATGTCCGCACGTAGCGTAATACGAATGGCGGCCTCGCCTCGTGCGACCACCGGGAAAAACACCGCGCTGGTGAAAAATCCCCGTTCGGCCAGTTCACTGGCAATCCGATTGGCCACGCCAGCCTGCCCGCATTTGATCAACCGAATGGCCATATTGCTATTGCATTGATCGGTGCTGATCAGGCTGTCGAAGAGGCGGATATTAGCCTGAAGATTATTTTGCAGTGTCACGAATTCGGCGCTGCGATGCAGGCGGATTGAAGCCCTGCCTGCACCGATTGCCGCGCAGTTCAGACTTTGAGACCAGTTGCTTGGCCCGCCGTAGCGCTGAATAAGCGTTTTTTGCCGCTCGTTGCCCAGCATCACCAGCCCACCGCTGGCGCCAAACGACTTGGCGAGTGACGCAACGATCAAGCAGTCCTCCGCCAGCGTCGCCAGCCGTGGCCGAACGAGGCCGGCGCCGTGCTCACCGACAGCGGACAACGCATGGGAATCATCCAGATAAAGAAAGAGCCCATAACGCTCCTTCAAATACAGCAGGTCTCCCATGTTCGCGACGCCGCCCATGCTGTATGCGGCATCGGCGATATAAGCTACGAGACCGTTTTGCTGGCAAGCACTTTCGAGAAAATCCATATCGTTGTGCGGTGCAGTCATCACGAGGGTTTCATCGGCGCACGCAGCTTTCAAATGATTCATCGAATAATGCGCGTAACGGTCAAACACCATTGCCGGTGGCCGGCCTTTGGTGAAAATGCCGCTGGCAAGCAATGGCAGAATTCCGGCGCTGGCGGCACTGCAAGACAACGCGCTGAGGCAGACGGCATCGAACAGTTGCGATAACTCTTCCTCGTAGCGCTCAAGAATCGCCAGTTTGCAGCGGTTCCTGGAATTGGCGATGCGCAGGCTGCCGGTTTCGCGCAGCGCAGCCATGGCGCCTGCGAGCAGGGCAGGGTGATGATCAAGCCCCAGATATGAGGTCGTGCAGAAATGATGGAGTTCACGTCCGAACTGATCACGCAGATGGTTGGGGCTCTGCACTTCGACATTAAGACCGGCGACTTTGCCCTCTTCGGCGATCTCCCAATCGTAGTCGGCTAAAGTGATGACTTTGCGGAAATTGGAATATAAGTTGGGAGTATGCAACGGAAAATTCACAGGCGACATTCCTTGAGCGTAGCGATCCATGGGGTGTTGCAGTTCGGATGTATTGCCTGACTTTACAGAGCGAAAAGTCCGGGAAAAATCGGCGGTTTCCGGCAATCCTGAGAGGTAGCGGAGTTTTGCTTGTAGGGCGAAACCATGAAAGTCTGCGGACTGTTCATATGTCTGACTAAAACGAAAACCGGGCTATCCTGCCGATTCAAATCACTCAGTTCTCGAGCTTTTTATGCTGCAAAAAAGCCTGATCCGCCGTCTCGACCTGATCACTCTGCAACTGTTCGTCGCCGTCCACGAGGAAGGTACGTTGACCCGTGCAGCTGCGCGCGAAGCCATCGCGGTGTCGGCGGCAAGCAAGCGTCTGATGGAATTGGAGGAGGCGCTGGGCATCGCTTTGTTCGTGCGTCAGGCCAAAGGCATGATCCTTACGCCGGCCGGTGAAACCCTGCTGCACCATGCCCGGCAGATGCTCTTCAATGTGGAAAAGATGGGCCTGGAACTGGGCGAGCACAGCCACGGTGTGCGTGGTTATGTGCGCATGCTGGCCAATCTTTCGGCGATCATTCAGTTCCTGCCTGAAGACTTGCGCGACTTCTCCGCGCGGCATCCGCAGGTCAAGACCGATCTTGAAGAACGTCCCAGCGCCGGGGTGATTCAGGGCGTGCTCGATGGCGTTGCGGACCTCGGCATCTGCTCCGACGACAGCGACACCAAAGGTCTGCACAGCGTGCTGTATCGGCAGGACAAACTGGTGGTGGTGATGCTGCCGGAGCATCCGTTGGCCGCGCGTGAATCGGTGGCCTTCGATGAAACCCTCGACAGCGACTACGTTGGTTTGCACGCGGCCAGTTCGATCAACATGCGTACCCATGCAGCGGCACGGCAGGCCGGCAAAGTCCTGCGCATTCGCATTCATGTGCCGGGATTCGATGCGGTCTGCCGGATGGTCCAGGCGAACATGGGCATCGGCATTCTGCCGCAGCGAGCCTATGAGTTGTTTGGTCAGGCACTGGGCTTGCGCGCGGTGCCGCTGACCGATGGCTGGTCCGATCGCGCGCTGATTGTGGTAGTGCGCGATGAGGCAGGGTTGTCGCCGGTGAGCCGGATGTTGTTTGAGCATTTGCGTGGGCAGGGCGCCTGAATCTCTATTGAATGGGCCGGCCTCTTCGCGGGCAAGCCCGCTCCCACAGTTTCCAGCGTGTATGCAAATTGTGCGGCTGACTTTGAACCCTGTGGGAGCGGGCTTGCCCGCGAAGGCGGCTTGGAATTCACCACATCGCTGAAGCATTCGCATTTCGCGAACGCCCGTTGCCGAGAGACGGCTGGATCCGCCAATCATCATTCCTCTAGCCTTGGCGACATATTCCAAGAACAAGAGGTACCCCGCGATGACTGCCCCTTTGAGTGCGATCAAAGTGATCGAGATCGGCACCCTGATCGCCGCGCCGTTTGCCGCGCGCATGCTTGCCGAGTTCGGCGCCGAGGTGATCAAGATCGAAGCCATGGGCCAAGGCGACCCGCTGCGCAAATGGCGCAAGCTGCACGAGGGCACGTCGCTGTGGTGGTACCTGCAATCGCGCAACAAGAAATCCCTGGCACTCAATCTCAAATCCGCTGAAGGCATCGAACTGGTCAAGCAATTGGCCGGTGACGCCGATGTGATCATCGAAAACCTGCGCCCCGGTGCGCTGGAAAAGCTCGGTCTGGGTTGGGAGGTGCTGCATGCGCTGAATCCGAACCTGACCCTGGTGCGTATCTCTGGCTACGGCCAGACCGGCCCTTACCGCGACCGTCCCGGTTTCGGCGCCATTGGCGAGGCCATGGGCGGCATTCGCTACACCACCGGCAATCCCGATTCGCCACCGGCACGGGTCGGTGTCAGTCTCGGCGATTCGCTGGCCTCGCTGCACGCGGTGATCGGCGCATTGATGGCGCTGCTGCGGGTCAAGACCGGGCAGGGCGGCGGGCAGATTGTCGATGTGTCGCTGGCTGAAAGCGTGTTCAACGTCATGGAAAGTCTGGTCCCGGAATACGACATGCTCGGCCATGTCCGCGAACGCAGCGGCGGCGCCTTGCCGGGCATCGCGCCCTCCAATACCTACCTAACCGCCGACGGTGCCTACGTGGTGATTGCCGGCAACAGCGACCCGATCTACAAGCGCCTGATGCACACCATCGGCCGCGCCGATCTGGCCGACGCAGAAGAGTTCGCCCACAACGACGGCCGCGCGGCGAAGAGCGGCTTGCTCGATGCGGCCATTACGCACTGGACCAGCAGCCTGCCGATCGACGAAGTCCTGGCCGCCCTCGAAGCCGCTGAAGTGCCGGCCGGGCGCATCTACTCGGTGGCTGACATCGTCGCGGATCCGCACTATCAGGCGCGGGACATGCTGCTTAATGCCCAATTGCCCGGTGGCGCAACGGTGAAGATGCCCGGCATCGTCCCTAAACTCTCGGAGACCCCCGGCGGAGTGAATTGGTCAGGGCCGAAACTGGGCCAGCACACCGACGCTATTCTGGCCGGGCTGGGCCTGACTGAGCTCGACATCGAACGCCTGAAAGGCCAAGGGGTGGTGCAATGATCACTGACTATTCGCAAACCCTGATCGTCCAGGAAGTCTCGCCCCGCGACGGTTTGCAGATCGAGCCGACATGGGTGGAAACCGCTGACAAGATCGCCCTGATCAATCAATTGTCGCAGGCTGGATTCAGCCGCATCGAAGCCGGCTCGTTCGTCTCGCCCAAAGCCATCCCGGCCCTGCGTGACGGCGAGCAAGTGTTCAACGGCATTCAGCGTCAGCCAGGGGTGATTTACGTGGCGTTGATCCCCAACCTCAAAGGCGCGCAACGGGCACTGGCGGCGAATGCCGATGAGTTGAATCTGGTGATGTCCGCCAGCCAGACGCACAACCTGGCCAATATGCGCATGCGTTGCGAGGCGTCGCTGGCCGCGTTCGCTGACATCGTTGCGTTTGTCAGCGGTTCGGGTGTGCGCCTCAACGGCAGCGTCGCCACCACGTTCGGTTGCCCGTTCGAAGGCTACATCGACGAGGAACGCGTGCTGCACATCGTCGACGCTTATCAGGAGCTCGGCATTCAGGGCATCAGCCTCGCCGACACCACCGGCATGGCCAATCCGCGTCAGGTGGATCGCTTGGTGCGGCGCGTTTTGCAGCGGGTTTCGCCGGCCGATCTGACCCTGCATTTCCACAACACTCGCGGCCTTGGGCTGTGCAATGTGCTGGCCGCTTACGAGGCCGGTGCACGGCGCTTCGATGCGGCGTTGGGTGGCCTTGGTGGCTGTCCGTTTGCGCCGGGTGCGTCGGGCAACATCTGCACTGAAGATCTGGTGAATCTGTGCGAAGAAGTCGGCATTCCCACCGGGATCGATTTGCCGCTGCTGCTGGAACTCTCGCGCGGCTTGCCGGCGCTGTTAGGCCACGACGTCCCCGGCCAACTGGCCAAGGCCGGGCGCAACTGCGATCTGCATCCGATGCCCACCTGACATACACCAAACCCTTGTGGGAGCGAGCCTGCTCGCGAACGCGGTGTGTCATTCAACATCGGTATCGACTGATCTGGCGCATTCGCGAGCAGGCTCGCTCCCACAATTCAAAAGCATTCAGCAGTAACCAGACAACAAAAACAATCGGACGCCCATCGGCAGTCCGCCTGGAGAAAAACCTATGAGCCTCAATGTAATGGAGGCGGGCGTGAATCCGTCCGTCGATCACGACGCCGAAAAAGCCCTGATCAGCAAAGTCGCCTGGCGCCTGATGCCGCTGATCATGGTCTGCTACCTGTTCGCCTTTTTCGATCGCATCAACATCAGCTTCGCCAAATTCCAGCTGCAGACCGACCTGAGCCTGAGCGATACCGCGTATGGCTTGGGCGCCGGGCTGTTCGTTGTCGGTTACGTGCTGTTCGAAGTGCCGAGCAACATGATGCTGTACAAGGTCGGCGCACGGCGCTGGATTGCGCGGATCATGATGTCGTGGGGCGTGGCGACGGCGGCGATGGTCTTCGTCAACAGTGAGTGGCAATTCTATGCGCTGCGCTTCGTGATCGGCGCGATGGAAGCCGGGTTTGCGCCGGGGGTGCTGTATTACCTGACCCTGTGGTTTCCGCAGCACTTCCGTGGCCGCATTACCTCGATGCTGTTTCTCGCCTCGGCGTTCGCCGGACTGGTCGGTGCGCCGTTCTCCGGGCTGGTGCTGCAACACCTCGACGGCGTGTTGCAGATGCGCGGCTGGCACTGGTTGTTCCTGCTCGGTGGTGTGCCGTGTATCGCCCTCGGTTTTCTGGTGCTGACGCAGCTCAAGGACCGCATCGAGGATGCGCACTGGCTGACGGCTGACGAGAAGAAATTGCTCTCCAGCCGCATCGCCCATCACGAGCCACACAAGAGCGGCGGCTCATTGCTCGCGGCGCTGAAAATTCCCGGTTTCCTGACGTTGGGTTTGATCTACTTCCTGATTCAGGTCGCGTCCTACGGCCTGAATTTCTGGGCACCGCAATTGATCCGCAGCGCCGGCACCGAAAGCCCGGTGATGATCGGCCTGCTGACCGCCATTCCGTACATCTGCGGTGCGATCAGCATGGTGGTGATCGGGCGCTTGTCCGACGCCACCGGTGAACGGCGCAAGTTCGTCGCCGGGCTGGTGATCGTCGGTGCGATCGGCTTTTTCAGCGCAGGGATCTTCGCCAGCCACACGACCTTCCTGATCGTCGCGCTCGGCCTGCTCGGCGCGGGCATCATCGCTTCGATTCCAAGCTTCTGGACCCTGCCACCGAAGTTGCTGGCGGGCGCCGGTGCCGGCGCGGCAGGCGGGATCGCGGTGATCAATACCTTGGGGCAATTCGGCGGGATCGTCAGCCCGGTCATGGTCGGGCGCATCAAGGACCTCACCGGCAGCACCACCCCGGCGCTGTATGTGATTGGCGTCGCCGCGCTGATTGCCGCCGCTTTGCTGCTGTGGGGTTTGCCGCAGAAGCTGCGTACGCTCGACAAGTATTGAGATTGGCTGCGTCGGCGATGACGCCTTCGCGAGCAGGCTCGCTTCCACATTTGCAATGCGCTTTCCTGTGGGAGCGAGCCTGCTCGCGAATTCCCACTTCAGACACATGAGAAGATTCGCTGGCCAGATCTGTTGAATCCTCCGATGCAGAAAGGGATAGTGCGCGCCTGGAAATATCTTCAAGGAGCAGGACGTGACAATGAAGTCCACGTGGATCAGCGCTGCAGCGCTCTGTGGGTGGTTGATGGCTGGGCAGGCGTGGGCCGATTGCACGCCGCCTGCGGTCAGCGGGGTAGCGGATTTCTCGCTGTGCAAGGACTGGCCGGCTTATCCACCGCTGACGATCACCGCGCTATCGACGTTTGTGCCCGATCCGGTCTATGGCCAGGACGGCAGGGTGGGTTCGTACGATCTGGCTCTGGCCGTCACTACCGCTGGCAGCCCCAAGCCGCTGGCGACCTATCATCAGCCGTCGGCGTTTCTCTCCGATGCCATTGCGCTGGAGAGTCTGGAACTGGATACGGCGCGTTATAAACTCACGTCTGACCTGCGTGCCTTCGGCGTACGCGCCCATTTCAAAGGCTCGTCGCGCGTCAATCCACTGGATGAAACGTTGCTTTCGCTTTATGTGAAAGAGGGCGACAAACTGCGCCCGGTGCTGGATCGCTTGATCGTCTACAGCTTCAGCGGTGAATGGGATGGCAACTGCGCGGGCGAGCGCTCGGAGACGGTGCGCACACTTGAGATGGGCAAAACCGGTTCCCACGGTTACGCCGATATCATTGTCCGCTCAGTCACCAAGGGCCTGGTCGGAGAGGGTCCACCCGACGCTTGCGAGTCGAAGACCACCCACGAAAAGCCAGTGCTGACCACGTTGCGTTACGACGGCAAAACCTACGTTTTGCCGCAAGGTTTCAAAGGCATGTGACTGGTGTCACTGATACGAATATTTCAAGGAAGACTCATGAATCTGCATCTGCGAATCTATATCGCACTCGGCTTGTTCGCGCTTACGGCTCAGGTCCACGCCGCTTGCGAAACCAAAGCCTTCGATGGCAAATCCCTGTCGCACTGCAAGGTCTGGCCCGCCGCGCAAAATCAGGCGATTGCCGTCAAATCCACGTATTTGGCGGACTCGGATGATGAAGAAGTCGGGGTGTTCGATCTCGATCTGGCAATCGTCAATGCGAGCAATGCCAAACCGATTGCCACTTATCGCAAACCCGGAGCGTACAACTCCGATGCCGTGCGTTTTGACGATCTGCGCATCGACACCGCGCGCTATCGCTTGGCAGCGGATGTTCGCGCATTTGGCTTGCGTTCGAAGTTCGTCCACAGTTCCCACGCTATTCCTTACGAGAAAACCGATCTGGCCTTGTATATCCGCGAAGGCGATCAGTTGCGCCCGGTGCTGGAAGGATTGGTGGTCTACAAGAACAACGGGGAGTTCAGCGGCGACTGCGAGGGCTACCTCAAACAGGTACGCCGCACCGTTGAGATCGCTGAGTCCAGTCATCATGGTCTCGCCGATCTGATCGTTACCAGCCGAGGCAGCAAGATGAAAAACACTCAGTCGGGTAAAGAATGCCTGTCGAAAACCACCCACCTGAAGACAACGCAAGTCAGCTTGATCTACGACGGTCAGCAATATGTCGTCCCTGAAAACCTCAGAGGTTATTGAACCGAAAAACGTCTCCGGGCATGCATTTCACGACGCGCAGTGATCGGACGTGTTCGGCTGAGATAGACTCTGCGCCAAGTATTCTGGCGCATGCAGGTTTTCCATGACTCCATCATTGCTGTTGGCCGTTCTGGCTTCGGGTTTCATCTACGGGATCACCCCCGGGCCGGGCGTGCTGGCGGTGTTCGGGATTGGCGCGGCCCATGGCCGGCGGGCCGGGGCGGGGTTTCTGTGTGGGCATCTGCTCGGCGATGTGATCTGGTGCAGCACCGCGTTGGTGGCGATTGTCGGCGCCCGGGAAATCGGCAGCACTGCATTCGATGTGCTTGGCGTGCTTAGCGCGGTCTATCTGTTCTGGCTCGGCTGGCGTGCGGTGCGTGCCCAGCGGCGTAATGGCGACGAGGCGCAAGGCGCGGCGCGCCAGCCGTTCTGGCACGGTATCGTATTCGGTCTGACCAATCCCAAGGCCTACCCGGTGGCGGTCGCGACCTTCACCGCGCTGCTGTCGAGCCGCGCCGAACTGCTCAACTGGGAGATGCTGCCGGCGCTGATTGCCCTGAGTTTTATCGGCGGCGCTTTGGCATATGCAATCCTCATCGGCGTAGTTGGCGCGCAGCGAGTGCGCACGGTGTATCAACGTCACGAACTGCTGATCACCCGTTTGTGCGGCGTGATGTTTATCGGTTTTGCCATTAACGCACTGGTGCACGCGCTGCCGGGTTTGATGCCCAACAAGGGCTAGTGCTGAGGAAGCACCGTTCGTCGCGCCTTGGCCGTATTTTCTAAACCTTTGACCGTTAAAGCATTCTTAACTGAGGCGGACGTTTGTCCGCCGCGAGCATTTAAGCAGCGGGCGAATCACGGCCCGCTTGAATTTTCCACGAAGGAGGGCGCGACCATGAGCCGGATGGCCACCCGTTTACGTAATGCCAGTTTTGCGACTCTGCTTGGCCTGTGCGCCAGCACTGCGTTCGCCCAGTCGCCTGCCGAATTCATCAACAATGCCTCCGCCAAAGGCATGGCCGACATCGAAGCCAGCCGTCAGGCCCACGGCAAGACCGAATCGAAAGAGGTCAAGGATTACACCATCGTTGTCATCAACGACCGCACCACGGCCAACCAGCATCTGGCGAAAATCGCCAAGAAACTCGACTTGCCAGTGGCTCCGCGCGAAGAGCTCGCCGACAAGGCCAAAGAGCTTATGCCGGAAGTGAAGGACGGCGCGACTTTTGATCAGGCCTACGCCGCCAGTCAGGTCAAGGCGACCGAAGAGGCCATAACCCAGATCGAGCAACAGGCACAGACCACCGACGTGCCGGAAATCAAAGCGTTTGCCGATGAGACCTTGCCGAAACTGCAAAGTCATCTGGAAAAGGCCCGCGCATTGCAAGCCAGTCGCTGAATTCGCTGGTTAGAGCATGTATAGCTGAAACCTTCGCAGGGCTTGCTTGATGCAGGCACTGCCGAAGGTTTTTTTTACCCCTGACATTTGAAATGCCATCCACCCTTGTGGGAGCGAGCCTGCTCGCGAAGACGGAGTTTCAAACGAAATATTTGTCGCCTGATACACCGCATTCGCGAGCAGGCTCGCTCCCACAGTTGTGGTTACGCACTGGATTTGCTCAGCACTCGTTCAAATCCTGCTTTGGCTTGCTCTTGTCGCCAAGCCCTTCAAGATCGAACACCTGATTTTCACCCAATGCTCGGTAGTGCTGACGCAGCGCCTCCAATTGCTTCAAATCCAGCGCCTCCAGGCCAAGCATCGCGTTCTGCGCCTCCTTGTTCACCCGCAGCAGCTCATCGAGTTTCAGATGCAGGATGTCGGTATCACGGTTCTGCGTGTTCTGAATCAGGAACACCATCAGGAACGTGATAATCGTCGTCGAAGTATTGATGATCAGTTGCCAAGTGTCGTTGTAACCAAAAATCGGCCCGCTCAAACCCCACAACCCGATCAGAATCAACGCCCCCATGAACGTCTTCGGGCTACCGGCCCACAGGGCAAGTTTCTGGGCAATCTTGGCGAATTTCATAATGGAAGTCCTTGTTTTGGGAGCCTGAAATTCAGACATCGGCGTTGCGCTGAAAATTCTGTTTACAAAGTATCGGCGCAGGACTTTGGTAGGGAAGGCGTGCCGCACGGATCGCTGTATTGTGTCGGCAGTTGCCAGAACACCCTCGACAGGAGAACGCAATGAGTTGGTCTGCCAAGCAATACGTCGCTTTCGAAGATGAACGCACCCGCCCGGCCCGTGATCTGTTGGCGGCGATACCCTCGGCACAGGCGCGGGCGGTGGTGGATATTGGTTGCGGTCCGGGCAATTCCACCGAGTTGCTGGTGCAGCGTTTTCCCGAGGCCAGGGTCAGTGGCCTGGACAGTTCGGCGGACATGATCGCCGCCGCGCGCAAGCGCTTGCCTGATGTGCTGTTCGAGGTGGCCGAGATCGACAAGTGGGCCGATGAAGGCCCGTTCGACGTGATCTTCGCCAACGCGGTTTTGCAATGGGTGCCTGATCACGCTACGTTGCTGCCAGCCCTGGCGAGTAAGCTTTCAGATGGTGGCAGCCTGGCGATCCAGATGCCGGACAACCTCAACGAACCGTCCCACCGCTTGATGCGTGAAGTCGCCGCCAATGGGCCGTGGGCGAGCAAGCTGGCAGGCGCAGCCGGGCAGCGTACCGACATGGCCAGTGCCAGTGAGTATTTTTCGATGCTGCGCCCGCACTGCGCGCGGGTCGATGTGTGGCGCACCACTTATCACCACCAACTTCGGGACGGGGCGGCGGGGGTGGTGGAGTGGTTCAAGGGCAGCGGGTTGATTCCATTCCTGAGCCCGTTGACCGAGGAGGAACGGGCGCAGTATCTGCAGCGGTATCTGGCGGAAGTTGCCAAGGCTTATCCGGCCTTGGCTGACGGCTCGGTGCTGCTGCCGTTTCCACGGCTGTTTATTGTTGCGACTCGCTGAATCACGCCTCTAACTTTCTTGAGTTCGCCACGTTATCTCAGGTCGGCGCATCCCTTGAAAGCAATCCGGTCGGTTCCCTCTCCCTCGGGAGAGGGCCAGGGTGAGGGGCCTCTTGGCGCATGCAAATCCGATCACCGCCACACCGCCACCATCATCGTCCTCTGGCATCCTTTCAACTCGTTCACGCTGAACTCGTCGGAAATTTCTTTCTGTTTTCCAGGCTTTTACACGTGGTGCGCCATGGCTGTTTAAAGTCGAACCGCGTTACGTCCCGATGCCTACAAATCCTTGCGCCGCTGCCTACCGGTACGCCAGAATCCGCCGGCTTGTGCGCCTGGAGGGCGGTCGGTAACTTGGTTCGCGTCACTGATTTCCAGTGATCGGGTTTAGCAGCCCGGCCAGGATTGACCAACGGTTGCACATGTACCTTCCAGTCAGGCTTCGCCTGCACTTGATGGTGGCTGTGCGCATGGCACCCTCGGGTGCGCCGGGTTTTGGACTTCCTACCGGTCTGCTAACTTGCGTACAGCTGCCACCCTTTCGTATAGCAGCGGAACGGTTGCAGTTACCACTACAGGAAGATTCCATGTTCAAGGTAACGCCAAATCCGCCGGAAACCGATCCGGCCTCTCCGTACAATTCCCTCGACTCAAAAAAACTCCACGAAGCCGCCGAACGCGCCCTCGACCACTATCTCATCCCGCCGCAAACCAGCTCACCGCCGTACCAGACCAGCAGCATGTTCCAGGTCAACCCGAGCACCGACACCGAGTCGCTATTGGTCAACGCCAGCGAATCCCTCGGCTCGGCCAGCGTCATGCTCGGCGACTTTGCCGCCTTGCTCGACGGCAGCCAGCGCAAAACCCTGCTCGGCATCGCCCAGGTGGTCATGCTGGGCGAGCTGGCGGTGAATCGGGCGCTGGATAATGTGGTACCGGTGAGTTAGCCAGCGTTAATTTCCGAGTAAAAAGTAACCGGTCGTTGCGACCGGTTTTTCGGCTAGTGCAGCGTCAAAACCGCTGATCAATACCAGGTTTGTCCTCTTGAAAGGGCTCGGAAGGGGGAGTCGGGAATTGCTGCTCCTCATACTCGGCCACCCGCCGAGCGAGAATTTCCAATCCATCGCCTTCCGGCGAGTTCATCTCAGCGCCCCAAATCTGCTCTATACGCAGCAATGCTGCGGACAAGTCTTCAGTGCTCCGAATGGGTTTGATGTCCATAAATGAAGTCCGCTTTGGTAACCACATGAGCGGCGATCTTGAACGGCACAACAAACGCTGTGTTCATCATTGCGTTGCCAAATATGACTGCATTGCGGAGAGTCAGATTCGCGGTGAGAAAAAAGCGGCCACGCGTGACCCAACCGCGTAATCCTCAGTGTCAGCTGTGTAGCTATCAGAAGATCTCTATTGCTCCACGGAATTAGTGAAAATTGCTCAAAAATGGTCATATCTGATCCTTAAGGGAGGTTAGATAGCTACAATGGCTCTATTAAGATCCTTAAGAATTGGAAGGGTTTGCCATGTCATTCATGCATTTGCTTCACTCGCCGGCTGAGATCGCTAGAAATGTCGGAGAAAACGCCAAAATCCTGCGGCTCTCCAAAAACCTTTCCCGCAAGACGCTCGCAGAAAAGGCGGGGGTTTCCGAATCCACCATCAAGCGATTCGAAGCGACCGGGCTCGTGACGTTGGAGGCTTTGATCCTGATAGCCACTGCGCTTGATGAACTCAACGCTGTGACCAAGCTGTTCAAACCAGAGCAACCGAGCTCGCTGGATGAGCTGAAGAATGCCAGGCGCAAGAGAGGGATGCGCTGATGATCAAGCCTTTCAAACACACAGACGCGCTGAATGTTTTGAAAGAGGGCGCCAAGGTTGGTGAGCTGGTCAGAGTCGCGGGCCGGGGGATTTACTTCGCTTACGATCCGGGTTGGCTTGCCACTGGCTACAATCTTTCGCCGCTGACAATGGCTTGGGACGAAAAGCCCCAATTGGCCAGGAACACCAGCCTCTTCGAAGGGCTACACGGACCGTTCGCCGATTCACTGCCTGACGGCTGGGGCATGCTGCTGATGGATCGATATTTCGACAGCACCTTCGGTGACGGCACCCATCTTACCCTCACAGCGCTTGATCGCCTTGCTTATATGGGCGAGCGCAGTATGGGTGCGTTTGAATATCAGCCGAAGGCGGAAAAAACAGAGCTCACAGGCCCTTTGGATATTTGCCAACTCTACGAAGCTGCAATCGAAGTTCAAGAGGGTGAGACCCCTGCAGTGCTTACCAAATTGCGACTGGCCGGTGGCTCACCGGGGGGCGCACGACCGAAGGCAATCGTGGCGCTGTCTGCCGACAAAAAACACGCAATTTCGGCCTTTGATGCCCTGCCCGAGGGCTATGCACATTGGATCGTGAAGTTCAGGGCATTGTACGAACCGATTGAAACTGGCGGCATCGAACTCGCCTACGCCGAGATGGCTCGCGCCGCCGGAGTGACCATGGCTGAATCGGATATTATGGATGTGCAGATGCCTGGCGGCGAGGTTGAGCGTTTCTTCGCAACCAAGCGCTTCGACCGCGACGGCGAGCGCAAGATTCACATGATGACCGTCTCGGCGCTCATGTACGCGGACTACCGCGCATTGTCATCCATCGACTACCCGAACCTGCTCAAGCTCACTCAGGTGTTGACCAGAAGCTCCGTCGAAGTGGAAAAGATGGCCAGGTTAATGATCTTCAATGCGCTGTCTCACAACCATGACGACCATGCGAAGAACTTTGCCTTTCTCTGCCACAATCCTGAAAAAAAAGGCGAGAAAGAAACCTGGACGCTGTCCCCGGCATACGACCTGACTTTCGCAAACGCCATGGGCGAGCACACCACTGACTTCGGTGGCCGCACTCCCGGCACGCCTACGCGCAAGCGAATCATGGAGATCTGCAAGGATTACAAATACCTCAAGGCCGAGGAATATATCGAGCAGACTCTCGCTGCGCTCGCCAATTGGAGGAAAGTATTCACTCGATTGAATGTCCCGCACAAAGCCGGGGAGCCGATCTTCAATGTACTGGCGAGGCTGCATCTGGATTTCGAGAAGTAATCCGGGGAGGAAGGGCTCAGCGATATTCTGCAAGTCTTCACCGCCAGCACGATTCAACTTCCAGACACAAAAAAAACCGGCCATCAAGGCCGGTTTTTCATTTCTGCATCCCTCGTCGGACAACACAACGCGAGATCAATATTCGGTGGAGCGGGTAGAGGGAATCGAACCCTCATCTAAAGCTTGGGAAGCTTTCGTTCTACCACTAAACTATACCCGCTCAGAGCGGCTGACTTTGTACCAGA
>Ga0182006_1000767_pt1 | contig 21847 bp, 22 predicted proteins | sample Sormic07211104_1_FD_123022 | JGI IMG/M metagenome (GOLD analysis project Ga0182006, IMG submission 123022) | Rhizosphere microbial communities from Sorghum bicolor, Mead, Nebraska, USA - 072115-104_1 MetaG | ecosystem: Host-associated > Plants > Roots > Rhizosphere | place: USA: Nebraska...
CTTCATGCATGAGGGAGAATCCTGAGGGGACTTGGTCGAGGGATGTGACTGGGGTTTGAAATGTACCTGGGAGACACCCTGTGTGGAATACCTGTTAGTACGCATAATGTATATTATGTTAAACGACAGGTCATATCATAGATGTTCATGAGCTGCCTAAGCCACTGATTCGACAAAACCGTTTCTGACGTCCGTTCTCTCGACGAGCCATGTACCAAATGTTCATGACGGCCTTTTAATGAAGACCTTCCAGTGAAATTGGTTCAGAACCGTTTCTCTTCCGGTCAGCACGTGCCGCTACTTGTGCAGGATGGTCAGGTAGTGATTGGCGGCGGATTCCATTTTCCAGTGAGTGCGTCAGAAGAAGGCGCATAAAGACGCATGGTCAGGTTGAACGGGCCTTTGGGTGCGAGCAGCCAGTTGGCTTCTTTGTCATTGCCCGGACTCTCGTTTTGTATATAGAGGTCGAGTGAGCCGTCAGTGTTATGCCGCAGTTCGACACCTTCGGTGGCTTCCACAAGCTCAATTTTCTCCAGCTCAGCAACGAGCGTCTTACTGTCCAGCAATATCTCAAGAGAGTCCGTAGTGAATCCTGATTGGTGGCCATTCAATTGCAACGATTCTAAACATGAGCGCAAATTGACGGTCGAGACGATGAGCAATCGCCCCTAGCGTACTTACTATATGGCCCAGGGATCTGCCGCTCGTGTGAGAGACGAGTACGTCGGGCGTTATCTCGAGAATATCGCCCCTCCCTAAAGCTCTCTCCCCTGCCCTCATCACAGGAACAAACGCCGCTGATTACCATGCTGAACGTCGCGCATGAAGGTTCAGCTCAATTTTCTGACCGCTATCGCGGAATCCACTAGAGAAATTGCTCCAATGGTGGATCAGTCAATTCAATTTCACCCAGTTTATCCCGGATCAGGATTGATCAATTATGGCCCCATCACTACTGAGGAGCCCGCAATGAATTCTCTCTTTTCCCAAGTCCAGCTCAGTCGCTACACCCTCTCCAACCGCATGATCATGGCCCCGATGACGCGCTCACGCGCCGACGATGACGGTGTGCCAAGCGAACTGGTTGCGACTTACTACGCTCAGCGTGCCAGCGCCGGACTGATCATCAGTGAAGGCGTGTTCCCCATCGCTATGGGCAAGGGTTATGTCCGTACCCCTGGTATCGAAACCGCCGAGCAGGTCGCTGCGTGGAAGCACGTCACTGAGGCCGTGCATGCTCGTGGCGGACGGATTTTCATGCAGTTGATGCACAGCGGTCGCATTTCGCACCCTTCGTTGCTACCGAATGGCGCCCTGCCACAGGCCCCTTCCGCGATCAAACCCGCTGGCCAGACCTGGACCGCAACGGGCCTTCAGGATTTCGTTACCCCCCATGCGCTGAGCGTGGTTGAGATTGCCGCAGTCATTGAAGGCTATCGCCAAGCGGCGCGTCTGGCCATTGAAGCTGGCTTCGACGGTGTCGAGTTGCATGCCGCGTCGGGCTACCTGCCTGAACAGTTCCTCTCGACTGGCAGCAATCAGCGCACGGATGAATACGGTGGATCGGTTGAAAACCGTGTGCGTTTTGTATTGGACGCGCTGTCCGCAATTGCGACGGAAATCGGTGGTGACCGGGTGGGTCTCAAGATCTCCCCTGAAATGAATTTCAACGACATCGTCGATGCCAACCCGCAAGAAACCTACACCTATCTGGTCGAACACCTGCATGGGCTGAATCTTGCCTATCTGCATGTCGCCCTGTTCGGCGCCAATGTCGACTACCACGGCTTGTTACGTCCACTGTTTGACGGCAGCTACCTGATCGGTGGCGGGCTCGATCAACACTCCGCCGAATCACTGATCGCTGATGGCCGCGCTGATGCTGCCGTGTTTGGCAGCGCATTCCTCGCCAACCCGGATCTGCCCGAGCGTTTTCGCACAGGCGCCGAGCTCAATGTTCCGGACAAGAATTCGTTCTACGCACCGGGTGCGCAAGGGTATATCGACTACCCGACTTTGCCCGCAGCGGAACGCGTCTGAGGAGCACAGCCATGTTACCCATCGCACGCCTGCAGCGCATGAATCACGGCAGTCAGTTCCGGGCTTTCAGTCTGCGTGGAAGTCAGTTCGCCAAGCCTATCGACCCGTTCCTTGCTGTCGATCATGCCTGGATCAGCGGGCCAACTTTTCCACCACACCCACATGCCGGGTTCTCGGCTGTGTCCTATCTGTTTCTTGATTCCGAAACCGGGATTGATAACCGCGACGCGCTGGGCAACCGCAACCTGATTCGACCCGGTGGGCTGCACTGGACGGCGGCGGGTAAAGGGGTGGTGCACGAGGAGGTGCCGGCCGAGCCGGGCAAGACGGTGCACATGCTGCAGATTTTCATCAACCTGCCGCAGGAGCGCCAAGCGGACGCTCCGTTTGCGCTCAGTCTCGAAGCGCAGGATGTGCCCGTGGTGCGGTTGCCAGGGGTCAAGGTGCGCGTGCCGCTGGGCAGTTTCGCCCAAGTGTCGTCGCCATTATCGGTGCCCACCGAAGTGACCGTGCTGGACATCTCGCTCGAGGACGGCGCTGAAGTCAGCGTCCCGATTCCCGAGGGTCATGTGGCGTTCGTGATGCCGATTGACGGCGAAGTGTGGGTCGACGACCTCCCCTTCAATCTCATCGAGCTCACGCTGCCGGTGAATCTGCCGCTGCATGACGATCGCGCAGTCAGGTTGAGCGCCCCCAAGGGCAACGCCAAGGCTGTGCTGTTTTCAGGTGTCCCGTTGAATCAACCCGTGTATTGGCAAGGTTCGCTGGCGCTCGCTTCTCAGCTTGCGCTGACCGAAGCCATTGATGGCTACCAGCGCGGTGCGTTCGGAAAGCTGCAACCTCGTTAACTCAATGTTGACCGAACAACGCGCCCTCCCTGGCAGGTAAATGACGCTATGACGACAACTACGCCCTCCCCAGCCGCTACCACTCAACAGCGAACATCGCACCGCCCCACATTGCTGCTGATCCTGGCCATCGTCCTTATGGTCGTTGCCTTGTGCGTTGCCTACCTGCTGAAACTGGATAGCGAATCCACCGACGATGCCTATGTCGACGGCAATGTGGTTCAGGTGACCTCCCAAGTCAGCGGTACCGTAACGGCAATCAACGGCGACAACACCGATCATGTCGATAGCAACGCGCCGTTGGTCACATTGAACGCCGTGGACGCCGAAATTCAGTACGAGCGCGCCCAGTCGAACCTCGCTCGCGCAGTACGCCTGGCACGCACTGAGTACTATCAGGTCCAGCAACTCCTGGCCGAAGTCGAGCAGCGTCGAAACGACGTGCGCAAGGCTCGGGATGATTTGCGTCGGCGCAACCAACTCGCCGACAGTGGTGCCGTTTCTCGTGAAGAGATCAGCCACACCGCCGACGTACTCAAAAACGCAATAGCAGGGCTTGATGGCACCCAACACGCGCTCTCCATTCGGCGCGCGATGGTCGACGACACCACGCTTCGCACTCACCCGGATGCGCTGGTCGCGGCAAGCAACCTGCGTGATGCCTACATCGCCTTGCATCGCACCCAGATCTATTCACCGGTTGCCGGCGTGATCACCAAACGCAGTGTGCAGGTCGGACAAAAAATCAGTCCGGGCGTCGCACTGATGTCGGTGGTGCCGGTTGATCAAGTCTGGGTCAATGCCAATTTCAAGGAATCGCAGATTGAAGATCTGCGTATTGGCCAACCCGTTGAACTGCGTGCGGATGCCTACAGCCGCAGCGTCATCTTCCACGGGACCATCATCGGCCTGGATGCCGGTACCGGCAGCGCTTTCTCCTTGATGCCGGCCCAGAACGCTACGGGCAACTGGATCAAGGTGACTCAACGGGTGCCGGTAAGGATTGCCTTGCGGCCGCAGGAAATCGCACAAAACCCCTTGCGCCTCGGTTTATCCATGCGGGTTTCAGTCGATACCTCCGATCGCAATGGCCCCGTCCTGAACAAGACCGGTGCACAGCAACCGGTTTACAGCACCGAGATTTTCAAGAACGAACTTAAGGACGCCAATGACGTTGTGGAACACGTGATCAGTGCCAATGAGGGCAGTGACCATGCCCCCAAAAACCTGAAGCTTTGACTGGGCGGATCATGTACAGAAAACACGCTGCCTTGTTGTTCACTGTGGGCTTGCTTTGTGCGCTGGAATATTTACAGGCGGGCATGATCGCTTTTGCCAATGCACCGATTCGCGGCGAAATCGAGGCTAGCCCTGAAGAATTCAGCCTGGTGGCCGCCCTGTATGCCTGTATCGCAGTAGTGGTGATTTCGAAACAGCATTGGCTGACGGAGCGCCTGGGCTGGCACAATTTCATGCTCGGCTCAATCAGCGTTTTCGTGCTGGGCGCTTTGGTGTGTGGTGTGAGTGCTGATTTGACCAGTTTCACCGTAGGCCGAGTCATCATGGCCCTGGGTGGGGCCTCGTTCATGACGTCGGCACGCCTCATGATCAACCTGATTCCCCCAGGCCCGGGCCGGTTCACGGGAATCAAAGTATTTGCCACCGGGCTCGCTGGCGGGACGGCTGCGGCGCCTTTTATCTCGTCGTGGGTGGTGGCTGAAAATACCTGGCACGCCATCTTCTGGATACTGATCGTCGGCGCCCTGGTTGCAGCAGCACTTTGCGTGCGTTTCCTGCCGACGAGCCCTATCCCCGAGGAGGACCGAACCCCCTCGAGCCTGGCAAGCATTCTCTTGTTGTCGGTCAGCAGTTTCTTTCTGCTCTACATTTTGCAGCGGTCCTACTACGACTTTTATAACGACACCTTCATCATCGTTGGTTGCGCATTCTTAGCAGCACTGGGGATGTACACCTTCTTCCACGCCGAACACAACAAGGCCACGCCTTTCCTGAAAGTCAGAGACTTGATGCAGCCTCGTTACCTCCAGGGTGTGGCGCTGTTTTGCTACGCCTACGTTTTACTGGGCGCCAATAACTACATCTTGCCGTACTTCCTGCAAACGGGACTGGGCTACTCCTGGGACACCATCGGTACATTCCAGGCCATCGGACTGACCGGCACCCTGGCCACCTGGGTCATCATGGCCACTCTCCTTCCAAAGTACCCTGCCCCGAAGAAGTTCTTCATTCTGGGATTCATCGCGTTGGGTGGCTTTGGCTGGCTGCTATCCTCGCTGACGCCCAGCGCCAATATGTGGTCGAACATTCTGCCGGCATTGATTCTCAATGGATGCTTTGTGATGTTGGTCATGTCGACTGCCGCCATGCAGACCTTTCGGGACGTGATGCAAGAAGAGAAGCTCTTCGCGCATGCCTATCAGATCAAAAACATGATGGGACAGATCGCCATGGCGATTGGCACCACGGCCGCCACACTGTTTCTGCAATGGCGTACGACCCTGCAATACAACAACCTCAACGTGCACTTCAGCGCCAGCGACACTCTCTATGTGGAGCAGACTCAACAGCTGGCGCAAGCACTGTCATCCGAAGTGGGCGCCACGACAGCGAACCAAATCTCGGTGGCGATGCACGCACAAATGCTGCAGCAGCAATCGACCCTGGTCGCCAGCATGGAATACTTTTGGGTCGTGATCGGCGTGGCGGTGATCGCGCTGATCATTTCAGTCACGCAAAAGACCTTTAGATGAACCGGCATATTTTCACGAAGGTTGACGTTATGAGTGCTTACACGCGATGAACACCACACACCCGGGAATTATAATTGTCGGCGGATCCCTTGCCGGCCTCACGCTGGCGCTCGCTTGCGCGACCAGGGGCGTGCCCGCTCGTGTCGTTGAGCGCTCCATCGGGCGTGTACACGGTGGCGACAGCCTGAGTGTCGATCTTGACGTGGTCGCGGCGACGGTTGGCCATGATCCGCGTGCTGCGCCCATTTTGCCCGTGGTACCCGCCTATCGCGAATTGACGACTTGGCCGGCGCTTTACAACTGGCTACGGGACCGGGCTGTCGCAACACCAGGCATCGTCCTCGAAGAAGGCAACGCCGTCACCTCGGTCACAGACCTTGGCGATCGGGCACAACTCTCCTTTGCCGACGGAACGCAGAGGGTTGCCGCCGCAGTGATCGGGGCGGACGGATATCGCAGCATAGTTCGCCAGGCAATCACGCCCGACGCACCGCTTGCCCGCTACGCCGGTTATCTGGTGTGGCGTGGGCTGGTCGAGGAGCGAGCGCTGACGCGTCCCGTCCCCTGGCCATCGGACGGCGGCCTATGGATTGAGTTCGTGGGCGGATATCGTCTGGTTGCCGCGGTGCTTCCAGGTCGCGACGGCTCGATGGAGCCAGGTCAGCGTCAAGTCACATTCGCATGGTTCGATGTACATCAGGAGGCATTGCTCCGTAGCACCGGCTGCCTGACCGCCGATGGCCACATCGTGGGCACACTCGGACGCGGGACGATCGATGAAGACGTGAGGTCTGGCTTGGTCGCCCAGGTCCCTCAGGTCTGGCCTGAAATGTGGGCAGAGGCAGTGACTGTCGGCGTGCGCTCAGCGAATGTATTGAGCGGCGCTCCGATTGCCGAATACAAGCCGCAGCGGTTGGCACGTGGCGCACTGGCCATCATCGGCGACGCTGCCCACGTCGTTTCTCCGATGACCGGGCGCGGCTTTTTGACCGGAGTGGAAGATGCGGCGGTGCTGGCTCAAATGCTCGCAGACCAAAGCGCAGACGAACCCGTTGCCGCTGTGCTGGCCCGTTATGAGGCAGCACGATTACCCTTCGTCCGCGGGCTGGTCAGCCATTCAAACCGGATCAGCGCCGAATATGTTCGCTATGCGCAAGTGAACTGATCTGGGAACTGTCGCGTTGCTCGACGAGCCATGCACTTCGAGCAGCGCGACAGGATTGCAGTTTTACTGGATGCCGGCACCCAAGGCCGGGAATACATCGGTGAACAACAAGCCAATCAGTTGCTGTCCGTTAGGTGTGGACCAATCCTGTCCGATCTCCGCCATGAGTGTATTGGTGGCGGTGAGCACGACGCCAGCATCGTGCATTCGTTGACGGGCGAACTCTTCGGAAAGATCGCTGGGCGAGCCCGAAGCATCCAGCACGGCCTGCACGGCAAAGCCTTCGAGCGCAGCATCGATTGCCGGAAAGATAAGACAAACGTCGGTGGTCACACCGGCCATGATCAGATGCTTGCGCCCAGTGGCGAGCACCGCATCGCGGAAGTCGGCGTATTCCCAGGCGTTGACCACACCGGGACGCTTGATCCGTGCCGCGTGCGCTTCTGGGAGTATCGCGGCGATTTCCGGAAGAATCGGGCCCTGGGCTTGATCTTCCTGACTGGACGTAATCACGACCGGCATGTTGAGGATCTTCGCCATCTTGGCCAGCGCAATCGACTGCTTGGCGGCAAACTCACGGTCGATGTTTTTGATCAGTTGCATCGTGCCGACCTGATGGTCGATCAGTAACAACGCGGCGTTCTCTGCAGTGAATCGTACGGCAGCCATAGTACAAATCCTCGTTTCGTTGGGTTCAAAAAAAGGGTAGCGGAGGTCCGCTGAACAGCACGACGTTGGCACTGCCCTGCGGGGCTCTCAACTTGACCTCGCGTGGAGTATTTTGCGCCGGGAACACCGGAAGCTTGAGGTCCTCGCGATTGAAGCGCTGGGCCTCCACCTCCACCGTGCCGTCGATTGGCATGGCAAACATGCACTGGCCTGCGGCAATAGACACACTCAGCTCGGCACCCTCCTCCAGAGAGATGTCGAGCATCGTTACCTCGGTCGGTGGACTCAGCGGGGAGCGCATCTCACGATAGCTCCCCAACGGCACCCGCACTTTGGCACCTGGCTCCTGCATGACTGGCACATCCTGCGCTTCGAGTATCAGCGGGAACGGAGCGATGTCCCTGTTCGACGGAGCGAGAGCGACGAAGATCTGCAGTCCGTGAACCTTTTTGCCGGTTTCGACCGGAACCTCTTCGTGCACCACGCCACCGCCGGCGGTAGTCCAGTGCAGGCCGCCCGGTTGAATCACGTTCTGGGTACCGATCGAGTCACGGTTGGCCATGCCCGTCTCGGAATCGGGAAGCAGGTAGGACACCGCCGAAATGCCGGCATGCTGGTGTGGCCCAAAGGTCGGCGCGTCCATCCAGTAGTGGTCGACCCCGATGAAGGGGGAGATCAATTCTGCCTCGGTGCGCAGACCAAAACCGTGGAAATGGCCGCCGAGGTTGGCGCGACTAAGCGGGGCGATAACGACAGACATGACAGCAGCCTCTGGTACTGGTGGTGTCGTTCAATGCGCAATAATGAGTGTAGCCCCACCATCTCTCACCGAACGGCAATTGGTCATCGTGCATAGGGCGCGAAAAAAGCCTCAAACGCAGCCAGCAATGCCTCCGGGCGTTCCTCCGCCGGATAGTGACCGCAATCCGGAATGACCACGGATTCGACATTCGATGCGACCGTGCGCAACTCGGCTTCAACGCTGTCGCCACAGGCAAGCGCGCCCGAAAATGCCAACACCGGTAAGGTCAGGCGCGTTGCTTTGCGCTGTTGGCTCTGTGGAATCGACTGATCGATTGCGCGGTAATAGTCGAAGCTGGCCCGCAGGGCTTGTGGATCGCGCTTGAGTTGTTCGATGTAGAAGTCGATCGCGTAACGAGGTACCGCCTGTGGCGACCCTGCTTTCGTCGCGAACTGGTGACCGAAGTAGAGTTCTTCGCGACCACTGACCAGTTGCTCGTTGATGCCCAGCGCCCGATTGAAGTTGAAATGCCAGAGAAAATCACTGAGCCAGCGCTGCTCAGGCAGCAATGGCGGAGAGTCGGATAAGCCTGGAATAAGCGCCTCGCCCAGCGCAATGCGCTCGATTCGGGCGGGTTGATCGTGTGCCATGGCATAACCGGTCCACATGCCGATGTCATGGCCAGCCATGGCGAAAGACTCATGCCCCAAGGCGTCCATTAGCGCAAACATGTCTTGGGCCAAGGTCCTTGAGTCATAACCCTCCTGCGCTTTTTCCGAGAGCCCGACACCCCGCGGATCGACAGCGATCACGGTGAACGTGCGAGCCAGCGGCTGCATGAGGTAACGCCACGCAAACCAGTTTTGCGGCCAGCCCCCAAGCAGTAGCAACGGCTTGCCCTGCCCGCCAATGACGGCGTGCAGTTTCACGCCGTTGGCCGCGATCTCGTAGCTTTCGAAGACGTCAGTAAAACCGGTTGGCAGCTTGGGTACGTCGTGCACGGAGCCGAAGCCGCTCAGCGTTTTGAAGTGTTCCTTTTGCTGCATCCCAAAGCCCGCCTGATTGATCTAATCACCAGACCATAAATGAGGCACCAGAGACTGACTAGACAGGAAAATCACCAAGGACTGTTGTGCTGATGCACCAATCACGGCGCAAGGGCCACGACTGGCGCCCCTGCTTCGCAGTTGTGGCCAATAGACCAGGCTTAAAAACGCACGACCGCCTGGAGCCAGAGTCGCTCGCCGCGGGCCCGGTTTTCGACAAGCGTTTCATGCTGCCACTTCATCAGTACGCCAAATTCGGGGGTTTGATATTTCACAACAGGGCCATAAGCAACCACTCGACCTCGATTGCCATCCTCCCACACCGACTCACCGTGACGCTCATCATCGCTCACCTGCTTGTACAAATACCCACTGACCCCAACCTGCCAATTTTTGTTCAAGCTGTAGCCAAGATGATAGTCAGCATTAATCTCGCGCCCCGACCGGTAATCAGTCGCACGATTCTTGTCGTTTATCATGTAGAGAATCTTGGCGCTTATCTCCACCTCATCTATCGGGTTTGCCGTGAAGGAGTACCACGGCGAGTAGGACCACACATTGGTTCCCACATTGAACAGCCGATCCTTGTCATACGAAGCGGTGGGCGCATAAAAATCCACACCCAGCATCTGATGGAAACGTGGAGAGCTCCAGCCCAGAAACAGTGGCGTAAACGCTAGATCGGCGAAGCCTTCATCCTTGCCACTGTTGCGGACACGCCCTTGGGGTGTTTCGGTATAAAAACTCACCTGCCCTTTTATGTAGGGTAAGGCGGCACGACTGGCCAGTGTTGCGCCCCATAACGTGTAGTCGGAATAAACGTAGTCCAGGCATACCGCGAGTGACTGGTAACTGAGATTGAAGTCTTCAATCCCGGCCATACTGCGCCCATTGGCACCTTTTAGTTCAGTCGACTCGTAAGCGGAGCTATAAAAAAAGGTGGTTAACCCTGGCGGCGGCATTCGCCCAGCCAATACGGTGTCAAGACCGAGTGGGTAAGCGGTTCCGTTATTTTCGGTGGCGTGAGTTTGGGTACAAGTCAGCAGTATGGCTGCCGTGCAGAGCAAGGGAGAGCGTTTGCTGAGCCGCAGTGTTTTTACGCGCAACATAAGGATGATCTCGTATGGATTATTATTTTGATTACGAAGATTCATGCGAACAAACAGAACAAACAGAACAACGGGCCTGCCTCTAATGGGTGTTTATTATTTGCAAGGCAATAGAGTCCCTCCTTGTTTCAGGCAGGCCCAGTTGATTAATCAAGTTTAATGTCAGGCAGAGTTACCAGACAGTGGTTCCACCATCGACCCGAATATCAGTACCCGTGATGAAAGAACTTTCATCAGAGGCCAGGAACACAGCGGTGGCCGCAACTTCTTCGGGCTTACCCAAACGTCCCAGCATCACCTTGCCCACCATCGTTTCTGCCCACTCGGGATCCTGCAGCAACGGGATTGTTTGCTTGGACTCAATCAAACCTGGGGAAATGCTGTTGGCGCGCAAACCATGGACCCGGCCTTCCAGTGCCAGTTGGCGAGTCATGGAAAGCACAGCGCCTTTGGCCGCGCTATGCGCGATTCCAGGGAGCATGCGGTAGGTCGACCATGCCGAAACAGATGCCGTGTTAATAATGGAAGCGCCCGCAGACTTGATTAACTCCGGCCAGGCTGCACGTACGAGGTGGAAAACCAGATTCAGCTCCTGATCGATTGTTCGATGCCATTCATCGTCTGATATCTGATCGATCCATCCAAAATAGGCCATCGCCGCATTATTGAATAACACATCGACGTGCCCGTATTCCGACACCGCCAATTCAACTAGACGGGTGCAGTTGGCAGGGTCCGTCAAGTCACAATGGTTTAATGAGACCATCTCCCCACCTATGGACTTCACGGCATCAACCGTCTCTTGAGCCGCCTCATGATATATGTCACACCCCACTACTTTGGCGCCTTGTTGCGCGAACATTAATGCAGCCGCTCGCCCCATTGACCCGCCAGTACCTGTAATAATGCAAACTTTACCCTGCAGACGATGACTCATAAGCACTCCGTTATTCTTGCTTGTTTTTATAAGAATAGATCTTGCAGTAACACACCCGATCAGTCGTGGTGGTTAATGAGTTGCCGAACTGTAGGTAGACCACTACCTATTGACTAGGCACGAAAATCACCAAGGACTGTTGCGCTCACGCTCCAATCACGGTGAAAGGGTCTAAAAGGGAAATGACAGGCAGGGTCAGAAATTCAAAATGCGATTATATTCCGGCTCTAACCACTCCGGTTTTTCGGCGTACAACGTACGTGTTAACTCTTTGATGAGTTCTACGACGCTATCGTTATCATCAAGGCGGTAACTCATGATCAACGGTGAGACCGCTTCTTTGTCGCTTACAAGTCGATAAATCAGCTCACGTCTGAGGTGGCGAGCCGAGGCGGGAATGATGCAATAACCCGACTCCGCGGACGCCAATCCTAACGCTGTCTGAAGATCGCCTACTGCGTGTACCTCCGAGGGTTCGCCACCCTTCGCTCTGATCATGTTCAACACCTGATCAGCGAAGCTTGGATGGAATCGGGAGGGATAAACAATGATCGGCCAGCCACCCAGTTCAGCTAGTGAAACAGGGGTAGATATGGAAGCAAGCTCAAAGGCCGGTGCTATGGCAGCCATAAGGCGCTCCTCTCTGAGCACTATTCGATCGACCTCGGCTGCCTCCGTGTGGATGCGTCCAAACCCTACATCGATCTTCCTTTCCCGTAGCGCAACCATCTGTTCACCAGATGTCATTTCCTCCCATTTCACGTCCAGGTCCGGCCGAACTCTTCGCAAACGGCGAATAATCGTCGGGAGGGCACCATATAAGGCCGAGGCAACGAAACCGATCGTGAACGTCTGACGTGTGCCCAAGGCCGTCTGACGAGCATTTGCCGTCATCTGTTCGAATTTGCCAACGAGTGCTATGGCATCTTCATAGAATCGCTGACCGGCCGGGGTCAGCTGAATGGGGCGTGTCTCACGAAGGAATAGTTGAAAACCCAACTCTTCCTCGAGCAGATGGATCTGCTTGCTAAGTGACGGCTGCGCGACGTGCAGCGACTGCGCTGCCTTGGTGAAATTCCGTGTTCTTGCCACCGCGATAAAACGCTTGATTTGACGGATATCCATGACGGCCTTTCTACCAGGGAGGTTCCCTAGTATAGCCGCGAGGCTATGGTGCATAGGGACAAAGTCTTGGACGCTGCGCATCAAAGTTGCGAAAAATGCCCACCAATAATCACAATAGAAAGGTGACTCAATGAACCGCAAGCATGCGCTACGTGTAGCCATCGTGGGTGGAGGAATTGCCGGGACGGCCCTGGCACTAGGCCTGATAAAAAAGGGAATGACACACGTCAAGCTGTTTGAAGTCGCCCCCGCTTTCGGTGAAATCGGCGCCGGCGTTTCTTTTGGCGCCAATGCTGTACAGGCTATCAAGCAGCTCGGTATCGGCGAGGACTACCATGAAATTGCCGACAGCACTTCTGCCCCCTGGCAGGACGTCTGGTTCGAGTGGCGTCATGCGCACGATGCCTCACTGATAGGTACCAGCGTTGCGCCGGGCGTAGGGCAATCATCTGTCCATCGCGCCGACTTCATCGATCTGTTGACCAAGCGCCTACCGCAAGGCATTGCGTCGTTGGGCAGGCAAGTCGTCGGCTATGAAGAAAACAATAACGAAGTATCACTGAAGTTTTCCGACGGCAGCTCCTACCCAGCCGACGTTGTCATTGCCGCAGACGGAATCAAATCAGCCCTGCGTAATCCCCTGCTTGCTGCTGCTGGCCATTCAGCCGTAAAGCCGCGCTTCACCGGCACGTCAGCGTTCAGGGGATTGGTGGAAACGGCGGTACTCCGTGATGCTTATCGTGCGGCAGCACTGGATGAGCACTTACTCAACGTGCCTCAGATGTACCTGAGCGAAGACGCCCACGTCCTGACGTTTCCCGTTAAAAAGGGGCGTCTGATCAACATCGTTGCCTTTGTGTCCGACCGCCATGTCGAACATCCCTCCTGGCCGGCCGACATGCCATGGGTGAAAGCAGCTTCGAAAGAGCAAATGCTGAACAGTTTCGAAAGCTCAGGGCTTGCCGTAAAAACGCTACTTCAATGCATTCAAAACCCGACGCTTTGGGCCCTTCACGATGTGGAGCCGTTACCCACTTATGTCCACGGGCGAGTAGCACTCATTGGCGACGCGGCGCACGCTATGCTGCCACACCAGGGTGCTGGCGCAGGCCAGGGCCTCGAAGATGCTTACTTCCTGGCAGAGTTGCTTTCGAACGAGGCGGCTTCAGCGGCGGATGTACCCGCACTGCTGGCGGCCTACGATGAGGTCCGACGCGAGCGTGCCTCGCGCGTTCAGCGCACGTCCTGGGAAGCCGGTGAGTTGTACGAATACAAGAACCCAACCGTTGGTCGCGATTCCCGGAAATTGAAGGACGCGTTGGAACAGCGCCTAGATTGGGTTTGGCAACATAGTCTGGACGATGAAGTGAAAAAAGCCCTGGCACTCTGCTAAACGCGTTTTTCTCGCCCCTTCTGCCAGGTCAATCGTTCCAGATTGACCTGATAGTCACCCATTGAATACCGACATGATCAAGCGCCGCAGCCAGACACTTCTCGGCGCTTCATGAAAACGTGCATGCCAGTACTGCTTGAGGTCGTAGCGTGGAATGTCCACGGGAGGCTCGACCATTCGCACGTTCAGATTGTGCGTGTACATGTTGGCGACGGTGCGTGGCAACACCACGATCAAATCGGAGCGTTCGATGATCGATGGCACACTCATGTAGTGAGAAGTCTGCAGCACGATGTTGCGGTGGATACCTGCTTTGGTCAGGTGGGCTTCGAACATTTCCTGGCGACGGCTGCCATCACGTACCTGCAGATGCTCGAGGCTGCGGAAATCCTCCAGGGACAGTCGCTCCCCTGCCAGAGGGTGATCGAGACGGATCAGACAGACCAGGTCATGAGAGAACAATCGCTGCTGGTAAATGTTGGGGGTTGTGAGGTCGGGGAAATAGCCGAGCACCGCATCGACCCGGCCTTCATGCAGGTTCTCCACAAGCTCATCAGGTGCCAGGCTGACGGTTCGAATGCGGGAATTCGGTGCCGCGCTGCGCAGGCTCTGGAATAGCGCAGGTAGAAAGACCACTTCACCCACTTCGCTCAGGCAAAAGACGAACTCCTGGTCGCTGGTAGCAGGGTCGAAGGTCGGTCCGCTGAGGATGTCCCGGTCGATTATTTCGATCACTTCGCGGGTGCGCTCAATGATGCCTTGCGCCCGTGGCGTCGCCTCCATCACGTTACCCGAGCGAATGAACAGTGGGTCCCCCAGTGAGTGACGCAGGCGAGCCAGTGCCGCACTGGTTGCGGGCTGGCTCATGCCTAGCCGCTTCGCCGCCGAGGTGACATTGCCGGTTTCATAAACGGCTAGCAGGACGCGGAGCAGGTTGAGGTCGGTGCGCATAGGTATAACAAAACCAGATAGTTTGAATAATTAGAATTGGCTTCCTTTATTTAAAGCGCTTGGCGACGATCACGTCCAGATAAAAAAAATAAAAGGTAGCCGCATGAACCCTGACAACGCCCGAATTGGCGAGATCATCGACAGCGCGAAGATCTCGCCATACCAGATCGTCATCCTTGCCTTGTGCTTCCTCATCGTCCTGGTGGATGGTTTCGATACCGCAGCCATTGGTTACATCGCCCCGTCGTTGCGCGAAGAATGGGGTCTGTTGCCTGCCCAGTTGTCACCGGTTTTCGGGACAGGGCTGTTTGGTCTGATGGTCGGCAGCCTGATACTGGGGCCATTCGCCGATGCCATCGGGCGCAAAAGCGTTTTACTGATATCAGTGCTGGTGTTTGGTCTCGCCACCCTGGCCAGCGCCTACACCCAATCGATCGAGTCGCTTACGGTTCTGCGTTTCATCACCGGCATCGGCCTGGGTGGTGCGATGCCGGCGTGCATTGCCTTGAGCGCCGAATACTCCCCCGCCCGCCGACGCATGATCATGGTGACCTTGAGTTGGAGTGGCTTCACGGCGGGCCTTGCCTTGGGCGGCATGCTCGCCGCGCACATGATTCCTGCATTCGGCTGGCGTTCTGTGCTGGTACTGGGTGGCGTCATGCCGCTGGCGTTACTGCCACTGTTGGCTTGGTTAATGCCCGAGTCGGTTCGGTTTATGGCGTCCTCGGGCAAGCACGCCGACGCCTTGCGCCGGGTGGTCGAACGCATCACCCGAAAGAGCTGGAGCGGTGTAACGATCCTCGATGACGAACGCCCGGCCCAGGTCAGGTCCCCGATCTCGCACCTGTTCATCGACGGTCGGTTGGTCCACACACTGCTGCTGTGGGTGACCTTCTTCTGCTCGCTCTTTGTGTTTTATCTGCTGACCAGCTGGCTGCCTACCCTGCTCAAAGAGGCCGGCTACGATATCGCTTACGCTTCGCGTATTGGCGCCATGGTGCCGCTGGGCGGTACCGTCGGCGCCATTCTCATGGCCCTGCTGATGGATCGCGTCGGCCCCTACCCTGTACTGACGTTCTCGTACTCGGTAACGGCTGTGGTCATTGCCGTCACGGGCTATCTGATGGGTGATCCCTATCAATTGGCTGCCATGGTATTTCTCATCGGCTTCGGTGTAGCCGGTGCGCAAAACGGCCTCAACCTGGTGTCAGCCACCCTGTACCCCACCGCCGCCCGCGTGACCGGGGTGAGCTGGGCAATGGCCGTCGGCCGTTGCGGTTCAATTGTCGGCTCGACGCTGGGCGCCTGGTTTATTTCCACCGCGGGTACAGCACAGGTCTTCTTCCATTGGTTGACGCTTCCTGTGCTGATCGGCGCAACAGCCATTGGTGGTCTTTATTGGCTCAGCACTCGACGGAACCCGACAATCAAGCGTGCTCAAGGTGCTCACGCAGAAACTCAATGAAACGTTGAGTTTTTGCAGGCAAAAGACGGGTTTCAGTGAGGGCATACACCGGGATCGGATTGGCCTGCCATTGGGGCAGTACCGGTTGCAGCAAGCCAGTGCGCAGATCGTCCGCTGCAATGCCTTCAGGTAGCAGCGCTATCCCCAGATCCAGTGTCGCCAATCGCCGAAGCATCCCGACGCTATTCAGTTGAAACCGTCCTCCCACCTCGACCTCAACCACTTCGCCTGAATGGGAAAGCTGCCACTTGCCAGCCTTTCGCAGGCGCAAGCATTCGTGGTTTACCAGCTCGGACGGATCGCTGGGTTCTCCATTGAGTTCCAGATAACGAGGCGAGGCGTACAAACGACGAGTGAGGCTCGCCAGCTTGCGTGCAATCAGATTCGAATCTGCCGGTTCGCCCATGCGAATAACCACATCGACGGGTTCGCTGACCAGGTCAACCTGGCGTGGCGTGAGGTCGAATTCAAAGCTAATGCCAGGGTACCGTCGAGCGAATTCAGCAATGAGCGGTGCCAGGTAAATGTTGGCGAAATCCACCGGCAGTGACGCGCGCAAAAGGCCGCTTGGATGCGCGAGCATTTCACCCAGCTGCTCGTGCGCCAGCCGCGCCTCGTCAACGATTCGCTTGCACCGGTCAAAGTACAACTGCCCCGCCTCCGTCAATTCGATCTTGCGCGTGGTGCGATTTAACAGTCTCAAGCCAATGGCCTTTTCAAGCCCGCTGATGCGTCGCGACAAGGTCGAATTGGGCATCGCCATCGCTTCTGCGGCTTTGCGAAAACTGTGGGCTTTGACGACCTCGACGAACAACGCCATGTCGTTCAGAAGTTCCATGTTGATTGCTCCATCAGTGGATCAGTCATTTCAATTGTAGCTAGTTTATCCCGCATCCAGTTTGATCAATGATGGTTACATCAGCCTTTGCCGTTAACGGTTGCTCAACGGCCCCCGCAGGAGAGCGTCAACTGCATGAAAGACCTTAATGACCTTTATTACTTCGTACTGGTGGTCAAACATGGAGGTTTCTCGGCAGCGGCACGGGCAACGGGCATTGAAAAAACGTTGCTCAGTCGTCATATCGCGGATCTTGAATTGCGAATGGGGGCCAGGCTGTTACATCGCACAACGCGCCAGGTTTCGCTGACCGAAGCCGGCCATCATTTCTTTACGCTCAGCCAGCCCGTTGTCGAGGGTGCGCATACCGCTTATGAAAGTGTGGAACATCTTCGACGAGAACCCGTCGGGTTGGTACGGTTGAGCTGTCCTCAGGTGATGGCGCAGAGTTACCTGGCCCCCCTGCTGCCTGGGTATATGGAGAAACACCCAAAGGTACGGCTTGAGTTGAATGCAGTCGATCGAGAGGTCGACCTCTTTGAAGAGCGCTTCGACGTGGCCTTGCGATCGCGTACCCGGATTGAAGAAACGGCCGGGTTGGTCGCAAAGAAATTAGGGGCAACCAGGCAGATCCTGGTCGCAAGCCCGCGCTTTCTCGATCGTGTCGGGCGACCTGCCACGATCCAGGCCCTGTCGGACATCGAGACGCTTTCTCGTCCTGGTGACATCCATGACGGCGTCGGCCGATGGTTCCTCAGCAGTTCGTCAGGTGAGGAGCTGCTGGTCAGCCATCAGCCACGTCTGATCTTCGATGATCTACGCATGCAACTGGAGGCCGCCGTCAATGGATTGGGCGTCGCGTTGTTGCCGGAACCCATAGCTGCAGCCTCTGTTCGCGCGAAGGCCCTGGAAGTCGTTATCCCCTCCTGGAGCGGTGCAACGCATATCATCCATCTGCTCTACCCCAAACCGAAGGGTATGTTGCCCTCCGTTCGCAGCCTGATCGACTACCTGAGCCTCCATTTACCCCAGAGCATCCAGGAACGAAGCATCACCGTTGAGAGTGTCGCTTGATACCGCGCCGGTTGATGTTTTGAGCGAGGGGAACACAACGCCTTGATGGCCACGGTTCCCTTTGAAAGCGACTATTGCCAGGCTGATTGTTGGCTGCGCAGTACCTGGCCGACCATTTCTCTCAACCACTTGTTCTGAGGGTCTCGGTGAAATCGGTCATGCCAGTACAGATCAATCTCGAACGAGGGTATTTGCAGGGGCAGAGGGTGTATGACGAGAGGATAAAAGCGCGCCAGGGTTTTACCCAGGGAAATGGGCAGCGTCCATATCATGTCGGTATCCAACAGCAAGTGCGGAGCGGACAAGAACTGAGGGGTGCGCATTTTAATGCAGTCTCTGCCGCCCGCATCGACCAAAGCACGCTCCAGTGCCTGGTGACCGCCGCCACCTGACTCCACCAACAAATGCTCACTGGCGACAAAGGCTTCGAGGCTCAAGCCGCGATGTGCCAAAGGGTGGTCTTTGCGCATGGCGCAGACGTAATACTGAGAAATAACAGGCGTACGGTGAATGTCAGTCTGAAGGGTCGGCAAAAAGCCGAGCGCCAGGTCGATTCTGCCAGTGGACAGGCCATTAAGCGTCTCATCCATCCCACCCACGACGGTGTGTATCCGAGCTTGAGGTGCAACCCTGGACAATTCGCTCAAGATGGGCGGCAAACAAACGACCTCGCCAATGTCGCGCATTCTAAAGACGAATGATTTTTCACAATTTTTCGGATCGAACACCGGCATTTGGCTTCCTGCCTCCCTGACCATCGCAAGGGAGGCCAACAGTCGCGGCGCGATATGGACACAAAACGGAGTCGGCTCCATTCGGCGACCGACCAGCGTAAACAACCTGTCTCCATAATCGTTTCGCAACCGCTTGAGCGAACCGCTGACGGCAGCCTGCGTAACACCCAGATTCTGCGCCGCAATGGAGGCTGAGTGGTCTCGCCACAACGCCTCAAAGGTATAGAGCAGATTCAAATCCTTCATCGAAATGCCTTGACTGAAATTCGCAAACCAAAACACTGCACTCGCCAGCAAAGCGGCGTGGGCTTCGACTGGCAAGTGCAGCTCAACTGGCACTCATGAGTGGTTATGCAGACGCTTGGATAACATTACCAGCAGATGCGCTGCTGTACAGGGGTGAAATATCAATGTGTATTCGATAATCGTTGATCAATCGGGAAGCATTGAAGTGAACAACGACACAACAAGGAACATTGATAATCGTGCCGTCATGCTGGGTGTAATAGGTATCAAAACGCATGATTGTCGTGTTGCCTTCGCTCCACACGCCTTGAAGAATGTGTTCCATCGAGGCTATTTGGGTAAAAAATGACTCAATCGCCGCCCTGACACCCTCTTTCCCCACTACTTCCGGGGAATTGCCAAACCGAAACACGACGTCATCGGTCAGATAACTCAAAAAACCTTCGACCGACATCCGATCGACACTTTCAAACATACCTGTCAATTCATGGTTCATTGCACGCCTCATTTCTTGTTTTTGTTTTTTCATTTCTGGTCGCTGCGGTGAATCTTATGCCGCTTTGCTGACCTTGTTACGGATGGCTTGCAGGGTGGATCGTACGGCGCTCAGGTAGGACGTCTGCATGCCGGTTGAGAACTCGACTTCCTTCTCGCTGCCCGCCGGTACGCCCGGCAGGGAGAAATCGAAGGAGAAACGCAGGAACAATTCGCCATCCTCTTCCTCGATGACGTTCTTGATCAGACCACGGGCATTACCGGAGAGGCGCACGAACTCGACTTGCTGCTCTTCAGTAAGAAGGACCATTTCCTGAAGGCGCTCACCGTAAAGCACCACTTCGCGGATAAAGGTATTGCCCTGGTCCTCAACGACATTACATTCGGTAATGGCATCAACGAACGGCACCGCATTGCGAGCCTTGCTCACCAACCCTTCCCATACCTGGCTGCGGTTCAGGTTCACACCGCCCGACTCCTCAGGGGCATTGACTTTCAAGCGACGACTTACATTGATCATGGGGGTACTCCGGGGTTTCAGGTTCAAAAGTGACCGACTCCCTGTCGAGTGTCAGGGACAGTCTGTCAGGGGGGCTCAAACGGTGAGATAACCACCGTCTACGGCCATTGCCGTACCGGTCACAAAACTGGCTTCATCGGACAGCAGCCATAGCGCAGCCTTTGCGATTTCTTCCGGTTTTCCGAAACGACCGATAGGGTGTCGTTCGCGCAATGCAGCGAACTGTTTGGCAAAATTCGGCTCTTCACTCGCACGCACGATCATCGGCGTTTCGATGATGCCCGGCATGATTGCGTTGACCCGGATATTGAGGGTGCCGTAGTCGACGGCGGCGGCCTTGGTCAAACCGACCACCCCATGCTTGGCAGCGATATAGTCCGACGCAGCGGCAATCGCTACCGAGCCCAGGGACGAAGCGGTGTTCACGATGGCGCCACCGCCACTGTTCAACATGGCCCGGATCTGATGCTTCATGCAGTAGAAAACACCGGTCAGGTCGATGCGGACAATGCGATCCCACGCCGCAGACGAAATTTCATGCAGAGGCAAATTGCTTTGCTCGACCCCTGCATTGTTGAACGCGCCATGCAGACGGCCAAATCGAGTGACGACATCATCGACTGCTGCGGCCACAGCGTCTTCGTCGGTAACGTCGCAGATGATTGAATAAGCTTTGCCACCGGCAGCCGTGACAGCGCTGGCGGTTTCTTCGATGCCTAGGGCATCGCGATCAAGCAGCACAACTCTGGCGCCCGCTTTGGCAAAAGCCAGTGCGGAAGCACGGCCAATACCGCCTGAGGCGCCAGTGACAATGATGTTCCGGTCGTCAAGGTTGCTCATATCCACACTCTCGTTTTGTAATGCCACTTACTGTATTTACCGGGGCAACGATCGGGAATCCCGTAAAACCACCAAAGACTGTTGCGCTGTTGCACCAATTAGCGGCGGGTCAAATCCAGCGCCACATCGACGATCATGTCCTCTTGCCCACCGACCATTTTTCGCCGACCCAATTCGACCAGGATGTCGACGGTACGCAACCCGTAGCGCTGGGCAGCCGCTTCGGCATGGCGAAGAAAGCTGGAGTAAACGCCTGCATAACCCAGCGCCAGCGTCTCGCGATCAACACCCACTGGACGGTCCTGAAGGGGGCGATGTCATCGGCGACATCCATCAGGGTGTAAAGATCGGTGCGATGGTTCCAGCTCAGTTGCTCGGCAGCGGCGATGAACACCTCCAATGGTGTGTTGCCTGCACCGGCCCCCATTCCAGCCAGACTGGCGTCAACGCGATCACAACCCTGACCACCGCGACGATGGAGTTGGCAACGCCCAAGCTCAGGTTGTGGTGGGCATGGATACCCGTCTTCGCATGGGGGGCGTGGTTCAAGGATTAAGTGGCGGGGAAGCAACGGCGGCAGCATGCGATGATCGACTGCCACGGCGCTCCCGGCCACCGAGAATATTCCGGTTTGAAGCGGCGCAAAGGGACAGCGCTCTCGTGCCCTTTGCGCTTGAAGCAAAGCTCTTCCGGGTTTAGATGCCCAGGCAGAGGTATTTGATTTCCAGGTAATCTTCGATGCCGTACTTGGAGCCTTCACGGCCCAGGCCCGAAGCCTTGATGCCGCCGAACGGCGCGACTTCGTTGGAGATCAACCCGGTGTTGACGCCGACCATGCC
>Ga0182006_1000773_pt1 | contig 21637 bp, 15 predicted proteins | sample Sormic07211104_1_FD_123022 | JGI IMG/M metagenome (GOLD analysis project Ga0182006, IMG submission 123022) | Rhizosphere microbial communities from Sorghum bicolor, Mead, Nebraska, USA - 072115-104_1 MetaG | ecosystem: Host-associated > Plants > Roots > Rhizosphere | place: USA: Nebraska...
ATCCGCGCCACCGTCCAGATATAAACCGAAGTTAGTGTGTTTAACCACTTGCAAACTGTTGTAACGCCCGACTAAAGCCATGTCCAATACCCTCATTGCGTGGGCGGCATTCTACCCGGTTTTGCGGGCGGCGTTCGGCGGGCCGGCCCGGTGGCGCGAGAAAATCCACGCAAGGCCCTAATTTCCCTGGGTTTGGCGGGCGTGTTTGGCCGCTCGTCAGGCCGTTCGGGTGGTCTGGACGGTGGCCAGCCCATCCGAAAAGCACTATTTCCCCACTGAGGTTTTTAGTTAAAACAGCAGCTTAGGGGACTATTCCAAATAATAACTTGCGATTATTCGCGCACCTGCCGTGTGTATTTCGGGAGGATATTTACCAAGCAATTGTCAAGTATTTCCTGTACGATGCTTGGCCAAGTTAATTTCTACAGGTTAATGGCCGCCATGCGTGTAAAAGCATCCAACAGCAAAGCAAAGCCAGCTCCAGCCGTTGAAACCAGCGAATCGATCAACAATCAGATCGCTGCGTTCCTCAAGTCCGGTGGCGAGATCCAGCAAATTGCCAAAGGCGTCAGCGGCCAGACGTTCGGCCCGTCCAAGCAGATCACGCTGGGCAAAAAGTAATTCCCCCGCTTTAACTGGTCCCAAAGCGCTTTGAGCTTCGAAGCGCTTGGACTGGAACCCTTCAGCAATACCCCATAAAACAAATCAATATTTCAACAATCGACGAACGGCCCTCGATGCCGAACATTCGCCGGTATGCTTGCACGTGTCTGGATCAAGCGTTTCAGCAGGTTTTCACCACCTGCTCCTCGCAGCTCATGGAGTGACGCATGCTCAAGCCCCTTTTTCTCCTGCTCGCCAGCCTGTTGTGGTGTTCCGTCGCCCATGCGCAAGTCTTCCAGCGCGAATTGGGCGATTTCGATCTCAAACTCGCCACCACCCCCAGCCGCAGCATGGCCCAAGGGCTGGTCAAACCCTCGACGACCGGCTCGTTCCACGGTGGCCTCGACCTGAGCCACGACAGCGGCTTCTACGTGGGCCAATGGTCCCCCAGCATGGGGCTTAGTCCTTCGAGCAACCTTGAAGTCGATTCCTACATGGGCTTTAAACAGCCCTTCGATCACTCCCTCGGCTACGAAGTGGGCATGATCCATTACAGCTATCCCAAAGTGGATACCCTCGACAGCCAGGAGTTGTTCGGCGGCCTGACCCTGCTGGGCAGCCGCTTCGGCGCTGCCTTCAGCAACGACCCGGACAAACAGAACAGCACCCTGTTCGCCGACCTAAGTGGCAATCAGCCGTTCGGCATCGGGGTCAGCCTGAAATACACCACTCACCAGCTCAATACGCCGGTATCCGTTGACGGTGGATATGTAGGCAGTTTTACCGACTGGTCGGTGAAATTGTCCCGGCCGTTCATGGGTATCGACCTGGACTTGATCTACAGTGACTCAAGCCTGAGCGGCAGCGATTGCTCCGCCTATTCCGGCCACAATAGCGAATGCGACGGCCTGGTCACTCTCAAGGCTGTACGCGCCTTCTATTAATCGGCTGAACTGCCAGGCTCGTCCTGCGTTCACATAAAAGAACCCAATAAAAAACCAGGTCTTCGCAAGGGCTTGCCATGTCGCATTGGTTGAAACAGATCACCGTCATCCTCACGCTCAGCCTCGCCGTCGCCGCATGCACCCGCGTGGGCCTGGCTTACCGCAACCTCGATGTGATCATTCCCTGGACGCTCAGCGACTACCTGGACATGAACCGCCAGCAAAAAGACTGGTTGAACGAGCGGCTCAAGGAACACCTGCGCTGGCACTGCACCACACAATTACCCGGTTACCTCGACTGGCTGAATCGTTTACAGACCATGATCGAGACAAACCAGATCACCGACGCCGAGCTGCAAGCCCGTACCCAGGAAGCCAAACAAGCCATCGCCGAAACCGCCCGGGAAATTACCCCATCGGCCATCGAACTGTTGCAAGGGCTGGATGACAAGCAAGTCGCGGAAATGAACGACGCTTTCGCCAAGGACCTGCGCAAACGCCAGGAGGAATACCTCAAACCACCTCTAGAGCAACAGATCAAAGAGCGAAGCAAGCGCATGGAAAAACGCCTGAATGCCTGGCTCGGACCACTCAGCCCAACCCAACAGCAACGGGTGATGGCTTGGTCGAGCGCCCTGGGGGATCAGAACAAAGAATGGATTGCCAACCGCGTCCATTGGCAACAGCAATTCAGCGCGGCGGTCGCGCAACGTCAGAGTCCGCAATTCCCACAGCAAATCGAGACACTTCTGGTTGATCGCGAGAGTTTATGGACCCCCGCTTACCGTGTGGCCTATGCCAACACCGAAGCCCAGGCTCGGGCATTGCTGGTGGACTTGATGGCCGAGAGCACGCCGTTTCAGCGTCAACGGTTGCTGCATAAGATTGAAGACATGCGCAAGGACTTCACTGATTTGAAATGCCTGAAAGCGGCGCAACGAGGATAGGTTCTAAAGCTGCAAGCTTCACGCAATCTGAGCCTTCGACGCCACTTCATCAAACGTCAATTCATCCAGCGCATCTTCCTGCTCATCCAGCACCTGGCGCGGATGCTCATTTCCCGGGATGCTGCTGTCGATCAGGCTCAACAAACTCGAGCCCCGGGGTGTCAATATGTAATTCTCGCCATTGCCACCCTGATCCTCCGGCCGAGGCTCGATATACCCCCGCAACAGCAGTATTTTTTCGTACTCACCGGCCATCGTTTTCAGGCGATCCAGATTCTCGAACGGCTCGCCCGCGGAGGCTTTCGCCGCCGCATACTGCTCGGCATAAGGCCGTGGAGTGAAACTGCGGCCAGCACTGTTCTGCACTTCGTGCAGTAAATGCTCGATCAAATCCCAGTTATAAGTCGTCATCCTGATCAACCTCCAGTGCCCACGAGTGAAATGGCCTTCATAGGTTGTGACCGACAGGGAGTGCAGCCGTTCAGCCGAGTTCTTTCCCCCAACCGACCGGCGGCCTGTCGATTTGAGCGCAGGCCAAACGACTAGGCTGTGTAAGACGGTTTACCCCTCTGCGCGGATCGACTTTCGCCACAGCAAGCAGGAGAAATCAGCATGAACATTCAGACTCATCCGGTCGTGTCCCGGGAAGAATGGCTCGCCGCCCGCAAACAACACCTGGCCCACGAAAAAGCCTTCACCAAAGAACGAGACAAACTCAGCGCCGAACGCCGCGCCCTGCCCTGGGTAAAAATCGACAAACCCTACCGCTTTCAGGGCTCCAACGGCGAACTGAGCCTGACCGACCTGTTCGGCGGCCGCAGCCAGTTGATCGTCTACCACTTCATGTTCGCCGCTGGCTGGGACGAAGGCTGCCCAGGCTGCTCGTTCCTCTCCGACCACATCGACGGCGGCAACCAACACCTGGCCCACCACGACGTCGCCGTGGTCGCGGTTTCCCACGCACCGTTCGCCGAATTCCAACCGTTCAAACAGCGCATGGGCTGGAAATTCGATTGGGTCTCATCTGAAGGCTGCGACTTCAACTACGACTTCGGTGTCTGCGCCCGGGCCGAAGACGTTGCCACCGGAAAAGCCACCTACAACTACGAAAAGACCGACGGCGCAGAGGAAGAACTCCCTGGGCTCAGTGTGTTTTATCGCAACGAAGCGGGGGAGATTTTCCATACCTATTCAACGTATGCCCGAGGCCTGGATCTGCTGGTCGGTGCCTACAACTACCTCGACCTCACGCCTAAGGGGCGTAATGAAGAGGAGATCATGGATTGGGTGAGGCATCACGATCGGTATGAAGACAAGGTGTCAGCTAGTTGCTGCCATGGTGGGTAGATCGCAACCCTTTCGGAGCGAGCCTGCTCGCGATGACTGACTAACGTTCAACATGGATTTCGACTGATGCACCACTATCGCGAGCAAGATCCCACAGGAGGTAAGTGGCGTTGTGTAAATTGCATTCAGACGTCCGACTTCAACAAAACGGGCGACCTATGAGTCGCCCGTTTTTAATGCCTGCCCAATGTTTGGAATACACAACTCAAAGGACGAATAAAGGTTTTTGCCATACTCCATCCCAAACAAATATATCTGCCTCCTTCATGTCCCGACCCAAGCTAATCATATTTAAATTCAACCGCCAGCTTACTGACAGCAACATCCAATGTAATTACGCAGCCACTCCAGATCGGACACCCACTCGTCATTCCGTTCTGAATATAGATTTTTCGAAGTTCAACAAAACATTCAAACAATTCCACATCCACTTGAGCGCTGACGGGGCTAAACCAATCCTACTTACCATCCTCATCCACATAATCAAATAGAAACTGGCAATGATCGTTCTCTGGAGATAGCTCCGCCTCGACGATGATTTTCATTGCCGTCGCGGGGGATGTGTCCAGCAAAATCTGTCCGAGTTGCAGATAGATATCGTCTTCGCTCATTATTCATACCGCCACTTTACATTGAAGGCACGCTCGCCACGGGAATGCGTTCCTGAGCCTGAGTTATATCGTAGACATGCTGCTCACAGCGGCTATCAACAAACTGGAACTCCACCAAATAGACCTTGCTTTTTTCTGGTGTGAAAGTGGTTTTGATCGGACCGCAGCTATATATACTCCCAACACCTGCGCCATTCGAATAACCCGACACTTGGAATGGCTGATCGGCATCCGCCTGCACTTCCAGCTGTGGGAAGCGTTTAAGCGTGGCGCTGTTGGCCGCTTCGTTGAGTTTGGCGATCCAGCCGAAGACCTTGCCCCGACCTGAATCCACCACGGTTCCAAGCACCTCCATACGCTGGTCAGGATCCGATGCGCGGCGGATCGAGAACTCTACTGGGGTAGTGTTACCTGATGCTTTCATGATGATCTTGGCGTGTTGCGCATCGACGGCCACCTTGTTCTGACTCAGCTGGACACCGTCTTTCAGCAGACTGGGGGAAGAGTCCCGGACGTTGGAATGGCAGCCTGGTAATGCCAGAATCAGGGTCAGTGCTAGTAGTGTGGTTCTTTTCACGTCTGAATGTCCTTGAAAGCGTATGTTCGGCTGATGAGAAAATATTTGTCAAAGCGGCGTGTCATAAACGCTGAGTTCGCTATAGGGGGACTGCCACATCCCAAAATCAGACAGATTTATTTTCTGGCCGTCGCATAAAACCAAACAAATAAATCCGCCCTTTTTTTTTCAAACTATTTCATTAAGAAGCCCACTGAGTTTTCCCAGGAAAACTTCCACCTCTAGAAAGACGAATTAGCTTCATAGCAGCTCTTTTCGACCACTCTCCATTTACATCCAGAGGACACTCTTTCAAAACATGAATAGTTTCATCCTTTTTCCCCAGCCGTATTATCCCAACCTCCAAATTCCGGCCAAACGTGTATTCAACATACTCTTCAGTTTCTACAACCTTATCCATCTCTATATAAAATGCCATATAACCCTTCTCAGTTACCTAGTGGACTCGGGTATCGGAGCTGTGTTTTATCAATAGGAAAATGGACAGGAAAAGGGGACGGATTTATTTTCTAGCCACCGCACGAGCCAAATCCGTCCCCTTTTCTTTCCTTTTCTTTTTTCTCCGCTAAACAAGCGTGATCTGCACCCCCCCTACAAATAACCTGCACTTTTCAACATTACCAACAGCTCAGCATTTAGTGACTCATCAATAACCCCTTCAGATTTTCCCGGCCCCCTCCAATGCCAGATAAGTTGCATAGCAAGACTATCAACATCGATAAATTCCTCATGAAAAATCTCACTAAGACGTATATTAGTAAGTTTAGGATCAACCTCTATCAAGTCCCTAAAAACCTGACACGGCAACTCCCCCCTCAGAATACCCTCAAGCATAAATCCTCCACTGCAAAATATCACTTCATGGTTTTTTGAAAACAACCGTGGTTATATCATTAAACATACCAGTTTCAGGCGCTTGAACACTGGTAAAGCCATATTTCGCGGCAAGACGCCCCGTCCAAGTATTCGCAGCGGCCTGAGTAGGCGGCATACCTTTCGTCAAATTAGACAAGTACTCTGCGGTATAAACGCTATTTCATATCGCTAAAGTGCGACACAGAAAACGTAGTCTGCCCCCATTTTCTGCCATTCTCAGGATAAACGTGGTCTGTCCCCGTTTCTCCCCGGCAGCTCCTACAGGGATTGCGCATTATTCAAGATTTGCGCGGGAGACCTTCGGGTCTGCCGGTTACTCGGGGTGACCTGTGGGTCGCCTGTTTCTATCGCAAGAAAAAGTTTGGACTTCCTCTTTCCCGAATATAATCAACGGCCCCACGGCATTTACATAACGCCAACCTCAACATAAACAACTCAACAACTTATGTACCTTCCCTGCATTTCCCGAATGAAACTTTAGGTACTTATCGCAAGCAAGCTTTAGATAATCACGAAACACTTCATCACTTACAATTACCGATGCATCCTCTTCCAGAATATATCCACTGGAAAATCTAACCCCTTCAAAATGATCCTCCTCAAAATAACTATTCATATCGGGAAAAGCACAGTACGCACCATCCGTACTAAACCCCCATTTTTTAACAAGAAACTCTACCGCCTCGATAAACCTACCATCATCGTACATCCTGTCAAAGTAAGCCTTTATTACCCAGTGCGAATCCCGACGATCATAGGGCTGCCCAAACAATTCGTTCACGCCATTACCCCTTTATTCATCTCGGGTGGAAATTACGAACCGTACCAGTAGTCGGGTCCAGATAAATCCTGAACTTGACACCCTCCCGTCTCACCATTATAGGCGTTCATCCCTCTGGTCATGGCGCTGATGTAACCGTCTGCCACCGCCCGCTGCCCACGCAAAAGAGGGGACGCCCATTAGCCGATCTCGAGTCAAGGTTAAAAGCCACCATACAGCTCCCTTTAAAACTCTAAATTATTGCGACAGGACAAATACCAAAACGAGTAGTAACTACATATGACTCTAGTCCATTTCGCTCAGGGACAATTTTTAATATCTTCACCCCCTCAAACTTTAATACTAGAACTTCACCTTCCTCAAGCGAGGCTTCCTCTACTCGATGATTAAAAAAATCAAAGAACAGTGTACTCGTATAAACTTTTTCTCCGTGCCCCCACTGCTCCCACCCAAGACTTTCACACAAAAAAGGACACTGAACTATAACGGTAGCGCCGCTGCCAAAAATCAGAACTTGAGAGCCAACCCCAACAGTTACACCTGTTAGCACTGCTGACTTCAGCTCCGCCAAATCCGCTTCATTAATCATAACTATCCTCTTACCGCGCCGGCGGTTCGGTATTAGGTGGTAATGGCACATGCGTCTCTCCTCTTGTGCCAGTTCCACCTGTTGCTGGATTTATCGGCTGTCCATTTTTCACAGAAATCCAATAACCATTCTCTAAGCCGGTAACGGGGGTTGAGCCTGAAGGCATCAATCGAATATATGTGCTCCCGGGAGCGCTTGGATCGGTACCTGGTGGGTAAGAGAAAACGGGGAGAAAACGGGGACAGACCACGTTTTCCATCTAAAAAATCGAATGCTTTTTCGGTCTGCCCGGGCATCCCCGCCGAGCTCGTCGCCCAATCATAGCTTCAATTTCGGCTGCAAATCGCGAATCACCAAGTACATAGTTGCCATTGGTGGCAGCCCGAATCTGGTCAACCAATCCTATCTCCAACTCGCTTGATAGACTTCAGCAGTCGATACATCTGTGTCCCCCAAGCGATAGGTACTGAGCATGCGGGGTAATGAGATCCGAAAACTCTGATTGTGCGTTAGCACGATAACTCGACCAACGATATTCCGCAGGATGCGTCACCATTTTGGCTCTGACAGGATTCATCTCAATGTAGCGATAACAGACCAATACATAACTATCACTTTGAACAAGGCACGAACGGAAGCGTCCTTCCCATAAAGTCTCACTACGCCCATATGTACGATTTATGTATTGCACATATCGTTGCCCTATTCCTTTCATAAGCGAGCTGGTACTGCTGTGCTCATGAGGGCTAATCAACAAATGGACATGATTAGTCATAAGACACCATGCGTGAATTTCACACGATTTTTTGTTGGCCTGCTCAGCAAGCAGCTCTAAATAAAAAAGGTAATCATCCGCTGAAAAAAAGCAAACTGATCTATTATTTCCTCGTTGAATCAGATGCAAGGGGACACCTGGCATCAAGAGACGTGCTCTGCGTGGCATATGGTGAATCCGTTCACAATTAATGATGCCAATAACTTAGTCAATCCTACGAAAAACAATCTCCCTATCTATTTCACACTTTTTCAGATCGCTAAAGTGCGACACAGAAAAACGTAGTCTGCCCCCATTTTTTGCCATTCTCAGGATAAACGTGGTCTGTCCCCGTTTCTCCCTTAGGTATCCCTTTAGGTATTTATACACATTACCACTTAGAAAATATTATTGTAGTCATACATATATTCTTCATATTCATCAAGCCCCCAAATATGACCATCCAAGCGATCAACCATAAGCATCCCACCTGCTTTTTTCTCCCCATGACCGACAGAGCTCAAACTAAAAGACCAAAAAAGAGGTGGACATTGCGATTGATCTCTCACTCCTACTACTACACCTTGCTCTGCAGAATATTTTTTTGCTATTTCAAATGCTATCTCAAATGAAATCTCACCTTCTCGATATTCGACGGGAACACTGAAACATAATATCTGCTTTTGCCGCAGAGCAGACACTACCGCCACAAGCTTTACCCTATTAACACTTACAAATAAATAACCACTAAACACCTTGCCATCTTCGCAAGCAAAATCATTATCAAACAAACGTAGCATTTTAAGTCGCGACGCATCCACCGGACCACATAAATATAAATCACATTTCTTCTGCATAATATTTATTCACCTATGGATGGACAATTACGCCACCGTTAAGAATCCCTTCTAATGCGCTTGCAGGTACAGAATATGTTGATCCCACACCCAGTAGGAAATCGCAGGAAATCGGGGACAGACCACGTTTAAAAATGTGGTCTGCCCCCGTATACCCCCGTATATCCACTCGTGATGTAGAGTGTGTAAAATGCCTCCGCCAACTCGGGCGGCCTATTTCTCTCTTAATCTATTTTCCCTTAAGACCTTTAATAGGATTAGGATTTACCCAAGTTTTTATAACCTGGCCAGGCTTCAATACCACATCATCGATAGAAGTTGGATTCAATTCATCCAAAAATGCATCAACCCCCACCGACAGCTTGACATACCTATCTAAGACCTCATGATCGACAAAATAAACACAACCATCTATCAAATCAACCGCCACATAGTTGCCACCTTCGGCCCAAGCAATCGGTATAAACCCTTTTCTGAACTCGAACCGTTTAAGCTCTGCAATCACCTCACTAACAGGGATAAATTGATTTATGCCACTACTATTATCATCGCCCACATCAAATACATTTAACGCAGGTTCTCCGCCATTAAATCTTTCAAAAAAACCCCTTATTGAAGCATTCAAAACTGCGCCAACAAACAGTTCAACAGCCTCAAAAGCCCCGCATTCTATATTTTTTACTTTCTTTACTTTAACTTTCATTTGTCAAACCCTCCATTCCGAATAACTGCGGAACCACCAGTATGCCTCGTAGAGTTATGCACATCCTGAGGTATTAGGAGCATCGTCTGGCCATCTTCAACATGAAGCCAGACGAACCCGCTGGGTGTCGCGTCTAATCCAACCGCCGAGTTTGCAAGTTTAGAGTCCACTCCGTATTTCCCAGTGAGTCCCAGAATTTGCACCCTGTGCATAGCGTAAGGAGAAAAATCTGGAAAACCCAAGAAAAAAGGGGACGGATTTATTTTCTAGCCACCGCACGAGCCAAACAAATAAATCCGTCCCCTTTTCTCTTCAGCTCTTTTTAGCTATGTAGCTGGTGATGCTTCAAGATCAAAATCGCCTTCCTGTTCTATTTCTGCATCTGCCTTTAATATCAAAAACGCTGTCCCTCCCTTATTTAGTCGCACATTGATTCTTGGCACCTCTTCACCCATGCTCCCAAAAAACTCAACCTGTAGGGTGTATGTTCCTATCGGTAGTTCAAGAGGCACCGAGCCTGAAATACTTGCAAGTTCGACATTGCTATCCGATACATCAAATGGCACTCGAAATGCCCGTATCACATCCGAGCTCACCTCAGGAACAGCTTCCTCGATAAAGATGGTGATTTCATGATCACCTTCCTCTACCAGCGCTCGAAAGGAGGCGCTACCAGGACGCCAGGAAAAGCCCTGTGAATAGTTTCGATCACTCCAGTCATTATATGGTTGTGGGAGTGAGCTAATAAACACACAAAACTGTGAGTACGACAGATACAGACCTACCGTTAATTTAGCCATTATTCGACCACCTTAATTCTAACTTTCTCTCCATCCTCTAGACCTCTGCATGCATTTCCTATACAAGCACCTGCACCCATATTATTTTTAGGTGTTATGGCGCGAACGCTGGCTCCTTCCCCTCCCTCCTTAAACATTGCTGGAGGATATTCATCTAACTGTTTTCCAGGAATTTTAGGAAGCCCTCCTATTGATTCTTTTCTGTTTCCTGGCGCCCCGGGCGATCAATAGTGAGCACGTCGGGATAACCAGCCTCTTGCGCATTAGATATATGGTCTGCTGCATCCCCGTATTTAGCCCGAGATATGGGAATTTCTTTTGCACCTATGTCACAAAACTTTTAGCTGCTTAGCTATTTTTCTGGCCGAGTGACGTATTTGTTGAGTCTCTCCAGCTTTACTCAACGCCTCCAACTCTGTTTCTAAACTATTAGATCTCGGGACGAATAAAACCCACTTCAATGCCAAGCCAGACCAGTACTCACTCTGACTTCTAAGACCTGCCATAACAATTTGCTCAAATGGAAATAAGTCTATGAACCCCTCGGAAAGCCCATAACCTTTAAGCCCATCGATCATCTTGCAACGAACCACTTCTGGAAGATCCTCTAATACTGGCAGAAAAAATACACACGCAGTTTCGTCGCTGACTGTCTGAACAACAGACTCTGTCGATCTAGCCCAAAGCCCCTTGGAAGTAAGCCCCAAAAGAAAACGCCCCCCACACAATTTTGCTACAGGAAGCCAACTCAAATTAGCCCCTTCAGAGTTGTACTCAATTTTTTTTATCCATGGAGCATCTAGCTTACCGAGCTCCATCAATAGCTTTTTTTTCAGTTCATCTATCATCTAGATATCCCGGGAGTATGGGTAACATCCACGCCATGGCTGCTCATAAAGGACTTGAACTGCTCACGAAGCTCGGGAGTCCAGTTCATCCCGTAATGTCCGCTCCATTCATAGGTTCGAAGGACTCCATTTTCCTTCCAGATCCCGCCGCCGACGATAGCGTCAGATGAAGGGATTTTTCCAGCATCCAATATCCCATCATGCCCAAATTGATTCTTCCCCATGATGAATCGTTGACTAGCCGGATCGTAAATAAAGTCAATAGGTTTTGAATTACTCAACCCTTGTACAGCTTTGGAGGATGAATATGCATCACTGACTTCTAAGAAGCCCTTAGCTGGCCCACTGCCATTTGCCGCAGCTTTTGCAACCCCACCACCCAGAGGACTCGCACCACCATGCGGTCCTTGCATGATGTCAATAGGTTCGACCTTACCAAGGTCATCTTGCTCCTGCTGAGGGATGGGCTCACCCATCATTTTCCTCAGCTCATAGTCTGCTTCCTCAACCTGGTTATGGTGCAGTTCGTCGTTGTACTTCTCCCCAGCCCCACCAATCAAACTGCCAGTATTGGGATTGCCGCCCGCCAGTGCGGCCGAGAGCAGCCCGATCATTTGAGCGGTCGCGATCTTGCTCTGACTGCCTTGCACGCTCAAGTTATCGGCGTTGAAATTCTCACTAACGTACTGCGCTAAAAACTCGTTGGCCTTGGGTGTCAGCCCTTCAGCAACGCCACCGGCAATCGCGCCGCTGGTAAAACCCTCACCTTTGGCCGCCGATATCAGCCCGCCCAACACCGCATGAAGAAAGATGGTCTGCGCGCTTCCAGGGTCAACGCCCAGATTATGAGCAAGATCACCAATACCCTTGTTACCGGCCGCGGCGGCGAGATCCAGCCCCTCACCCAACAGCGCCCCACCCAGATTTCGACCAAAGCTGCCGCCATTGATGGCTGTTGAGATGCCACTGTTGATCAACGCATGCGTGCCGCTGCGCAATACGGTTTGCTCGGCGTTACTCCAGCTGAGCATATCGCTGGAATAGCCCGGATTCTGGATAGGACCTGCCCCTGTGACTTGCGATCCACCATTAGTGGCGCCACTTGGGCTCTGGAACCAGTTGCTGTCCGCATAGCTCATCGCACCAGCGGTTAAACTCCCGATGGCGGCGTTTTTCAAACTGTCGCTGCTGAACGTATCCTTGAGTGCTAGGGCCAGATTGCCCTTGTTGTTGATGAAGCTCACGGCGCCGGTACTGGCCATCGAGGTGAGCGCCGCCGAAGCCATCACGTTGCCCCAACCCGCAGCGACCGTAGAGCTGGCAGCAGCCATCGCAGTGCCTGAACCCGCCGTTGCACTGGCCGCCGTTCCCACGGCCGCACTCGCTGCTCCTGCCGTCAATACAGTCACCACAATTATGATGGCCAGCATTGCCCCTTCGCCCAGCCCAGAATGGCTGTACTTGAAGGAATCGTGCAGTTCTTTGACTTGCCGCCAGTCCACATCGCCGCGTTGCTCGGCGTCCTTCAACCAAGCCAGCTGAGGATCAGCCTGGACCATGGTGTCGATGGTCTGACTAACGGTTTTCTCGTTGATCTGCTTGACGTCGATGTGCAGGCCATTGACCGCATTGATGGTCAATTTTCCTTGGGCGGCCAAAGCGCTCTGGCGCAGGGTTTCGTCGGTCGTGCCTTCGCCCTTCATGGAAGTCCAGGCCAGGCTATTGCTGCTCTTCTCGTGGCTCTCTTGATGCAGGTCCTTCACCCCTTCAAAGGTGATGGCACCACCACTTTGCAACGTCAGGTCTTTACCGCTCTCCAGATTGGCAACCTGATAGCGTTGATCGCCGCTGCTGATCAGGCCGATATTCCCACCGGCCTTGATTTCACTTCCCACGTTAGTGACCTGAGTCACTTCATCACGCTGGGTTTTCTTGCTCCCCCAACTGCCTTTTTTCTTCATGTCGTACAGCGAATAGTCGCTGTCTTGCGCCGCCAGCAGCTCAAGCTTGTCACCCGCCACCAGATAGGCTTCATCTCCAGCGTTGACCTTGCTGGAGATCAGCGTCAGATCCTGACCCGCACTCAGTGCAACGCTGCCGCCCGCGGTAACCGTCGTTGAAACCTGACTGACATGGTCTTCCTGGCTCGTGACTTTCTTGGTCTTGCTGTACGAGTGCTGCTCATCCGCGGCTGATGCCAAGGTCAAGTCGTCTTTGGCTGCCATGGCGATGTCGCGTTTGGCGTCGATCTGGCTGGCAATGGCGGTGAGATCCCGGCCGGCGTTAAGAGTCAGATCGCGACCCGCGTCAATACTGGAGCCGTATTGGGTGATGGTTTGATCGCGGTGGTTCGGACCACGCTCGTTGCTACCGACCTGCTCTACGGAGGTGAGATTGACGTCTCGTCCGGCATTGATCGTGGTGTCCGCCCCGCTTTTCAGTACGCCACCGGTGTTGTTGAAGTCTCGCCCTGCCTTGATGGTCAGGCTGTTGGCGGCTTCGATACGTGCAGCACTGTCAACGAAGTCGGTCCGCTCGTTGCGATAACCGCTGCCACTTTCGTGAGTGGTGACGGTGCGTTCGTTGATCACGTCGCCCCGGGTGGTGGTCAACGTGACGTCACGGCCGGCGATGATGCCGCCGGCCTTGTTGACTATGTTGTTGCCGGCTTTCAGGTCGAGGCGATTGCCGGCTTCCACCAGGCCGCTGTTGACCAGATCGTTGGTGGCGGTGGCCGACAGGTTGTTGGAGGCGCGCAAGGTGCCGGCGTTGTTCAGGTCTTTGCCGGCGATCAGGGTCACGTCGCTGCCCTGGATCAGGGCACCGTTGGCGGCCAGGCGATTGTTGGCGTTGGCCAGGTACAACACCGGCACCAGCACTTGCTCGCCGTTCACCTCGGCATTTTCCATCCACACAATGTCGTGGGTCAGGGCCGCGACTTGTTCGGAGGTCAGGCTGACGCCCAGCGACAGGTTGAGTTCTGTTTTGCTGGCGACGGCGTTGTTCATCAAGTATTTGAACAAGCCTTCGTCGCTGGTCTGGCCATCGATAAATCGCTGACCGGTACGCGCCACTACCGCTTGCTGGATCAGGCGTTGTTCATAAAGGCCATCGCCCAGGCGCTTGGCACTTTGGTCGGGGTCGTAGCCGAGGTTCGACAACAGGTAGTCCGAGCTCATGAATTGCTTGAGGTCGGTGAGTACCGGGTTGGTTTCGATCAGGTATTTCTGGGGTTTGGACTGGCCGCTGCTGGCCGGCAACCCTTGGACGCGATTGATGGTAAAGGCCGTGGAACGACCAGGCAGTGTCGAGCCGGTTGAATTGGCAGCCGGTGCGCTGACGTCGATCGCGCTGGCACCGACGCCCACGTTCGACGCCACATAATCAACAGGCTTCAGGTCAACGCTGCTGGCGGAGGCCTGAGTGTTGCTGACCGGTAGAATGTTCCGTGGCTGGACGCTTTGCAGCGGTTGCTGACGCTGGGTCGTGCTGACGCTGCCGCCGCCCATGGTCCAGCTTTGCGGACCGCTGGCCACTGGAGTGCTGCTGTCTTGGCCGCTCAGGCGGAACAGGCCGTTTTGCCCGGTGGGCAGAGCGAAGCCGGGCAAGGCCAGCGGGTTGACTTGCTGTTGGGCCAGGTTGGGCGGCAATTGTTGATTGAGGGTGATGCGCGTGGAGAACTGACTGCCCGCAGCACCGGTGCCCGTGCGCGGACCACTGCCCACGTAGGTGTAGCCAGGGCGTACGACACTGTTATCGATATTGTTCTGGGCGTTGATGTTGACCGCGCCAGCAGCCTGGATCACGGCGGCGTAACTTTGGTCGCTGGACGAGATTTTCGTGGTGCTGCCTAAGTTCGGATACTCCACTTCGGTCATGCCGATAAAGTTGGCTATTCCGGCCTCAAGACCGCCCAGGTCGTTGGGGGTGTAGCCCGCGCTTTCGAACCAGTACTTGTCGGTGAAATTACTGGCCGCGTTGTACCATCCGCCTGCGTTGCGAGTTCGTTCGGAGCGAAATACCCGGGTGGTCTCGGTTTCGCCGGTCTCGATGCCGCTGTTGGTCAGGTTGACCAGCGAGGCGCTCAGATTGCCGCCGGTGGCTATGGTGCTGCTCTGGTTCAGCAGGTCACCACCGGTCAGGGTAAGGTCCCCGCCCGCCGTGATGCTGGACGCGGCACTGGCATCAGTGACTTCAAATTTGTCGCGCTGCACGATCTCCCAAACATGGTTTTGCTTGCCGCTGCAGTCGCCCGCGTTCACCCCTTCGATACAGGTGATTTCGCCGATTCGGGCGGTGTAGATACCCTGGTTATTGGTGGTCAGCACCGCGCGGATGTTCTGAATCGTGCTCGCCGCCAGGCTCATGCTGCCGTCGCTTTGAATCGACGCCGAACTGTTGACGATGCTGGCGGCCTGGGCGCCTTGACCGTTACGGTCGATCGTCAGGTTGCCCAGGCTGTAGATGTTGGCGTAGCTGTTGTTCAGCGCATTGACCCGCAGGCCCATGTTGCCGCCACTGAAGATCAGCCCGTTACTGTTGACCAGCGAACCGGTGGTGACGGTCAGTTGTTGAGCACTGGCCAGCGTCCCGAAGTTGTTGATCCCGCCGGCGTTAACCGTCAGGTTGGCGCCCGAAGTGAGGCGACCGGCGTTATCCAGTTGACCACTGACATTGAGCGTGGTGTTGCCACCGCCAGCGATGCTGGAGGTGACGCTATTGAGGCTCACTTGCGCGGCATTCAGGCCAAGGGCCCCTTGGCTGCTAAGACGACCAGCCCCCCAGTAAGCACCGCTCAGCCCCACGTTCATGCTGCCGTCACTGGCAATCAATCCTTCGTTGAACCAGTTGACACCGGTACCGACGAGGCTATCCGAGGCCAGCAACTGACCACTCGCCGTCTGGGTGAAACTATTGACGTTAACGGTCAGGCGCCCAGCCTGGATGACGTTGCTGTTGGTCCAGCTGTCGGCGTTGAGGGTCAGGCCGCCGCGAGTAACGATGGTGCCGCCGGCGCCGGTGACGTTGGCGGTGGAAATGTCGAAAGTACCGTTGCCCACGTGCAGCAGACTGCCGCCGCCGTTGAGGAAGCCGCCCACTGCCATTGTCAGGTCAGTGTTGGCGCTTTCCAGGGTGCCGTTGCGGTTGTCGAACAGGCCACCGATCTGGAAGCTGGTTTTGCCTTTGTCGCCGAGGGCGCGCAGTTGGCCGGTCTGGTTGTCGAGGCTGGCAGCCTTGATCGACAGGGTGCTGTCGCTCTCGATGATGCCCAGTCGGTTGTTCAGGGCACCGCTGAGGGTGAGGTCGATCTGTTGACCGGCAATCTGGCCGTCATTGTCGCCGCTGTTGTCAAAGTTGTTGCCGGTGACGCTGACCTTGCCTTTGGCGTAGAGGCCGCCGTTGCGGTTGTCGAAGTTGCCGGTGACGACAGTCGCGTCGCCGCCTTGCGCAGCGATACGCCCGCCGTAGTTATCGATGCCGGCCAGCGCGGTCAGGTTCAGGCGCTCGGCCTGGGTGACGCCGCTGCGGCGGTTGTTGTTCAGGTCATAGCCGTTTTTCAGCACACCGGTCAGGTTGGCCGTGAACGCGGCTTGCAGGCTGGCGAGCACGCCGCCGCGGTTATCCAGGTTGCCGGCCTTGATCGACAGGTCACCGGCCTTGGCGACAATGCGGCCGCTCTGGTTGTCAATATCGCCGCCGATGGTGAGGTTCAAAGCGCCCTGGCTTTGCAGGGTGCCCTTGGCGTTGACGAGACTGGCGGCCTGGATTTGCAGGTCGCCATTCTGGCTGTAGATCTGGCCGTCGGCGCTGTTCTGTATCGTGCCGCCGGTGGTGATGGTCAGTAGATCATTGGCCGCGATGGTGCCGAGATTGCGGTTGTCCAGGCCACCGGTGAGCAGCGTCATCAAGCCTTGGCTGGCGATTTGACCGCCCTGGTTATTGATTTGCGTGGCGCGTTGCACCAGCAGTGGGCCGGCGCTGGCCAGTTTGCCGTTGGTGTTGGTCAGGGCGCCGAGCAGGTCGAGGGTCACGGCACCGTTGCCGATCAGATTGCCGCCGGTGTTATCCAGTGTGGTGCCGGTGAAACTGAGGTCCTGTTTTGCGTTGACGGTGCCGCCGGCATTACCCAGGGTCATCGCCTGCATCGCCAGGGTTGCGCCGCTGTCGATCAAGCCGCCCTGAGCATTGTTCAGCAGGCCGCTGAGGGTCAGGGTCTGATTGCCGCCGCTGGAGAGAATGCCGCCGTTGCTGTTGTCCAGGCTCGACGCGTTGACGCTCAGGGTTTTCCGGCTGACCAGTGCACCTTCGCCGCTGTTGAGAATGGCACCACTTACGGTGACGGCCACATCGCTGTCATGACTCGACAGCGTGCCTTTGTTGCGGTTGTCCAGGCTGTTGCTGGTGAGGCTCAGGCCTTGCCAGCCGGAGATCAGACCGCCCTGGTTGAGTACCGTGTCGGCGTTGACCGTCAGCAGGTTATTGCTGATCAATTTGCCGTTGTTGTTATCCAGTGCGCGGGCCGTCAGATCGAGGCTCTGGCTGCTGGAGATTTCGCCGTTCCGATTGTTCAGGTCACGCAGGTGCTTGAGACTCAGCAAACCCGTGGTGGTGATCAGGCCGGCACCGTTGTTCAGGTCGCCGGTAGCCGCCCCGAAGTCGATGGCAATGGCGCTGCCCAGCAAAGAACCGTTCTGGTTATTCAGACCGCTGCTGTTGATTGTCAGCTCCGTGGTGGCGTTGATCAGCCCCTGGTTCTGGTTCGTCAGCAGCCCGTCGAGGCTCAGGTCGAGGTTGGCGCGGCTGGTCAGCGTGCCGCCGCTGTTGTCCAGGCTGGCGGCTTTGACGTCGAGTGCTGCAGCGGCGATCAGGCCTTTGAGGTTGGTCAGTGCCTGATCGATGCGCAGGGTCAGGTTCTGATTGCTCAGCAGTTTGCCGTTGCTGTTGTCCAGGCTGCGAGCAGCGATGGTGAAAGCCTCGGCGCTGGAGATTTCGCCGCCGTTGTTATTAACGTCGGTGAGGTTTTTGAGCATCAACAACGGCGCGCTGATCAGACCATTCTGGTTGTTCAGCTGACCCTGGTTCAGATCCAGTGTCAGAGAGGTGTTGCTGAACAGTTGCCCGCCTTGCTGATCCAGGCCGGTGACGCTGGCAGTCAGGGCACCAACGCTGGCGATACGACCGCCATCCTGGTTGGTCAGTTGGGTGGTGGTCAGGTCCAGACTGGCGCCGCTGTTCAAGCGACCGGCGTGGCTGTTATCCAGTGCGCCGGTGTTGACGATCACCGCCCCCTTGCCACTGATGCTGCCGTTATTGCGGTTGTCGAGGCTGGCACTGTTGAGTGTGATGCCAGCATCCGTGACGATCTCGCCGCCCTGGTTGAGAATGGCGCCGGTGGTGGTCAACGTCAGCGGCCCTGCCGCGGAAACACTGCCCAGGGTGTTGGTCAGGCTGGCGGCCGTGACCCCGAGTGAGCCTTCAGCGCTGAGCAGACCCTGGCTGTTGTTCAGGTCCCCCGTGAGATTGAGCGTCAGGTTTTTCTGACTTAACAGCGAGCCGCCACTGTTGTCGAGATCGCGGCCGGTCAATGTCAGGTCGGCCTTGCCCGAGAGCAGGCCTTTGGCGCGGTTGATGATATTTTCGACCGTCAGGGACAAAGCACCGTCGGCGAATACCTGGCCGCCATCGCTGTTGTCCAGACGGTTGCCGATCAGGGTCACGTTCGACTTGCTCGACAACTCGCCACCACGGTTGTCGACCGATCCGACGTTCAGTTGCAGCGCATTGGTCGCGCCGACTAGTCCGCTGTTGCGATTGTCGAGGCTGGTACCGGTCAGTGTCAGGCCACCGGTGGCAATCAGTTGCCCACCCTGGTTGTTCAAAGTCGCAACGTTGGCCGTGACATCGGTTTTACCGGCGATCTGGCCACGGGTGTTGTCCAGGCTATCGGCGCTGAGGTTCACGTCACCGTCAGCGATGAACGTGCCATCCTGATTGACGATCTGACCGTCCACCGTCATCCCGAGGGTGCCATGACTGCTGATCAAGCCGCCGGTGTTGTCCAGACGCGCGCTGTGCACCTCCAGGGTCTGTGCGGAAATCAGGCCCTTGATGCTGGCGAGCAGTTGATCGATGTGCAGCGTCAAACCCTGATTACTGATCAGCTTGCCGTTACCGTTATCCAGGTTCCGGGCGGCCAGTGTGAAGGCCTGGGCGCTGGAGATTTCACCGTTGCGGTTGTTGACGTCCGTGAGGTTTTTCAACATCAGCAACGGTGCATTGATCAACCCGTTCTGGTTGTTCAGTTGGCCGTGATTCAAGTCCAGGCTCAGGGCGGTTTTGCTGAACAGCTGACCGCCCTGTTGATCGAAACCGGTGACACTGGCGGTCAGGGCCTTATCGCTGGCGATTCGGCTGGCAACGCCATTACTGACCTGGGTCGCGGTCAGGTCGAGCGTATCGCCGCTGATCAATTGACCGCCCTGAGTGTTGTCGAACGTACCCGTGGTGACGGCGGTCGCGCTCTTGCCACTGAGCAGGCCGTTCTGGCTGTTGTTCAGGCTTTGACTGTTGAGGGTCAAGCCGCTGTCGGTGGTGATCGACCCGCCCTGATTGTTCAGCACTCCTGTCGTCGTCAGCGCCAACGCGCCGGCGCTCGACACGCTGCCACGGGTGCTGTCGAGGCTCGCCGCGTTGACCGTCAGGGTGCCTTCACTGCTGATCAGGCCTTCGATGTTGCTTAGCGCGTTGTCGAGGCGGATATCCAGCCCAAGCTGAGTGACCAGGCTGCCACCGCTGTTGTCCAGGTTCTGCCCCGTCACTGTCGTGGCGCCCTTGCCGAACAACAGCCCCTTGTTCTGGTTGATGATCTGCGCCACTTTCAGGCCCAGCTCGGTGCCAGCCAGAATCTTGCCGTTGTCACTGTTGTTCAGGCTTTGGCCTTCGATGGCCACATCAACGGCACTGGAGATTTCGCCGCCGCGGTTGTCCACCTCATCGACATTGAGTTTCAGCGCTTTTGTCGCGCCTACCAGCCCGCCACTGCGGTTATCGAGCCCCTTGCCATTGAGGGTCAACATTCCTTGAGCGACAAGCTCACCGCCCTGGTTGGTGAACTGCGCAACCTTGGCCGTCAGATCGGTTTTGCTGGAGATACGGCCGCCGCTGTTGTCGACGCTGGCTGCCTGCAGTTGCACCGCCCCCGCTGCGCTGAGCAAGCCGTCGCGGTTATCCAGATGAGTGCCGTTGAAGTTGATGGCCGCCTGGCTGTTGAGCAGACCTTGCTGGCGGTTATCGAGTTGTCCGACGGTCAGTTGCAGGTCTTTGCCAGCGCGTACTTTGCCGGTGCGGTTATCCAGTGAATCGCTGCGCAGGGTCAGGCGATCCTTGCCGGTCAGGCTGCCATTGCGATTGTCGAGGCTGCCGGTTTGCAGGTCGACCACGCCTTTGGCACTCAGGTCGCCATTCTGGTTGTCGAACAAGCCATTGATGCGTGCGGTGACGCTGCCATCGCTAACCAGGCTGCCGCCATGACTGTTATCCAGGCTGGCGGCGCTGATGCTCACGCTTTGGCCGGAGCCCAGCACACCGTTCTGGTTATTCAGGGCGCCGATCAAGCCAATGTTCAGGGCTACGTCGCCCGTGACCTGGCCGTCACTGTTGTCCAGTGTTGTGGCGGTGACGGTGGTGGTGCCGGCGCTGGAAACTTCACCATTGTGGTTGTTCAGGTGGCCGAGATTGGCCGTGAGGTTGCCGTTGCTGGTAATGACGCCCTGGGTGTTGAGAACCTGCGTGGCTTTCAGCTCCAGAGTGCCGCTGCCCAATACTCGGCCCTTGTTCTGGTTATCCAGCGTAGTAGCAGTGATGCTGGTTTTTTTCTGCCCGCTTAAAGTGCCGCCCTGGTTATTCAACGTCTGCGCGGTATTGACCGTCAGGTTGCGGCTAGCCACCACGCTCTTGCCGGTGTTGGTGAAATTCTGCGCATTCAGATTCACATCGCCGCTGGCATTGCGGCTGGTGTCGGCGTTGACCCCGGCTTCGATGATGCCGTTGTTGGTCAGCACACCGCCGGCCGTCAGCGCGATGCTGTCCCGGGCCGCGAGGGTTTGCTGGTTGGTCAGGTTGCCCTGGGTTTGCACGTTGACGGCGGTGCCGGCGTAGACCGGGCCGCGCGCATCGAGGCTGGCCGCTTTGACATTGACGGCGCCTGCGGCCGAGGTTTGCGCCAGGCTGAGATGGCCATTGGCATCGATCTGAATATCGCCACCACTGGCCGCGAGGTTGCCATCGAGTTTCACCCCGACCCCGGCCTCGGTGCCGACCAGTTTGATCGCCCCGGCGTACATCCCGCCCAAGGCCGATGAGTCGATGGCCAGTTGCGGCTTGGCGCTGCCGTCATCGGC
>Ga0182006_1000774_pt1 | contig 21626 bp, 17 predicted proteins | sample Sormic07211104_1_FD_123022 | JGI IMG/M metagenome (GOLD analysis project Ga0182006, IMG submission 123022) | Rhizosphere microbial communities from Sorghum bicolor, Mead, Nebraska, USA - 072115-104_1 MetaG | ecosystem: Host-associated > Plants > Roots > Rhizosphere | place: USA: Nebraska...
ATCGCTAAACATCAATCCAAACATACGATTGGTGCGCACAATATTTTTTTAGGACAAGTTCGTGCCGATGTCATTCACGATAATACTGTAGTAGCGATTGATTATTCAGCGTACACCGATATGGCAAATGAAGCTTTGTACACGATTCGCGAAAAAGCTTTTGCTAAATTCGATTTAACCTGCATGCACATTTACCATAGTCTGGGCGTTGTAAAAGCAGGCGAAATTTGTTTGTTCGTGTTTGTTTCGGCAACACGCAGAAAACAAGTTTATGAAGCGACAGAAGCCATCGTAAACTGGATTAAAACCGACGTTCCGATTTTTGGCAAAGAAATGTTTGAAAACGATACATTTACTTGGAAACAAAATAGTTAATGGTAGATATTACACATAAAATAAGTACATTAAGAAAAGCAACCGCAACCGCAATTGTAAAAGTCAGCAGACAGGAAACGATTGATGCTGTGGTAAATAATTTGGTCCCAAAAGGAAATGTGCTTGAAATGGCAAAAACCGCGGGGTTATTTGCGGTTAAAAACACACATTTATCTATTCCGGATTGTCATCCAATTCCAATTGAATTTACTTCGGTGGAATATAAAATTGAAGGTTTGGAAATTCAGATCATATTCAATGTAAAAACCGTTTATAAAACGGGAGTTGAGGTTGAAGCCATGCACGGCGCATCTATCGTGGCGCTCACAATGTATGATATGCTGAAACCAATAGATAAAGAAATTGAAATTTCGACAATCAAATTAGTCAATAAAGAAGGGGGAAAATCTTCTTTCAAAAATAAATTTCCAACCGCGATAAAAGCGGCTGTTTTTGTTTGTTCCGATTCAATTTTTGCGGGTGATAAAGAAGATCGTTCTGGAAAAGCAATTGTTGAAAAATTAGATTCTTACGGAGTCGAAACTTCTCATTATGAAATCATTCCCGATGAACTGGATATAATTCAAGAGAAAACAAAAGCTTTCGCAAAAGATCATCAGTTAGTTATTTTTACGGGAGGTACAGGTTTATCGCCAAGAGATGTAACTCCGGAAGCGCTTTCGCCAATTTTAGAAAGCAGAATTCCTGGAATCGAAGAAGCAATACGCAGTTACGGACAACAGAGAATGCCTTATGCAATGCTTTCAAGAAGTGTCGCTGGAACGTTGGGTAAAAGTTTGGTCTTGGCACTGCCGGGGTCAACAAATGGAGTAAAAGAGTCGATGGACGCTGTGTTTCCACACGTTATGCACGTCTTTCATATTTTAAAAGGAAAAAATCATGACAGCCTCTAACACTATTTTGACGGATGTTTTTGGGCGTAAACACAATTATTTACGCATTTCGCTGCTGGAAAAATGCAACTTGCGTTGTACGTACTGCATGCCGGCCGACGGAATTGCGCTTTCTCCAAAAGCCAGTTTAATGACGGCTGAAGAGATTTTTGGTATCGCTCAGACTTTTGTAAAAAATGGTGTTGACAAAATAAGATTAACGGGCGGAGAACCTTTATTAAGAAAAGATTTTCCGGAAATAGTTTCTAAATTATCAAATTTAAATATCTCACTTTCGATAACCACTAACGGAATTTTAATTGATCGTAATATTGAAGTTTTAAAACAGTTTAAAATCAAAAACATCAATTTGAGTCTAGATACTTTAGTTTCGTCGAAATTTCATTCGATAACACTTAGAAATCAGTTTGAGAAAGTAATTGACAATCTGCATTTGCTTTTGAATAATGATTTTAAGGTAAAAGTAAATGTGGTTTTAATCAAAGGATTTAATGATAACGAAATTGTAGATTTTGTTAAACTGACGCAGTTTCTGCCAATTTCTGTCCGATTTATTGAATTCATGCCTTTTGCAGGGAATGAGTGGGACAGGAGTAAAATGGTTTCGCAAAAAGAGATTTTATCTTTGGTAGAAAATGCTTTTTCTTCAGATGAAATTCAAAAATTAGAAAACGAAAAAAACTTTACTTCTAGAAATTTCAAAATAAAAGGTTTTCAAGGTGATTTCGGAATCATAAGTTCTATTACAAATCCTTTTTGTGACAGCTGCAACCGAATCCGCTTGACGGCAGATGGCAAAATAAAAAACTGTCTTTTTTCTAATTCTGAAACTGATTTATTGACTGCTTTTAGAAATGGAGAATCAATCGCAGATTTGATTTCAGAATCCATTCAAAATAAAAAGAAAGTCCGCGCTGGAATGGTTACCATTGACGAAATGGACGATCCAAAAAAACACTTTGATAATCGCAGTATGATTGCGATTGGGGGATAGGTTATTTAATTATGAATTGTGAATTGTGAGTTGTGAATTGTGAGTTGTAAGTTGTGAGTTGTGAGTTGTGAGTTGTAAGTTGTGAGTTGTGAATTGATAGTTGCGATTTACAAATTATTTTAACGATTGTCAGGCTGAGCGGAGTGGAAGCCTTTTACGGAACACGAAATTAGTATCCTTTTTGTGATGTTCATACATGCATCCATTTAAAAACAAAAAAGGCTCAACTCTAAAGTTAAACCTTTCCTTAAGTAAATTATTTTTTCTTTTTAGCCTTTGCTTTTTTCTTGGATTTAGCTTTTTTTTCTGCTGCTTTTTTAGCTTTTTTTGCCTTTTCTTTTTTTGCTTTTTCTTTTTTCTTTTCGGCTTCTTTTAGTTTTGCTTTCTTAGCTTTTTCTAATTTTTTGATAACAGCTTTAATCGCTTTTTCTCTTTTCTTTTCTTTTTCTTTTTTAGCTTTAAGTTTAGCTTTCAGCTTTGATTTTATATCATTGTTTTTACCAATTTTTTCAATTGTCACAACTGGTTGGTTTGCTTCAAAAGGAACTGGAATATCAGTAGTTTGAATTTCAACAATTTCAGAAACAATAGGTTCTGTGCTTTCAGGTGTTATTGCTTCTTTCTTTACGGTTGCTCTAGGTGCTCCTTTTACTGCCGCTCTCACAGGTGTTTTTGCAGCTGGTTTTACCGTAGCTGCAGGAGCTTTTGTAGCTGTTGTCTTTGCAGCAGTTCTGGTTGTTCTTCTAACGGTGGATTTTGCTTCTGGCTGTGTTTCTGTAGTTTGTTCTACAATTGTTTCTGCTGGAATATCGGTAGTATTTACAGCAGGGGTTTTAGTTGTTCTCTTTATCATAACTGTATTTTTATTGAGTAAAATAGACGATTACTAAGAGCTAAACAATAGCTGGAGTACAATGTTTGGAAATAAATTCTTAGTTAAGCTAAATATACGCAATTTTTGAATACCCAAATGTTAAGTTTTTTGTAGAAAAAGCTAATGCTCAACGGCTTCCAAAATTTTGAAATTACTTTTAGGAGCTTCGCAAAGAGAGCAGCAATATGTTTCTGGCAGATTTTCAAACAAAATACCTTTTAGAATTCCCTGAGTTTCATCTCCATATTCAGAATTGTAAAGCGTTAAACATTCCTGACATTGATAAATATCTAATTGTGGTTTTTCTTTTTTCTGCGGATTTTCTGTTGTTTCTATTGTTGAATTTCCAAGCTCTTCAAAATATTTTCGGCTTAATTCAATTAAAATTGTCGGCAGTTCTAGTTTGTCAATATCCTGAGAATGTACAATATATTCTCGTGTGTTTGGGTCGAAATTTTTAGCAAAAAGAACATTATAAGTATCTCTGATTTTGATTGATTCTAAAGCTGTAGGAAGTTCGTTTTTTTCGATTACAATCGAAGTAAAATAGTGGCCATCACGATTGTATTCTGCAATTCCAAAGTTTAATCCGTATGTGCTGATGTCAAATTGGTCGAGTGTACGCACCAGAAATGTTTTGAGATTCAATGCCCATTCCATTGCAACAGGCAAATGCCAGTTTAATTCTAGTAAAGAATGACGTACGTTGATTCCTCGTTTTCCTAAAAATTTTTCCCATTCTAGTTTACGGTCTTTCGGGATTCCTTTAATAATGAATGATTTCCAAGGTGTGATACAGATTTTACCGATCTTGCATTCAAAACACAAATCACACATTTCTTTTAAAAAATCGAGATCGTACAAATTATTACGCCAGTATAATCCCAGCCAATATTGATCTATCCCCATTCTATTCATTCCTTCGTAATACGGAAACGGATAAAAAGGAACTTTCAAAGGTTTATCAATTGTTCGATTATTAGTATCTAATGCTTCGCTGACCAAAGTAAAAAGTAATTCTATGTCAACAGCAGTTTCGTCTGTTATTTTTTCAATTTCGTAATAGGTTTTGGCCAAATCCCAGCTGTAAATTAAAACAGGATAAACCTCCATTTTTTCCCATTGCGGAAGACGAATATACAAATACCAGTAATCCTCGTGCTCTGAAGCAATAAAGTTTATATGACCCGTGAATAAAGGGACAAGCTGCTGTTTTGGATCTGTTATATTGACTTTTAGTTTGGGCTGTTCTTTAAATTCTTCTAAAATATATAAAAAACGATTTCCGGTTAGCCAGTTTGTATTTCTAAAAATATCTGTCGAAACATAAGAAGAAACAATATTATTCCCGCTTTTTTGATCGGGATAAACAAAGTGATGTTTGCCCAAAGTCGTTTTGTCCAATGATTTAAAACCTTGCGGAAAAATAATATCCTGTCTGGAACCAAAAGAAATGGAATCGAGACCTTCTTCCAATGCAATATCAATTACTTCTCGTAATTCCCCCGGCGAAATAACGCCTCCTTTTACTATTAATCTTGTTAGTTCCATTTTTTTTAGTTCCATTTTTTTTAGTTTCAATTTTTAGGTTTCAAGTTTCAGGTTTCAGGTTTCAGGTTTCAAGTTTCAGGTGCACGTTCCAACAACTTGAAACTTGAAACCTGAAACAAAAAAACTCATCTACACTTCGCAAGAATCTCCTTAACCTCTGTTTTACAGCTGCCGCATCCTAATCCTGCGCCAGTGTTTTTGCATAGATCGGTAAAATCGTTTACGCCGCTTTTAATAGTTTCTTCTATATTTCCAGCACCAACCTGACTGCAGGAACAAACTAGTTTTCCTAAAACAGGTTTTGCATTTGAACTTCCTCTGAGCAATAAATTTCGTTTGTCTGATAATTCTATTTTGCTTTCGATCATCGTTTTGAATTCGGCAAATTCGTTTTTATCGCCCATCAAAATCGCGCCAACCAAAAGATCATCTTTTACTATACATTTTTTATAGTAACGTTTTTTCAAGTCTGAAAAAACAATTTCTTCGTACGAATCGTCGTTTTCGGGAATTTCAATATCACCAATACTGCAAAGATTGATATCTTCCAGTTTTAAAATATTCATTAAAATCGAACCTTTGTAATAACTGCTGATATCGCCTGCCAAAAAGTTAGCCAGAATATCGGCCTGTTCTTCGGCAGCAGAAGTGATTCCGAATAACTTATTATTGAATTCAGCTATTTCTCCAATAGCAAAAATATCAGGATTTGATGTTTGTAAATACTGATTGACTTTTACACCGCGTCCGCAGGCAAGACCGCTTTCGCGCGCAATTTCAATATTCGGAATTGTTCCAATCGTATAGACAATCGCATTTGCTGTAATGATTTTACCGCTCTTTAAAGCTATTTCAATTTCATTCGGATTATCCGTTTCGAAAACTGTGCTTACTTCATTATCAAAATAAATCTGAATATCACGAAGCTGTACTTCTTCTGCCAGAAGTTTACTTGAAATTCGATCCAGCTGGCGTTCCATTAAACGTGAAGCCCTTTGAACAATTGTAGTTTTTACTTTTTTATGTTTTAAAGCTGCGGCTAATTCCAAACCTAATAATCCACCGCCAATAATCACAACGTGCTGTTCTTCTGGAGGAAGATTGGTGCTGTCGAGATGTCTTTTTAAACGATCGGCATCTTCTTTACGTCTTACGGTAAATCGTCCTGGAAGATGTAATTGTGCATTTTCGGGAACAAAAGGACGGCTTCCGGTCGCTAAGATTAGCGAATCAAAAGTATGTGTTTCACCGTGACTGTCTATTATTGTTTTTAATTTAGTATCTACTTTATCAATAGAAACCCCAGCTTTCATGGTGATTTTTAGTTTATTAAAAGTTTCGCCGTCTTTTACTTTTAATAATTGTTCCCAGCTGAATTCTCCCGTCATATATTCTGGAAGTAAAACGCGGTTGTAAAACGGATTTATTTCATTCGAAAAAACAATGATTTCATCGGTTGTATTGAATTCACGATAATTTTGAATAAATCGGAAAGAAGCAGCGCCGGCGCCAACAATTGCAATCTTCTGGAAAGGTTTTACATATTTGGTAATGGAAACGGTAGTGAATTTAAAATCAGGTTCTTTTGAAATTGGGTCGACTACTGTATTGGTTAAATTATTGGTTCGGTTTAAATCATTTTCTAATTGTTTTCCCCAGTGCATTGGCAGAAAAACAACTTTTTCTTTTATAGAATCTGTCACTTTTGCTTTTACACGAACTTCTCCATTTTTGCTGGTAACAGTAACAATATCACCGTTTTTAATATCGTTTTTAAAAGCATCAATCGGATTTATTTCTAAAACAGGACTCGGAATATGCGTTAACAATCTCGATACCTTTCCAGTTTTGGTCATCGTATGCCATTGATCGCGAATTCGTCCTGTGGTTAGTATAAAAGGAAATTCCGCATTTGGCTGTACGGATGTATTTTCGATTGAAACAGGAAGGTTGAAAATAGCTTTTCTAGAAGGCGTGTAGAATTTTTTATCGGTAAATAATCTAGGTGTTCCCGGATGTCCATAATCTGGAACCGGCCATTGAAAAGTACCTTCGGTTTTTAAACGGTTGTAATTTAAGAAAGAAATATCGATGTTAGTTCCTTTCGTAAGTGCACAATGTTCCTTGTAAATTTCTTCGGCGCCATTGAAATTAAATCCGTTGAAATTCATTTTTTTCGCAAAGCGAATTAGAATCTCAATATCTGGAAGCGCTTCTCCCGGCGCATTAATTCCTTTTGGTAAATAAGAAATACGACGTTCAGAATTGGTCATCGTTCCTTCTTTTTCCAGCCATCCCGCTGCAGGCAATAATAAATCGGCAAATTTGGCTGTATCGGCATTATGAGAAATGTCTTGGACCACAACAAATTTGGCATTTTTAAGTGCTTTTTCGGCTCTTCTGGAATCGGGCAAACTCACTAATGGATTAGTGCAGATAATCCAAACCGCTTTCATTTTTCCCGATTCCAATGCTTCAAACATTTCAGTTGCTGTTAATCCAGGTTTATCTGAAATTTCGTCAACACCCCAAAAATCTGCAACTTCTTTTCGATGCGTCGGATTTGCAATATCTTTATGCGCAGCCAAAAGTGTTGCCATTCCGCCCACTTCGCGGCCGCCCATTGCGTTGGGCTGACCCGTTAATGAAAAGGGTCCAGAACCTGGTTTTCCTACCTGTCCCGTTAACAAAGATAAATTCAGCAAAGCCGTATTTTTATCAACCCCAACAGCACTTTGATTTAAACCCATTGCCCAAAGCGAAATAAAACCTTTTGCCTTACCAATAATGTCTGCCGCCAGTTTAATATCGCTTACAGAAATTCCACAGAGTTTGGAAGCTTTTTCTAATGAAGTACTTAAAACTAGATCTTTGTATTGTTTAAAGTTTTCTGCATTATTTTTTACAAAATCATGATCGACATAGCCTTTTTCGATGATTCGTTTGGCAATGGCATGATATAAAATAATATCAGAACCTGGAATAATCTGCAAATGCAAATCGGCGAAAGCAGCAGTATCTGTTCGCCTTGGATCAATTACAATTATTTTTATTTTCGGATTTTTCTCTTTATGTTTTTCAAGTCGTCTGAATAGAATAGGGTGGCACCAAGCAGGATTTGCCCCTGTAATTAAAAAAGTATCAGCCAATTCAATATCGTCATAAGCAATTGGAACAGAATCTTCTCCAAAAGTTTTTTTGTAACCCACAACAGCCGAACTCATGCAAAGTCTGGAATTGGTATCGATATTATTGGTTTTTAAAAATCCTTTTACAAGTTTGTTTACTAAGTAATATTCTTCTGTTAAACATTGTCCAGAAATATAAAAACCAACGCTGTCTGGTCCGTGTTTTTTGATGATAGAAGAGAAAACAGCAGCAGCACGGTCAAGAGCGGTATCCCAGCTGACACGTTCCAGCGGATAAGATTTACTGCCTCGCATTTCGGGATACAGAATTCTATCAGATGTGTCGTTAACTACGTAGTGCAGATTCATTCCTTTAGAACACAGCATTCCTTTATTAACAGGATGGTCCTTGTCGCCTTCAACCATTACACCATTTTTGGCATCATTAGTTACGATTATGCCGCATCCAACGCCGCAATAGGAACAAGTGGTTTTGATCTTTGTATTTTGCATTACAATTCTGTTTTTGAATACTACTTTAACGAATCTGCTTCACTCTAGATGAATACGTAAACAAAAATAAGTATTATTTACGTATAAATACTTAATTTTTAAATTTATTTTTTTATTTTTGATGCAGTAAATGACAAACAACAAATTAGTTTTTAATCTGCTAAAAATGAAAAGTCATGAAAGAAGAGCAAATTATTTGTTATTCCTGTACCAATGAAAATTGTTTCATAAAGAAGCACTTACATTTAGAGCAGATGACGCAGTATGTTTCGAAAAAACAAAATTTAGTTTGTAAAAAATCAGATCGTTTTATTACGGAAGGTTCACCGCTGCATGGACTTTATTTTATCTGCAAAGGAAAAGTGAAAACCGTAAAGACGGGCATTAACGGCCGTGAGCAAATTGTCCGCCTTACAAAAAATGGAGACATAATTGGCTTTCGCGGATTTGGAACGGGGCAAAAGTATTTAATTGGAGCTTATGCCTTAGAAGATACTGTTTTGTGTAATTTCAGCAACGAAACAATGCTGGAAATTTTAAAACAAGTTCCTGAATTTACATACGCTCTAATGTTATTTTATGCCGATGAATTAAACAAAAGCGAGAACAATATTCGCAAAATTGCCCACATGAATGTCCGCGAACGTGTGATCGATTTACTGCTTTACATACATCGAAAATTTGGACAAATCGATGGTTTAATTGATATCGATCTTTCCCGAAAAGAAATAGCCGATTTTGCAGGAACTACAGAGGAACAGGCAATTCGAGTAATTTCGACTCTTAAAAAAGAAGCGTTGATTAAAACAGTTGGAAAACGAATTGGAATTCTAGAAGTTGCCACATTACGCTCCGAAATTATGGAGCATAAATATTTTTGATGTGAGGTTCTAAGTTGCTAAGATGCTAAGGTTTTGACTGTAGAGACGCACTGCAGTACGTCTCTACTCGTATTAAATTTATTTTTTCCTGCCGATAAATCGAATTACAGAACCAGTTCCGTTATGGAATAAACCTTCATTAAGTTCAATTTCTTTTTCTTCCAATTCAATGATTTCGTAGTTCGGAAAATCAGCTTTGATTTCTTCAATTGAAAATAAAGATTCGATATCTTTTGGTCCGCCCACTTTTTCGTTTATGGCAAGATATTCTAAATGTTTTTTGCTGAAAGCTTCAAAAATAATAATACCGTCTTCGCGGAGTAATTGATCCAGCTGTTTGTGAATTTCAGATTTAATTGCTGCAGGAAAATGCGCGTAAATCAAAGCAATTGCATCAAATTGTCTTGGCTGAAAGTTTAGTGTTTCCAGTTCACCAACTTGGTAATCAATAGAAACATTATTTGTTTCTGCAAGTTTTATAGCTTTGTTTTTTCCTTCTTCACTAATATCAAAAGCCGAAACTTTCCAGCCTAATTTTGCGGCAAAAACAGCATTTCGTCCTTCGCCTTCGGCAGGAAAAAGAACAGTGCCGGGACTTAATTTTTCCAGTTGTTCTTTTAAATAATTATTAGGCTCTTCGCCGTACGCAAATTCTTCACTGCTGTAGCGGTCGTCCCATCTTTTTGTCCAGTTGTTCATGGTTTATATATTGAATTTAATGATTAAAGGTTTGTGGTCGCTGTACAAAGTCCAATCTTTGTAACTTCCCACTTCAACGCTTTCTAAAACTTCTATAAAATCATTTGAGACAAAGCAATAATCCATATGATAAGGCTTGTTTTCATGTCGGTACATATACAAAGTTGGATGTGCTTCTTTGCCTTGAATTTGATTGAAATATTTGTGATAGGTGCTGAAAATATTTTTATCTGCTAATTTGTTTACCACAGTTGTATGATTTCCTTCTCGTCTTGGTTTGTCCCAAATCGTATTGCTGTTGAAATCGCCGATTAAGATTGTTTTTGTCTCTTTGATTAAATCGTCGTAATAATTAATTGCTTTCCACACTTGAGTTACATAAGCGCCATCTTTATCAGCGGGATTATTTGCCCAAACAGCAAACAAAGTAAAATTAACTTTTCCGCCTGTGACGGCTATGGGCAAAATATGTTTAAAGTCTGGATTATGGCAGTCTAATAATTGAAGTCGGTAGTCACTATAAGAAAAAACACCAATTCCTTTATTCAGATTGGCTCCGTACCAAATAATGTCATTTGGAGTTTGTACGCCGTTTGGGAATTTTAATTTTTCAGGACTTTCGCACTCCGAAATTACAGCAATATCAGGATTGTGAGCGAGAATGAATGCTGCTTTTTTTCTGAATGCCATGTTGCAATTCCATGCGATGAGTTTCATTAGACTATAAATTATTCTATCTCAAATATAGCGATTAAAGAGTAAAATAAATTCCTCCCAAATTAAAAAAAATACCCTTTTTCTACTTGGAAAAAGGGTACTGTATAAATTTCAGATTTATAAAATCTCTCTATTTTTAATCTTAACCAACGATTGTTGTTACGCCGCTATTTATATCAATTTCTGCAAAATGATGTTTTCCCATTACGATAAGCAGTTTATCTGAATTATAACCTACATATCTAATTTCAGGTTGTCCTTTTTTTGGTTCTCCGCAAGCAGAAATTACATTGGTCTGCCATTTCAATTTGCTTCTTTTGTAAGCAGATATGGTTTGTAAATCCTTTTCAACATAATAAACTATGTTGTTTTTTTTAATTCCTCTTTTTTGCGTTTTTGCAAAATTTATTTCTGAGTTTTTTGAAATTAAATCATCATTGTATTTTTGGGCAATGCCAGGCTGGGCTACAATGAAAGTTAACATTGATAATTTTAAAAATGGTTTCATTAGGATAGAATTTGGGGTTCATAATCGGCTCAAATATAATTAATTAAACTATATATCAAGTTTCTTTTAGGTGAAAAAAAAATACCCTTTTCCGAAATAGGAAAAGGGTAAAAAATATAATTTAATTTTGTAGAAAAATTATTTTTTCCAGCTAAAAATTCTTGGATTCACAGAAACCATTAACCAAGCCCAATTATTAGTATGGCTGGCATCTCCATTTTTTATAAATTCCATTGTTTTTGAACCAAACATTTGAGAATAACCTCCTGTAACTGTAATGTCTTTTTTAAAATTATAGCCAAAAGTAACATCAACCTCCGTCCCTAAATAAGAGTCTAATTTTTCGTTTAATGGCGTAACTACATCAGCAGCAGCTAAAAATACGTGAGGCATTAAAGCAAACTGCCATTTATTAATATTGTAATTTAATTTGATAAAAGCATCTTGTAAACCTACATTGTTTAAATGGTTTCCAACATAAAAATAATCCATATAACCATTGAAGCCGTGGTTAGTTCCAAAAATCGGATTGAACGATTTAATAACTGAGCTTCCGTCGTTTGAATCTTTTCCAGACAAGAATTCATATCCTAAGCCGGCTTTGAAAGATTCAGTGATTTGATATCCAAAATTTGCCGCCGCATTCCAGGCACTTACTTGTAAATCTGTACTTTTTCCTGTTTGCCCGTATACCCAAAAATTAGTATCTATTTTACCAGTTTTATAAGTAAGGTACGGCCCAAAAGTTTGCTTGTAATCTACTAGTAATTTGGCATCGGCATTGGCATATTCATAACCAGTATTCAATAATAAGAAACTCAAACCTAAATTTTCATTGAATTGATTGTGATACCAGGCATATTGCAAAGTTTTATATGTGGCAACAGTGTAAGGCGTTTGGAAAGTATTTTCGGCAGTAGAATTATAGGCGCCTCCAAAATCAAATTTTTGCTTTTCTGTATGATAACTTACAGTAAGTGCATCATGACTTTGTGCCTGTTGTCCCCAATCTTGTTCTCCAAAAATACGCTGATTATCATAAGAAAGAACTTGGCGTCCCATTCTTGCGCTCCATTTTTCTGTAAAATTATATTGTGCCCAAGCTTCAAAAACGACAACTCCATTTTTATCAGCAACTGCTGTTGGTGCAACATCGCCCCAGGTTCTTGTGTTTTGAAGAGTTAATTTTACAATTAAATCTTCTTGTTTATAATTGAAATTTAAACGGGAACGCTGTGATATTTGAGATGTTCCTTTTTGTCCCTCAGGGATCAGGGTTTTGTAACCATTACGGTATTCAAAACGCGGTCGAATCTGCAGATTTACATCTAACTCCTGAGCCTGAATTTCGAAACTTAATCCTACGATAAGTATTAAAATTAGTTTAAGTTTTTTCATAAGGTTTTTATGTTTTTATCGAAGGTAAATTTATAAGAAAAAGCTGTTTTTACTATGGCCTTAAATCATATTTCTAATTATTTTTTAATCGATGTTTAAGCTGCTGCTTCTAATATTACTTTGTTTGTTGTAACTTCTTTTTTCTTAGCTAGTTGTGTTATAGTGTAATGCATCCAAACTAAACATACGATAGAAAAAAGTAAAATAAAAATCCATGAACTTGACCATATTCCGGTTGCAGTTAATAGATATCCGAAAATAATCGGGCCTAAAAAGCCTCCTAAACCGCCAATCATTCCCACTATTCCGCCTACAACACCAACTTCAGTAGGGAAATATTCTGGAATATGTTTATAAACTGCCGCTTTGCCAATTCCCCATGAAATTCCGATTAAGATCACTAATACTAAAAATACCCACATGTTGGCATCAAATTTAATAACCGTTATTCCTTTTGCGATTAACTCTTTTTTGGCAACATTTTGATTATGAGCTACTACAACATTCTGCCAGCTCGAAGTGGTTGGGAATATAGCATTCTCATTTATAAGTGAGGCTTTCTGTATAATAGGATATTCTTTGTCACCCACTTTTACGATTTTTTCGTTGATTTCTTTCACAACTCCTTTTTTGGCTGCTAATATTCCTGGTCCTGCAGTAGTGATTTCCATTTTCGGAACCATTAATAATGCGCTTAAGATTACAGAAGAACCTAAAACCCAGTACATCACTTTTCTGGCTCCAAATTTATCAGACAAATAACCTCCAAAAGCTCTAATGACACCAGAAGGAAGACTGAACATGGTAGCAAACAAACCGCCCATGACCAAACTGGTTTGATAAACATTCATAAAGTTTGGTAAAAGCCATTGCGAGTACGCTACAAAACAGCCAAATACTAAAAAGTAATAAGCTCCAAAACGCCAAACTCGAGCCGATTTAAGGGGAATCAGCATTTGTGAAACAGTTTTGTTGCTGTTTTCTATTTTTTTATTTTGGGCAAAAATTAGAAATGCGATTCCGATAAGAACTAAAGAAATAGCATAAATCACAGGAAGTATTTTCCATCCATTTTGCGGATCACCAATTGAAAAATGATTTAATAATGAAGGTGCAAGAAAAGTTGTAATAGCTGCGCCTGCATTTCCCATTCCGAAGATTCCTAAAGCGCGCCCCTGCCATTCTTTTGGATACCAGATTGATGTATAGCCGATTCCGACTGCAAAACTGGTTCCGACCATTCCGAAAAAGAAACTTAATAATGCAAACATAAAAAAACTGTCGGCGTAGGGAAGGAGAAACAACGGAATTGAACTAAGCAATAGTAAAAGTGAAAAAACATATTTTCCTCCAAATTTATCGGTCAGAATACCAATTGGAAGACGCATAATAGATCCCGTTAAAATTGGAATTCCAAGTAACCATCCAACCTGAACAACGCTCCAGTGGAAAATTCCGTTATCTACTAAAAAGGTTACTAAAACCCCATTTAATGTCCAGCAGGCAAAACACACTGTAAAAGCCAATGTGTTCAAAAATAAAATTTTGTGTGATTGCGATAATGAGTTTGTATTTTTCATAGCACTTATATTTTTTAGTAAAATTAAGTACTATAACTTAGTTAAAAGATGCTAAAACGCAGTTTTTGAAAAATATTTACGTATTTATACGTATTTTTTTAGATTAAAGAATACTCTGCAGCTTTATTCGAAAGTTCCATCAAGTTTTTAACTTTTAGTTTTTTCATCAAATTAAATCGGTGTACTTCAGCTGTACGTTTACTGATATCAAGAGCTTCGGCGATTTCTTTATTTCCTTTTCCAGATAATAAAAGAGTTAGAATCTCTTTTTCTCTTTTAGTGATCATCATTTCTTCTCCTAAATTTTGCTTAGGTTCTAATGATGTAGATGAATTCGTTAATTGACTTATTAAAATAGAAGAAATATCACCGCTGAAATATTTTCCGCCGGCCGCAACACTATGAAGCGCTTTTAAAAATTCTTCTTTGCTTGAACCTTTTAATAAATAACCATCAGCACCAGCTTTTATAGATTTCAAAACATATTCTTCCGATTCGTGCATCGAAAGCATTATAATTTTGATGTCGTTATTTTCGCTTCTAAGTTTTTCTACTACCTCTATACCAGTTAAGTTTGGCATACGAATATCTACTATAAGTAAGTCTGGTTTGCTTTCTGCAACTACTTCAAGCGCATCGGCACCATCTATTGCTTCGCCTACAACCTCAATGTTTGCTTCGTTTTCTAGTAAAGATTTGATTCCGTCTCTAACAAAAACATGATCATCTGCCAGCACTACACGAATGTTATTACTCATAATTTACTTAATTTGATTTCTGGATATTTACGTATATTCATCTATAAAGAAGACGCTAATATACGTACTTTTTTTATTTAAAATTTCAATTTTTTGAAATTCCAAATTCCAACATTAAAAAATCATTAGAAAAAAATACAATGTCAATGACAATTTCAATATCAAGGACGATATCAAATTTCAATTTTTTTAATTGTAAAATTGTCGATTGAGATTGAGGTGTCTTCAACTTCGCTCAGCCTGACAAATGGAAAAAGTTGGACGCTTAGGTAAATTTTCTAATTATCCCATTTTCTAATTGCCACATTATCTCATTTAAGAATTGGAATATTAAAAGTGATTCTCGTTCCTTCGCCAGGAATTGAATTGATGAAAACGCGGCCGTTAACGTATTGTATGCGCTCTTTCATAAATAAAAGTCCCATTCCAGATTCGCTGTTGCGTTTTTTGTCGACTGAATTCATGTCGAAACCTTTTCCGTTATCATCAATAATAATGCTGAGGAGCGTTTCGCTGTGTGAGAGCTGAACAATAATATGAGAAGATTCGGCGTATTTTATGGCGTTGTTGATGGCTTCCTGCGTAAGACGGTAAATATTAATCTCGATTAGAGAATCCAAACGCTGGTCGAAATCGGTTTTGTTGTAAAAAAGGATTTCTTTTCCCGTTAGTTTGGAAAGTTCTTGCGTAAGTTTTGCCAGCGAAGAAACGATTCCGTGATCGCTTAATTCTGGCGGCATTAAGTTGAAAGTTGCCGTACGGACACCTTTTATAATATCAAGTGAAAGTTTTTTTAAATACTCAATTTTTTGTTCCGACTTTTCTCTGTCATCTAAATTAATACTTTCCAGACTGAACTTTAAACCTGTAAGCATCTGGCCAATTCCGTCATGGATTTCTTTCGCGATTCGATTTTGTTCGTTTTCTTGATTTTCAACAATCTTGCTTGAAATAATCTTTTGCTGATTGATTTTTTCGGTGGTGTTTTCAAGGTTTAAACGTTCGACTTCGCGTTGTGCTTTTTTGCGTTCTGTAATGTTGAAGCAGACAATTAGAAGTTCTAATTCGTCTTTTTTAATCATAACTGGAACCATTGATAAATCAAGCCAGATTTCGAAATCTTCTTTGGTGATAATTTTTATTTCGCCCTGCCAGCCGCTTCGCTGTTTTTCAAATATCAGGCGGTCAAAATTGGATTGTTCTTTTTCGTCAACGGTTAAAACTTCTGAGAATTTTTTGTTGGATGAAAATTTGGTATAATTGAGCAGTTTGGCAAATTTTTCGCCAATATGTATGATCGAACCATCGGGTGCAATTCGGCAATAGAGAAGGGTATTTTCCATTGCATAGTTAAGTGATTTTAATTCTTTAACCGAGTTTTCCTTGATTTCGCTAAGTATTTCGGTGTCGTATGCCAGTTTTAAAGCTTTCTTTTCGGAAGAAAGAAGTTTAGCAATTAAGCGTTCGATTTTCTTATTTGTGGGTTTGAAAATAAAGAAGAACTCTAATAGTAAAACCAAAAGTGTAAAGCCAAAAATCCAATATTCTATTCGGCGTTGTTCGGTTACTTTTTCGTGTGCTTCAAGATCGTATTGCGTTACAATCTGATTCATTTTAGAAAGGAAAATGCCTTCGTTTTCAAGAATATTCTGAACCAGTTTTTGATTTTCTGCAGTTTGTTTTTTCTGTTTTAAATTTGATAGAAATGCATCGGTTGTTTGGGCAATTTTATTAAAAATCGGATTGATTTCTAGATACAATTTATTTAATGTCTCGCTTTTTTCTTTAGGAAAAGCTAAGCTGTCACTGCCGTTTACAAGTGCATTTTGGTTCTTTTTCCACAGTGATAAAACGCTTTTTAAATGTGAAATTTGTTTAGCAGAAGCGGTGTCAGAAACATAATGGAGAATCAGAACTTCTTTTACGATTTTCTGACTCAGCATTCTTTGCTTTCCTGAGAAATTAATGATTTTAGAATCGCTTAACTGCTGGTTCAGATTGTATTGTACTAAAATCTGACTTACAATTATAGTTAAAGCAATAGTAAGAAGTGCAAAAAAATACAGACGGCGTAAATTTTTGAAAGTGATTTTATCTTCTTCCTGACTGCTTTTTTTCATATAATTGAATTACAATCCTAAAGAGGCTTTTATAAGATTTAAGTTTTCTTCGGAATAGTTGATTTTTAAGGCTTCCTGATGTCCTTTGTCCGACATTTTATCCCAGGTTTTTTTGATGATGTTTTTTAGTTTTTCCTCATCGTGTTTATGAACGAAAGGTTCTAAATAATACTCAAGGAAAACAAGACAAATAACATCTTCTAATAATTGTGTTTCGTGATCTTTTTTTAGTAATTTTTTCTCAATTAAAAACGAAACGCGATCAATAAAAGTCTGGTCATAACCTGCTTTTTCCAGAATTTCGGCAGTAGTTTTGGCGTGGAATTTTTTTAATTCTTCTCGCCATTTCAAATAACCAACGCGATCCATTGGGTATGATTCTCTTGCGACTTTCCATCGGCAGATGTGCTGTGCTTTTGAAGCAATCTGGATTTGTTCAGATGCATTTGGTTCAAACTGCATCAGTCTTTCGTACATCCTGTTGGAATACAATAATTCTTTTGGGTATTCTGTATTTTGATCGATTTCAATGTTTGGATCTTGTGCGTTTTCAGCATCAATCCATTCGCTTGCTTTTTGAAAAGGTGTAGTCATTGTTTGGTTTGATAATAGATTTCAAAGATACGGAATTAGTAAATATGTGAGATGTGAAATGTGAAATGTGAAATGTGAGATGAAGCAAGAGGCAAGAAGCAAGATGATAAAAGTTCTTCAAATCTTACTTCTTGTTTCTTGTTTCTTACTTCTTACTTCTTACTTCTTGTTTCTTGCTTCTTGTTTCTTGCTTCTTGTTTCTTAAAAGTCTAATCTACAAATCCAACAAATACTTCATTCTCCACAACCTTAATCGGATACGTTGCAATTTTAAAATCATCTCCGTTTAGGTTAGATCCATCAACAAGTGAAAATGTTTTTTTATGCATTGGGCAGGCAATTTTGGGGATATCATCGGCAGATCCTGTCATTCCTCTTGAAAGTACCATTTCCATTTTGTGCGGGCAGGCATTTTGACAGGCATACCATTCATTTCTGCGTGTAAAATTAAAAATGGCAATTTGCTTGTTTTTGTATTTGATGCATCCGCCTCGGTTGGTTGGAAAATCTTCTACTTTACCTGCTTTGAACCAAATTGTTGCATCGCTTGCATGAACTGTTTCATATTGATTTAAGATTTCTTCCATGGTAATAAATTTTAATTCCTGTTTCTTAGCCCTCTTTTTACAATCATGAGAGTTATTATAGCGCAGTAAAAAAGAGGGTAAGAAGGACAGCAACGTTTATGATATTTTTTTTTTTTTTGGAGCTGATTTTTTAATTAAAAATTGAGAATTAAAAATTAAAAATTTTTGAAACTGTAATTTTTGTTACAGCTATGCTATGTTTGTTAATGTAAGTGAAACGCCTTTATATATGCCTATAAGTTATGTTTCTATGTGTTTAAAAATTATTTATAAAACTAAGACCAAGCTTTTGGTGCTTTTTGATCTCTTAACGGAACAAAAACAGCATTATCATCTTTTTCGTCTGAGTTTATAAAGTGATTGAAACGTTTCAATAATCTTGGTTTTTCCAGGACTTGTTTCCATTCGCATTCGAAAGTGTTTACTAATGTCTGCATTTCAGCTTCAAGTGTTTCGCAGATTCCTAAACTGTCTTCGATAATTACTTGTTTTAAATAGTCTAAACCTCCGTCCAATTTTTCTAACCAAGTTGAAGTTCTCACAAGCGGACCAGCAGTTCTTATGTAATACATTAAGAATCTGTCCATATATTTGATGACGGTTTCTTTGTCGATTTTCTCCGCTAATAAAACAGCGTGTTTAGGATTTGCACCGCCATTTCCAGCGATGTATAAATTCCATCCGCCTTCAACAGCAATTAATCCAAAATCTTTTCCACGTGCTTCTGCGCATTCGCGGATGCAGGCCGAAACACCGCCTTTTAGTTTATGCGGAGAACGGATTCCTTTGTATCTGTTTTCGAGTTCTATTGCAAATCCTGCGCTGTCGTCCATTCCGTAACGGCACCAAGCATTTCCAACACAGCTTTTTACGGCACGAAGTGATTTTCCGTAAGCGTGGCCGCTTTCAAAACCATTATCTATCAAGATTTTCCAGATTTTTGGCAAATCACTCAAATGCGCTCCGAATAAATCCACTCTTTGTGCTCCAGTGATTTTGGTGTACAAATCAAATTGTTTAGCAACTTCGCCAATTACGATTAGTTTTTCGGCTGTAATTTCACCTCCTGCAACTCTTGGGACTACAGAATACGTTCCGTTTCGTTGAATATTCGCTAGGAATCTATCATTTGTATCTTGAGTTGTAACATGTTTGTTCGCAGTATCATTGTATATACTTGAAAAAATTGAAGCCACAACTGGTTTGCAGATCTCGCATCCGTCACCTTTTCCGTGATGATCAATAACGTCATAGAAATTCTCGTATTTATTGATTTTTACCAAATCGAACAATTCTTGGCGTGTATAGCTGAAATGCTCGCATATCACTTCTTTTACTTCTTTTCCAAGTGATTTTTGAGTCGCTTTTACCAAATCTGAAACCATTGGCTTACAACCGCCACAACCAGAAGTTGCTTTTGTTATTTTTACAACATCTGAAAGTGTAGCACAAGATTCGTCTAGGATTTTACAGCAAATAGAACCTTTCGTTACATTTTCGCAAGAACAAATTACGGCTGTATCTGGTAAATCCATTACACTTCCTAAACTTGAACCTTCAGATCCGTCTCTTGAGCCAAGAATTAAATCTTCTGGATTTTTAGGCAGAGCCATTTCGTTAACATAGATTTGAAAAAGTGAGTTATAGTCGCTTGCGTCTCCAACTAAAATTCCACCTAATAATTTTTTAGAATCTTTTGTAACGTTAATTCTTTTGTAGATACCGCTTAATTTGTTTTCATAAACAATAGCCGTAACATCATTATTTTCAATAAAAGGATCACCAAAACTCGCTACTTCAACACCTATTAACTTTAATTGAGTCGACATATCGATGGTTTCTCTCATGGTTTTATCACTATTTAAAATTTGCTCAGCGGCAACATCGGCCATTTCGTAACCTGGGGCAACAAGTCCGTAAATATTTTGATTATAAAGTGCCGCTTCGCCAATTGCATAGATAGAAGGATCTGATGTCTGCATTTGATTGTTTACCACAATTCCGCCTCTTACACCGACTTCCAGCCCAGAAACTCTTGCCAGTTCGTCGCGAGGTTTAATTCCGGCAGAAATAACCAGCATGTCTACTTTTAACAATTCGTCATTGGCAAACATCATTCCTGTTATGCATTCCTTTCCGTCAATATATTGCGTGGCTTTATTAAGATGAATTCCGATATTTAATTCTTCAATTTTAGATTGCAGCATATCGCTCGCGCCCTGATCTAATTGTCTAGGCATCAAACGAGGTGCAAATTCCACCACATGCGGGTTGAGTCCTAAATCCCTAACCGCTTTTGCTGCTTCAAGACCTAATAATCCTCCGCCTAAAACTGCAGCTTCGGTTGCGCCTTTTTGTTTAATTTTTTTGGCGTATGCCATAATAGAATCCAGATCTTCGATGGTTCTGTATACAAAAACGCCTTCTTTTTCTACTCCTTCAATTGGAGGAACAAAAGCCGAAGAACCAGTTGCCAAAACTAAGTAATCGTAAGTATGCGTTTTTCCTAGATGTGTATGTATTGTTTTTTGTTCACGATTTATATCAGTAATTAATTCTGATGTATTAAGAGTAATGTTATTTTCAGCGTACCACTCACTTGTTGATAGAGATAAATCATCTGCTGTTTTTCCCCCGAAGTATTCACTTAAGTGAACACGATCGTAAGCTCGTCTCGGTTCTTCACCAAATACGGTAATTTGATACTTTTCTTGTCCTGATTTAGCAACGAATTTTTCGCAAAATTTATAACCAACCATGCCGTTTCCAACTACTATTACTCTAATCATGATTTCTTTAATTAAGTATTATTACGCAAATATAAGTATTTATACTTATTTAAATACGTATTTATTTAAATTTTTAAGTATAGTAGAGGTTTTTTTACTACGTATTTCAGCGTAATATCATACGTAGTGTAGCTTTTGGATGGATTTGTAAAATTTTAAAAGCATTAAATTTGAAAAGATTCTAAATAAGGTTTTCAAAAAAAGTCGTAAATTCATAGGAATTTTACACCTATTTAAGGATTGGTAACATTTTTAAATAAAGATCTTATGAAAAAAATACTTTCACTTTTGTTATTGTCTCTTTTGATAATAAGCTGTAAAACGGCAGCAAATAAAGAATCTAATACAAGCGCATCGACTTCAGGAACTTTACAAGACGATTTAAATTTTTATTTTAAAGCAACAGGAAATGAGCCTTTTTGGGGAGTTAAAATAGGAAATGATCAAATTGTTTTTACTTCATTAATAAGTGGTAAAGAGAGCATCACTTTTCCTGCTGTAGATGCGATACGAGCGATGGATGCCAATGTCAAGATGTATAAAAGCAGTAACGAAACGGCATCTATAATTGTCACAATCCAGCAATTAGATTGTCAAGACTCTATGTCTGGGGCAATTTCGCCTTACAGCGTAAAAGTTGAAATTA
>Ga0182006_1000776_pt1 | contig 21613 bp, 18 predicted proteins | sample Sormic07211104_1_FD_123022 | JGI IMG/M metagenome (GOLD analysis project Ga0182006, IMG submission 123022) | Rhizosphere microbial communities from Sorghum bicolor, Mead, Nebraska, USA - 072115-104_1 MetaG | ecosystem: Host-associated > Plants > Roots > Rhizosphere | place: USA: Nebraska...
GAAAGACCCGCCCGCCCTCGGTCATTACCAACCCTCTGGTCGAGCGGTTAAACAGCGCAATCCCCATGTCAGCTTCCAGATGTGCGATATGACGCGATATCGTGGAAGTCTTGATCCCCATCTGCAACGCGGCCTTGCTCAAGCTGAGAGTATCAGCAGCAACAAGAAATGCACTGACCGCAGCGTAGTAATCCATATACTGCTTCCTTGGTTAGTTTGCCAATCCCGTCGCTACGAGCACGCAGTCATCTGAGTATATTGCAGGTCGCAGTATTACCGATCGCCCTCCGCCGGAATCCGGCGGAGGGCGATCGGTATCAGCGGGCGAAACGGATATCGAGGGAACGTAGGTAAGTATGCAATCCGGCGTCCTGGATTGGAATGATATAGGCTGGCCGGTCCGATTCGTTGTAGTGAGCATGCCAATAGCCGGGAGGCGTAATGAACGCCATGCCAGGCGTCCAGTCGACACGCTGGGGGTTGGAAATATCACCGCTTTCATCCAGCTCGGTCCCTACCAGCGAGTATGTACCGGGACCACAGTCCGCCACGAAATCCAGCGCTATCGACTGATGTCTATGCGGCTTTTGTACCGCTCCCGCCGGAACGATACCAAACATCGCCCACAAGGTATGCGTCACAGTCCTAGTTTGAGGAAAGTGGCGGTTGCCCAGCAGGATGCTGATCCGGTTACGCTTCGCCGCCGAAGACATCGACGCTACCTGGGCCAATTCTTCCCTGGCGCGCTCTGCAGGATACAGCGTAGGTTCGAACTGCTGGCTTGAGACACTGACGCCCAGATAGGCCAAAAGGGGGGCATCGTTCACGTAGTAGAGGCAGGTAGTCGCTTGCGCCTCGATCTTTACTTCGCCCCCCCCGGGGAAGGTGAAGAAGTCGCCTTTCGCAAACGACAGTGCCCTGTCACCCTGAAGCGCCACCCCCGCGCCCTGAATGACGTAGTAAATCAACGAGGTGGCCTGCGCGCCGAAATCCAGGCTGTCGCCGGCATTGATCCGCACGAAGTGTGCGCACAAGCCCTGATCCCGTCAAAAAAAGCCCCGCACGAGGCGGGGTGAATGGCCAGTGGTATGTCAGCACTGGCAAGGGGTTCTGTACGGTGCGTCTCTATCGGGGCAGTCCTGCTGGATGCGGAGTGATATCCACACTGTTGCGTACCAGAGTGGCAACCGCCGCGGTGGCGTGGCGCACGTCATTGCCGCTGAGTTTGAAGATGCCGACGGTCTCCTGCAGGCGGCTGGATTGTTCCTGCAATGATTGGGCGGCAGCGGCGGCTTCTTCTACCAATGCTGCGTTCTGCTGCGTTACTTCGTCCATCTGCACGATGGCCTGATTGATCTGCTCGATGCCATCACTCTGTTCTCCGCTGGCAGCGGTGATTTCGGCGACGACATCGGTGACGCGTTTGACGCTGGCGACCACCTCGTGCATAGTCGCCCCCGCCTGTTCCACCAGCCGGCTGCCGTTTTCCACACGCTCGACCGAGGTATCGATCAAAGCCTTGATTTCCTTGGCGGCTGCAGCACTGCGTTGCGCCAAGGTACGTACTTCGGAAGCCACCACGGCAAAGCCACGTCCCTGTTCTCCAGCTCGTGCTGCTTCCACTGCAGCATTCAGGGCCAGGATATTGGTCTGGAAAGCGATGCCATCGATAACCGTGATGATGTCTACGATCTTGCGTGAGGCATCATTGATCTGGCTCATGGTCTGAACTACCTCACCCACCACGCTGCCACCTTGCACGGCGACCTGCGAGGCGCTCGCGGCCAGGGTGTTGGCCTGACGGGCATTGTCGGCATTCTGCTTGACGGTAGAGGTGAGTTCTTCCATCGCCGAGGCGGTCTCTTCCAGTGCACCGGCTTGCTGTTCGGTCCGCGAGGACAGATCGAGGTTGCCGGTAGCAATCTGGCCCGACGCGGTGGCAATCGTGTCGGTACCCTGGCGAACCTCGGTGACGATACGATGTAGGTTCTCGTTCATGGTTTTGAGTGACGACAGCAGCGCGCCCGTTTCATCCCGGGAGGTGGCGGCGATCTGCACAGTGAGGTCACCCGCCGCCACCGCGCTGGCCACCCCAACGGCTACATTGAGGGGACGAATGATGGAGCGCGTGATCAGGATGGCGCAGGCCGTCGAGAGCACAATGGCGATGCAAGAGAGTACAACCATCAGATTGATGGCATCGGCCGATGCGGCATCACTTTTGGCCACGCTCTTGTCCATCAGCGACACCTGAAAAGCCGACATTTCCTTCAGTGCAGCGAAGAACTTGTCTTGCGCCGGAATGACTTCCTTGAAAAGGTAGTCGGCGGTCTCAGTCCTTTTCTGTAGCCGGATCATTTCAAGCACGTTATCCCGTGGCTTGGCATATTCTGCACGCGCGTCCCTGATGCGCTTGAATAACTCGCTGCCCTTCGGCGTATTGATGCGTTTTTCAAGATCAGCCAGGTGCTGTGTCACTTCGCTGGTATTGCTGACGGCACGCTCCAGGTACTTGTCGATCGTCGCCTGGTCCGGGGCAATGATCGCATTGCGAATCGCTCGCGCTGCAATGTTGACTTTCTCAGTGGCCTGATTGACCAGCGCGACTTTGACATAACGATCATTGACGATTTCATTTGTCGCATCGCTGATGGTCCACAGATTCTTCACACCAACGCCTGCAATTACGCACGTCACCAGGATCAGCGTGGCGAAGCAGATGCAAAGTCTCACGCTAATTTTGATATCGGTCATCTTCATAATGCCCCCTTAAATTGCCTCTTTCACGAGGCCTGATTAGACATGCGCATCTGATTCAGATGCATCGTCGTTGATCTAACAGGGAAACTATACGACAAAAAATTATTTAAATCACTTTATTTGTGTTTTTTGTTGGATTTCTGTATTGCGTCAACCAAATGCTTGCTCGGCAAGAAAGCTTCTATTGAGAAAAAGAACGGGATAACCCGCTAATGCTGCATTCTTGGCTAATTTTAGCCAATTTTCACATCCCCTTGCCAAGCAACGAGGTGGCTTGCAATAGCAACTGCTCGGGGTAGTTTCTAATAAGAAAAACGGCTGTTGTTATGCTTTTAAAATATTAAAATTGATTTATTTGTTTTTTTGATTCGTATCGGGATTAAAGCCGATTTCGAGACCAGGACGGGTGCTATTGGTAAGGTTGTCCAGACGGTGCATGCGATTGGGAACAGCCGTTTTGCTTTGCGTGACTTCCGATTCACTTTTTGGCCGTTGACCCTTAGTGAAGTTTTTTTCTCCTCGGCAGGTTCTTTTTCGTTTCTTGAAAAGGCCTGTGTCAGTCGTTTCCCCGCCTCGGTCTGAAACCTGGAGTCGCTTCCGCCGCCGCCGTCAAAGAGAAGGGCCCTGGTGCACCTGAATCGCCTCTCGGCTGTGAGCAGTCCTCTTCGTGATAGCATCCGACACATTATTCACACCAAGGAAAGCCGCCCATGTCAGAACTGGAACAAGATCCCTGGATCGTCCGTGCCGAAGAGTTGAAGACGCAGATGGAATCGCTTCTCATCGCCCAGCTGGAAGAATATGAAAAGATGACCGCCAAGCTCGAACAGTGGAAGCAGAATCCCGGCGGCTCCTGGCTCACCGAGGCGGATTACCAGCCTTGGCAGGAAGCCCTCAAGAAGCTCGAAGGCGCGCAGCGCGAATTTGATGGCCACATCAGTACGCGCGTGAAGAAATAAGCATCACCTCGCCCGCCCATCGCGCGGGCACAAGAACAACGCCGTGAGCACTGAAGCACACGGCGTTTTTTCTTTCCGCTCAGGATGTTCCCGCTTCTCCGTCCGCCTCCCCTGTGCCTGCACTTGCATTGGAAGTCGACGCTGAAGCCGATCGCCTGCGCCGCCGCTTGCTCCAGCGCCGCGCACGGTCTAGTACCACCTCCATGAACTGCTGGGCCGTCTCGGGTTTGAGCAGATATTCCACGGCTCCGGCTTCCAGCAAGGCAGGCATCTCCGGCGGATAGTCACTGTCCGGAAATACCACGATCGGCACCGCACGCGTGTCGCGGCCCGCCTTCATGGCCTGGATGAAGTCCAGGCCGTTGTTTTCCATCATGCCTGGGTCCAGAAAGATCATGCCCGGCAGCTGCATCTCGCCATCCGCACGACGCTGCAACAGTCCCTCGATGGCCGCGTCTGCTTCGTCAACCCACTGCAATACACAGTGAAAATTGTTGCGCCAGAGCGCAAAGCGCGCCAGCTCTACTGCTTCGCCGTTCGACTCAATCATCAGTATGATCGGCGGTTTCATGGTCTTGTCCTTCTCTTGTAGTGACCCCGATCACCATTCCTGTGCCGCGGGAATCCATGCTGGCCTCTGCGGGCGCTTCTCCGGGCACAAAACTTCATCTGCAGTCTGACAAAAATGCGAAAAAGCTCCTAGCAGGAAATTCCTGATAAGCGCTGTTGTCACTGTCTACAAGGCGGTTGAGCGAGTTCCAATTGGCTCTGAAGGCAAATCCTTGCCGGCCGGCATCCAGGCCTCTGCCGTCAAGATCCTTCATCTCCCCAACCCCTATCTGCATTGCGGTGTAAGCTAAACCTTCATTTGCACGCCAGCGAACCCGGTTGCATCATGCAGTTCCCGTCAGGTGAGATTGTGAAAGTCGGGGAATTGATCAGCGCGGGCACCGTTTGCCTTGACCGGCCGCTATGCCAGCATGCGCCCGCCGTGGCACGCCGCTTGCTGCACTTCTGAGGGAACATGCAGCCTGCTGTCCTGTTGACCGCTGGCCCGCCGTTCCGGATTTGAACAGGCACACCATCATCATGAATGCACCACTGACATCAGCCGCCGCGCAACCGACCGAGGCGACGCTGGACATCCTCAAGACCCTCATCGGTTTCAACACCATCAGCCGCGAATCCAACCTGGGTCTCATCGAATGGGTCCGCGATCTTCTCGAACGCCACGGTGCCACCACCCGCCTGACCTACGACGCCGAACGGCGCAAGGCCAATCTCTTTGCCACCCTGGGCGATACCGGTCCCGGCCGCTTTGGTACGGTCTTCTCCGGACATACCGATGTGGTGCCGGTCAAGGGACAGAACTGGGATACCGACCCCTTCGTGGCGCATGTGGCCGATGGCAAATTGTTCGGCCGCGGCGCTTGCGACATGAAAGGTTTCATCGCGGTCTGTCTGGCGCGCCTGCCGGCCATCGCGCAGGATCGCCTGCACACACCGCTGCACTTTTCGTTCTCTTACGATGAAGAAGTGGGCTGTCTGGGGGTGCGCGAACTGCTGGCTGACCTGCAGCAGAACGACATCAAGCCCACCGGCGTCATCATCGGCGAGCCCACCATGATGCAGCCCGTGATCGCGCACAAGGGCAAGCGCTCCTATCGCTGCTCGGTGCATGGCCATGCGGCGCACTCGTCGTGTCCGCACCTGGGCATCAACAGCATCGACTATGCGGCCATGATGCAGCTGAAGATCCGCGAGATCGCGCTGCGCGTGCGCCATTCGGAAGCGCAGGATTACGACTTCGACGTGCCGTATTCCTCCATCGTCACCACGCTCTCCAATGGCGGCAACGCGCCCAACATCATCCCGGACAAGGCCGAGTTCGTCTTCGAACACCGCTTCCTGCCCGGTATCGACCCGGCCGAGGTATTCGACGAAGTGAAGCGTTATGCAGAACAGGAAGTGCTGCCGCAGATGCAGATCGAAGGTGCGCAAGGACGCATCGAATTCGAAACGCTGACGGCCTATCCGGGCATGAGCACGTCGCCCGATGATCCGCTGGTGAGTTCGGCACTGCGCATCCTGGGTAGTGAACGTGCGCGCAAGGTCGGCTTCGGCACCGAAGGCGGGCTGTTCGGTCAGGCCGGCATGCCGGCGGTGATCTGCGGGCCGGGCGACATCATCAATGCGCACAAGCCCAACGAGTTCGTGACACTGGAGCAATTGGCCCGATGTGAAAGTTTCTTCGACAACTTCGTCGCTTCGGCGCATCTGAAGGCGGGTTGACCGCTCAGTTGTCTTGGCCAGGATGAACAAAGGCGCTTGCCCGTGAGGGTCAAACGCCTTTTTTCCGGAGCGGGAAGAATCAGGCCGGAGCGCGAACGCGCTTGTCCAGCGAGGCCGAGACGGCCACCGTGACCAGGCCCAGCAGGGCGAAGACCGAGCCGATCAGGGGCAGGTCGGTCAGCGGCAGGCCAGCCGAGATCGCCAGTCCACCGACCCAGGCGCCAGTGGCATTGCCGAGGTTGAAGGCCCCCTGGTTGAGGGTCGAGGCGAGGTTGGGCGCGCCGCGTGCGGTATCGGGCACGCGGATCTGCGCACCGGGCACCACCGCAAAGGCGAAGGCCCCCCAGGCGAACATCGTTGCCAGCGTCGGCCACTTGTAATGGCTGGTGAAGGAAAACAGCCCCAGCACGATGGCAATGCACAGGAACACGCCGCACATCACCGGCATCAGTTTCCAGTCCGCCAGCTTGCCGCCGACCAGGCCCCCCACGGTGATGCCCGCACCGAAGAGCAGCAGCACCCAGCTTTCTTCACGGGCGCTGAAGCCGGTCACGTCCAGCAGGATGTAGGCGATGTAGGTGATCACGCTGAACATGCTGATCGAGGCCAGCGTCGAGGTCAGCAGTGACAGCTGCACGCGGGTATCGATGATGGAGCGGAACTCCTGGAAGATATTGCCGGCCTGCATGGGGATCTTCTTGGGCAGCATGGTCCACAGCATGACGGCAGCCAGCAGGCCGATGCCGGTCACCACGCCGAAGGTGGAGCGCCAGCCCGCCGCATGGCCGAAGGCGGTGCCCAGTGGCACGCCCAGGATGTTGGCGACGGTCAGGCCGGTGAACATCAGCGCCACTGCCTGTGCGCGCTTCTGCGGCGTCACCAGTTCTGCTGCCACCACCGAGCCGATGCCGAAAAAGGCCGCATGGCAGAAGGCGGTGACCACCCGCGCCACCATCAGGAACGGGTAATTGGGGGCCAGCGCGCACAGCACATTGCCGAGGATGAACAGGCACATCAGCCCCACCAGCGCCTGCTTGCGCGGCCACTTGGCGGTAAGGATGGCGAGGATGGGCGCACCGGCGGCCACGCCCAGGGCATAGCCCGAGACCAGCATGCCGGCGGCCGGGGCCGTGACACCCAGATCAAGCGCAACGTCGGGCAGCAGGCCCATGATGACGAATTCAGTGGTGCCGATACCGAAGGCGGCAACGGCGAGGGCAAACAGGGGCCAGTTCATGCGCAGTCCAGGTGGAGGGTGGAGAGGAGGAGGGCACGGCCAGGGCAGACCGCGCAAAGCCGCAAGTTTACCGTTGGATGGAAATCGCTGCAGGACTCAAGCCGGATCGGCCGCCAAGGGGCGGCCAAACCAGCTCTTCAGGAAGGACATCAGCGCGCCATATGCCGGCAGGAAGAACAGCAGGCTGATGGCGATCTTGAAGCCATAATCGACCAGCGCGATCTCCACCCAGTGCTCGGCCATGAAGGGATCGCTGCTGCGCCAGAAGGCGATGGAGAAGAAGGCGATGGTGTCGCTGGCATTGCCGAAGATCATCGACACTGACGGTGCCAGCCACCAGTGGCGCGAAGCCCGCAGGCGATTGAACACTTGCACGTCCAGCACCTGCCCCAGCACATAGGCCATGAAGCTGGCCGCCGCGATGCGCGCCACGAAGACATTGAAATGCGCCAGCGCGCCGAAGCCCTGCCATTGGCCCATGTAGAAGAGAGCCGAGATGCCGTAGGAGATGAACAGGGCCGGCAGCATCACCGCGAAGATGATGCGGCGGGCCAGTGGCGCACCGAAGAAGCGCACCGTCAGATCGGTCGCCAGGAAGATGAAAGGAAAGCTGAAGGCGCCCCAGGTGGTATGCAGCCCGAAGATCGAAACGGGCAATTGCACCAGGTAGTTGCTGGAAGTGATCACCAGAAGGTGAAACAGCGAAAGCCAGGTCAGCAGCGCGGCATGGCGGCGCAGGTCGAGTGTTGTCATATGAACCTTTTTGATGAATGGGGGCGAGGGAACCCATGGAACACGTCCGGCCGCCGCGCGGGCAATGGCCACCGAAGACCGGACAGAAGGGGCAGGAGTTTATCACAAGGCCCGGTCTCGGCCCTTGAGGTACACTCTTGCGCTTTTGGGCAGGCGCAATGAACAGCAAGAAGGCAACCCTGATCGGTTTGAGCGCCGTGGTCTTGTGGAGCGCCATCGTTGGCCTGATCCGCGGCGTGAGCGAACATCTCGGTGCCACCGGCGGCGCGGCGGCCATCTATACGGTGGCCTCGCTGATCCTGATGGTGTCGGTCGGTTTCCCGCGGCTGTCGAGCTTCCCGCGCAGGTATCTGGTGTGGGGCAGCGTGCTGTTCGTGGCGTATGAACTGTGCCTGTCGCTCTCGATCGGCTACGCCCATAGCGGCCGCCAGGCCATTGAAGTGGGCATGGTCAACTACCTGTGGCCGACCTTCACGCTGGTGGCGGCGATTCTCTTCGGCGGGCAGCGCGCGACGCTGCTGGTGGTGCCGGGTTTCATCCTGTCCATGCTGGGTATCTGCTGGGTGCTGGGCGGCAATCAGGGCCTGGACCTGCCGGTCATGCTGGCCAACATCCAGGACAATCCCTTGAGCTATGGCCTGGCCTTCATCGGTGCCCTGATCTGGGCGGCCTACTGCACCGTGACCACCCGCATCGCCGAGGGCAGGAACGGTGTGACGCCTTTCTTCATGCTGGTGGCCTTGGCCTTGTGGGTGAAGGTCCTGCTGGGCGGTCATGCCGCTGAACTTTCCTTCAGCGTGCCCGCGCTGGTCTATCTGCTGCTGGCGGCTGCCGCCATGGGGCTGGGTTATGCGGCCTGGAATGTGGGCATCCTGCACGGGAACGTGACGGTGCTGGCGGGGGCTTCGTATTTCATCCCGGTGTTGTCCTCGGCACTGTCGGCCGCGCTGCTGCGTGCGCCGCTGCCGCCGTCGTTCTGGGTCGGCGCGGCGCTGGTGTGCGCCGGATCGATCCTCTGCTGGCGTGCCACCTCCGCAGGACACAGAGAGGCGTGATCTCCCGATCTGATCCGCAGAGTTCACTGCCCCGGCATGCTGCCAACAAATTTTTACATCTCGCGGGGCTTTCCTGACGCCGTTGTCATCGATGCGTAACGGCGAGGTCATCTTGACTGCCTAGACTCCTGCTTTTTTCAGAGCAAGGCCGCGCGATGCGGCGAGAGTCATGCTGTCATCCCTCCCTCTTTCTCCACAGCGCACGGTTCACGGTGCAGCCATGTTGCGCAGTGCGCAGCCGGCGCTGCTGGTGCTGGCTGCGCATCTGGGCTTGCTGTGGCTGGCCACGCAGATGCACGCCTTGCCAGCGCCCATCTCCACGCCACCGGTACCGCCCACCGTGATGCTGGCACTCCTTGAGTCCGCACCGCAGCCGCCCTTGCCTGCGACATCACCGCATCCTGCAGCCCCCGTGCGCACTGTGCCATTGCGGCCGGCACCCATGCCGCACACCCGTCAGGCCGTGGCACCCGCGCCGGCCATGGTCACTTCTGCCGATACGTCATCTGCGCCATCCGCGCCATCTGCTCCTTCCTCGCCAGCTGCTCCAGCGTCTGCGCCCGAGGCCGCCGCTGCCGCGGTGACGCCGGCCGCCGCGATGAGCCGCCCGCCCGTCATTACCAGCGGCGTTCAGTACCTCACTGCACCGCAGCCGGTCTATCCCGCTGCGGCCCGCCGTCGCGGCGATGAAGGCGAGGTGCTGCTGCGCGTGCTGATCAATGCCCAGGGCGGGGTGGAGCAGATTGCACTGGAACGCTCTTCCGGCATCGCCAGCCTCGACCAGGCCGCGCGCGAGGCCGTCCGGCGCGCGCGCTTCCAGCCCTATGTGGAGCAGGGCAGGGCGCTGCCTGCCTATGTGGTCGTACCGATCAAATTTCAATTGACGCAGTAACCCCGAACGAAAGGAATCAGCAATGGATGCAAGTCCCTACGGTCTCACGGCCCTGTGGTCGCAAGGCGATGTCGTCACCAAGGCGGTGGCGCTTCTGCTGACGATGATGTCGATGGCCTCGTGGTATGTGATCGTGACCAAGGCCCTGCAATTGTGGCGCTACCGTACTCCGGCGCACGCCGCAGGCCACGCGTTCTGGGAGGCCGGCAACGTCGCCGCCGGCATCACCCTGCTGGGCCGCGACAATCCCTTTGCGGCGCTTGCCAGCGCCGGCCAGGGCGCAGTCGATCACCACACCAACCACCAAGGCCAGTTGCAGGATCGTCTGCCGGTCAGCGAGTGGGTCACGCTGTCGCTGCGCCAGGCCATCGATGAAGCCTCGGCCAGCCTGCAGTCGGGCATGGCGGTGCTGGCCTCGGTCGGTTCGACGGCTCCCTTCGTGGGCTTGTTCGGCACGGTCTGGGGCATCTACCACGCCCTGGTTTCAATCGGCAGCAGCGGCCAGGCCAGCATCGACAAGGTCGCCGGTCCGGTCGGCGAAGCGTTGATCATGACGGCGCTCGGGCTGGCAGTGGCCATTCCCGCCACCTTTGGCTACAACGCGCTCCTGCGCGGCAACAAGAGCATCCTCGCGCGACTGAACAAGTTCGGTTTCGAACTGCATGCGCTGTTCGTCACCGGGGCGCGCGCCGATGCCGCCTCTGCCGCGGCGGAACAGGCCCCGGCCCTGCGCCTGCGCACGCGGGGAGCTGCATGATGGGCATGGGTTCCCTCTCCGATTCGGACGATGACTTCAATCCCGAAATCAACACCACACCGCTGGTGGACGTGATGCTGGTGCTGTTGATCATCTTCATCATCACGGTCCCGGTCATGAACAACGCCGTCAAGATCGACCTGCCGCGCGCCACCGCCCAACCCGATACGCTCAAGCCGGACAGCATCAACCTCGCCATCGATGCCGACGGCAAGACCTTCTGGAATGACGAACCGGTCGATCAGGCGCAACTGCAGGCTTGCATCGGCAAGGCAGCCTCTGCACCGCAGCCGCCGGAACTGCATCTGCGAGCAGCTCGCACCACACCCTACGAAAAAGTGGCACAGGTAATGGCCATGGCACAGGCAGGCGGGCTGGCCAAGATCGGTTTCGTGACTGATCCACGGCCATGAACCCGATAACGACCCGATAAAAAAAGAAGACTGACCGGCATTGCCCGGTCGGTCCATTGCATAGCCAAATCAACTCCCTCTCTCTCCACATCCACTGCGAGTCCGACATGATTTCCACACGCATTGTCCGTTTCCGTCCGTCCACCATGCGCCGCGCCCTGCTCGGCGCCGGCCTCCTGCTGGGTAGCGCCGGCCCGCTGATGGCGCAGGCCGATGACAGCGTCCTGCCCCAGATCACCGTCACCGACAGCGCCGACAAGAAGAAGCTGGCCGAGAAGGTCAGCAGCGGTGCCCTCGGAGATCGCTCCGAACTGGAGACGCCGTTCTCCACGCGCGCGGTCAAGAGCGACGAGATCGAAGATCGCCAGGCCACCTCGCTGGCCGAGGTGCTGAAGTACGACGCCAGCGTCAGCAACAACAGTCCGGTCAATGGCACGCACCCGGCCACCATCTCGGTGCGCGGCCTGCGCCTGGATGACCTGAACGGCTACAAGATCGATGGCCTGGCCAACATCAACCGCGGTACCGAAATGCCGCTGGAGATGTTCGAGCAGGTGGAAGTGCTCAAGGGCTTGTCCGGCTTCATGTATGGTTTCGGCTCGCCGGGCGGGATCATCAATTACGTCACCAAGCGTCCGACCGATGACAGCTTCTTCGCCACCGATCTCGGCTATGCCAGCGGCGGTACCTGGAAGGAACATGTCGATGCCGGTGGGCGCTTTGGCGAGGACCAGCGCTTCGGTTACCGCGTCAACCTGGTCAACGAAAGCGGCGATACCGAGGCCGATCACGGCAGCATCAACCGCCAGTCCATCGGCGCATCCTTCGATGCCCGTCTCACCAGCGACCTGACCGTGCGCCTGGATGCCATCTACCAGCGCCGCATCGCCACCGGCGGTACCGATGTCATCGTCAGCGGATTCAGAATTCCTTCGCCGCTGGATGGCACGACCCGGCTCTACAGCAATGGCTCCTTCACCGATGTCGATTACCGCCTGGTGACGCTGAGCGCCGACTACCGTCTTTCGGATGACTGGAAGGCCAGCATCGCCGTGCGTCACTCCGAATCGGTACGCATCTACAAGAAGGACCAGTACTACATCACCAGCAACAGCGGCAATTACCGTGATCGTGTGACCTCGGAATACCACGGCTATGAATTCAACGAGGCGCAAGCCATGGTGCAGGGCAAGGTGCGCACCGGATTCCTCCAGCATGAGCTGGTGTTCGGTGCAATGGCGCAGAACCTGCTCTCGACCTCCTCGGTCAATACGCCCAAGCCTTACATCGGCACCGGCAACCTGTATGCGCCGACGATCTACTCGGCCGACAGCGTCAACTACAGTGGCGGCACTTATCGCGATGAAAAGACCACCCAGACCGCGCTGTTCGCCAGCGATACGATGAAGTTCGACGAGCGCTGGTCGGTGCTGGCCGGTGTGCGCTATACCAACTACATCGATACCGCCTACAGCACTGCCAACACCACCAGCGCGCGCTTCACCGCCAATCCGCTGAGCCCGACGGCAGCTGTGATGTACAAGCCGCGCGCCGATACCACGGTCTACGTCAGCTATGCCGAAGCACTCGAGCAGAGTGCCTCCGCCCCGACCACTACCGTCAATGCCAACCAGACCTTCGCGCCGATCAAGAGCAAACAGGCTGAAGTCGGTGTCAAGACCGAGCACGATGGCTGGAACGGCAGCCTGGCATTGTTCCGCATCGAGCGCGGCTCGCAGTACATCAACAGCGCCAACGTCTACGTGGCCGATGGCCAGAGCGTGTATCGCGGCGTGGAAGCCAATGGCTCGCTGCAGCTCACGCGTGATTTGAGCCTGGATGGCAGCGTGATGGTCATGGGCTCGGAGATCACTCATGCGGCGGCCGCGGTCAACGGCAAGCGTGCCGTCGGTGCGGCTGATATGCAAGCCGGTGCGCAATTGACTTACCGCGTGGCAGCCTTGCCGGGCTTGCAATTGCATGCCGGCGCGCAGTATATCGGCACCATGGCGCTGGATTCGGCCAATGCCAACATGCTCTCGCCGTACAGCCTGTTTGATGCCGGGCTGAACTATCGCACCCGCATCGGTGGCCACATGACGACCTGGAGCGCCAACATCACCAACCTGGCCAATCGCAAGTACTGGACCTACTATCAGGAAACCTACCTGAACGTGGGTGCGCCGCGTACCCTGAACCTGAACGTGCGCGCAGACTTCTGAGTGCCAAGGTTTTCCTGATTCGGAAAGGATGAAACAACATGATCGGTGGCCTGTTCTCCCATAAGCCCGCGAGGGCCTCTGTCTGGCTGAGTGGCATGCTGCTGGCCGCCAGCCTGGCGCAGGCCGCCGATCGTGATGATCGCCAGACCAAGACCCCCTACGCACCACGCCAGACAATGGCCAGCCTGGAGCCGGTTCCGCCTGGATATGAACCGGTGTTCACGCAACTGCTGGCGCGCCATGGATCACGCGGGCTGACAGGGATGAAATCCGATCTGGCCTTGTATCACCTGTGGCAGCAAGCCGAACAGGAGGATGCGCTGACCCCGCTGGGCCGCGAACTGGGACCGGCCTTGCAGGCCATGCTGCGCGTCAACTTCCTGCTGGGAGCCGGGGTGCCAGGCATCAGCCAGCCCGGCTATGGCAACGAGACCCGGGCCGGCTTGCAGGAGCATGCCGATCTGGCGCACCGGATGGTGCAGCGCCTGCCCGGCTTGTTCGATCAGGCCGGCAGCGCCGGGCGCGCGGTGGTCGTGGTCAGTTCCGGCAAGGATCGCGCAGTGGACAGTGCCGAGGCCTTCACCCGGGCGCTGCTGGTGGTCCGCCCTGGCCTGCGCGACCAGGTGCAGGGGCCGTCCAGCGATGCCTATCTGCTGTATTTCCACCGCTTGCCCAAGACGCCGCCGGCAGAGACTTCCGGTGCGGATCCCCAGCAGGCGCTGCGCCTGCAGACCTGGCACGACAGCCAGGCCTACCAGGCTTATGCCCGCAGTACCGCGCTGCAGGCGCAACTGGCCCGCATCCGGCAGGATCCGCGCTTGCAGGAGGCGGCCGATGTGGTCCTGGCACGGCTGTTCATGCCGGATTTTCTGAGCCGGCTGGCGCAGGGGGGCTACCGTTTCAGCAACAGCGGCACGCTGACATTTTCCAGCGCCGATGGCCGTTACACCAACACGCTGACCGGCGATGGCCGCAGCGTGATCGTCAACGGCTTGCAGGCCGCCTGGGCGCTGTATGACCTTTATGCCATCAGTGCCGGCATGCGCAGCGAACTGGCGCAGGCTGGCAGCGATGTGAAGGAGTTTGAACGATTCATGCCGCCGTTGGCGGCGCAGCGTTACGCCGAGGCTGAAGATGCTGAAGACTTCTACAGCAAGGGGCCGGGCATGGTGGAGCAGGGCGATGTGACCTGGCGCATGGCGAGCATCCTGCTGCAGGATTTTTTTGATGAGGCCGATGCCATTGAACGCGGGCAGCGCCGCCATCTGGCCAAGCTGCGGTTCGCCCATGCCGAGATCGTGATCCCGCTGGCTGCGCTGCTGGGCCTGCCCGGCGCATCGCAGCAGGTGACCGAGCGCGAACCCTATGCCCCGGTCAGCAACGGCTGGCGTGGCGCGCTGATCGCGCCGATGGCCGCCAACCTGCAATGGGACATGTTCGCCAATGCCGCAGGACGCACCGTGGTGCGCCTGCTGTACAACGAAGCGGAGATGGATTTCAAGCCGGACTGCGATGCTGCGCGGCTTTCGCCGGACAGCCATTACTACGACTATCGCGCCTTGCGGGCCTGTTACGGATCGGTCCGCAAGGCCGAAGAGCACAATCAGAACTGATAGCTCACGCCCACCCGCAGCACCGGATACAGGTTGTAGCCATGCACCTTGTCGCTGAGCTGGGCGTTTTCGGCCGCCACGTCGGTGGCCAGGCGCGCGCAGATTGCGGCGGGGGCGTTGCAGCCGGAGTTGCTGACCGAAGTCGAGGGATTGCCCTGGAACATCACGCCCAGGTCGGCCGTGAAGCCCCAGTCCGGCTTGGCCGGGGCGACTGCGTTGCCCCAGCCCAGGCCCACGTAGGGTGCGAACTTCTTGAAATCGATACGGCCATCGACCTGGCCTGCCTGCGAAGCGGTATAGACGTTGCCATTGATGGTATAGATGCCGTTGGCCTTGGGTTTGCCGGTGGCGTCGATCTTGTTGCCGTTGTAGACCACGCCGCCGGAGAGACGGAAGCCGTTGTCGAACGGGAACCAGTCCAGCAGCGCATCGAAGGTGCGCAGCTTGGCTTTGGCATCGTAGTTCACATCATTGGTGCTGGAGTTGAAGGAATAATCAAAATAGTTGACCCCGAAGCGGGCATTGAGCTGTTGCGCCAGCGGCACGCTCAGGTGGACGCCCACGCCGGTAGTGCCGAGTTCGCCACTGAGGCCGAGATTGGCGGCCTGGGCGGTGCTGCCAAGGGCAGCCAGGCTGATGAGACAAGCGCAGGAAAGTTGGAAACGGTGCACGAAGAAATCCCCCGGGATTGAAGATGAAAGACGGTCAGATGCCGTCCATCGCAGCCTAGGGTTTGGCGCATCGCTCTGTAAAGCGCGACAATGCCGAAAAGCAATCGAAAAGCGGCACGACGAAGACGCCGCGTGACATTGGCACCACAGAGGGCGGATTGAGGCGTGCTGTAGATGCCGTTCCGGCAACAGGTCCTGACCCTTTGATGCACATCAATGCGGTCCTGCAGTGATCTGTCTATTCTGCAAGCTCCAGTCAATACCAGCTCGCCCGGTGGGCTCGCGGCCCAGCGCATGTGCGCGCCGCGTCAGTCCGGCGTGGCAGCCGGCCAGGAGCATCGCATGCAAGTCGCCCATCCGTCCATCCTGCATCCATCCGCCAGTCTCGCCGGCATGAACAAGGCCGTCCTGCGCAAAATGGACCAGCGTGGTCCGCGTTACACGTCCTATCCCACGGCAGATCGCTTTTCGAGTGACTTCGCCGTCACCGACTACCTGCATGCGGTCTCCGACCGCCGCAACATGAGCGCCTGGCGGGCGCTGTCGCTGTATCTGCACATCCCGTTCTGCGACACCATCTGCTATTACTGCGCCTGCAACAAGATCGTCACCAAGAACCGCGCCAAGGCCTCGCTCTACCTGAGCTATCTCAAGCGCGAGATCAGCATGCAGGGCTCGCTCTTCTCCGGCATGAACCAGGTCGAGCAGCTGCATTTCGGTGGCGGTACGCCGACTTATCTCTCGGACGAGCAGATGTCGGACCTGATGAACCATATCCGCCACAGCTTCACGCTGGCTCCGGATCACGTGGGTGAATATTCGATCGAGATCGATCCGCGCACGGTGTCGGTGGCGCGTGTCCACAAGCTGCGCGAGCAGGGCTTCAACCGCATCAGCCTGGGCGTGCAGGATTTCGATCCGGAAGTCCAGCTGGCGGTCAATCGCGTGCAATCCGAAGAACAGACCCTGCAGATCATCGCTGCCGCGCGTGAAGCCGGCTTCCGCTCGGTCAGCATCGACCTGATCTACGGGCTGCCCAAGCAGAACGTGATGTCGATGTCGCGCACGCTGGCCAAGGTCATCGCCGCCAGCCCGGACCGCATCGCCGTCTACAACTATGCGCACATGCCAGCACTGTTCAAGACCCAGCGCCAGATCAAGGAAGAAGATCTGCCCAGCGCCGACAGCAAGCTGGACATGCTCTCGCTGTGCATCCGCCAGCTGACCGGCGCCGGTTACGTCTACATCGGCATGGATCACTTCGCCAAGCCCACTGACGATCTCGCCATCGCCCAGCAGCAGGGCCGCCTGCATCGCAATTTCCAGGGCTACTCCACCCATTCCGAGACCGACCTGGTCGCGTGCGGCGTCTCGGCCATCAGCGCCGTGGGCGGCAGCTACAGCCAGAATGAAAAGACCCTGGATGGCTATTACGCCCGCCTGGAAAATTCCACGCTCCCCATCGCCCGCGGCATTCAGCTGGGCATGGATGACGTGCTGCGCCGTCTCATCATCCAGCGGCTGATGTGCAATTTCGAGCTGTCGATCAATTCGCTGGAGATCGCCTATCCCATCGTCTTCCGCGAATACTTCGCACCGGAGATGGAAAAGCTGAAGCAACTGGAAGAGGACGGCCTCATCAATATCGAACCCGAATGGATCACGGTCGAGCCCAAGGGCCGTCTGCTGATTCGCAACATCTGCATGGTGTTCGACCGCTACCTGAACCAGGACCGCGAAAAAGCCGCAAGCCAGAACAAGGACACACCACAGCGTTATTCGCAGACCGTGTGAGCGGGGCGCGTCGATGAACCTGCTGCCGATCTTCCTGGTAGGCCTGATGGGCAGCGTCCATTGCATCGGCATGTGCGGCGGCATCATCGGTGCGCTCAGTTCAGCCGCGCCGCCGCGTGCCCCGGCGGTCGCCACCCAGGCGCTGGCCATGGCCGCAGCGCCGGGGCGTGCGGCGCATCGCATCATTCCCCTTCATGTCGTCGGCTCCGCCCAGGTCCAGGCCTTCGGGCAGGATCTGGTGCGCGTGCTGGGCTACAACCTCGGTCGCCTGTCCAGTTACGCGCTGGCCGGCGCACTGGCCGGCGGCATCGCCGCCGGCCTGCTGCGCGGTGCCGATGTGCTGGGCTGGCTGGCACCGGCGCAGACGGTGGCCTATGTCATCACCAATCTTGTCCTGATCCTGCTGGGGCTGTACCTCACCCAGTGGTGGAGCGGCCTGTCCCGCATGGAGCAATGGGGTAGCGGTCTTTGGTCCCGACTGCGTCCGCATGCAGCGCGGCTGGTCCCAGTGGATACGCCGGTCAAGGCGCTGCTGCTGGGCAGCCTGTGGGGCTGGCTGCCGTGCGGGATGGTCTACAGCGCCTTGCTCACCGCCCTCATGGCCGGCAGCGCCGTGCAAGGCGCGCTGACCATGCTGGCCTTCGGGGCGGGCACCTTGCCGGTGCTGCTGGTGGCCGGCATGTCCGGTGCACGCTTGCGCCGGTTGGCTGCGCGCCCTTGGGTGCGGCGCAGCGCCGGCGTGATCGTCTTGGCCTTCGGGTTGTTGGGTTTGCTGCGTGCCGCCGAGATTGGCGGCCTGGGCATTGCGCGCGGCTGGATCGACGTGTTCTGTGTCAGTCCGGTGCACGGAGGATGAGCATGCACGACGACGGGAGTGATGCGGCGAACCTTTGTTTCCATTGCGGCCAGCCTGTGCCGGCGGGGGAGTCCTGGACGCTGGACATTGGTGGGCTCAACCGGACCCTGTGCTGCGTGGGCTGCCAGAGCGCGGCCCGGCTCATCGTCGAGAGCGGATGTGAAGATTTCTACCTGCGGCGGACCGTTCCCTCTGCCCGCATCGATCCAGAACAGTTGCTGCCGCCAGAGCTGGCCCTGGTGGATCTGCCCGTGCAGACAGCCGATAGTGAAGTTTCTGACGCAGGGGACCACGCGCAGGAACTGGTGCTTTCCATCGATGGCTTGCGCTGCGCCGCCTGCGTCTGGCTGATCGAGAAATACCTGGCCCGGATGCCCGGCATCGACATGGCCGAACTCAACGTGGCCAGTGCGCGCCTGCATATCCGCCGCGATCCTGCGCGCTGTTCTACTTCCACCATCCTGCGCGGCCTGCACGGCCTGGGTTATACGGCCTATCCCTTTGATCCGCTGCGCCAGGGCGAGCAGGCGCGCCGCGCCGGCCGCCGCCTGTTCCGCCAGTTGTTCATCGCCGGGCTGTCGATGATGCAGGTGATGATGTATGCCATCCCGGTCTACATGACGCATGAAGGCATCGATCCCGACATGATGGCGCTGATGCGCTGGGCCAGTCTGTTCCTGACCATTCCGGCGGTGTTCTATTCGGCCTTGCCGTTCTTTACCGGTGCCTGGGCGGGGCTGCGGGCGCGTGCGCCCGGCATGGACCTGCCGGTGGCGATCGGCATTGCTGCGGCCTTCACCGGCAGCGCCATTGCCACCTGGCGCGGCGAGGGTGAGATCTGGTTCGACAGCGTGAGCATGTTCATTTTCCTGCTGCTGGCCAGCCGCTACCTTGAGACTGCCGCGCGGCGCAAATCGGCGGCCGCGCTGGAACGCATGCAACAGGCTTTCCCGGCGTCGGCGCTGGTACTGCGCGGGTATCCGCTGCAACGTGAGACGACGCTGGTGGCCGCCAGCCAATTGCAGGCCGGTGACGTGATCTTGGCCCGCCCCGGTGACACCATCGCCGCCGACGCCTGTCTGCTCGAAGGCGTGGCTGAACTGGACCTGGCGCTGCTGTCGGGCGAAAGCCGTCCGCAAGCTTTCCAGCCCGGTCAGGAAGCGCCCGGCGGCGCGGTCAACCTGAGCCAGCCGGTGCTGCTGCGCGTGGTGCGCACCACGCGCGAGAGTACGCTCGCGGCCATTACCCGTCTGGCGGAGCAGGCCGGACAGGGCAAGCCGGCACTGGCGCAGTGGGCCGACATCGTGGCCTCGCGCTTCGTGGTGGCCTTGCTGCTGCTGGCGGCGATCACTTTCATTGCCTGGCATCTGATCGATCCGGCGCGCGCCTGGGCTACCGCGATTGCCGTGCTGGTGGTGTCCTGCCCTTGCGCGCTGTCGCTGGCCACGCCATCGGCCCTGGCTGCCGCCACCGACCGCCTGTTGCGGGAAGGCACGCTGGTCGTGCGCGGCAACGTGCTGGAATCCTTGCAGCGTGCCGATACCATCCTTTTCGACAAGACCGGCACGCTCACGCAAGGCCGGCCGCAGATGACGGCGTTGTGGAGCTGCATTCCCCAGGCGCAGGCCCTGTCGGTCGCCGCCGCCATGGAGCGCGGCAGTCTGCATCCGCTGGCCAAGGCGCTGGTGGAGGAGGCCGACCGTCGCGGCAGTGCAGCTTGCGACGTCGCCGAGCTCGGCTCCGTCACGGGCGCGGGCATGCATTGTGTCATCGATGGCGTGCCGCATCGCCTGGGCGCGCGCCACTTCGTGGCCGAGATCGCAGGACAATCCGTGCCTGCCGAACTGAACCAGCCCGCTGCGGCAGCGGCCGGTTCGGTCTACCTGGGCAACAGCCAAGGTTGGCTGGCGCGCTTCGACCTGGCCGATGCATTGCGTGCGGATGCCGTGGATACCGTGGCTGCGTTCCGTGCGCAGGGTTTGCGGGTGATCCTCCTGAGCGGTGACCAGCCCGAGGTCTGCGCCGAGGTCGCAGCGGCCGTCGGTATCGACGAAGTGATCGCCGGCTGCACGCCGCAACGCAAGCTGGAGGTGGTGCGCCAATTGCAGCAGGGCGGGGCGGTGGTGGCCATCGTCGGCGATGGTATCAATGACGCCGCCATGCTGCGCGCAGGCGATGTCTCCTTCGCGATGGGCACAGGTGCGGCTCTGGCCCAGGTCAGTGCGGATGCCGTCATCATGAGCGACCGCCTCTCGGCCGTCGCACAATGTGCGCAGATGGCCCGCCGGACCATGCGCATCGTGCGCCAGAACCTGGTGTGGGCCAGCGTCTACAACTTCCTCGCCATTCCGGCGGCGGCTTTCGGGCTGCTTGATCCGTGGATGTCGGCGGTGGGCATGTCGGCCAGTTCGCTGCTGGTGGTCGGCAATGCACTGCGCCTGAGCCGTGCCACGCGCGCGGCACGGCAGGTGCCGGCAAGTGCTCCAGCGGTCCAGCCAGCGCTGGCGGGAGGGACCTGATGGAAGCGCTCTATCTCCTCATTCCACTCAGTACCTTGCTGGTCTTCCTGGCGATCTGGGTGTTCTTCCGCGCCTCCGACAGCGGTCAGTTCGATGATCTCGAAGGACCGGCCATGCGCATCCTCCACGACGACGACATTCCCCCGCAGCAGGACCGGCACGATCCCGCCTGAGCTGCTCTCGCGCCTGCCCGTTCGTGCAAATAACGCCGCAATTGCCTGCATTTTTCTTTGGCTCTCTTTCCACTTGATACACGTCAATGCCCCCCGGAGGCTTGCCCCGTAAGCTCGCATTGAACAGTACTCAACAAAGTGGGGAGAGTTTCGTGAGCAAAGAAAATAGCTACAACTACACGGTTGTGCGCCAATTCACCGTGGCGACCATCCTGTGGGGCGTAGTCGGTATGCTGGTCGGCGTGATCATTGCCGCCCAGCTGGCATGGCCCGAATTGAACATGGGGATTCCCTGGCTGAGCTTCGGCCGGCTACGTCCCTTGCATACCAACGCAGTGATCTTTGCCTTCGGCGGCTGCGCGCTGATGGCAACCTCGTATTACGTCGTGCAGCGCACCTGCCAGGTGCGGCTGTTCTCCGACTTCCTGGCGGCCTTCACCTTCTGGGGCTGGCAGTTGGTGATCGTCGGTGCGGCCATCACGCTGCCACTGGGACTGACCCGAGGCAAGGAATACGCCGAGCTGGAATGGCCCATCACCATCCTGATCGCCGTCGTCTGGGTGGCCTACGCCGTGGTGTTCTTCGGCACCCTCATCAAGCGCAAGGTCAAGCACATCTACGTGGCGAACTGGTTCTACGGCGCCTTC
>Ga0182006_1000777_pt1 | contig 21606 bp, 17 predicted proteins | sample Sormic07211104_1_FD_123022 | JGI IMG/M metagenome (GOLD analysis project Ga0182006, IMG submission 123022) | Rhizosphere microbial communities from Sorghum bicolor, Mead, Nebraska, USA - 072115-104_1 MetaG | ecosystem: Host-associated > Plants > Roots > Rhizosphere | place: USA: Nebraska...
CCTGAACCATGACCTGGTCTTCGTGACCTTCCTGGAAGGTGTTGCCCACGGAGTCGGCGGTGAACGCGCCGGCAGTGATCAGACCTTGTTTTTCGCCAGTGACGGACATGTACGCTGGTGTTGCCATGGGATGCTCTCCTTGCTCGAAAATACACAACCGACAGGCACCATTGCCTGCCCGGGTGCCTGCTCGGATATCAAGTTCCGTGCCAGCCATCATCTAGCCATTACAGATCAAGGGGTTGGCGGCAACACCTTCGCGTTCCGGCGTTTTAAACTTCGATAAACAGAAAAAAGTGCGCAAAAAGTTGCGCAGTACTGTGCAACTTCTTGCGCACTTGGCTGGAGGGCTTGGTTTAGAGAGGCTTGAAGGGAATTCTCGGGTGAAATTGGCGAAGCAACTGCGCAACTTTTTGCGCAGTTGCAAAATCAACTCAATGTTTAGGTTTTCAAGGGCCTGCCAAGTTTCTGTGCTTTCAGTTCCATCAGCCGAAGCCGATCCTGCGCCAGAACTCTCTGTACATTTTCCACACTCCTGAAATCGGCGCGGTGATTGAAAGCCTCTTCCTGAAGATTTTCAGCAAAGGCGGCCATGCGCCTGTGGCCGATCAACCCTGCCAGCCAGCCGGTCAACTCACTATTGAAGAACGGATAGGCTCTATGGGAACCGAGGTGAACGGCGACAGCGCGCAACTCCGTCAGGCGCATAATATCCGCGAGGTCCTCATCGAAGGTGATCAACCGATCCAGGCAGAAATCAGCTCCCTTCAATCGTTGGGGATTAGCCAACGATTCCATGATTCTGAGTATGTACAGATCCCAGGCGCAATTATTGATAAAGAGCAACGGGTCTTTTTTGTCCAGAACCGAATTGAGCTTCCTGGACAGTGAGGTTTTTTGGGTATGAAAGAGAATATCCGCGCAAACAATCAGCTCACGCAGCATGAAGATGCGCAGTTCATCGTGCATGAATTTGAGCAACGCCTCCATCTTCGCTTCTGGCGATGCGGTTGAGCTGTTTTCCAGAATTTTCGCTCGCAGAATCATGCACTCGGCCGCAGCAACTTGCTGAGTCAGGGCAACATCCAGCCCCCCCTCCCGAGTCTGTTCAAAACCTGCGATCCAGTTCTCCGCCCAGGTTTCGGCCTGATCTTGGTATCGATTACGATAACGCGTCCCCCAGCCTTCACTTAGCGGGGCCTCATCAAGCGAGAGAGCGTATACAGCGGCGATCGTTTCCTTGCAGCGCTGGCGGGTTTTCGGTATCCATTTTTTCTGTGCTTCGCACAGGTAAATGTAAGAGTTCAACCGCGCGAGATCGTCTGCGCAGAATGTGCGTTGCAAGTCTGCACGAATGGCCTCGAGCTCCTCGGAAACAGACTCGACATATGACAGCTTCCGGATATAACTGGCCGTGTTTGAATCCATGAACAGCGAACTGACCAACATGTAGTTCACCCGCGTCTCGGACAATGCAGAAGTCTTGTCGATGATCCAGACGGATTTGCCACGCAGCATGGTAGAAACGAATCCCTGGCCACTGAATTGCTCTCGCTCCAATGCAAACGGCCCGCCTGATTCAGCCGATGCATACATGATGCGCCAGTCACCGAGCAACTCGACTTCCTCTTTGAAGCGCTCCAGTGCTTGCGTGTGACTTTCGGCCGAGCATACGTAATGCAGTGCCCGTTGAACTTCGTACTCCGCGTACTCTTTCGTCATCGATTCCTTCCCTTGAAATTGCAATAGACCATTACCCAATAGGCATATTGACATCAAACAGCCATCATGGAGAATCTCCTCTCTCTTTTTCCACCATGGATGGCTTACCTGTGTATCGACGCAATTTCCTGCAATCCGGCCAAGGCTACGGCGCCAACGTTCTGAGTCAGGATCGCGCACAGATGCCACGCGATGCGCTAGGCACTACCTGGATTTTCTCGAGCATCGGTGACGCCTTGTCCAAGGCGTACAACTCGACAAAAGAAACTGTCAGCGAAGTCGCTGACAAGGTCGTCGATACCGTATCCGATGCTTACGAGTCCACCAGCCGCACCGCGTCACATGCCGCTGATGCGCTCAGTGATGCCTACGACACAACGCGCGAGTCAGTCGGCAACGTTGCGGAGCTTGTCGCCGACGTCGTTTCCGAAACCGCTTCCAACGCCTATGAGGCCACCGTTGAAACGCTGTCCCAGGCAGCAGAAACCGTCGGGGACGCGGTCTTCGATGCCTATGACACAACACGTGAAACCGTGACAAAAGGCTTTGATGCCACCTGCGATTACGTCGATGACGTCGCGTCTGGCGAAAAGGAACTCAATTACTGGAAGGTGCTCGGTGGTGCGGCCATCGGCGTCGGTGCCGTCGCTGCTGCCCCGTTTACAGGGGGAGGTTCGCTCTTGGGTGCCGCGTCATTGGCTGGTTCCCTTGCAGGAGCAGGCACCCTTGCTGCCGCAGTGGGTGTCGGTGTCGCCGGTGCGATGGTTGGGGCAAACCTCGATGGTGACGCCCAGTTGCGCAAGGCGAGCTACGAGGAGGGTCGCAAAGACGCCAAAGCCGAGCACGTGGCAGAAGTGAGCGTACTTCAGGAAAATCTGGCCAGCGCCCTTGAGAGTCTCAAGGCGGCCGGCAAGCATTTCAACGCCATTATCGCCTTGCATGCCGTAGCCGTCGCAACCGCCCACTGCGACGGAGGCATCGGTGATGATGAGCGCGAAGGCATTGAACTGTTCATTGCCGGGCTTGCTTCGGGCACCACGCCGCCGGTCGTGCTTGAACGCATCGAATCGCTCTACCGCGAGCCTCCCACCGTCAGTGAAGCCTATGCCCTGGCGCAAGACTCAGGGGTAGATATTGCGATTTTCGACGAAATCATCAACCTCGTCGTGCACGCCGACTCCACCGTACATCCTCAGGAAGCTGCGTTCATGCAGGCCTGGAACGAACTGAAAAGCGCCTGAGGAACACGCCAGTGAGTAAACTCGAACAGTTTAAAAAGCAGCAAGCCTTGCGCACGCGACTTGCAAACCGCCCATTGATCCACGTCGCAGCAGCGCCCGAAGACGTGGCCGCTCTCCTCGCTGCCGAAGGTAACGCTTCGCGCTTCGCCAGCCTCGACTACCACGCGTCGCTGTCCGTCTCGATAAAATCAGCCCCTGATGAGGCACGCTTACTGCTCGAACAACTCGAGCAGCATTTCGAAAGTGCCCGGGTTGATGCCCTTCTGACCAAGGCGCAGAGGGATATCGTGGGTGCCATCGCCGGGCCGCTCGGTCTGGGTAAAGTACTGTCGGTGTACGACAAACAAGGCGGCAACGTGACGACCATTCACAATGCCCGGCAAGGCATTTATGCCCGTACCGATGACGAGTACAACCGCAAGGACTACACCCACACCAAGAACTCCCAAGAGAAGCAATTCGCCGGAAAATCGAAGCAATCCGTGGGCGCAACGTTCACCAAGGATCAGTTGGGTAAAGACGAAAATCAGTCAGACACTTACAACAAACTGGTTGATGGATATACCGGTGAAACGGTCCTTGGCAGCGAGACCAGCCCCGACCACATCGTGCCGTTGCACACCTATCACAAGGACGGCGGCTTCATGCAATCGAAGACCCGGCGCGCCGACTTTGCGACCGATACCGAAAACCTGATCTCGACCCGGCGCAGCATCAACCAATCCATGAGCGATGTCGAAAAGCAGGAATGGGCCAATAGGAAAGCCAATGGCCGCGATGAAACCAACGAAAAGCACTACGGCATCCAGGAAGACAACCTCAAGAAAGCCGTAGAGCGCGGTGAAGCGACCGCCGAGAAACACCAACCCACCACCGGCGAAAAAGCCGCTTTCTACACTACGCATGCCGCACAGACCGGCGTCACCGAAGGGTTGAAAATGGGCGCCCAGCAGGCTTTTGGCATGCTCATGGTCGAGCTTTTCAGCAGTGCCTTGGACGAGATCAAGGATCTTTACCGTAACGGTCGTCAGAACGAAACCCTGTTCGCCGACTTAGGTGAGCGACTGAAACGCGTCGGCGCGACTGTCTCTGCAAAATGGGAGCAAATGCTCGATAGCTTCAGCGGCGGTTTTGTCTCGGGTTTCGTTTCCAATGCGGTAACGGTGCTGATCAACCTTTTCGTCACCACCGGCAAGCGTGCCGTGCGAATGATCCGTGAAGGCATTTTCTCTCTGCTCAAGGCGCTGAAGACGTTCCTGTTTCCTCCCAAGGAACTGAGTTTTTCGCAGGCTGCGCATGAAGCGTTAAAGCTGCTCGCGGCAGGCGGTGTCGTCGTGGGAGGTGTAGCGCTTGAAGAAGCGGTCGAGAAGCTCATCCTGAGCGTGCCCTTGTTCACCCCCATCGCCGGGATGCTTACGGCCATACTCGTCGGCGCAGCCACCGCACTGAGTATGACGTTCGTCTGTTATCTGCTGGACAAGCTGGATCTGTTTGGTGCCATCCGTGCCGAGAGAGACAAGCAGATTATTGGAGAGTTGGATACACGGATCAGCGCACAACGGGCCGTATCGATGAGCGTTATCGACGAATTGGACAAATACCTGCTGGTATAGCTGCACCGGGCTGAGTCGCAAACCTTGCACTTGTACGGAACCGATTCATGCCCGGCCTCGCGAGCCGGGCCTGAATCCCGATCGCGCAGTTATTGGTGCTCTACCACCCTACGCAACTGCCGATAATCCACCACCAATTGTTCAAGCGTAAACGCGCGGTTCCGGCCGCTGGGATTGGGCAACACCCACACGTGCGCGCCACCGAAGGTCATTGCCTGCGCCCCCCACGCCACCACCTTCTGTCCCGACAACGCCGCATACGCAGCCTTGCCGAGAAACGCCACAAAGCGCGGCTCATGGCGGCTGATCTTCTGCTCAAAGCCCAAGGCGGCAGCGGCGAACTCTTGCGCCGCCAACTGATCCGCCCGCGCCGTCGGCCGCTCGACCACCGCCGTCAAGCCGCAGCCAAATTGCAGGAGACTTCGATCCTCCTCCGCCCGCACTTCATGCGGCGTGAACCCGGCCAGATGCAATGTGCGCCAGAAGCGATTGCCGCGCCCGGCAAAATGATGCCCCTGCGCCGCCGCGAGCAATCCCGGATTGATTCCGCAGAACACCACCGACAGCCCCGGCGCCAGAATGTCCTCAAGCCCTTCACCCGCCATGCGCCCGCCCCTCATTCGCAAACATTTGCAACACCACCCACGGCAAACCCTAGAATGGCCATCCCAGCCACAGAGCCAACCACAACGATGGACGTTATTCAGACCCTGCGCTGCTTCGTCGCCGTCGCCCAGAGCGGCAGCTTCACCGCTGCGGCCGATGTGCTCGACACCACCACGACCAACGTCTCCAAAGCCGTCTCCAGCCTCGAAGCCCGGCTGCACACGCGCCTGATCAACCGCACCACCCGCCGCCTCGCCCTGACCGAAGCCGGCGTGCGTTATTTGCAGCGCGCCGAAAAAATCCTCGATGACCTGCGCGAGGCCGATGACGAAGCCGGCACCGCGCAGACCTTGCCGGTCGGGCGTCTGAAGATCCACGCCATGGCCGCCATCGGCAACCACTATGTGATCAATGCGATCGCCCGCTACCGCGAAATTCACCCCACGGTGATGTTCGACCTGACCCTGAGCAATCGCCTGCCCGATCTGCTCGAAGAAAGCTACGACATGTCGATCGTCCTCGCCCGCGACCTGCCGGATTCCGGCTTCGTCGCGCAACGCCTGGGCACTACTTACAGCATCCTCTGCGCCTCACCGGCGTACCTGGCCAAACGCGGCCACCCCGCCACACCCGCCGACCTCGCAGCGCACGACTGCCTGCGCATCGTCAACACGGTGATGCCCGCAGACAACTGGGTGTTCGAAGGCCCGCAAGGCATGGAAACGCAGAATATCCCCGACTCACCCTTCCACATCAACACCGCCGACGGCATGGCCACGGCGATCAGAAATGGCATGGGCATCGGCATTCAGCCGCTGGCATCAGCCGTCGAAGGATTGGTCGGAGGAACGCTGGTGCGGGTACTGCCGCAGTACCGCCTGGAGGAATACAACCTGTTCGCGATCTACCCGTCGCGCAAATTCGTCGACGCCAAAATCAAGACCTGGGTGGAGTTCCTGAAAACCGCCATCCCGCAACTGCTGGCATCCGATGAAGACATGGCCGGCGCCAAGGAACTTGCCAACGCTTAGTGCCGCAGACCCGGAGTGTCGACCCTCCAGCGCCGGCATCGACCATCAACCGTTGGAACAACCGCTACCCATCACCTGGTATTGCACGACATGCCGTGCACCGGTCGAGTCGTCATAAGTCATCTGCACCGGCACCGCGCCGCACTGATTGGCCGCTTCGGAGATCGACACTACGTGGGCGATGTCTGCTTGAGCGGCGGCGTTGTAGGCCTCGACTTGCGCGGTCTCGTCAGCTGCAAACGCTTGCGCGCCGATACCACCGAAGACCAGAAGAAGAGCGATTTTTGCAAGTTTCATGATGTTCACCGTCTCGTGGGGAACCGTGTTTGTTCACGGACTGGAGACGATGTTAGGGGTTCAAGCGCACGGCAAAAATCGGTCGGCTGGACAAACACTGTGTCCAGAATGGTGATGAATAAATCCACACACCGTGGATGCCCTTTTCGCGAGCAAGCCCGCTCCCACAGGTTTTGCGTCCGCCACACTATTCGCGAACACCGCCCCCCCCCTGTGGGAGCGAGCTTGCTCGCGAAGAGGCCAGCCCAGTCAACAAAGATCCCGAGACGACCGTCACCTGCCTCCCCGGCTATGACTACTGGAGAGTTGCGGCGCTCTTGCACGCAGCCAGCGTAAATAACACTCGCGCACCCAACGGCAAATTGGCCTCCGCCCACAAGCGTCCACCATGGGCTTCGATGATGCTGCGGCAAATCGACAGGCCCATGCCCAGACCGGTCGATTTGGTGGTGTAGAACGCGGTGAACACTTCCTCTGCACGCTCGCAGGCGAATCCCGGCCCGGAATCGCTGACCATGATCCGAACGTCTTCTGCTACGGATTCGCTGCTGATCAGCAGTCTGCGCTCGCCCGCCTCCATCACCTCCATTGCTTCCAGGGCATTGATGATCAGGTTGAGCAGGACCTGCTGCAATTCGACCCGGTCGGCCAATACCGCAGGCAAATCGCTGGCCAATTGTGTGCTCACCACGGCCCCGCATCGCGCTGCCTCACCGCGCGTGAATCCGACCATTTCACCCACGACCGCGTTGAGGTTCAGCGCCTGGCGTTGCGGTGGCGTCTTGCGGATCAGTGCGCGGATGCGTCCGAGCACCTCGGCTGCGCGGTTGCCATCGTTGACGATACGTCTGAGGCCCTGCTTGACCTCGTCGATGTTCGCCGGTTGCGCACCGAGCCAGCGCAACGCGGCGTTGGCATTGGTCACGGTGGCCGCGATCGGCTGGTTGACTTCGTGGGCGATGGACGCCGCCAACTGGCCCATGGTCGCCACGCGATTGGCGTGGGACAGTTCCGCCTGGACCTGGCGATATCGGCGTTCGCTCTCGCGCACTTGTTCTTCAGCCTCTTTACGTTCACTCAGGTCGAGGACGAATGCCACGCCCTGCTGCTGACTGGCTTCGAACGCGGCCAGACCGACGATCACCGGCAGGCGGCTGCCGTCCTTGCGGATGTATTCCTTTTCGAACGGCTGGGCACGCCCGGTGCGGATCGCGGTCACCAGCGCAACTTCACTTTCCGCGCGCGATGGCGGCGGGGTCATGTCCCGCCAGTGCACCTTGCGCGAGAGCAAATCTTCGCGTTCGTAACCGACCATGCGCAGAAACGCGTCGTTGGCTTCAATAATCTCCCCTTCAATATTCCAGACGATGATGCCGATGATGTTGGCGTCGACCAGCCGACGAATCTTCGCCTCACGCTCGGCGACGTCGCGATACAGCCGCGCGTTGTCCAGCGAGATCGCCGCCTGTGAAGCCACCAGTCGCAGCGCGGCAAAACGCGACGGGCTGAATACACCGGCAGACAGGTTGTTTTCCAGGTACAGCGCCCCGGCAATCCGCCCCTGATTCATCAATGGCAGGCACAGGATCGAACGCGCGCCGCGCTGATGAATGTACAGGTCAGCGGCGAAGGCCGGATCGGCGACGGCGTCGTCCAGGCACAGACTTTCGCCGGTGCGCAGGGTCTGATAGAGCACCGACTCGGCCAACGCTGTGGTGCTCACCGGCTCATTGCACAATTGCGTGCTGTCGTCGCCGACGCTGGTGCGTGCAGCGATATAGGGCGTCTCACCGTCAGTCAAAATCAGCAGGCCGTGCTCGGCGCCGGCCTGCTCGATGGCGGTGCGCATGACCATTTCGATCAGTCGATCCAGGACAATTTCGCCTGAAACGGCTTGGGACACCTTGAGCACCGTGGCCAGATCCAGATGCTCGACCGGGGTGATGATGGTCGCGGTCGGGCTGGGTGACGCCTCTTCATTGCGCAAATAGCGGTGGCATCGCTCCAGATGTCGCACCTTACCCTCGGCGCCCCAACACCGATAACCGTAGCGCGCGTCCTGCATGTACAGGTGGGCGATCTTGTCCAGACCACGGGCGCTGTAGAAGTGCGCGGCGAGTTCGTTGGCCAAGGCTTCGACATGCACAAAACCGCTGTCCTGGGCCAGTTGAATCGCCTGCTCGTACAACGACTGTGCTTCGATCAACTGCCCTGCAACCCGAGCGATTTCAGCAGCGACCAGCGCCGTCTGACTGGCAAAAGTCTGCGCAGACTGTTGCGCCCAGACTTGCAGTTGATCGAGATGTTCACTCAGGCGTTGCCGTTGATCAGGGTCTGATTCGGCGGCAGCGGCCAGAGTCAAGGCGGCGTAAAAGTGATATTCGGCCTCTTCAAAAAACGAGGAAATCACCCACAACAGCGCCTGTGCCTGCGCTGCGCAGACGGCCGCCGCCGGATAATCCCCGGCCAGATAGCGCGCCTGCAGTTTGCGCACCCAATATTTGCCGCGAGCCAGTGCCAGATCCGGGGCAGCAAGGTTCGTCTCAAAACTTGCCTCGTCAAAGTGCTCGTCGTTGAAACAGCCAAACTGCGGCGTCTGCCCGCGCAGCATGCGAATCAGCGCGCGTTGGCAACTGATGAAGCTCACCACCAGACCGAAGCGAATCTTCTGCGCATAGGCCAGCCCCGTCTCGGCCTGATCCTGCACTTGCGCCAGCGGCTCGCCAATAAACAACAGATCGGAAATCAGGCTGTTGCCAGCATAGGCCGCATAAGGCAAATCGCCGATGCGGTTGCCGGCGCTGAGTGCTCGGCGCAGCAATTCGCGGCACTCACGCACCGGTCGCATCCAGCGCACCACAAAAATCGAGAAGCACAGGTAGGTACGCGCTTCGTATCGCGTCAGTCCACGGCGGTCGACCAGATCGCAGCCCAAACGGCCAAAGCGGTAACCGGCGGCATAGTCGCCGAAGCGCGGGCCGGCGACTCGCATCACGTTGGCGTAGAGCATGCAGGAGGCATCGCAGTTGCCGTGTTGCAGACTCAGACTGACGGCCTTGCAGATGGTCAGGCAGGCCAGATTGGCATCCGACTGCAACGCCGGTGCGAAGAGTTTGCTCAACGCATCCAGCGTGACCAGCGCGGCCGGGTCTTCCATCAGTGGCAGGTCGATCAACTGCTCGATGCTGCGCTCACCCAGTTGCGTCCAGATCTGTTCGTACTCGAAACGCACTTGCTGATCGTCCGGATGCGCCGTCCAGTCGATGCCAACCTGACGCAAATACGCCAGGCACACGCTAACTGCGCGATCACTGCGATCGAGCAGCAAGTAGACATCCATCTGCAAACAGGTGACTGCCGCCCGTTCCACGGTGGTTATGGCGCGCTCGGCCAGCGCGGTCAAACGCGCCTCGGCCAGCGGCAGTTGCCCGGTGAGGAACTCGCACTCGGCGCGGTTCAGCGCCAGGGCAAACCCCAGTTCATGGCGACTGTCACCGTCCTGCTCGCCAAGCATCGCCGCCCCCGCGCCCAGGTAAGTCAGCGCTGACGTGTAAGCGGTCGACGCCTTGGCGCGCTGGCCGGCGAGCAGGTTGAATTCGGCCAACTGTTCGCGTTCGGCGCGGGCGCTGATCAGGCTGGCGCCGCGATTGAGCTGGCCGACGATTTCGAAGATCGCCTCTTCGCGCCCTTCGCGTTGCGTTTGCAGAGCGAGCAAGCGGCCGATGCGCAGATGCCGTTGCGCGCGTTCAGCGTCGGCGATCAGCGAATACGCGGCCTCATGAATGCGGTCGTGAGCGAATGCACAGGTGCCTTCGTGAAACTCGACCAGTTCCTGACGCACCGCCGGCCACAGCACCGCGCGTACGCGCACCGTCGACAGGTCGAGCACGGTCGCCAACGTGTCGATCCGCGCCACGTTGCCCAGGCAGGCCAGTTGTTGCAGCGCCTGACGAGTGTCCAGCGGCAGGCGCGCCAGTTTGCCGAGCATCAGATCGACTACGTTATCGGTGTAGCCCTTGGCGTTGATGAGTGACAGATCCCAGCGCCAGCGGCTGAACTGATGGTCGTAAACCAGCAACTGCTCCTCGAACAGGGCGTGCAGAAACTGGATGACGAAAAAGGGATTGCCATAGGTCTTGTCCAGCACCAGCCGCGCCAATGCAACGATGCTTGCGGGAGGACAGCGCAGGGACTCGGCAATCAGTTGCTCGATGTGCACACCGGCGAGCGACGCCAGGCGGATCTCATCGATGTGCACGCCGGCAGTGCGCATGGCCTGGAGCTTGCCATTGAGCGGGTGATCGGCATCGACCTCGTTATCGCGGTAAGCCCCCACCAGCAACAAGTGCCCCAGCTCCGAGCGGGTCAACAGATCCTCCAGCAGATCGAGCGTCGCCGCATCCAGCCATTGCAGGTCATCAAGGAACAGCGCCAGCGGGTGCTCGGGCCGGGCGAACACGCCGATGAAACGTTGCAACACCGCCATGAAACGCTGCTGCGCTTGCTGCGGCTCAAGATCCGGCACCGGTGGCGGTTCGCCAATGATCAGTTTGAGTTCCGGGATCAGCTCGGTCATCAGCCGCGCGTTCGGTGAAAGTGCCTGCAACAACGCCGCTCGCCAGTCAGCGAGCACCTCACGCCGCTTGCCCAACAACGTGCGCACCAGTCCCTGAAAAGCCTGAACCAGCGTCGCATAGGGAATGTCGCGCTGGTATTGATCGAACTTGCCGGCAGCGAACAACCCCCGCGACGGCACCAATACCTTGTGCAATTCACTGACCACCGAGGACTTGCCGATGCCCGAATAACCCGACACCAGCACCAGCCTCGGCGAAGAAGTCTTTACCACGTGGGCAAAGGCGTCGACCAGCGTTTGCACTTCGCGCTCACGCCCGTAGAGCTTCTCCGGGATCAACAAGCGGTCGATCGCGCCCTGCTCGTTCAGCGTGAACACCTGGATCTGCCGGGTCCGCCGCCACTCGTCCAGACAACGGCGCAGATCATGTTCGACGCCGGCGGCCGTTTGATAGCGCGCTTCGGCCGTCTTGGCGAGCAGCTTCATCACCACACGCGAGAGCATCACCGGTACCGTGGCGACCCGTTCACACGCAGGCATCGGCAGCCGTGCGATGTGGCAATGCACCCACTCCATAGGGTCATTGGCGCTGAACGGCAACGAGCCGGTGAGCATCTGATACAAGGTCACGCCGAAGGCATACAAATCGCTGCGTGAGTCGATCGAGCGATTCATTCGCCCGGTCTGTTCGGGCGCCATGTAGGCCAGCGTGCCGGCGATGGTTTCCGGCGGCGCAGGCGCCTGACGTTCGCGCGGCAGACGCGAGGCCAGACCGAAGCCAGTCAGACGCGCCTGCCCGTCGTGGCAATTGACCAGAATATGCTGCGGCTTGAGATCCTTGTGCACCAGCCCGCACTGATGCACATGGCCGAGCGCGACGGCGATGTTGATCGCGTGCAACAGGCAGGTTTCCGTGTCCAGCGGTGCGACCAGCAAGCGTGACAGTGGCTCGCCGCCGGGGTCGTCGAACACCAGGCGCGTTGTCCCGCCGGCACGCTCCAGGGTTTGCGGCGACAACGCCCATTGATCGCCGAGATAATCCCTGAGGCTGTATTCGTGTGCCAGTCGGTCGAGGGTGGCAGGTAACGGCTGATCAAGGGTCGGGCGCATCACCAGCACACTGGGACTGCCCTCGTCCTTACCGCGCTCGCGGGAAAACACCCGCTCGCCGTCGTTCCACAAAATCTGCTGTTTGCTGGCCATCCGAGTCGACACCGTGAAAGGAGTTTGTGCCACGCGATGAAATTCAGCTCACCTTGCCCGCCGCGCCGGTTCGATGCCCAACGCCTCGGCGATACGCACCAGATCGGCCACCGAACGTGCAGCGAGTTTCCTCATGACCTGGCCGCGATGGACTTTAACCGTCACTTCGCTGAGGTTGAGTTGCGCGGCAATCTGCTTGTTCATCAGCCCGCCGATGACGAAACCGAGCACCTCGCGCTCACGCCCGGTCAATGTCTCGTAGGCCAGGCGCAGGGCCGCGCCGGATTGTTCGGCGACCAGTCGCGCGCTGTCACGGGCCAGCGCGCTGGCTACGGCGTCGAGCATGTCCTGATCACGAAAAGGCTTGGCCAGAAAATCCACCGCCCCGGCCTTCATCGCCTTGACCGTCATGGCAATGTCGCCGTGGCCGGTCATAAACACGACGGGAATGCGCAGACCGTTTTTCTCCATCTGTTCCTGAACGATCAGGCCGCTTTCACCGCGCAAACGCACATCAAGCACCAGGCAGCCGGGCGCGTCACGTCTGGCCGACGTGAGGAAGTCCCGGGAGGTTTCGAAGGTCTGCACCTGCAGCCCGATCGAGCGCAGCAAACCGTCGAGGGCCTGACGCATGGACGCGTCGTCGTCGACCACATAAACCACCGGCTCCCCCAACGCGGGCGGGGTTGCGCTGGGGCTGGAATGCGACCACAGGGTCATCGTGAGTCCTCGGCGAGATCGCAACGCGTGCGATGTGCAGGTGAATAAATCTAGTCCATGATGGCGAACGCAGCCAGAGGCCAGCCAAACGGTCGCGCAACAGGCTAGCAGCCGTAACGCATTGCCGACAGGCCAGAAACCCCTGAAAATCGGCCACGCCGCCGCCCCTCTGCCACCGTTTGAACAGGCCCGATTTCCATGTCCAGCGTTTCTCTGCAAACCCTCACCCGGCCCAAATCCGAGCCGCGCGACGTGGTGTTTATTGCCTATCCGCGAATGAGTCTGCTCGACCTCAGTGGCGCGCAAACCGTGTTCTGGGCGGCGAGCAAAGCCTTGGCCGAACGCGGCCAACCCGGTTATCAACTGCACACCGCCAGCCTTGAAGGCGGCCTGGTCAACACCATCGAAGGCCTGGCCGTGGACACCCGGGCGCTGCGCCAGCTCGACATGGCCGCGCTGGACACCCTGGTCGTGCCCGGCGCGCCCGATATTTGCCAGACCCTCGACGATCACGCCGGACTCACCGCGTGGCTACGGCATGAAAGCCAGGCCGCGCGACGTGTGGTTTCGGTGTGCAGCGGCGCCTTTCTGCTGGCTCAGGCCGGTTTGCTCGACGGTCGCCGCGCCGCCACGCACTGGGCCATGTGCGACACGTTGCGCGAGCGCTTTGCGGCGGTCGAGGTGGATGCCGATGCGATCTTCATTCAACAGGGCGCGGTCTGGACATCGGCCGGGGTCACGGCAGGAATCGATCTGTCTCTGGCGCTGGTCGAGGCAGATTGTGGCCGTGAAGTGGCGTTGCAGGTAGCCCGCGAATTGGTGGTGTACCTCAAGCGTCCCGGTGGTCAGGCGCAATACAGCACCTTGCTGCAATCGCAGATACACGGCAGCCCGCAGTTCGATTCGCTGCACCTGTGGCTGATGGATCACTCAAGCGATCCGAAACTGACGGTGGAACGCCTCGCCGAACAGGCCAAAATGAGCCTGCGCAATTTCACCCGGGTCTACAAACAGAGCACCGGTCACACGCCCTCCAGGGCCATCGAGCTGTTTCGCCTCGAAGCAGCCAGGCGTTTGCTGGAGACCTCGACGCACAACATCGACCAAGTCGCGCGTCTCAGTGGCTTCGGCGACGAAGAGCGTTTGCGCACCTGCTTCCAGCGTCATCTGTCGATTTCACCGCGTGACTATCGCAGCCGCTTCAGCCGCGAAGGCTGACGCCGTCAGCACTGACTGGCAAAGGGGCTGGCCGCGCTATACCTAGGTATAGTTTTGCGCCGCTGCCGACGGCGTATGGTGCAAGAACGACAGGAGTCGCCATGCGTGCCCATCCGGCCAGGGAGCCCTATGCAGCATAAAGTTGTCATTGCCGTGGTTGACGACGACGAGGCCATTCGCCGTGCGCTGGAAAGCCTGTTGCGCGCCAGTGATTATCAAGTGCTTGGCTATTCGGGAGGTCAGGCTTTCCTTGAGTCGGAAGGTCCGGCGCAGACGCACTGTCTGATTTCCGATATCCAGATGCCAGGCATGAATGGCCTCCAATTGCACGAAACGTTATGCGCACAAGGCTGGCGCATTCCGGTGATTTTTGTCACCGCCCGTCCCGATGAAATGAAGAATTCCCCCCCCGGCGTCATCGCCTGCCTGACCAAACCCTTCCGCGCCGAAGACCTGCTCAGGCACATTGACATCGCCCTGCACCGTACACCTCCCCTGTAGGAGCTGCCGAAGGCTGCGATCTTTTGACTTTGATCTTTAAAAACAAGATCAAAAGATCGCAGCCCTCGGCTGCTCCTACAGTTTGGCGTACCTGCCCGATACCTTCGTATAACCCCCTTCGACCCATGCGTAACCCGCACACACCGATGGACAACTGCGCCCGCAGCTTCTGCGCCATAGCATTGCTTTCGACAGCGGGCGATTAAGCGCCATGCAGTACGGCAAGCAGTTTGCGGCGGCCGGTGATCGTCACGCCAGAGTCGCAATCACGACTCGGTTTATCCATCCATCTGCGTCAGGGAGCACATTATGAAACAGCAATTATTGGTGATCGGTGCAGGGTTCGGCGGGCTGTGGAGCACGTTGAGCGCCGCGCGCTTGCTGGATATGCATGACCGCCACGATGTGCAGATCACACTGCTCGCACCGCAAGCCGAACTGCGCATTCGTCCGCGCTTCTACGAGCCCGATGTTCAGAGCATGTACGCGCCGCTGGATGCGCTGCTCGATGCCGTGGGCGTGCGCTTCGTCAAAGGCAGCGCCGAAAGCGTCGACAGCCAGGCGCGGCGGGTCGGGTATCGCGATGAGGCGGGCCGCCCCGGTGAACTGACCTACGATCGCCTGGTGCTGGCCAGCGGCAGCCAACTGGCCCGTCCGCCGGTACCCGGCCTGAAAGAGCATGCGTTCGACGTCGACCAGATCGAATCGGCGGACCGCCTCGAGCGCCACCTCCACTCGCTGGCCAAGCAACCTGTCAGCGCTGCGCGTAACACCGTGGTAATCGCCGGTGGGGGCTTCACCGGTATCGAAACCGCGACCGAAATGCCCAGCCGTCTGCGTGCCATTCTTGGTACGGAGCAAGACGTTCGGGTGATCATCGTTGATCGCAGCAAAGACATCGCCGCAACCATGGGCGACGGTATTCGTCCGTCCATCATCGAGGCGTCAAAAGACCTGGGCATCGAATGGATCGTCGACGCGACGGTCGCCGCCGTGGATGCCAACGGCGTCACACTCGCTGACGGTCGCTACATCGAAAGCAACACCGTGATCTGGACCGTGGGTTTCCGCGCCAGCCCGCTGACCGAACAACTCGACGCCGAGCGCGATGGCCAGGGGCGTCTGCACGTCGATGGCAACCTCAAAGTACAAGGCCTCGATCACGTATTCGCGGCCGGCGATGTCGCCCGCGCCGCCACCGACGACGTCGGCAACTTCTCGGTCATGTCTTGCCAGCACGCCATCAGCCTCGGTCGGCATGCCGGCAACAACGCCGTCGCCGATCTGCTCGGCGTGGCGCCAACCACTTACCGTCAGCCCAAGTACGTGACCTGCCTGGATCTGGGTGCCTGGGGCGCGGTGTACACCGAAGGTTGGGATCGCCAACTGAAACTGGTGCGAGCCGAAGCCAAGGAACTGAAGACGCAAATCAACAGCGTGTGGATCTACCCGCCAGCCGCTGACCGGCGCACCGCCCTCGCCGCTGCCGACCCGATGATCCCGGTGGCCTGATCGCCCCCCGGATTACCTTGCCTGATAAAAAGGAGAACACCATGACCTTGCCTCTGGATTCCTTCACCGCCAACAACGCAACCCTGCAAACCCCGACCGAAGAACTGGTGCCGTCGCGCTATGCACTGCGCCTCGGTGACATCGACGTCATGGTCATCAGCGACGGCGTGCTGCCGCTGCCGACCCAGACCATGTCGACCAACGCCGATCCCGCCGACCGCGCCGCGTGGTTCAAAGAGATGTACCTGGGCCCCGACGCGTTCGACTGGGCACTCAACGTGCTGGTGGTGCGCAGCGGCGAGCAGGTCATCCTCGTCGACGCCGGCCTCGGCGGCCAGTTCCCCGGCTTCCCGCGCGCCGGGCAGTTTCCCAAACGCCTCGCGGCGGCCGGGATCGACCTCGCGGATGTCACCGATATCGTGATCACCCACATGCACATGGACCACATCGGCGGCCTGCTCGTCGATGCGGTGAAAACCCGTCTGCGCGACGATGTGCGTATCCACGTCACCGCCACCGAAGTCGACTTCTGGACCTCGCCGGACTTCACCTATACCGACATGCCCGCGCCGGTCCCGGACGTCTTGCGCTCCACCGCCAACGCGTTCATCGACCAGTACCAGAGCAAGCTGCGGATCTTCGAAGACCAATACCAAGTGGCGCCGGGCGTGGTCGCCAGGCTCACCGGCGGCCACACCCCGGGTCATTGCGTGATCTACGTGACGTCCGGCGCCGAACGCCTTACCTTTGCCGGCGACGCCCTGTTCCCGGTAGCCTTCGACCACCCGGACTGGCACAACGGCTTCGAGCACGACCCCGAAGAAGCGGTGCGCGTGCGCGTACGGCTGCTGCAGGAAGCCGCCGCCAGCGGCGAACTGTTTGTCGCCACGCACCTGCCCTTCCCTTCGGTTGGCCGTGTCTCCGTCAACGGCGAAGCATTCCGCTGGATTCCGGCAATCTGGGATTACTGATCGCGATGGCCCAAAGCATCTTCGCCCGGCGTCCGCCGAGCGAAGATGCGCTCCCCTCACGCCAGCCCAAGCCCCGCACGCCCCAGCGAATTCAAACTCTCCACAGCAAAACGCTCCACCCACGACCGCTCATAATCCTCACGCGAAAAATCATCCGGCGAAGCCCCCTGCTCAAACGCTCTGAACACATCCCGCGCATAAGCAGCGAGGCCCCCATGCAAACCCCGAGACAACGCGCCGCCGAAGTCAGTGTCGTCAACGAACAACACATCACCGTGCTCGAAGCCATCACCATCAGCGTCCTGGCCGGCGCAACCGAACGCGAATACATGAGACAACTGCTCGCCGAGGGCGACCCTGGCAACGGCGCGCGATGAAGCGTTTAAACAGTGTTGTTTATACGACACCCGGTGTTACGCCCCCGAGGCTACAACGCCTTGCGCCATTGCCTACGACTACGCCAGAATCCGCCGGCTTGTGCGCCCAGGGTGCGGGTTCTATCGTGGGTCGGTCGCTGAAAAGCAGCGATCGGGTTTGGTAGCCCGGTTTCACACATGGCGCAAAACGTCACCTTACGCAGATGCCTTCTGGCGCCTGTGTTTTATGGTGGCCATGCGCAGGGCGCTTTCGAGCGCGCCGGTTTTCCATGTGTCCGGTCTACCAACCTTCGTAATGGCCACCACCCTCGTTTGGTAGCGAATGTGATGGTTCCCTTAGCCACATATGGAGCGTCACTATGTTCAAAGTCACACCAAACCCGCCCGAAACCGAAACGGTCTCCCCCTACGAATCCCCCGATTCCCGAAAACTCAGCGAAGCCGCCGAACGCGCCCTCGATCACTACCTGAATCCCGCCAGCCAAATCATGGCCACGCCCTACACACCCAACGCCATGTTCCTCGCCAACCCCAAAATCGCCACCGAGGAACTGCTGGCGAACGCCAGTGAATCGCTGGGTTCGGCGACGGTGATGTTGGGGGATGTGGCTGCGCTGGTAGAGGGGCCGATTCGCAAGACGCTGCTGGGCATTGCGCAGGTGGTGATGCTGGGGGAATTGGCGGTGAATCAGGCGTTGGATAATGTTGTGCCGATGCAGTAACTCGTAAGGCCTCTGTGGCCGCTAGCTAGCTGGTGCCACGGAGGGTATTGCCTAATGGACATCAACACTGTCATTTCGACAACTCCCGCTTCCGGGCAGGAAGCGGGATGTACAGACTCGAAGACGCGCCTATTTCGTTAAAGCGCGCGACCACCATCAACAATAATTTCCGTTCCCACCGTCCAGCGAGACTCGTCCGACGCGAGGTACAGCACCGCCTTGGCTACTTCTTCAGGCGTGCCAAAACGGCCAAATGGGATAGTCGCGACAATCTCCTTATTGACCTGCTCGCGGTAGGCATCGGGTATACCCGCCTTGTCGTACAGCGGCGTGTCGATCGGACCAGGGCTGACCGCATTGACTCGAACACCACGCGGTAGAAGCTCGCCAGAGAGCGTTTTCGACATATTCAGGAAGGCAGCCTTGGTTGCGGCGTAAACGGATGAGTTCGCGGCGCCCAGATGTGCACTGATCGAGGTGTTAAGAACCACCGACGCAGGATTAGAGAAAGTCGGCAGCAGTGCTTGCAGAAGGAAGTAAGGGCCTTTGACATTGATGTCGAAGGAGCGATCAAACATCTCCTCGTTCCAGTCTTCGATTGGCCTCCAGACGGATACGCCAGCATTGAGGAAGGCAACGTCCAACTGCCCGTAATGAGACTGAACGGCCTGCGCCAGCTCCTTCTGGGCTGCGACGCTAGCTGAGTCGGCGCGCAACACCAGGACTTCGCTACCTAAAATTGCTTGAGCATTTGCCATGGACTCAGGATTGACACCGGTGACGATCACACGTGCGCCTTCGGCGAGAAATTGCTTGGCAGTTTCCAGACCGATGCCGCTCGTACCGCCAGTGATCAGGGTACGCTTGCCTTGTAAACGGGACATCTGAATTTCCTCTCTTTTTGGGCCGCCAAATGGACGACTGGCCCTCTGAGAGCAACTATGTATTCATGCCAGCGCACTGATAAGATGGGCAAATAGAATAGATCTCATGCGAAATCCGCATGAATTGGGGTGTGATGGACCGGTTGTTACTGATGAGCTGTTTTGTGCGCGCTGTCGAGACAGGCAGTTTTTCTGCTGCGGGGCGTGATCTGGGACTAGGGCAACCGAGCGTCAGTCGTTACGTCGCTGCGCTTGAAGACCATTTGCAAACCACGCTGCTTCACCGATCCACACGAAAGCTGATGCTCACGCCCGAGGGTGAACGGTACTACGCAGATGCGCGGCGTATCCTGGACTCAGTGGAACAGTCCGAGTCCTCACTGAGAGGAAACGTAGCGCCGTCCGGGTTGCTGCGCGTCGCTTGCCCGACCGCATTGGCTCACACCTTCATCGTACCGCACGTCGCGAGTTTTCTAAGCCGCTACCCCGAACTGTCGCTCGATCTTCAAATCAATGATCGCTACGTCAATTTGGTCGACGAGGGGGTAGAACTCGCGATTCGTATCGGTCACCTGGAGGACAGTGCAATGCGAGCCCGGCCACTGGCTTGGTTCGAGCGTGTGTGCGTTGCCAGCCGTGCATATTTGGAAAAACGTGGCACTCCCTCTTCGCCTGATGACCTGAAGAAACACGACTGCCTCATTTATACCCTTCTATCCACTGGAACCAACTGGCGGTTCAGGGATACGGATGTCCCGATCTCCGGACGACTGCGTGTCAACTCGCCTGAGGCGATCCGTGAGTACGTCAATGCAGGGTTGGGCATCGCGCAGGGGCCGCAATGGCTTTATGAGGAAGGGCTGAGAAGTGGCAATCTTCAATTGCTGCTTAACGAATACGTGGCGCCCCCCGTCCCGATCCAAATTGTCTACCTGGCTAATCGGCTGCTGCCTCAGCGAGCCATCGTTTTCATGGATTTCATGGCGGATATTTTTGCTGAATTCCATGAGCGCCCTGAATAGTTTTTTAGACCACGGCCAAGTTGCGAACGAAGCAGCATCAGCATGCGGCCCCTCCCTCGACTCAATTCCCGTCACAGACCTGTCACCCCAAGCTGCTAACCTCCCCTGCGACTAGCAATCCCCCTATCCAAGAGCCCCAACCAAAGGTGCCCTCAAGGTGTCCCCAAACCCCCGCCAAAAAATCATCCTCCGCTCCGAAAACCTCCACTCCGAAGACTTCGGCGCCCTCTTCTCCCGGCTCTTCGGCAATCGCTACGCCGACACCCCGCCGATCCCCTCCAACATCATTATCGGCGGCGTTTACGGCAGACACGATGGCGTCAGTTTCCGTCGCATGCATTACCACGGCGATTTCACCGTGACCTTCCCCGACCCGCAGGACGAGATAACTTTCGTGATTCCCACGGCGGGCAAGATTGTGTTCAACCACCGTACCGAGTCCGTCGGTGTGGCGCAGGTGGGGTTGGCGATTGATAAGGCGGATATCCGTTCGATGCGGTTTCTCGACAATCATGCGCAGCACGGGATTTCGGTGAATCGGGGGCAACTGACTGAGCGGTTGGCGGCGTTGTTGGGGCGGCCGATTGTGCAGAAGATTGTGTTTGAGCCGGTGGTGGATCTGCACACGTCGGCGTTCCGGGGGATCAAGGCGTTGATTGATCTGGCGACGGGGACGGAGTTTGATCTGTTGCTCAATAGCGGCACGCTGATGCCGTCGCGGTTGCGCGAGATGTTGATTGATGCGGTGCTGGAGGCGTGGCCGCACAATTTTACCGAGGCGTTGCACCAGCCGGCGCCGAGGGTCGCGCCCCGGCATGTGAAGTTGGCGATGGAGTTTATTCAGGCACATCCGGAGCAACTGGTGAGTGGCGTGGAGTTGGCGCGGTTGAGCAATGTCAGTCAGCGTGCATTGCAGGAGGGCTTTCGGCGGTTTGTCGGGATGCCGATTGTGGCGTATCAGCGGCAGGTGCGGCTGGAGCGGGCTTTTGAGGTGCTGGGGCAGCGGCATTCGGCGTCAGTGACGGAGGTGGCGCTGCGTTTTGGCTTCAGTAATGTCGGGCGGTTTTGTCAGTATTTTCAGCAGGCGTATGGGGTGAGTCCGGCGCAGTTGAGGGGGCGGGGTTGATTGGTTTATCGGCGGGAATGCTGGTGGGTCAGTTGATGGTGATGTTGGCTGACATGACGCCTTCGCGAGCAGGCTCGCTCCCACAGGGTTAGTTGGTGGACTCAAGATTGCGGCTGGTCGGTGCCATGGGGTTATGTGGCGGACTCAGGATTTACGGCTGGCGGGGATCCAAATGTGGGAGCGGGCTTGCTCGCGAATGCGCTGGATCAGTTGATGGTGATGTTGGCTGACATGACGCCTTCGCGAGCAAGCCCGCTCCCACAG
>Ga0182006_1000778_pt1 | contig 21600 bp, 21 predicted proteins | sample Sormic07211104_1_FD_123022 | JGI IMG/M metagenome (GOLD analysis project Ga0182006, IMG submission 123022) | Rhizosphere microbial communities from Sorghum bicolor, Mead, Nebraska, USA - 072115-104_1 MetaG | ecosystem: Host-associated > Plants > Roots > Rhizosphere | place: USA: Nebraska...
CATCCTGGCATCCCTTCTTTTTGCGGTTTAACCCAGTCTCGAACCTGGAAAAACCGAAATGCGGCGTGTGAACTTTCGTCTGCGTGTCCCGGTTGAAGGTGTGGGGGGAGCAGTACAGAAGGTGAGGAGAAGCAGACGCTGCAGATGCGGATTTGGCGGAATTCGAAGCTTGCGTCAAAGCGAACTGCAGGACCTGTCTTTGCTTACCTTCCTTGAGGCGCATTTAAAACGGCTGAAGGGGGGATTAGAAAATCAATAATCATCAAAAAATTATCTATAGGAGCCTTGGCGGGACTTGCAGGGACAATCTGCGGGGACGGTGGTTAGCCTGGATGTTGACGCATCCGATCAGAGCGTGGCGTTTGAACGTATCGAGCTGGATGTGTGGGCCGACGCCTACAGCACGGTCAGAGCAAGGACCAGATGTACGATTCGGCCAGGAAGAAAGCGCGGGTGAGAGCGGCGAATCTCTGGCGGGAGGAAAACCTTCGCCCCGCTACTGCGAGCGACCTTGCTCAATTGCGGCGCAAGAGTGTATGAGGAGCCATACCAAAAGCCTTGCGAAAAGCATGACTGTAATGGGAAAAATCGGAGAATCCGAAATCCAGGGGCGCTTGAGAAATGCTGCGTACCTGACCGCGCTCTATAGCCTCGCGACTGGCGATCAGACGTTCCTTCCAGATCTCCGCGACTGGCGTTTTGGTACCCGGCCTACGTTGGCCTCAACTGACGGATCAACGCTATATCGCAGATAGACAACCACTGAGCAGGTTTTTCATTCCAGCGACATGCTTTTCACGAAACGCTCACAGAGTGGAGCGCAGATTGAATGAACAAAAGGATTTGACCCCGTACGAAAAGCCCGCCTCTGAGCGGGCTTTTTGTTTTCCCCCTCCACTCACGTCAATGGTGGCCGTACGCCATGAATGGTAGAGTAACAGCCTTAATTTGGAGGGATTCAATGAAACTGAGATACTTGTGCACACTCGCTCCAGTACTGGCATTAGCCGTAATTTCGGGTTGTGCAACCCAACCGAAACCTATCGCCAGAAATTCATTCCCGGCTGCCGAATATGCCGCCCTTCCTCAATCTGGCACAGGGGTAGTGGAAGGTCAGGTGTTTTTGAAGACTGTCGGCGGTGACGTTAAATATGGGGCGGGATCCGAAGTGATTCTGAATCCTGTGACCAGTTATTCGGAACAGTGGCATGACGCCACATATTCGAAACATGCCCCAATGGAACCAAGTGACTCCCGTCAAAATCAGTACATTGTCACGACACAAGCAGACGGCTCTGGAAACTTCCGCTTCAGCGGCGTCCCGCCAGGAAAGTACTTCATTACCTCAAGCGTTTACTGGCAAGCACCTAGCCAATTCGGCCTAACTAATCAAGGAGGCATGATCACGAATCGGATCACCGTTTCCGATGGGCAAACTGTCCGTTCGATCCTGACTCGCTAAGCCTCACAAGCCGACAAAGCCCGCCGACAGCGGGCTTTTCTTTATCCATCAGAATGGCGCAGGCTCCTCTAACAGTTCGGACACTTCTACCGGCCGGATTTCCTCCGTACTTGCTTCCCACCTCAGCGTCACCGACTCATCGTCGTTGAACGTCATGTCGATGCCGTCCGTCTCCGATAGCAAGCCCATCACCTCTTCCCACTCCCGATCACCATCCGTGTCCAGGAACAAGAAAATCCAAGACGTTGCGGTACGCAAACTGACCATTCGAAAAAACACCAAGGGTGCCGAGCGCATTTCATTGGAATGGAAGCGCATCACTGCAAGCTTCAGTGGAATTGGGAGATTGCGGTACCGGAATTGGGGACGAGTGTGTTCCTGTTCCCAGCTGGATTCGGGGGAAGAAGTACCCGGTCTGGCGTGAGGAACCGAGACGAGCGTCTAGTCGTGATGAATGACGTTGCCAAGTCAGTGATCGAGAAGCAGCGCGGCAAGCATCCGCTCTACGTGTTCCCGTTTGGCAAGCCAGATGGCGAGGGAAATGAAACGACGGTTCACCGCATGAATGACTCGGCGTGGAAGAAGGCGCGGATTCGAGCGGCGAAGAAATGGCAGGAGAAGTTCTTGCGGCCGGCACATGATGGCTTTGCCAGAATCCGCATTCATGACTTGAAGCACACCTTTGGGAGAAGGCTGCGTGCGGCAGGTGTGACAGAGGAGGATCGGAAAGCGCTGCTCGGCCACAAGAACGGAAGCATCACCAGTCACTACTCGGCGGCAGAACTGGATCAGCTGATCGCGGCGGCAAACAAGGTATCAGCAACCGACTCGCGCGCACCTGCGCTAACGATTCTGAAAAAGAGAAGCAGGATGGAATACGCCCAGGGTCACTCGGAAAGACACTATGGCAGAAACAACAAAGCCGCTCGAAAGCGGCCAAGTCATTGAATAATATGGTCGGGACGGAGTGATTCGAACACTCGACCCCTAGCACCCCATGCTGGGGACTAAACAGCCATAACATATTGTTTTTAAACGAATATTTATCCTATTCAGGGTGGCAAAACATCCGTTTTTTTGTGCTTATGCAAACGGTAAACCGTGGCCTGTAGCGGTGGTTTTGCGCATAGCCCTGCTCCGGCGTCCTGCCAACCAAGCATCACTCCTCATCCCCACTGCTACGCTGAAAACTCCACGGAGGATTCGCGATGCCAAACTCTGACCTGCTCCCTTCCCTGCTGTTCAAGATCAACGAAAACCAGCTTGCCCTTGAAGCCGCTATCCTGGAGCTTTCGAGCTGGGTCGAGCAGCGCGGATCGGCCGATGTCGCCGACAATGTGCGCGGCGCCCTTGAAGCTATCGACAAGAATGAGGAATTTATCAAGATGACGCTCGCGGTGATGATGGCGCCGGAGTGACCGCTACCGGCCGATTCTGTTGAAAAAGTCGGTTTTCTCAACCGCTCGAATATTGACGGGTAAAAACACATTTTTTGCCCGCTGCTACGTAAAATCCGAGTCTGGACACCTCTGCTGAAAGCAAGAAATTCAATCTCAGACGCGTACTTTTCTGTCGTGAGAACCAAGCCGTACTTTTTCAACAGAATCGGCCAGAAGCTGACGTTCGATTTTTTTGGGAACCTCAAAGTCCTTTGATGAAAACACTAGATGTCGCAGTGGTTCCGCGGCCAGTTTGACCAATCACTTTCGGATTGAGCCTTTTACAACTGGAGAACTAGGCAGCCCCCAAGGCCTCTCGCATAAAAGCGAAGCCCGGCGACCGCTCACGTGCTTTTTAGTGCTCCTGATCAGCCATATTGCGTGGATTTTCGACGCCCTCGATGCTCCTCACGATATGCACTCCTCCGTCCATCTCTAGAAATTCCGTCCCAGCAGGCAAAACTGCGCCGGTGCGTGGACATTAATCAGCTAATGTCCGTGGTCCCGACGCACCGTCCCAACATGCTAATAAACTGTCCCGCCGCGCCCATAGTCTCGTGCCCGAGATATCTACTATAGGACCAGTACCTCTGCCATCAGCGGGGGCCTGTTACCTATACCGGATGCACATCTTGCGCATCGCCGTACAAGCACGGATTGGAGACAACAATGACAAAAATCGCCGACATCCAAAACACCCCTTCACCAGCATCGCCCTCGGCACCGGCCATCATCCGGTCGTCGGTGCGACAGCATTCGATCAAGGTAGAGCTTTGCACACCCGCCATCGGCGCCGAGCTCAGCAACGTCAGCCTTGTCGACGCTGCCCAAGATCCAGAACTGATCGCGCAAATCCGGGAGCTGTGGCTCAAGCACAAAGTGTTGTTCTTTCGCGACCAGAACATCACCCCAATGGAGCAACAGCACTTCGCCGCGCAATTCAGCGAACTGGAAGCCCATCCCTTGGCGCCGAGCCATCCGGAGGCGGACAAGCTGCTGATGCTGTACCGCAATCTCGATCCGAGCAAGCCCAAGAGCTATGTGGAAAAAGCTAGTCGCGAAAACCTCTGGCATGCCGATGTCACCTACAAGCAGGCGCCGCCCCGTGGTGCGGTATTGCGCTGCGAACTGGGTCCGGAGACCGGCGGCGATACGCTGTTTTCCAACATGGTGATGGCCTACGAAAAGCTGCCCGAAAGCATCAAGCAACGGATCGATGGCTTGTATGCCAAGCACGGTGCCGAGCAGACCTTTGGCGCCCAGTTGCCACGCGAAGAACGTCACGCGATGGCCCTGAAGACGCCCGGCGCCGAGCATCCGGTAGTGCTTGTGCATCCCGAGACCGGCGAGAAGGTGCTGTTCGTCAAGTCCGCATTCACCACCCATTTCTCGAACTTCTTCAACTTCGAGGACATCCGCTACGGCCAGGACTTCATGCCCGAGGCTCATCACCTGATGAACTACCTGATCTCCCAGGCCGCCATCCCGGAATACCAGGTTCGCCTGAAGTGGCGCACCAACACCGTTGCCATGTGGGACAACCTGCAAATCCAACACTACGCCGTGGCTGACTACGGCAACGCGCCACGGAAGATGCTGCGCGCAACCTTGGCGGGAACCCCGCTGACCTGACCCTGACTGCCAGACAGACAGCCCGGGCACCCGACCATCCGTGATGGTCGGACGATCCCGGCCGCCGAAAAATTCCCGATCAAAACAACAATCAACGGAGACACCTATGCTCTACGAACTCGTCGACACCGCCGTCATCGATGGCGATTCCCTGCCCTGGATTCCGTTTACCCCTTATGCCGATAACGTCCTGCTCAAGTACTTCAAGCTCGACCCGATCCGTGGCGAATGGATCGTCATGATGAAGGCGCCGATCGACATGCAACTGCCCAAGCACCACCACACGGGTACGGTGATGGTCTACACCTTCGAAGGCCAGTGGAAATACAAGGAGCATGACTGGGTCGCCGGCCCGGGCAGCATCGTGTACGAGACCGCCGGATCGACTCACACCCCAGAAGTCGTCAGCACCGGAAATGGCGACGGCTATGTGCTCACGCTGGTTCAGGTCAATGGCGATCTTGCGTTTCTGGATGAGAACGACAACATAGTCGCGCTCGAAAACTGGAAGTCCGGGCTCAAGCGTTATCTTGACTATTGCGAACAGCATGACATCGCGCCGAAAGACCTCACGGCATTCAACTGATCCGGTTCCAGGAGAACTCCCGGTATCCCTCGATTCAAGGGGGGCCGGGAAAGTAGCCTGATCGCAAAAATCCAGGGGAGGAAAACAGGCTGTCCCGGTTCGCGGTCTTGACGTGGAATCTGACAGAGGGCCCTGTCCGCTCCCCGATCACAGACTTTCGAACGGAGCGATGCCATGCATGGCTTGATGATGCACAAGCAGCTGTTGATTTCCTCGCTCATAGAGCACGCCGACCGCCATCACGGCGATACGCAGATCGTGTCCCGCAGGGTGGAGGGCGATATCCATCGCTACACCTTCCGGGACTGCCACCGTCGCGCGCGCCAGATGGCCAGCGCGCTGACCAGCCTGGGTGTCCAGCCCGCCGACCGGATCGGTACGCTGGCCTGGAACGGCTATCGTCACCTGGAGTTGTACTACGGCATTGGCGGGATGGGTGCCATCGTGCACACCATCAACCCGCGCCTGCATGAAGATCAGGTGGCCTACATCGCTAATCATGCCGAAGACCAGTACATCTTCTTCGACATGACCTTCCTGCCGCTGATCAAACTCATCGCTGGCCGCTGCCCAACGGTCAAGGCGTTCATCGCCATGACCGATCACCTGCCGACAGACACCGGTATCGACAACTTACTGTGCTATGAAGATCTGCTGCAACAGGGCGCCTGCGATTACGCCTGGCCGGATCTCGACGAGGATGCCGCCTGCACGCTCTGCTACACCTCCGGCACCACGGGCAACCCGAAAGGTGTGCTGTACAGTCATCGCTCTTCGCTGCTGCACACCTATGCCGCCGCGCTGCCGGATGCCCTGAACTGTTCGGCGCGCGACGTCATCCTGCCGGTTGTGCCCATGTTCCATGTCAACGCCTGGGGGCTCCCGTACATCGCGTGCATGGTCGGGGCCAAGCTGGTATTTCCCGGCCCTGCGCTGGACGGCAAATCGCTGTTCGAACTGCTCGAAGCGGAGCAGGTGACCCTCTCTGCTGGCGTACCCACGGTCTGGCAAGGGCTGCTCGGGCATCTGGAGCAAACCGGCGAGCCTTTCTCCAGCATGAAACGCACCATCATTGGCGGTGCAGCCTGTCCCACGGCAATGCTGCACAAGTTTCAGGAGACCTACGGCGTGGCGGTGTTGCACGTCTGGGGGATGACGGAATTGAGCCCGATCGGCACCATTGGCACCCTCAAGGCCAGGCACCTTGGCATGCCCCCGGAAGAGCGTAATGCAGTGCAGTCCAAACAAGGCCGCGCAGTGTTTGGCGTCGACATGAAGATCGTCGGCGCGGACGGCCTGGAACTGCCTTGGGACGGCGCGACCTCGGGTGACCTGATGGTGCGTGGCCCCTGGGTGGTACGCGACTATTTCAGAAATGAAAGCGACTGTTCGCCGCTGCTCGAACACGCCGGCCAGACCTGGTTTCCCACCGGCGATGTGGCGACCATTGATGGCGATGGCTTCATGCAGATCACCGATCGCAGCAAGGATGTGATCAAGTCGGGTGGCGAGTGGATCGGCTCGATCGATCTGGAGAACATTGCCCTGAGCCATCCCTCAGTCGCCCAGGCGGCCTGCATCGCCGCGAAACACGCGAAGTGGGATGAACGGCCCTTGCTGATCATCGTCAGGAAAGCGCAGGCAGCCCTGACCCGGGAAGATCTGCTGGCCTTTTATGACGGCAAGATTGCCAAGTGGTGGACGCCGGATGATGTGGTCTTCGTCGACACGATTCCACTGGGCGCTACGGGCAAGGTGTTGAAGAACCGCCTGCGCGAGCAGTTCGGCGATCATCTGCTGGTCAAGGCTGCCAGCTGAGTAACAAGGAACAAATCCAGCCCTGTCCATGTGCAAAGGCAGGGCGGACGTTACGGCAGATGCCGGTAGCGTTCGCCCTGCCTTTGCATTTCCGCTATCAAGGGGTTTAGCCAGCCGCTGGCTCAGAGGCCGGGTCGCCGGACATCAACTGCTCGAGAAACTCCAGCAGCAATTCGTTGACCTGAGCCGGGCTTTCCTCTGCGGCGCTATGGCCTACACCGGGTAGCAGCACCTTTTTGCGCAAAGCGGGCAGGTAGGCGTCCATCTGGTCGTAGAGGCTGCGGATTTCCACCGGCTCTAGGGAAGGGTCGGCAGCACCACCGATGAACAGGCTTGGCTGGTTGACCTTCGCGCCGTCGAGAAACGCGGTGATTTCCCAGTTGCGGTCGCGACAGCGGTAGTAGTTCAGGGCACCGGTAAACCCCGTGCGCGTGTACTCGGCGACGTAGTAGTCGAGCGACCGCGGGCTCAGCCAGGACGGGAACGCTCCCTTCGGCTCGGTAAAGGCGTTGAGAATCGGCTCACCGGCCTCGACAAACAGACGCCAGCGTTCGGCTCCCACGGCGCTGCCGGAGATCGAGTAGAAGACGCTGCTCAAGGTCCTGCGCGGATCAGCGGCCAGCTCGCGATCCGGCTTGGTGAGCTGCTGGAAATACAGGTGGTGGTAGACCCGGCCTTTCGCCATGGCCTGCAAGCCCACGGTTGGCTTGACCTTGCCCCGCGGCGGTACCGGGGTATTGAGCATTACCAGGCCACTGAACAGATCCGGGCGTAACATGGCGGCCGCCTGGGCTACCCAGGCACCCAGGTCGTGGCCGATGATCACCGCAGAGGTTTCGCCCAGGGCCGCCATCAAACCCACCATGTCGCCGACGGACTGGCTCATGTCATAGGCTTCGATGGCATCGGGGCGCTCCGATTGCCCGAACCCGCGTTGATCGGGCACCACAACCCGATAGCCGGCCTTGGTCAATGCCACGATCTGGCGCCGCCACATGTACCAGAGGTAGGGGAAGCCGTGCAGCAGGATGACGAGCGAGCCCTGGCCCTCGTCGATGTAGTGCATGCGGATGCCGTTGACGTCGGCAAAGCAGTGGTTGAATGCATCAGGATCGTCGGCATCCACCTGCGCCATTGCAGCGAGCGGCTGACCGATACGCATTGAAGTGCGCGTATCCATTATCTACCTCCATCTTATTAGTTGTGGGCTTGAAGGTAGCTCTGAGAGGGTGCCCCGCACTGAGCTTAGCAGGACACAATATTGTGAAATTGGGACAGGGCGAAAGACTATAGAGCTGCTTCTGCCGCCGCCATTCTTGGCTCGCCGGTAGTGTCCCAGTATGCAAAGAAATTATCCCGCCATGCCCATAACGCCGCGCTCGTGTTCCCTACAATGGGACCGCGCTTCCTGCTCTGCACTACGCCAGACCAAGGTTGAAGATCGCTAGCGCTATCAGTACTTCCACAAGCGCCTTCTTCTCGTTCAATACATCTTCGATGAAAAAAGAAACGCCGCCATCGGCCGAGGGAGATCCTATACATGCCCAAGCTTGTTCGCGCCGCCGTCTTGACCAAATACCTGGAAGTCACCCAGGACCTGGGATTCAACCCGCGTGACGTGCTGGCAGTTGCCGGCCTGAACAAGGCTCAGCTGCAAGCCCCTGAATACCGCATTCCCATCGATGCCGCCGTACGTCTGCTGGAAGATTCGGCCGCCGCCAGCGATTGCCAGACCTTCGGCCTGCGCATGGCCGAGTCACGCCAGCTTTCGGACCTCGGTGTAGTCAGCCTGCTGCTCAGCCAACAGCGCACCCTGCGCGACGCCTTGCAGGTGATGGAGCGCTACCGTCATCTGATGAACGATTCCCTGGGAATCTTCGTTGAAGAGGCCGGCAGGATGGTGATCATTCGTGCAGTGATGGTCACCGAGACACTGCTGCCCAATCGCCAAGCCACGGAGCTGGTCATTGGCGTGCTGTTCCGCTTGTGCTCGACACTGCTCGGCTCGAAGTGGCGCCCCTACAGCGTCAACTTCATGCACCAGCCGCCAGACAGCCTGCACCTGCATCAGCGCCTGTTCGGCTGCAATCTGGAATTCGGCAGCGAATTCAACGGCATCGTTTGCTCCGAAGCCAGTCTCGATATGATCAATCCCAATGCCGACCCGTCCATGGCCCGTTATGCCCAAGACTACATCGATTCGTTGCAGGGCGATGAAAGCACCTCGATGCTGTTCGAGGTGCGCAAGGCCATCTACCTGTTGTTGCCCATGGGGCGCGCCACCCTAGAGCAGATCGCCCTGTCACAGGGCATGAACGTGCGTACCTTTCAACGCCGTCTGCAGGACGACGGCTGTGCCTTCAACGACCTGATCAATGACGTGCGCCGCGACCTGGCTCTGCGTTATCTGGAGAACCCGAACAACTCGATGAGCCGCATCGCCGACATGTTCGGCTTCTCCATGGCCAGCTCCTTTACCCGCTGGTTCATCAACCAGTTCGGCATGCCACCGGCGGCGTGGCGCAGCGCGCAGAAACAGTCCGGTCTCTGCGCAGAGAGTGCCGCAGTCCCTAAATCCTTCTGAGTACAAGGCAAAAAAGGTTTTTCACGCAATTGCGGGAAACTCAGAAACAACAGCGCCGATTTGACTGATGATGTACGTGCGAGCAAACACATCTGACAAATCGGCGTTCTTGTCCGTGATATGAGTATTGCGAATTCTTTTTCAAGTAGATCGCGTCTTTCCCGACCATTCGTGATGAACCAAAAAAAACGGCGACTGCTGGTACAGTCGCCGCAAAAAACCGATGTTTGTGGCACCGGTGGTGAGCTTCACTGTAACGAGAAGCCAGCCCAGTGAAGCCCTGCCATAAACCTGAGTGAAGCCTGTTTTCAGAGGCCCCAGTGCAGCAACAGCAGTACCAGCACGACCAAGAACACCGTCTCACCGACCATCAGCAGGATCGGTTTGATGCCGACCGCCGCCAGCTCCTTGAGCCGAGTCTTCATGCCCAGGGCACTGATGGAAATCACCAGGCACCAGCGCGACAACTCATTGACCCCGCCTTGCACCGCCGGAGCGATCCAGCCGGTGCTGTTGATGCAGGCCAGAATCAGAAAGCCCACGGCGAACCATGGCAGCAGCGGTGGGCGCTGGCCGGTCGGGTCAGCGCCTTGCATGCGGGTGATCATGGCCGCGGTGACGATCACCGGCAGGAGCATGGCAACGCGCATCAGCTTGACCACCGTGGCCGTGTCACCGGTCTCGGTTGACATGCCGTACCCAGCACCGACCACTTGGGCGACGTCGTGGATGGTGGCGCCGAGGAACTCCCCGGCGATCTGTGGCGACAACGAGAACCAGTTGGCAATCATTGGATAGACGATCATCGCCAGGGTGGACAACGCCGACACGCCGATCACCGTGAACAGGGTCGCGCGCTCTTTCTGCGGATGGTTCGGCAACGCCGCCGCCAGTGCCAAGGCTGCCGATGCGCCGCAGATGGCCGTGGCGCCACCGGTGAGCATGCCAAACAGCCGCGAGAAACCCAGAAACTTCGCGGCGATCACCGAGGCAGCGATGGTCAACACCACCAAGATCACCACCAGTACCATCGGCTTCCAGCCCAGTGCCGCCATTTGTTCCAGGGTGATGCGCATGCCCAGCAGAGCGACGCCGATGCGCAGTACCGTGCGGGCGGTGAACTCGACGCCGACTTTGCAGGGACCGTCGTCGGCAAGAAAATTCAAGGCCATGCCCAGCAACAAGGCGAACAACATGACCGGTGCGCCGTAGTGCTCGGACAAAAACGAGGCGGCGGCGGCCACGATCAGGCTGACTATAAAGCCCGGTACCAATTCGCGTGTGCGGGTTTGGATGCGGGTTAGAGCAATAGCGCTCATGGCGCGGACTCCTCGAAAAAGGTGGCAATGAACGCCTGGCCATCGATGATCGTGGCCGGGTGGTTATTGACTTTGAGTTGGGTGGAAATGAACAGATAGCCGCTCTTTGTATGGCCCCCGGCCGGCGGGCTTTTGTCAGCAGGTACAGGAATGAGCCGGGCATGCCAGTTACCGCTCGCGATCACTTTCGCGCAGCGCTTCGCTCATGGAGGCCAGCAGCGCATCGGGGGGTCGTGAACCCACCACCGTCCTCTGCCGGCCGAACTGCACACTAGGCACGTCGAAACTGTACCTGCGAGTGTTCCAGTTGGCGCTCGCCGATCAGGCACCAGGGGCAAAAGAAATCGAAAAACACATCAATACGTAAACGACGACTCACAACCTCACCTCTAACCCGGCTTCACTGACAGGGTCAGGCACGCTCTGCCCCTGAAGCCGGGCGATATCTCTGTGGTAATGACACTTGGCATAAAAGAACACCGCCGCTGCCGCGAGGCTGACCAGCGGCACCAGTTGAAACGCGGCATGCAAACCGATGAGGTCGGACAGCCGACCGGTGATGAACGGCCCCGGTGCCAACCCCAGCAGGTTGTTGGCCAGGGTCAGCGTGGCGAAGGCCGTGCCGTGCACCGAGTAATGGGTCAGGTTGGCAACCATCGCGCCGCTAGGGCCGGTGGTGCCGGTGGCAATCAGCATGCCCAGGCAGATCAGCAGCAGTTGCACCGGCCCCGCCTGCAAGGCAAAGGCTGCCGACAGCAACAGACAACTGCCCAGACAAAAGGCGATGGCCAGGCTGACCTTGCGCTCCGGTGAGTGGCGACACAGGCGATCGCTGAGCATGCCGCACAGAATCATCCCCACACCGCTGCACAACACGATGAGCGCCGCCATGCCGCCGGCCTTGTCGGTGTGCATGTCGTAGTAGCGGTTGAGGTAGCTGGGAATCCAAACCATCACCGTACCGCCGACGAATAGCTGCAAACCGCTACCCACGTACGTGGCGATCACCGAATGGCTGGACCACAAAGTGCGCAGCGGACGCTTGACCGCGGCAACCGTCTTGTTCGCAATCTGCGCGGCACGTTGTGGCGCAATGCGTGCTTCCTTGACGATCAGCGGATAGAGCACCGCCAGCACCAGGCCAAACAGAGCCATGCCGGCGAACGACCAGCGCCAGCCCAGCTTGGCCGCGATAGCACCGCCCAACGCCATGCCCAGCACGGCACCAAACAAGCCACCGGCCATGAAAGCACTGGCCAGGGTGGCGCGCATATGTTTGGGGAACACCGAGATCACCACGGCGATGCCGACGCTGCCGTAAGCCGCCTCACCGACACCGACCATAAAGCGCGCGATGAACATCTGCTGGTAGTCCTGCGCCACCGCGCAGCCCAGGGTCGCCAGGCTCCAGAGTAGCGCCATCAACGCCAGGCTCTTGACCCGGCCGAAGCGGTCGGCCATCAACGACAGAGGGAACGTCAGCAGGCCAACCATCAGGGCAACGACGCCGCTGAGCAGACCGAGCTGGCCGTCGCTCAACGCCCACTCGCTCTTGAGCAGCGGGAACACCGCGTTGAGCACTTGGCGTGACATGTAATCGGAAATCAACAGGCCGAACGTCAGCGCGAAGACAATCCAGGCATATTTACGCGCAACGCCGACTCCACAGGAGTCGTCATCGTCGGCGGCGATTGGGTGAAAGGCCATGCAGCCTCCTCAATGTGGTTGTTTTATTGTTGTTATCAAGCGTGTAGCCGCTACGGCTTACGAAAGTGACTTCAATGCCCACACGCGTGAGCATCCCCATGACCAAGGGCCGTGCTGTTGAACCGCAGTAGGTTCTAGCGCGTATCCATTACCTTCCGCTCTCTATTTTCGGAAGCCTGAAGGTAGCTTTGACGGGGCATCCTGCACTAAGCTTCGCAGGACTCAATCTTGCGAAATTGGGACACGAGGGAAATCATGTATACCCTGACGCGGAGTGCCAGCCTTACCAACTATGAACAGGTTGCCCGTTCAGAGGGGCTCGATCCTTTTCGTATGCTGCGGATGGCCAAGCTGCCGGCCAGTGCCCTCGACGATCCGAATATCATGATCAGTAGCGATTCGGTCGGGTGGCTGCTGGAGGAGTCAGCCCGATTGTCCGGTCAGGAAGCTTTCGGTCTGCTGCTCGCCGAAAAGAGACACCTTTCCAACTTTGGCATGCTGGCGCTGCTTATCCGCGAAGAGCCAACACTGCGCGCCGCCTTGCAATCTTGCTTTCGCTATACGCGACTGCATAACGCCGGTGTGCAATTGTGGCTTGAGGATGTGGGCGATCTGACCCTGCTGCATGTGGGGGTGAACATGCAGGGCCATCATGGCGTCTGGCGCCAAGCGATTGAACAAGCAACCGGAATTATCCTGCGCACGTTGTGCATTCTGAGCGGTTATACCTTCCGGCCGGTAAGGGTCAGTTTTACTCACGAACCTCCCCCCAGCCTTGAAGTACACCACCGTGTGTTGGGAACCTCGATCGAGTTCTCTCAGGAATTCAATGCCATCGTTTGCCGCGGGGGCGATTTGGATATGGCCATACCTGAGGCGGACCCGGCGCTGCATCGCGAAGTGAAGCGATCACTGGACATGCAGTTGGCTAACCTGCGCGACGAGCCGACGCAGCGGGTACGTCAGATCGTCAAGATGCTGCTGCCAAGCGGACTGTGTTCTGTCGATGCGGTTGCCCAGCATCTTGGCATGCATCGACGCACCCTTAACCGCCACCTGGCAACTGAGGGTGAGAGTGTCACAACGATCATCAACACTGTACGGGCTGAACTCGCCGAAGAGTATTTGGCCAACAGCAAACGCCGATTTTATGAGGTGGCCGAACTGCTCGGCTTTTCCACGGCCGGTGATTTTTCACGGTGGTTCCGCAGCCAGTTCGGCAAGACACCTTCGGCTTGGGCCGCCTCCTACAGAGAGAGCAAGGCGACGTCCGAGCCCTTATCGCCTGAATAAATAGAACGAGAGGTAAGGTTGGCCGACTCACTAGCCTGCTGGCCGGGCATCTTGCCTGAACCTGTCACATCTTCGACGTATCTGACGTTACCCATTGCGCCGCAACGCACTTACAGCGTCCCAATACGCCAACAAATTGTCCTGCAATGCAAAGGTTATCGCTCTCGGTCCAGTTAATATCGATTGCGGCCCCCGCTCTGCTGATAGGGCTAGAAAGATCTTCGGATACACAAATCCCCCCTGCGCACCCGAACAGTTTGGATCAACAATAACAAGCGCCGCCGTACATCAAGGCACGATGTCACCTGCCCCGCCTACGGTCCGGCCATAAACCATCGAAATGGAGACGCCATGCGAGTCGAACAACTGACCTGTGCCATCGGCGCGGAACTGCACAATGTGAATCTTGGCGACGCAGTGCGCGATGACGGGTTGTTCAACGAAGTTTATGCAGCGCTATTGAAATACAAGGTGCTATTCCTGCGCGACCAGGATCTGGACAAACTCTCACGCAAGGACCACGAAGCATTTGCCATGCGTCTCGGCCAGCTTGAAACCCACCCGATGCTCCCCAGCCATCCGGAGGCCTCTGGTCTCGTACAAATCTACAAGACCCCGGAGAATCCGGCGGATCGCTACGAGAATGCCTGGCACTGCGATGCCACCTGGCGTGAATCGCCTCCGATGGGCGCTGTACTGCGTTGCATCGAATGTCCACCGACCGGTGGCGACACCATGTGGGCCAACATGGTGCTGGCGTATGACAATCTGCCCATAGATGTGAAGCAGGAAATCGACAGCCTGATCGCCAACCACAGCTTCAATTCCTCCTTTGCCGCCGCCATGCCAAAGGAGAAGCGCCTGGCGATGAAGGCGCAATACCCGGATGCCGAGCATCCGGTGGTGCGTACCCATCCCGAAACGGGCGAGAAGGTGTTGTTCGTCAATGCCTACGCTACGCACTTCGTGAACTACCACAGCCAGGGACGTGTGCGTGTCGGTCAGGACTACAACCAAAAAGGCGTTGACCTGCTGAAGTACTTGATTAGCCAGGCCTACAACCCCGAGTATCAAGTCCGTTGGCGCTGGAAGAAAAACAGCGTGGCGATTTGGGACAACCGCTGCACCCAGCACTATGCAGTGATGGACTATCCGCCTTGCCATCGCAAGATGGAGCGCGCGGCCATTATCGGCGACAAACCCTACAGATAAGTAAAACGGTCCAAAGGAGACGCCTCTGAGAGTCTCCTTTTGGATAGCTGTCACGTCAAAACAGTCCTCCCAATGCAGCGGGTTCCCAGTTCATGATCACCAGTTCGCCACTGACCTCGGCCTTGCCCTGCCGCTGGTTAGTCGTGGTGTAGCGGATGTCCAGCGTCTCAAAATGAAAGCCTTCGAACACTCGACGGATGTCCGGGTGGTCGTTGATGCTGACCATCACCTTGCCCTTGCAACGACGCATGAAATCGGCCATCCGCTCATAGTTTTCGAACGGAAAATCCACCCCATAACCTGCGGTCTGCCAGTAAGGCGGATCCATGTAATGGAAAGTATGGACCCGGTCATAACGCTCCGCGCACTCCAGCCAGGGCAGGTTTTCCACATAGGTGCCCGACAGGCGCTGCCACGCGGCCGACAGGTTCTCCTCGATCCGCAGCAGGTTGATCGACGGGGTGGTGGTCGCGGTCCCGAAGGTCTGCCCGGAGACCTTCCCGGCGAAGGCATGGTGCTGCAGGTAGAAGAATCGGGCGGCGCGCTGGATGTCGGTGAGGGTTTCGACGCGGGTCATTTTCTGCCACTCAAACACCTGGCGCGAGCTGAGCGCCCATTTGAACTGGCGCACAAACTCTTCAAGGTGGTTCTGCACCACGCGGTACAGCGTCACCAGGTCGCCATTGATGTCGTTGAGGACTTCGACGGGCGCCGCCTGGGGCCGCATGAAGTACAACGCGGCGCCGCCAGCAAAGACTTCGACGTAGCATTCGTGAGGTGGAAACAGCGGAATAAGGCGATCGGCCAGGCGGCGTTTGCCGCCCATCCAAGGGATGATCGGAGTAGACATAGATAGCAAGACCTTTACTGTATAAATAAACAGGTGCTAGGCTCGCTCTGCTTTGTGCACAGAGCAGGAGCCTTGGCGGGACTTGCAGGGACAATCTGCGGGGACGGTGACCAGCCTGGATGTTGACGCATCCAGACTGGCCGCTCCTTTTACTTTGAGTTTGAAACTTTTGACTCGGGCCGACTCATGCGCCCGGGTGATCAACCCGGCACTTCAAGCACGACTTTCTGTGGCTTGCCGGAGGCCTTGGCCTTGCCCTCCTTGCCGCCATTGCACTCGACCGACACCGTCCACCCGGACGGGGTGAAGGTGTGATCGACCGACTCCACCAGGTATTCGCCATCGAGCCCGCGCTTGAAGCCTTGCGCCTTGATCATGATTTCGGCAAACAGGTCGGTCCGGCCCGGCAGGTCGAGGCGCACCGAGGCGGTGGATCGGTTGAACGCGGCCAGGCGAGCCTTCGCCGCCTCGTCAGCCGCCGTGCGATCCGGATAGAGATGCCGATCGGTGTGCACCGGCGGCAGGCCCTCGGGGACGTTGGGATTGTCCAGGTGCGAGACCAACAATTCCCCGCTGGCCGGGTCCTGGTACTGGGTGGTGACCCCTTGATGGGCGCTGCGATCGCTCAAACGAAACTGCCAGCGGGTGACATCGCTGCGCTGCAGGGTGATGACCGCCAAGGCCTTGCCGCTCGCGCTTTGCCCGCCCTGTCGCGGCAGGACCAGCAGCTTGCCGTCGGCGACCTTGGCCGTGCAGTCGTGTTTTTTGGCCACGCGGGTGATGAAATTGAAGTCGGATTCATTGAGCTGGTCCATGCGCGGCACCCGGGTGTCGACCGGGCACGACGGCTGCCAGCCATTGCGCGCGGCCACGTCACCGACGATCTGCGCCAAGCTGACGTCCTCCCAACTGCCGCTGCGCGTGGTCTTGCCGCTGCCGCGCATGTCGCTGGCCTTGCCGCTGATCACCAGCGTGTCCGGTGGGCCGGAGACGGCCACTTCGTCCACGGTGTAGCGGCCCATGCGGGTCAGGTCGGCGCCGGCATAACCCAGGTAGATTTCGATACTTGCGCCACGCACGGGCAGCGACACCGCCCCGTCGCGATCATCAATGCGCAGCTCAAATGAATCCGAGGCCATCCCAGGCCGATCGGATAGCTGTAGTGAGACCAGCCGATCATTGATCAAGGTGGTGATGTCGGCGCCGTCGGCGACGATACGGAAAAGCGGTTGCATGTCGGTACTCCGGACAAGAAAAAGCCCGCACGCGGCGGGCTGGGTAACGGGATCACTCCCACAGCGAGATCACGCTGTCAGTCTCCACCACCAGCTCCGGCAGTGTGATCAGCACGCCGGCCCGGAATGGCTGCGGCTCATCGGCCAAGCCCTGATTGGCGGCCAGCACCGCCTCGACGCTGCGGTTCAGATGGCCGTAATAGTGGTGGCACAGGGTGTCGAGCAGATCCCCGTCAGCCGTTCTGCAGGTCATCGCCATAACGGACAAACTCCAATGAAAAGCCCTGCTTGCGCGGGATCGCCCCGGGCAGCAACGCGCTTTGTTCCTCGTCGATATTGGTCAGGCACCAGTTACCTAGCACTTCGCCGTAACCGGTGGTGAGGTTCAGCGGTAGCAACTTGGCACCGATGCTGCGCAGCCTATCCAGCTGCTTCAGCCCACCTTTGAAGCTGGGGTAGATCGCGCCCTTGATGGTTATTTTTTCCTCACCCAGGCCCACCGCCTGCTGTGCCGGGCGTCGGGTCAAGCGTTCCTGCGCGGTCCAGCGAAACGCTGTCTGCCGGCGCAGTTCATCGAAGGCTGCCGTGTCCAGGTTGAAGTAGTACGGTCGCTCATTGGCTTTCAGCGGGTAGAGGATGAGTAGGTGCGGGAATGGCTTCACCGCGTCGGGAATCGGCGACATGTCGCCGGCAAACCATTCCGTGGGGAAGATGTTGCCCAGCGCGGCATTGGCCTTGCCGGCGACCTTGTTGAACGCCGCGCCAAAGCGGCCAATCTGCTCAGTCAACGCGGAAAAATGCTCATCAAACTGGGCCAGTGCGCGCTGGGTCTGGTTGTAGTAGCTGGCCACCTTCCCGATCTTGGCCTGCGCCGAGTTGATTGCACTTTGCAGACGGCGGGTCTTGTCGCTCAGGTCTTCACTGAGAAAGGGCAAGCCTTCCAGCGCATCGGCCGCCCCGGCGATTTCATTGAGCGCGCCATTCATGGGTCCGGTCATTGACTCGATGTCCGTGCGGCCGGCTTCGCCGGCGTCGACCATGTACTTCAGGCCACCCTGCAGGTGCTCCAGGTAGTTTATTTCATCCGCCATAACATCTCCTCAGCCCACATGGGGCGCATCAAACAACTGGCGGTCACGTGCCTCCCGGGCGAAGTCGTCAAACTGGCGCCGCAGGTACGGCATCATTTCCTGAACGAACTGCGCCGGGTCTTTCACATCGCCCTGCACCTGAAAAACCGGGGCCGGGGCGAAGGTGAATTGCTGATCGACCTTCGGCCATTCGGGTGTTTTTGCCACCGTCGTCGACATCAATGCCGCCGCCGTGACCGGCACAGCGGGAGCGTTTTCCATCGAGCGCACGACCGCGCCCACCCCCTGGCCGGCGGACATGGGCAAGATGCCAATCGGTGCTTTGGCCGGCGTGTCCGGCCCGCCAAACAAGGCCTTGCCCATGGTCGCGCCCACATCACCGCCACCCCACGCGCCGACCATGCCACCGATCACTCCGCCAATCGCGGTTCCGATCAGTGGAATGATCGAACCGATGGCCGCGCCGGCCGCTGCACCCGCCAGGCCACCGGCCAAGCTACCCGCCGCCCCGCCGTAACCTTCAGCCTTTTCATCGCGGGTGGTGGCGTTCAGGTAAGTGTCCACTACCCGGTAGCCGGCAGCAGCCACCGCCACCGCGCCGCCCGCTTTCACGCCACGGGAAAGTCGATTGGCAGAACCTTTTCCCTTTCGACCTGGATCGCGATCCAGTCCTTCGTCATCTCCGTCCTTCGCATTGGTCACGAACACCCGCTGGACGACGTTGGATCGGTCGCCGGCCGAACCGCGCGCGATGTTGGCCAGCCCCCGACCGATTTTCAGCGCGGCCCAGGCTTTGCCCAATACCAACGCACCAGCAGTGAGTGCCGCCAGGCCCAGCACGGCCTTGGGCGTTTCCTCGGACAAAGCAGTCAAGCCACGCGCCGCCGCGCCAATCCCGATAGCCAGCGCATCCGTTGCCGGACGCAGGGCATCACCGATGGCACGCAGCGAATCGTTGAACGCCTGACCGGTTTCGGCCCAACGCTGTGACGAGGCTTCGCGACGCTCGCTCAGGTTCTTGTCGAGAATGTCCTTGCGTTGGCCGTTGGGGTTCGAGGCGTCCCTTTTCAGGTCCGCATACAGCTTTTTGTTCTGGGTGTACGCCATCAGCGCGGTCTTGACCTGCATGTCGGCAAATACATCACCGGTACGTAGGGTCGCGGCCAGAGCATCGGCCATCGCTTGCGCCTTGGCCGGGTCCGTCTCCTGGTTGATTTTGGTCAGGCCCTGATCCAGCTGTTTGGCCTTTTTGGGGTCGGTCTTTTCCACGTACCGGCGAGCCAGTTCAAAACTGGCTTCAAAGGTCGACAGGCCCTTGCCAATGGCGGCGTTCATCGAGCCCTGATAGTCGATCCCGGCATCGGCATAACCTTTGACCGTTTCCCCTGAACCGATTTTCGCAATCCAGTTTTTCAGGTTGTTCGCCGCCTCATCGGCGCTGCCGGCGCTCTTGATCTGCACCTGCAGCATGGCGCCTAACTGGGTCACCGCATCTTGACCGGTGATGCCGCTGCTGGCCATCTGCGCCAACAGTTCCGGAAACCACTTGGCCATGTCGGCCGCTTCGAAGCTGCCTTGCTGGCCCAGCAGGGCGACCGATGCCAAGGCCTGTTCCATTTTTTTCGGGTCGGTGATCTTGGCGTTGTTCTGCATCGCCAGAATCATCTTTGCCGTGTCGGTGCCCGACGCGCCCTGCCCGACCGAAAACTTGGCCGCCACTGGGGCGTACTTCAGCGCTTCGGTCAGATCCATGCCGCCACCGACCAACTGGTTCACCAGCTCGGCCACCTGGGTGTTGGCCATGCCGGTGTCTCTCGAAGTCTGCACAATGTCGCGGGCGGTACTTACTTCTTGTTCAGTATTGGCGGTACCGGACTTGATCGCGATGTCACGAATGATCGCCTGAAAATCCGCACTGACTTTCGTCGGCACCGCAGCCAGGGTGGTGCCGGCCACCGCCGTGCCGAAACCGCTACGCAGGTTTTCCTGCCCCTCCTGCACCTGCGCCATGCCTTTGGCCTTGAACTCGGCGCTGCGCACCACCTTGCCCAGCGCCAGGTACTCCTGACGCAGGCGGCCGACTTCAATCCCCTGCTTGCGCAGACTGGTGTTATTGGCCTCCAGCTTTTTGAGCAGCGCGCCGGCATTGGCCGCCCCGCTGTCGTGGGCTTTTTTCCATTCCTCGCGCAGGCGTATGGTCTCGCCGATGACTTTCTGCAAACCTTTGGCGCGCGTGGTTTGCGCCTCGAGCTTTTTCATTTCGCCGCTGACGTTCTTGAAGGCGGCGCCGAGCGAAGAATCGACGGCGCCACCAATCACCAGCCCGAGCGAGAGTTTGTTCGCCATGCTTATCACCTACGTGCGACGGGGTGGGCTCAATCCGTGAGCCACCAGACCATCTCGGAAAACGACAGCCCCTGAATCTCGGCCGCCGAAAAATTCAGCTCGACGGCCAGGCGTTTAGCCAGGGCCTTTTGCAGGCGGGGGTTAAACCCCGTCGTCTGCTCCCAGACGAAAATAGGCGGTCTGCAGACGACGGTAATCACGCATCAGCAGCCCCTCCAAATCCGCGCGGCCGATACTTGCCAGGCTGCAGAACAAGACCATTTCCTGTTCTTCTTCGTTGCTTCCGCCCTGCAGGGTCGCGGCGCGCATCTCGCGCACCGTCGGCTCGCGCAGGGTCAGCTTGTCGACCTTGATGCCATTGGCCTCGCTCGGTTTGGATAAGATGACGGTGGCGATGCCATCGCCCAGTTGCAGCCACTTGGGCAGGACGTTGTCTTTCGCGTTATTCATGGTGGTATTCCTTACATGCCCAGGGCAGAACGCACGGCGGCCAGTTGGTCGACGCCATCGATGACGCGGATCGAGTTGAGGGGATCGATTTCAAACATCACGCTGCCGTCGACCTCCAGCTTGTAATAGGTCACGGCGACGGCGTACTTGAACTCGCCTTTTTCACCCGGTTTCCAGTCCCCCGGGTCGACTTCCTTGAGGCTGCCACGCAGGGTGGCGACCACAGACTTGACCACACCTTTCTGGCCCTTAAAGGCACCGCGGAACGAGGCGTTGAACCCGGTCAAGTCGGACTGGCCGAAGAACTTCAGCACCTCGCGGCGCACACCATTGGTGAGGAAGCTGGCTTCCAGCTTCTCCATACCCATGTCGAGTTCGACCGCCGCGTCCATGCCGCCCGCGCGGTATTCGTCAGTCTTGAGGGTCAACTTGGGCAGGGTCAGGCTCGGCACATCGCCTTGCAGGCTGATGCCGTCCACGAACAGGTTGGTGTTGTAGAGCACTTCCGGAATCATAAAACGGCCTCCTTAGGCAGCGGTGTCCAGCACTTCAGTGATCCACTGATCGGTCACCTCC
>Ga0182006_1000781_pt1 | contig 21553 bp, 19 predicted proteins | sample Sormic07211104_1_FD_123022 | JGI IMG/M metagenome (GOLD analysis project Ga0182006, IMG submission 123022) | Rhizosphere microbial communities from Sorghum bicolor, Mead, Nebraska, USA - 072115-104_1 MetaG | ecosystem: Host-associated > Plants > Roots > Rhizosphere | place: USA: Nebraska...
CCGGCCCCAAAGGCGAAGAGATTCACTGCGATCAATACGGCCGCATCAAGGTGCAATTCCACTGGGACCGCGAAGGCCTTGCCGACGACAAAACCAGCTGCTGGATGCGTGTCTCCTCCAGCTGGGCCGGCGACCGCTACGGCGCCATCAGCATCCCGCGCATCGGCATGGAAGTCCTCGTCACCTTCCTCGAAGGCGATCCCGACCAACCGCTGGTGACCGGCTGCCTGTACCACAAGGAAAACCCGGTGCCGTACGCCTTGCCGGCGAACAAAACCCGCAGCGTGTTCAAAACCCTCAGCTCACCGGGGGGTGGTGGGTACAACGAACTGCGCATTGAAGACAAGAAAGGTGCGGAGCAGATCTACATTCATGCCCAGCGCGATTGGGATGAAAACGTTGAGCACGACCAGAAGATTCGGGTCGGTAATGAGCGTCACGACACGGTGGTTAAGAACTCCTACACCGAGCTGAAGGCTGAAGAACACCGCACCACGATTGCTGACCGCAAGGTTGAAGCGAAGCTGGATGATCATTTGACGATTGGGCAGAACCAGCATGTGAAGCTGGGCACGGCGCAGCTCACCAGTGTGGGGAAAGAGATACACCTCAAGGCTGGGGACAAGATCGTTATTGAGGCGGGGACGGAGCTGACCATTCTTGGGGGTGGGAGCTTTATCAAGCTCGATGGCGGTGGGGTTACGGTGGTTGGGCCGGTGATCAAGATCAATGCCGGTGGCTCGGCTGGGTCGGGGACTGGCATTGGGATTAAGCCGCCGGTGCTGCCGGGGGCGGCGGATAAGGATAAGGCGGGGAGTTTGATGGATCAGGCGGTGGGGAATGCGGTACCTGAGAAAGTTAAACCGAAGGCTTTTTTTGTGTTTTCTGAGTGATGAGTGTCGTGATGACAACAAACAGGTACGTGAGGCAGATGAAGTGGTTTTCGATTGTTTTGTTGTGCTGGGGGATGACTTCGGGGGCCTTTGCCTCTTCGTCCAGCACCGCCCAATGCCCAAGTGGCAATTTTGCTGATTTCGTAAAAGTTTTTGCATCTGAGCCAGAGACACAGAAAGCGTTTATTGCGTCTCCTGTGAAGCATGTTCACGTCATTGCGGACGGGAAAATACCGAAGGTCGTCGAACGGAGCTTGGGCTCGATTTCCGTCGATGAGTTGAAGGTGCTGCTTCCGGAAAATGCTGCCAAATTGGGTCTCACTATCGAACCCAAGGTGCCTGACAGAGTGGTCGTCCGTGATGAGGCGGGCCATTTTTTGAAGATTTTCGTCTTCAAACACAGTGATTGCTGGGCTCTGAGTCGAGTGGAGGACTGGGCAATCGATGCGGTGATGGAAGAGATCACTCAGTCTGAGAGACTAACTCCCGGTGAGCTGGAACTAAAAAAAGGCGTCATATTCGACAGGTTGGTCAACAAGGCGTCTCCCGAATCAGGGATCTATTTGTACGCCGCGGCATTGGATAGCTATTTAGATGGCGCCCGGAAGGGTTCGGCGCAAGCAGCATTCGCTGCCGCGGGAATCAGTCTTTCTGGACAAGCGCCACGCTTGGAGAATTCCAGAATCCTGGCGTTGTTGATTCAAGCTTCAGAACAAGTGCCGGATGCCGGCTTGACTCTCGCAGATTTTTATTGCGATGAAGGTGAATACGACGAAAATCACGGTTGTATTAACCCCAAAGAATCAATAGCGACATTGGAGCGTGCCGCCCGTCTCGGTTCGACTAACGCGCTGATTCGATTAGGTGAAGTGTACGAAGCGGGAGACCTTGTAGCGGCTGACTTGCCTCGCGCGATGGCGTGTTACCGGAATATTCAGAAAACCGATCCTAAGACGGCTAACGCTTTGGTTGAGCGCTTGGCAGCCCGAGGCGTCGTCAGCGATAACTCTATTCAATGTTTTGAAGCAGGAAGCTTTTGATGAGCACAGGACTACTTGAACAAAGGCAGCAATATCGCACTGGTTACGAGTACGGCCCTTTCAAGGGCGAGACTGACCATGATGAAGATGGTAAAAAGGAAATCGACTGCTCCGGGCTTCTGTATCGAATGCTTAAGGATGCTGGATATACGATCCCTTACCTCACAACATCGGGGTTAAATGCCGACACTACTTTTTTTGATGTAATCCCGCTTGCGGAAGTACAGCCTGGCGATATTGCGCTGTGGATAAACTTTCATGGGCACACTGGGGTCATCGAAGACATCTCCGGATCGCCTGTTCGAGATCGGGGGAATTTCTTCGGTTCACAGTCTTCAAACGGACCGAAATCTGCCAAATATGGGGTGGGCAGTGGTTACTGGCCAATGCCTGAAAAGTTTTTACGCCCGAGGCCCCAATTCAGAGGCGCACAACCAGCACCCGCACCTAATCCTGCGCCGGCCCCTGCACCGGCAGGCCCAGCTCCGCTGATGAGCTTCCAATATCCATTCCGTAAACCAGATGGCAAGCAGTTCACTGGGGCTGACGAAGTATATAAGGTACTAGAGAGCGAAGTATCTGGTCATTATTTGTTAGGTAGTAACAAATTCTGGCATGGCGGATTACATGTTAGCGATGCAAGCGCTCCCCAATGTGTATTGGATGAACCATTACGGTGTATGGCTGATGGTGAAGTCGTTGCTTATCGCCTAAATAAAGAATATCTAGAATCACCATTTGATGCAGGTGGGAGTTCAAAAAAATTAAAGTATTCGAATTCTTTCTGTCTGGTCCGGCACGAGTATAAGTCTGCACCTAATCCAGAAGAAGGGGCGAATAAGGGGAAGCAAAATAAGCTGACATTCTATAGCCTATATATGCATTTGCTACCGTTTGATCGTTATCCTATACCTCCTGAGGAAGCGCCTAAGCCGAAAGTGACAATGCAGGTCAATGATTTTAAAGCATATGACGAATTGCCAGTGTCATCTAGTATTGTGTCTGTGGGTAAGTTAAATAAAGACTCGAAACTTGAAATCTTAGATCAAAGTCCGGTCGCGGGTACAGACCGAATTTATGCTAAAGGTAAAATCATATCTGGAAGTGTGCAGCTAAACTCACAAAAGACACGAGAAGTAGGGAGTGAAGTCTGGTTTGCGTACTTAAAGGCCGGCGAACCCTATAAAAACAACGCCGGTGATAGAGTTTGGTTGGAAGAAAAGGTACCAGAGCGAGAGCGGCCAACCTATTGGCAGGGCAAGGTTCATGGGACAGTAGTTAATAAGCTTCCCCTTTTCGGTGCACCGTCAGATCCTACTAATGGCAAGCCAGCGGGTGCTTCGCTCGGTGCCTTGCAGTTGATGATGAACAGCGTCGTAGCTTTTGATAGTCAAAAAGTTTTGAATTTAGTTGTCGGGCCATCCCTGCAGCGTATGGCCGAATGCACGCTGGTGAGTGGTGGTCCGGTCGCCACAGGAAATGTGCCACCGACATTCTGGGCGTGTGTTGAAAATACTTCGGAAAATAATGTTCTAAAATGGAGTGTAGCTGAACCGGCATCTGTTGACACTGTTTTGAACATAGGAGTTGGAATTAAGGCGGGAGATCCTGTCGGTTACCTTGGGCAAATGGAGAATGTCACTGAAGCTGGGGAGGTTAGTAGTAAGTTCCAAGCCCATATAGAAATTTTTACCGCTGATACAGGTATAGAAGACTTTTTGAATAATACTGCTGCCTTAAAAGTTGGCAGACAGTATTTGTATTTAGCCAAAAATTCTCTGGTTAAGTTAAAGGCCCCAGCCACTGGTGAAGTTTCTCTGAAAGAACTGCATGCTGTAGAGTTAAGCAAAGCGCCGATTTATAAAGATACACAAGAGTGGTATGAGATCAATGTAATAGACGAAGGGCAAAACGTGGCCGGTTTAGTACGTAAGGCTGGCGCCACTTTAATATCGCAGCATGATTGGGCGAAGCTGGGCTTTCAAATAGTGGAGGAGTCAAACGCTGCTGCTGATGGATTTCTCGATCCAAACGATATGCCCGTTTTCTTCAAAAGATTGTTTGAAAAAATCGATAAAGATAATAATAAAGAGATAGACGCATCAGAGTTGGCCGGCGCGTTGAAGGATACTGACACACGCTCTCAATGGTCAAAGCTTGTCGCCAAGCATCCAACGGAATGGAAAGATAGAGCTAATCAACCAAAATGGGCTCGGCTGGATGATATTTTAGAGCATTCGCCAAAATTAAAGGCTCATGAAAAAGAGAGGATAGATAAATTTATCTTCTGGGATGAGCTATCTGGAAAAGCGTCAGTTGAATCCAGTCTAGTTTGGCACTTTCATCCGATAGAGTTCATAGCTGGGTTTACTTCATCGGCCGCGGAACTGATCTCTTTCGATCAAATGAAGAAAATGTTCCCAGACTCTACCGATCAAAAGCGTGAGGAGGTAAGGGGGTTATTTAATAAGTATGCTGATCGATTTGAAATTAATACCGCGCCGAAAATGGCTCAGTTTTTTGCTCAAGTGAAGACCGAGGTTGGTAGCGCTTTGGTAGGTAAGGTAGAAGATCTTTGGTATTCAGCTGAAGCTCTCAGGTCTAAGTTTGGAAGGTATTTCAACACGTATCCTGCAGAAGCTGAACTGTATGGATATAAACGCATTACAATGGCGCAGTATAATGCACTAAGTCCTGCGGCAAAGAGCGCCTATACGATTCGTAAGAATAAAGCGTATTCCCAATTCCCAAATGAAGACGAAATCGCGAAGCGTATTTATTGCTGCAACTCAGTACAAGGTGGATTTGTATTGACCGCAGGCGGCTGTGAAGAAGGTAAGAAGTATAAAGGCAAAGGGTTTATTCAGCTGACGTGGAAATCGAACTATCAGGCGGTAGAGGACCGCTTAAAGCAAAAGATACCTGAGGAAACCATTGAAATGGTTTCTAATCCAGACCAGTTGCTGGATACGAAAATAGGATTATTATCGGCTATGGGTTTTTGGGATGTAAATAATATAAATGATTTGGTGGCGCCAAATACGGACTCTACTAATAAAATTACAGAAGTAGTTAATAAGCATACTGATAGTTATGCGGAGCGCAGGGCTAATTTTACAGCGATTTATCAGGAGCTTAATAAGTGATTAATTTAAAAAAGATTTGGTGTCTACAGATTTTCTTATTTATTTTTTTTGCTGGCCAGTCTTCACTTGGTACTGCAAACGATAGTCCTCCTCCTTTAGAAATGGTGAAGAAACAGTTTGATGTTGGTTTGGTTCCTGGATTAAAGTCTTCAAGACTCCTGCTCGTAAAAAATGACGATGCTGCACTTCCCGATAAGCTTGTCTTGGTTGCTGAGGTGTCTGGGAAAGACACAGTTATATTGAGTGCAAAATCGGCGTTGGCGAAAATTAATAATGTGTACTCGCCTAAAAGTTATGACGGCTTCAATGTGTCTGTTGTTAAAGGCGTCGATAAAACTATAGGTGTTGTGGATTCTCAAGGGGAAATATACACGTTCAAGTCAGACGCTCATGTTGTCGGCGATGTTTTGAATTTGATTACCGAAAAAGAAGACCAAACGTCGCAGAACTTTAATGTTCAATTTGAATATGATGCTACTCGCAAAAGTGTGGCAGTTAGCCGGGTTGTCTATACGGTTAATAATGAATCGTGCGATAGATCTCTTAAAAGTGCTTATGTTTTACCCTCGAATGTTTTGATTTCTAAATCACTTGAAGATTTCGACGGTGCGACTGCATTTGAATATCTTCAAAAATTAAATTCAGAAATTCAGGCGGGGCGGGTGAAAGGTGAAAAACTCATGTCATCCTTTGTTGTCTCGACGGCAGACCAAGCATTCGTTGCATACAAAAATCATGATAAAAACAAGCTCATAGAATCTATGGGTTATCTTGTTGCCGATGGGGGCAGTAGTGAGTCCTGTGCACCTGAAAGCTACATAGCTGAAGCGTATTTCTATCCTGACAAGGTGGGTTGGTCCAATGATCTCGGATTTTTGTTTGCTGAGGCAGGATATTATTCAGAATCGGTTGAACTACTAAGAAAGGTGATTTCTGAAAACCCAGAGAGAACTGTCGCTTACTTGAATATAGCTGATGCATATTGGGGGTTGAGCCAAAAAGATTTGGCTGCAGAGAACTATAAAAAATATATCTCTATGATGCAGCAGTCGGGAAAAGCCATGAAAATTCCTAAGAGAGTTTTAGAGCGATCGGGCTCTTGAGGCACTAGCGGGGTTAACGCATTGGGTGGACGGGATAATTCGTTTAACCCGGTGGCTTCGGTTTTACTACATGCCAAATAAATCTGTGCCTATCTTTCTTTATTTACTACGCGTCAGCAAGAATAGCATCAGTAGGTAAACAATACGCCGAAGCACGCATCGTTGCACTCGGGGGAGCTTATGATGAAACTGGTAGTTTTTTTTGGTTTCGCGTTCTTGGCGGCAGTGGTTAGTGCGAACTCTATCTGTGAGGCTGATCTAAATGGGGATGGAATCTGCGATCCGTATAGTGTTAGCTCACTTGAGGATGACGGTACAATTTCGCGAATCACTATAGATATTGGTGGGGGTAACAAGTCAGTTTCGGGGTTTTTTGAACTTGGAGACGGTGGGTTATCTGTAGGTTATCTACCAGGTGTATTCTCGTTGTTGCTGGATTTTTATACTCGTAATACTGATCTTACGCAGTATAGTTTTAAATGGAGTTCTGCGCGGAAAGACTGGGTTCTCTATAAAAAATCTACTTGGGCGGAACCTAGTAGAGATGAAAAATATACTTTGGGTGGTGAGAGGGTACCAGTTGAAGCACTATTTCCGCAGAAGTTTAATGTTCAGCGTGTGGCGTGTTGCACCCTGTTTTCTCAGTTCTCCGAAAATGGGCCAAATTTTAGCTATTTGAGTAATGAGGATCAGCTTGCAGAAATCAGGAAAGACTTCAAATATATTCTTGATAAGCTTCCTCAGGGCGAAAAAGGAGAATTATTTTATGGGCTCGATGATCGCGGGAACAAGGTAAGGAGGAGTATTCCTCAAGAGCTGGTGTATGAGCTAACTTTGATAATATCCAATGATAATGTCGGGCCTCTAAATGACTATGCTTATTATTTGTATCGTAGCAAAAACAATGTTTTAGCTGCTTTGCTTTTGAGGGGGATTCATAAAAAGTTTCCGGAGAGAGTCGTTGCAACATTGAATTTGGCAGATGCTTATTGGGATATCGGAATGAAGTCCGACGCATGTCCGCTATATAAGGAATACATCGCTAAAATGACAATGAACGGAAAGGGTGAACGTATTCCGCAGGCAGCGAAATCTCGAGAAAACTGCAATTGAGACGAGCCGCGTTTCACGGGGAGGAGTAGGGCGAGCACATGCAATTCAAAACTCTAGCGGTATCGCTGCTCGGCCTGATGTGGACGATCCCAGCGTTAGCCGAAACCACCACGTTCAGTCCAACCAAAGGCGTCGACGCGACGCTGATTCTCGAAGGCTCCAAGCTGAAAATCGCGGTTAAAAGCGAAACGCACAGCGAGTCGCGAACAATCGATTTTGAAGCCGAAAACGAGCTCCACATGCAGTTTGACGATTTCAATTTCGACGGCGCCCAGGATTTCGCGATCTGGCAGCTCGATGACGGCATGGGCACTTACCACTACTACCGGGTGTTCATTTACCAAGTCAAAACCGGCACCTTCGAAGAGTTGCAGCCGGACTGCGGCGATGGCTTCGTTAACCTGCGCGTCGACAAAAAACGTAAAGCGTTGCTCAGCACTTACTGGGAAATGAACATACCCAAGCAATGCATCACCCGATTCACCAAACGCAAAACCTGAATGACTCAAGGATGAACACAGTGAACCGTTTTGTTTTAACCCTGCTGGCCGTACTGCTGCCGGCTTCAGCTGCCTACGCGCAGGACGACTGCAGCCATGTCACCTCAAGCCTGGAAATGGTGCCCTGCTCGGAGGCGGCGAAGAAGGCTGCCGATGCGCAGTTGAACCTCAGCTACAAGCAGTTGATGTCGCGGCTTGAGTCTGACTATCGAGCAGATCCGGCGTTGGGCGCGGAGTACGCGGCGAAGGTCAAGGAGTCGCAACGTGCGTGGCTGAAATTGCGCGATGCGAACTGCCCTTTGGAGGCGTTCGAGATCGAGACGGGGATGCCGGCGCATGTGTTCGCGGTTAACTCGTGCATCGCCAGAATGAGTCGTGAGCGCTCGGCGTATCTGGACAAGATTGTCCCTGCTCTTGCATCCGACAAGAGCGCTTCGACGGCGCCGGCCAGCGGCGCTTGTCCTTCGGAGGAGTTCCCTGTTTTCCTGACTGCGTTTTCTGCCAACAGCGAATCACAACGCCGGCTCACTGCGATGACGGTCAAGTTGCTGGTGTTGAAGCCGGTGGCGGGAAAGGACCGAAGTACCTTTGAGCCTTCGACCTCGGGTGTCAGTGGAACAACTTTCACCTACCCGCTGATGGCCGCCATCACACCCGGCAAGACACCTGGAGTTGAAATCGAAGAGGTCGATGATAGTCACGTCAACGTGGTGGATAAGCGAGCGGGCAACAGCAATGTGAAAATCTTCAACTTCTCTCGTCAGGCGTGCTGGGTGCTTGAGGGGATTGAGGATTGGTCGATCAGTGAGAAGGATCTTGTCGCAACGGACAACCCGGGAATGAGCCGCGCCGAGAACTTCTGTTATCAGCGTGCCGAAGCGCTAGGTGGGCTGGGGTTTCTTGAGCAATACCCGCTGACTGTGGAGTTGATTGAAGCGTCGCTGGAAAATTTTGTCTGTGCTGCAGAGTCGGGTGATGCACAGGCGAGCCTGTCGGCGGCAAGCCTAAGCCTTTCGCAAATGGCGTCTCAGTTGGAAACCCCGAAGGTTGAGGCGCTGTTCAAAGCGGCCTCGAAAATACCAAGTGGCGCGCTGGCCTATGCCACGTTTCTTTGTTCAGGAAACTCCACTGACTATAACGGCCCTTGCCTCCATCCCGAGCAGGCAAAAGAGCAGGTTATTCGTGCTATTTCCATGGGCTCCGCTGATGCGATGAATTATCTGGCGTCGACCTTTGAAGGTGGCGAGTTTGGAACGAAGGATATGTCGCGGGCGTTAGCCTGTTATCAGATGGCGGCTGACAAAGGTAATCAGTTGGGCATCTTCAACGTGGGGCGATTGGGATCGACAGGCACGGCGCCGATCAAGGCCAGTCACTGCATCTGAAATGCCGGGTCATGTCTGATGCGTTTTCGCAGTCGTTGGGTCTGAATCCGTCCGGTAAAACGTTTAGTTTTTGAGCGTCTGACGACTGCGATTTTCCTTTAAACTCCCCACCCCCAAGGAATGCGCTCAGGACACGGAATGCCAGCCCCCTCGACCTCGCTTCGCCCCGCGCTAGTGCTCTGGCTATACGCCGCCGCGATCGTGCACATACTCGCCGGTCTCACCCTGACTTGGGCCGGGCATTCCGGTTTACTCGACGGCTATCTGCAAACCCTCGAACTCGCATTCTGGGGCGCCGATGCGGTGCCCACCGCCGGCCACGAACAACAAGTCTGGTGGCTCGCGCTGTTCGGCGCGACGCTGCAAAGTTATTCGCTGTACATGCTCGCGTTGGTGCACCTAGGCAATCGCCTGAAAGCCCCGGCGGTGTGGGGCTGGTTGATTGCCGGCATCCTCTTATGGGCGCCGCAGGACATGTGGCTCTCGGCGCAACAGCAGGTCTGGTCGCACCTGTGGCTCGACGGCTTTGCATTGCTGGTGTTGTTGCCGCCGTTGTTCTGGCTTTATCGGCATGACGGCCGAAAGTCTCCTGCAGTAAAGACTCCGAGCCAATCCAACCCGTTTGCCGACAGCGCTTTCAAACGTGTGCTGATCACCGGCGGCACCGGGTTTATCGGTGAAGCCTTGGTCAATCAATTACTCGACGCGGGCCATTCGGTCAGCGTACTGACGCGCGATCCGTTGAGCGCAGCCAATCTATTCAACGGCCGCGTCCGCTGCGTGCATTCGCTCAGCGAACTCAGCCACGACGAAGCCTTCGACGTAGTGATCAATCTCGCCGGCGCCCCCGTCGCCGGCCCAAGCTGGACTCCCAAGCGTCAGGCGCAACTGCTCGCCAGCCGAGTCGGCACCACCGAAGCGTTGATGACCTGGCTGAAGAACACCAAGCACAAACCAGCCCTATGGATTCAAGCCTCGGCCATCGGTTTCTACGGCGTGCGCGATGCCAGCGAAAGCCTCGACGAACGCGCCAGCAAGGGCGAGGGTTTCATGGCCGAACTCTGTGCGCGTTGGGAAGCCGCCGCGCAACCGGCCACGGAATTTGGCGTGCGTCAGGTGGTGCTGCGTCTTGGCGTGGTGTTCGGCCCCGGCGGTGCGTTGACGCCGTTGCTGCTGCCGTTCCGCTTGGGTTTCGGCGGGCGCATGGGTGATGGTCGGCAGATCATGAGCTGGGTGCATCGCGACGATGTGCTTCAGGTGATCGCGCGGGCTTTCAACGACGACAGTCTGCGCGGCACCTACAACATGGTCGCGCCCGAAACGGTCAGTCAGGCAGCGTTCGCCGAGCAGGCTGGCAAGGTCCTCAAGCGTCCGGTGTGGTTGCACATTCCCGCCGCGCCAGTGCGTGCAATGGCGGGGGAGATGGCGCAGTTGTTTTTCGACGGTCAGCGCGTGGTGCCGCAGCGTTTGACCGAGGCTGGCTACACGTTCCGCTATCCAACCCTCGACGCCGCTCTGCGCGATCTGACCTGAGGATCGTCCATGAGCAAGCCGTTGATGTACCTGCTGGCCGGCAACGGCAGCGCTGCCGATTGGTGGGACGACGCACTGCCGCACTTCCAGCGCTACGACGTGGTGCCGCTGGAGTTGCCGGGCTTCGGCGCCAATCCGCAGCCACCCTGCGAGGATCTGGCGGACTACGCGCAGACCTTGCTGGCGATGACTGAGCAGGGCAGCGCGATCATGGCGGTCGGGGTCAATGCGTTGCTGGTGTTGCATGCGTTGCAGCGTCGGCCCGGACACTTTTCGCGCAGTGTTCTGTTGGCGCCGGTTGGGGCGTTTTTGTGGCAGCGGCGCTTGCCGGCACTGATGTCGCCGCTGCCGATTCGCAAGACCATTCACTGGCTACTGTCGAACAAACCCACGCTGTTCGCGCGCAAGTTCTCCAACCAGACCTGGACGCCCGCGCAGTACCAGCGCATGGGCGCCGGCTATGCGCGCTGCCGTGCGTTCGTGCCGCACTGGGATCTGATTCGCGGCGATACCGCGTTGCCACTGCTGGAGTGGATCACCAATCGGGTTGAGTTGGTTTGGGGCGATCAGGACGCGGTGCTCGGCATCGAGCAAGCGGCGGCATGGTCGGCGATTCTCGCCCGCGCCGATCTGACCATCAGCCTCAAATCTGGTTGGGGTCATTACCCGTGGATCGACTCGCCCGCGCAGTTCGCGCAGTGGCTGGAGTCGGGCGAGCGCGGGTTTGTCGCGCACACCAAGGGCGGGCGTTTGCGCCTGGCTGAACTGGCGCAGCAAGCGGTGCCGGCAGCGCTGACGCTCAACGATTGCGCTGATCCGCGTCTGCCTGCGTTTCTCGCCGCCCAACCTGATGTGACCTGGGCGGTGCGCTCTTCCAGTTACGGTGAAGATCAGGCCGACTCGGCGAATGCCGGTTTGAGCACGACCTATCTGCGCGAGCCGTCCGCCAATGTGCCGAAACGCATTGCCGAACTGACGTCCGAGGGCGTCGAGGAAGTGGTGGTACAGCGCTTCATCATCCCGGTAGTGTCCGGGATCGCTTTCGTGCGCCATCTCTCGGTAGAACTGGAATGGGTGGAAGGCCATCTCGAATCGCTGGCCGACGGTCACGTCAGCCCCTCGCGGGCAACGCTTTCGCGACTCGGTGATTCGTGGCGAAGTGGCACGTTCACGCCGTCCCACGGTTTGACCGAAGACCTGCTCTGGCGCTTTCTGCAAGAAGTGTTGCGCGTGTTCCACTACGTGCCCGGCGACATCGAATGGGCCTGGGACGGCGCTCAACTGTGGTTGCTGCAATACCGGCCAATCAGCGATTACGGCTGGCGTCGGCACCTGACCGCCGCGAACATCGCCGAGATCCTGCCGCCGCAACCGAGCGTTCTGGTGGAATACGCCCAACGCCGCGCAGCAGCGAGTATCCCGGCGATCATGGCGCGTTGGGATGCACGGGTGTTGCAGGACAACGAGCCGTTCACCGCCGTGTTCGGCGGCGCGTCCTACATCAACAATGATCTGTTTCTTGCCCGGCTGGCCGACTGGGGCATCAGCGCGAGTAACTACGCTGGTGAAGTCGGTGGCGCGACTCCGCATCTGCCGTGGCAACCGCTGAAGATGCTGCGTTCGTTGCCGCTGTTTTTGCGTATGCAACGCAAGGCTCGCGGCCATTTGCTGAACCTTGAAAATGGCTTGCAACGCTTCGATCAGGAACTGGCCGAACTCGTCGCCCAAGCTGCCGATGGTCAACAACTCGCGGACTGGTTCACCCGGTTTTACGTGTTCGTGGTGCAAGGCAATCTGTGCATCGCCACGGCGCTGGCCAGCAGCGGCGGCGATTGGCTGGGCCGCCCGCCGACCGCTTACGACAACCTTGAAAACAGTCCTCACCGCTTGCCTTGGGAAACCGATCCGGCCACGCCTCGGCCCGCGTCGAGCGATCTGCCGCTACAGCCATTCCCGCAATGGTCAGGGCTGATCCGCCTCGCGCATTCGACCGGCCTGCCGGGCCTGCGCGGCTACTACCTGCAGGTGCGCGAGTGGTATCGCGACAACCTCATGCGCATCTTCTTCCGCCTGCACCACGCCATGCCGCTGGCCGACCGCGAACACTGGTTTGCGCCGCATCCGGATGTGCGCACCCGAGACGGCAGCTTCTTGCAGGACGGTCGCGAAGGTGCGGAGCAGGCCACCGGGTTCATGATTTATCCGGGGCAGGTGCAGGGCATTCTGGGCGAGGATATTTTGCTCGAAGACACCCTCGATCCGGGGCGACATGCGCACTACCAAACCGCGCGGGCGGTGATTGCGCGGATGGGTGGGCGCTTGTCGCATGGTTCAACGTTGCTGCGCGAATTGCGCAAGCCGTCAGCGGTGATGCCGCAGGTGGATCCGGCGTGGGTGGGGTGTGAGGTGTTGTATCGGGATGGTGAGTTGGAATTGATCAGTTCGAAGGATACGAAGTGAAACGACTGTTGTTGATTTGTTTGGCCTGGTTGCCGATGGTGAGCATGGCGACGGATCTGTGCAATTCGGAGACCGATACGAAGAACTTTCTCTCGCAATGGGTGGAAAGATCCGATTACGTCTTGGACATACATTCAAGTTTTCAAACTGATGGATTCAGTCTGGAGGAGGGCAAAGTTGTGTATCGCGGCGATCTCAACGGCGACGGTCAGGAGGACTTCATTTTCACCTCCTACTCAAGCCGCGGTTCAGCGGGTGACTCGACCTTCGCCTTTCTCATCCAGTGCCACGGTTACTTGAAGCATGTAGGGGGCGATTATTTCGCCGAGGTCAAGGTTCTGGACGGTCCGCCCAAGAACGGCGGCGATGTAAAAGACATCGAGATCTACTCCTACATCCGCGATAAGCGCGACCAGATCCGCTACAAGGGCAAAGAGGCCATGACCCGACCCCATCTGTGGCAATTCAACCCGCAAACACAGCTTTATGAAGGGCAGTCTGAGTAAGTCGACGGTCCCCACTGCATTTACGGAGTTATTACGTGAAAGGATTTTCAGTTCTTCTCGGCAGCTTGATATTGGCTGCCGCGTCCATGGCATTCGCTGCCGATCCAACCTTCAAGGATTACACCGTCACGCCAGTTTTCACCGGCCCCAACCATAAGCTGGTGCCGCAAGAGAACAGCAGCCCAATGATGGATCAGACACGGGTGCAAGCCCTGAAAGGCAAGGTCAACTTCGCCGGCCATTACATCCTGCACAGGCTCGGTTGTGGCGGTAGCGCCATTTGCGGCGAAGTGCTGGACGCCCAGACCGGTGAAGTAGTTGGCGGTCTGCCGAATGCTTACGACGGCAGCACGTTCGGCATGGTTTACCAGCCCGACAGCCGCTTGATCATCGTGTCCGGCATCACGCTCGACGGCGAAGAAGATGCGCAGGGGAGTGCTTTGGAAAGTGGTAACCGGGACCGTTACTACGAATTTGTGAACAACGAATTCCGGCTGCTGAGCACGACCGATGTGGAATCGTCGCCGATGGATGAGGAGTGAGTGGATGAACTGGTTTTTCATTCGGCCTGTGCTGATTGCGCTTTTGTTTTTATCTCATTCACTGCCCGCGACTGCCAGTGAAGGGAGTTGCTACGGCTACCTTACTGAGCTTGTCAGGAGCAGCGATTTTCCGTTTCGTTATGTCGGCAAGCACAAGGTCAATTTGCTGATCGACGAGGACGACGGTGAAGTAGTGCGCGCTCAGCTGTTTTTCGACACCGACGGCAGCGGCACGATTGGCTGGATCAAATACACCCCGGCTACCCACGAATTGCTCAACACCTCGGCCGAGTTGGATGAACCGGTGGCGTTGTCATTCGACGCCAAGTTTGCGGACGGCTATGCAAAGTGCCTGACAAAACAAAAGGCCGGCTAACGGCGAAAAGGATTTCTCAATGAATCAGCTTTTGTTCGCCGGGAGCCTGGCATGGTTGTTCTCTTCCCCAGCCTTCGCTGCGCCGACGGATGCTTACACCCAACGCGATGTCATGCAGTGTGGCGGTGTTGAAGTGGTGTTGGTTTCGTCCTGCCGATCCGTGACAGTGCAGGACACGGAAACCCACGTCATTCCGGTCTGCTCCGACCAGACCATCAACATCGGCGGCAAAGTGCTTCGGCGTGATATCAGCAAAGTTTTACAACTCACTTCCGACGGTGCGAAGACGAAAATGTTGAGCAATGTTGTTGTGGCGATGGATTGCGTGGAAGGCACCAAGGGCAGTCTTGTTTCGATAGGCGGATATGGCGGTTGTGGTGCCTGCGCGGAGTGGCATGGGTATTACTCGACAGCAGGGCGATTGGAGCAATACAGCCTCGATAATAACCAACGCTCTTTTGGCTCGAAGGGATCTCGGGACGAGCTGATCAAGGCCTATGGCGTTACGAAGAGACAGTTAATGTCAGAAAGCCCGGCGGTGAAGAGGATCGTCTATGGCCAGCCTTAAGTGGGTGTTGATGATCAGCTGCCTTCTTACCGTCACAAGTGCCCTTGCCGAGGACCCGCCAATAGTCGGTATCGATGGGCACACCGTGACGTTTAGGGCGACAGAATGGACGATGCCCGGTGTGGATTCGGCGACCGCATGGTTCACCGCCAACGGCAAAACCTTCCCGCTCTTCAGTGCCGATGTTGGCGCTGATGGGCACTCGGATTGGCTCAGTCCTGACAAGAAAACCTTATTGCTCGACCCGGTGGTCTTCGGCATGTTGTCGGACGAGAATCAAGAAGAAAAAATCGTGTCGCAACAGCATTGCGATGTGATCTCCATGGAAACCGGTTGCGTGCTGGCCGAGCGTTCCCCTCGTTTTTGTCTCGGCAAATGGGTGGGCAATCAGTGGTTTTCGGAAGATGGCGAAGTCCTCACACCTAGCCTGGAAACGGAGTCCCCGAAGGAGTGGTTGAAATATATCTCGACCATCAAAGCTGCGCAGTCCCGCGCAGAGTCCATCGAATCGGGCCTGACTTTTTTGAGTCCCGAATCCTACATGGCGTGCCATCCCCCGGCGCAAAATGTTCAGGCGTACAACGACCTCGGTTTTTATCTGGCCGAGGGCGGTAGAGATGAGCTGGCGCTGAGGTTTTATCGCGGCGTTGAGGCCGTTGGTAAACGCACAGTGCTGATGCTGAACATGGCTGATTCGCTGTGGCGACTTGATCGGCAAGAAGAAGCGCAGCGTTATTACCGCGAGTACCGCGACGCGATGAGTGCCGACGGCAAGGCGCAGAAAATTCCGCAAAGAGTGATTGAGCGAACTGCACATCAGGGAATGAAAAATTGAACAGGATTGTCCGTTTTATCGCATTGCCTCTTGGAACGCTGTGCGCATCAATCGCGCATGCCGAGGACACCTGCAAAGTCATCAACGTGAGCTGGCAATACGATGAGTGCTTGGAGGCCGACCGTAAGAATGCCGACGCACGACTCAATGCCAGCTACAAAAAACTGATGTCGCGTTTTGAGTCCAGCCCCGAACCGGAACTGACCAAGACAAATATGGCCGCAGCCAAAGAGTCGCAACGTGCCTGGATCAAATTGCGTGACACCACCTGCCCCCTCGAAACCACGGCTGTCGCACCCGGTTCGCAGGCTTATTCCCAAGTACTCAATAAGTGCATCACCAGAATGAGTCTGGAGCGTGCCGCGTACCTGGATGCGATTGCGCCTGACGGCCCGAGTGAAGTGGTCGATGTGGCCAAGGTTTCTGCATCGGCCTCGCAACGTTTCGGTGATGTGGTAGCTCGCTACGTCACTACGTTTGGCAACCCTTGCCTCAATGTCCAGCTTCTCGCGCCCGATGGCAATTGGCGAGTGCTGGCGTCCAAGCGGTTCTGCAGTTTCGAGGGCAAGTCGTTTTGGGATGGCTATGCCAGTGCGGTGTTTGAGGATCATGCGTTCGCTACTGATGGTTTACACCTAACGCTCAGCTTGTTCGAGCTTCGTGGGGAAAGAGAGAAGCGGCTCGCTTGTGTGATACCGATCCAGAATGAGCAAATCAAAGAGCTGAAGTGCGGCGCACCTGAGTCATCGTAAAACCCTCAGCCTAAACATTTGAAGATTGATTAACAGGGAAGTGAGTGGAATTGGCCAGGCTCTTAAGTTGTATGAGTGCGCTCGGATTCATGGTTGCCTTGTTGGCTCAGCCGGCATTAGCGAGTGACCCACAAACCATCGGTGAGCTGCATCCGCCTGTAGTTGCCTCGCTCGGTGATCAAAAAATCACCGTGTTCTTTTTGAAGAACAACCTCAAAGGTCAGGTGAGGGAAGGGCATGTTCCTTACGCCGAGATCTTCTACACCACCACGAATGCGGTGAAGCCTTCGCTGAATTATGTGTGGAAGGTCGAAGGTGAGCAGATCGCCTCGGTGTTCTTCTTCGAGCGCAAGTTCCCGGAGCAAGCGGGGAAGTCCATGTTTGTTCTGATAAAACAAAAAGTCTCGCATAGTCAATTCGAAGGTGATTCCTATTCGGTGCTGGAATTGCCACTGGTTAAGGACGGCGATCAGTTGGCTTTGCGGTTTTTTAGCGGCGACCCACCAGATCCCGAGCTTGAGAACTGCCTCGACGGTCGAAATCTGGCGGATGATGTAAAGGTCGAATGTGCTTACAAGGATGCGGCCAGCATTAAAAAGCGCTTGGCAGACCTAGATGCAAAGATAATTGCGGATTCAAAATTGCATCAGGACAACCGTCAGAATCCACTCAAAGCCAAGGGTGATACGTCTGACGTTGCTTGCCCTTCGGCCGACTTTTCAGCGTTCCTCTCAGTTTTCTCCGAACGTTCAGATGTGCAAAAAGCCTTCGTTCAACAACCGCTGAAAATGGCCACGACCGTGGCCGGCGATCCTGAACCTGAGATGGAAAAACGCAGTCTCGGCGGCGATCAGCTCAAGTTTCCAATCATGCCGGATCAAGCGACGCGAGATACCCAAGGCCTGACGTTGACCGTCAAGGAAGCGCGGGACAAAAAAGCGATCGCGATCCTGCAGAAGCCGGATACCGACTATGTCTTCGAATATCGGTTTGTTCGTGGGCAGTGTTGGCGGCTGGAAGAAGTGGCGGATTATTCGCTTTAGAAACGCCGGCGTTCATCTGCATAAGCGTATTCAACAGAACGGATTCAGAGGGATTTGTGAAGAAGTTATTTTCAGTGCTGCTATTGGTGTTGCCGTTGGCGGCCCACAGTGAAGTTTCTACACAGGTAAGGTGCTTCCACTCGCTGGAAGGCAGAAACATCAATTTTGAATTCAGAACCTATTACGACGTGGCCGCTAAATGGAGCGGTGCAAGTGTCAGATACAGCAAGTCGAAGAAAGCCATTGCTTTGGTTCATCACCGAACCGAAGAGTACGTCATGACGGAGGGCGGGCCCTACGAATTCACGACGACTTGGGTGGAAGTTTCAGACGGTTTAGTGACGGGGCAGTATGTCATTGCAACGCAAGGCGCTCGGGTGAACTCGATGCGTTACACGAATTACAAATCCGGCAAGCAGTATTCGTTCGATGAGGACTTCAGTATCGAAGCCTCTCCGGAGACGGGTTGTCAGTGGGGATGAAATCTTCAAGAAAGGGGACTTAACGTCCCCTTTTTCCATCCGAAAATCTCGCTACGGCTTGGCCGCCACGCTTCGCACTTCAATCTGGTCGAGCGTCCCTTCCACCATCAATCTCACCCCGTCCGCCATTCTGCTCAAGGCGAGTGCCACCGAGCGGCGGGAGCCGTGGAGGTCGTCGGCGAGGTCGCAGGCGATGACGCTGATGGACAGGAGGTCTTCGGAGGCGTTGGCCATGAGGGCTTCGGCGTCGGTGCCGGGGGAGAGTTTGAAGAGGCCGTTCTCGCGCTTGGGGTGTGGATCTACGGCTGGTTTGAAATGGTGGTCGAGGGCGCGCTCGGCGGCTTCGTGGAATTTCTTTGATTCCAGGGTTTCGTAGGGCGAAACGTCTGGGGTTTCGGGGGGATTGGGTGTTGGTTTGATCATGGTGCAGCTTCCTGAAGTTATGGGGCCGACACCAATTCGCTTTGCACTTCGAATAGGTGGCAGCTGTGCGTTGGTGTGCAAGACCGGTCCAGGAACCCGGCAGACCCGAAGGTCTCCGACGCACAGCCGCCATAACGATCGGGAGCATAGGAAAACGCTCGGCGAAACGCCACTAACGATTGTGCACCTGAACCGGACTTGCACGTCCGAGTCACCGATTTTGCGGCGACCCACAGAGCCTATCCCCACCGCACCAACTCGCCTAGTTCATGCACAGCACCGCACTTTGCAGGAAATTTCCCATAGATTCGCGGGCCGGAAGATCAAAAGATCGCAGGCTTCGCCAGCTCCTACAGGGATGTGTTTCAACAGGTGTAGGAAAGGTGAGTGGTGAGACGCGGAGCGGCTCGGGATGCATTCCCACGCGGAGCGGGGAACGATCAGTGGGCGAGCGCTGAACCGTGACTTGGCAGTCATCGTGCGGGAAATGGTCTGCATCCTCTTCCAACAGAGTCAGATACTGGCGTTATCGTCCGAATCCCTTACACTGCCCCGGCCGTTCATTTTCCTTTTGAGGCTGTGCGCATGAAATTTCGTTTTCTTCTGTGGATGATGGGTTTGTTGATGGGTAAGGCCAGCCGGACAAATCCTGCGTTCCAGCAGCAGTTGGGTGACAAGGATCTGGTGTTTCAACTGCAGACGCTGGATGGGAAAGTGGCGCGGCATTTTGTGGTCAAGGATCAGCGCATCACAAGCAAATCCGGCGTGGTGGCGGAGCCGGCGTTTGCGATTGCGTTTAAAGATGCCGGTTATGGCTTTGCCACGATGCAGGCGAAGAACAAGCAGTTGGCGTTTATGCAGGGCATTCAGGACAAGTCGATCCAGCTCAAGGGCAATCCCGCGCTAGTGATGTGGTTTCAGGGTTTGATGAAATATTTGAAGCCGAGGAAGGCCAAGCCTAAGGCGTGAAGCGCCATTTTTTACAACGCGGTCAGTAATTGGTTTGGCTCGATAAGTCGGTCAATTGGCGCGTAATACCACGAACACCTGTCAGAAGTGACAGGTGTTTTTTTTTGGATGTTGAGGCTTCATTGGGGGCGTCCAGTAGTAAAGGGACTTATCCGGATTGGAGAGTTATCAACATGACCGTACAAGCAGGCGAACTTGATTCAACATTCGCCAATGACGGCAAACTCGATTGGGCGTTTCCTGAGTTTGTCAGCATTGCCCCGCAAGTTGTCCTCCCTTTGCCTGACGGTCGGCTGCTCGTTGTGGCAAACGAGGCAGGTGTTTCCCCTGGCTTCGTAGTCGCACGGCTGACTGAAAAGGGGCAGCTTGATGTCGGCACCGGGTTTGGCGAGAACCAGCAAGGTTTTGCGCAGATTTCGACAGGGGAAAAACTTTTATCAGGGAAATGGGGCGCAAGCCTGCTCAGTAATGGTGGTTTGCTGATTACGGTCGACTACATGTCGCAGCCGCCGAGTTATGAAAGTGGTTTCATTGCCATCCAGTTGCTGCCGGACGGTCGACTCAACGATGAGTTTGGTGAGGACGGTGTGGTCACGTTCCCGTACGGTTCAGTACCCGTAACACTCAGTCGAGCGGCCACGGTTGCACGCGCACGCCAAAATGTATCTCGAAATATTAGGCCCGCTGTTCAGAGCAGCGCCAATTCCGGAGCGTCCGGTATCGAGTTGCCAGACGGCAAAATAGCGCTGGTCTCATTTGGCTTTGATCCTGCGGCGCAGCAAACCAAAGGCTTGGTCATGCGACTCAATCCTGATGGCACTTTTGACGACACCTTCAACAAGATCGGTTCGGCCACTGTTGAACTGGCTGAGTTGAGTCCGGCAGGTGATAACGCCGCCCGTGGAGTGGCTGTGCAAGCGGACGGTAGCTTGGTGGTGTATGGCGACTTTCATGATGAAGGCACCTTCGGTACCTATGCCGTGCGCTTCACAAAAGATGGAATGCGCGACGACAAGTTCAAGACGGCCATTGTGTCCTCTGATCGGCTGCCGATTTTTCGCGATATTGCCGTGAGGAAAAAGGACGGAATAATTGCTTTGATAGGAGGCCAGAACGGTGAAGGCTTCCTCGACGGGGAAGGGGTGATTGTCGTACTCAGTGCGGATGGCTCACCTCATCCCCTTTTTAACAATGGCCAACCGTTGCATACCAAAGTTGTGCCTGAGATTGGCCAGAATTGGTCGAGCTGCGCGTTTGGCGATGCGGATGAAAGCAAATTGATGGTTGCTGGCACCAGTGGTGGCGGGTTTGCTACTGATGAGATGCACGCCGTCTGTGCACGTTATCGCCTTACCGGCGAGCTCGATCCGACGTTCAACGGTAGTGGGTGGGTATCTTTTGATCAGGCAGAGAAACTGGAAAATAGTTTGGATCTGCACGTCACCGCGCAAAATAAAATCGTCATCTGCGGTGAGTATTGGAAAGACCGGTTGAGTTTTGCTACAAGCGGATGGATAGCACGCTTTATTGCCTGATCAATAAACAACGCTCTGATGGCCCGCTCTCACGAATAAGAATGATCTCGTGAGAGCGGGTTGTTTAGGCCTGGCTGAACTGCGAGGCCAGTTCGCGCAGCAGGACTTCGGCTTCGAGGACTTTGCTGACGACGTCGTTGGCTTTGTCGCGAGTCAGGCCCACACGTTCAAGCAACGCATCCGGAATGTCTTCATCCGGCCCCGAGCCAATCCCACGACTGCGCAACAGGCGCACGGCCAGGCAGACGAGGTTCGGGTATTCGGCGTAGGCGCCGTCGTAGCTTGGGTCGTGCTGGAAGCGCAGGGCGGTGGCCAGTTCGTCGGGCATGTCCCAGTAGCGCATCAGCCA
>Ga0182006_1000784_pt1 | contig 21408 bp, 15 predicted proteins | sample Sormic07211104_1_FD_123022 | JGI IMG/M metagenome (GOLD analysis project Ga0182006, IMG submission 123022) | Rhizosphere microbial communities from Sorghum bicolor, Mead, Nebraska, USA - 072115-104_1 MetaG | ecosystem: Host-associated > Plants > Roots > Rhizosphere | place: USA: Nebraska...
CAGCGACAAGTTCGACGCAGTGGTGTTCGGCGGCTGCTGGAACTGCTACTTCTCGGAAACCGGCAAGCCCAACGCCGCCAACGCCGAGGCCGACCGCTACTACTACTCCGACGGCAAGACCAAGCACCGCTTCATGGGCGGCGGCGGCGTGGACCTTGCGCTCAACATGCTCGAGGCGGTGATGACGAATCTTGCGAAGCACAAGCAGGTTTATCTGGTTCTGGACAACCCTGTGGGCGAAGGGTACGGGCCCGAGGAGTTCGTGAAGGGAGGGCGGCTCGGCAACATGAGCGTGGCGCCGATGTCGCCCACGACGGAGTGGGTTTCAGCGCAAAGGGCCCTCCACGAGCGCATGCGCCAGATCGCGATCCGAAGCGGCGCCATCGTGATCGACCCCATTCCGACGCTCTGCAAGGGCACCCAGTGCACCCGGGCGGACGCCGACGCCACGCCCATCTACAAGGACGCGGGGCACTTGCGGGCCGAGTACGTGCGCAAGTTCGCAACGTACATCGACGTGGCGATGAGCACGCAGAAGCAGCAGCAAACACCCGCAACCGTGCCGGTCACGGGGCGCTAGCTAGAGTTCAGGAATAGAGCTTCCGCAGACTGCGCACGCCCGGCAGCCGCGTGATCGCCCCGACCAAGCGCACCATGCCGGGCGAGCTGTGCTTCAGCAGAAACAGCGTGGTCCGCAGGCGCAGCTTCTTCTTGCGGCCGACATAGGGGTTGGCCAGCACCATCGCGCCGTACTCGAAGAGGATCGCGGTCATTTCCTCGCGATACTGGTCGTCATTCTTGATCGACTCGATCGCATGGTTGACGAAGTAAGGCTGAAACCGGGGCACGAGGCAATCGCGGAAGTAGTAGCGACCGCGCTGGTGCTCGTCGGGAAACATCTGCACCAGCTTCTTGAAGTACTTGAAGCGGCTGCGGATCATGCGAATGCCGAACGAGGTGCTTGCCGTATGGATGCACCACACCGTCACGGCCTTGTCGACAAAGTAGTTGCTGTAGCCCTTGCGGAACACGCGCAGGAAGAGGTCATCGTCCTCGAAGCCCATGAACTGCGAGTCGAACCCGCCCACGGCCTCGAAGGCCTTGCGGCTGATCAGCGTGGCCGATGGCAGCACGAACATGTCGTGCCGCAGCAGATCGTTGATGTTTCGCTTGGGATGCGTCGCATGCTCCTTCACAACGCCGGTGCGGATCACATTTCCATCGGCGTCGGCTTCGTACAGGTCAGCATAGACAAAGCCGAACAGGCGATCGTCCTGCGGGATCGAAGACGCCAGCGTCTCGATGTGGTTGGGCAGGTAAAAGTCGTCCTGGTCCAGAAAGCAGATGAAGTCGGAAATGGAGGCTGCCACTCCGGCGTTGCGTGCGGAGCCTTGTCCTCCATTCTCCTTGTCGAGAATGCGGAAGGGATAGCGCTCCGCAAGCCCGTCGAGCGCCGCGCGCTCCTCCGGCCGCGAGCCGTCGTTCACCACAATCACCTCGGCCGCGGGCACCGATTGCTCGAACACGCTGCGCACCGAGCGCTCGATGAAATCGGCGCCGTTGTAGAACGGGATGATCACCACCACGCTGGGCCACAGGGGCATGGAGTCGATGGCGGGCACGGCGGGGGCGTTCGTTGGGATCATTGTTTTTTGGCTTGGCTCTGTTGGGGCGAGCCTACACAGATTCGAAAAGGTCGCGAACCACGCCGCGTACACCGCGGCCGAACTTGTCGTAGCGGCCTGTCATGGCTTCGCGAAAGATGGGAATGCACCGCGCCAGCCGGGACGCAGGCAACGCGGCTCGAAAGCGCTGATGCTCGATCTTGCTGCGGACCTTGGCAATGATCTCGGGCGAGACGCGGTCGCAGATCTGCAGAAGACGCTCCAGGAGAAGCTCGGCCTTGATGGCGCGCTCGACGTGCGTATTTCCCCGCGATGCAAGCGCCTTGCGGATCTTCTCGACGAAAGTGTCGCGCCGCGCGCCAATCTGGTTGGACTCGTGCTGGCGATAGTCGATAAGCGGCTGCTCCAGAAAATCGACACGCCCTACCGCCGATGCCAGGATGCCCAGCCATTCGTCGTGGACCCATTCAACGGGCAGCGGCAAGGCGTCTGCAAGCAGCGACCGGCGAAACACCGTGGTCGCACCGGTGACGAGATTCCGGCGAAGAAACACGTCGAAAGCACGGCCCCCATGGATACGCTCGACTTCGGACGGGGTAACCTCGAGCGCGTGGAACAGGGACTGTTTGAGGTCGTTCCCACCCGCATCGACAAGGCGCGCGTCGGTGTGCAGCAGCAGCAAATTCTCATCCTGCTGAAAGCGCATCACCATTTGCGCAAGCCGATCGGGCACCCACACATCGTCCTGATCGCTCAGCGCAATCAGCTCGCGGGTGCAGGCACTGATGGCCTGCTCGAAATTCTTGACGACCCGCAAGGGGGTGGCATTCTTCAACACCCGCAGCGCCACCGGATACCCGGGCCGTTCGGCAGCACATTGGGCCACCGTAGCGCGAACCACCTCCACCGAGTCATCCCGGGAGGCGTCGTCCGAGAGCACGATCTCGGCCGGCGGAAGAGTTTGCAGGCAGATGCTGCGCACCTGCTCGCGCAGGAAGCGAGCACCGTTGTGTGTGCAGAGCGCGACGGAGACTTCGAGGGGGCGGGCGGTGTTCATAGGGACGTACGCGGCGGCCACGCAAGATCGAAATCTTCGCTATCGAGCGTCAGGTTGGGGTTGTAGGCTGGATCATGCGCAATGAGCTTGCCCCAGCGGTCCTGCATGACCGCCGCCTCGGCCGCCAGCCGATTCCGCGACTCGGCCGCCACCTCAAGCCCGCGCGTGGCAGATTCATGATGCAGCAGTTCGGCCCAGGGCGTCCAGACGTTGCGGAATCCGGCTTGGCGCAAGCGCAGGCAGAAATCGACGTCGTTGTAGGCAACGCCAAGATGCGCCTCGTCAAGGCCGCCGACTTGCTCGTAAAGCGCCTTGCGCACAACCAAGCAAGCCGCAGTCACGGCGCTGAAAGACTGCGCAAGCTGCGCACGTCCGCCATGGCCGGGGTCCGAGCGAGCCAGATGCTTGTGGGCATGGCCTGCGATGCCGCCTATCCCGAGAATCACGCCCCCATGCTGGACGGTCATGTCGGGATAAAGCAGCTTCGCGCCGACAGCGCCCACCCCCGGCTGCAAGGCAATCGACACCATCTCCGCGAGCCAGTCGGGCGAGACGACCTCGATGTCATTGTTGAGCAGCGCGACAAGCTCGCCCCGCGCCCTTGCAACCGCCGCATTGTTCAGCGCCGAGTAGTTGAACGGACGCTCGTCGCGGATGACCGTGATGCCCTGCTGCGCATCAAGCGCGGCAAAGTAGGCAAGCGCTTCAGGGTCGTCCGATCCGTTGTCGACCAGCAGGATTTCGTAGTTCGGATAGTCCGTCTCGAGCACGATGCTCTCGATGCACTGCTGCACCAGCGGCAATGCGTTGCGCGTCGGGATGATGAGTGAAACCAGCGGCGGCGAAGAGGGCAACGCGTAGTGGGTGCGATAGCCAAACTGGGTGGCCTCGGCCCTGGCTGCGGTACCGGTTCGCTCGAAATGGGCATTCAGCACGGCAACGCCCGCCGGCCGGGCACCGGGCTCGGCCCCGGAAGCATGGCGATGGGCGAGCACGTGTGGAATGTGGCGTATCTGCTCGCTGCCAACACGCTCCACGCAGCGCAGCGCGAGGTCATAGCCCTGTTCGGGCGGCGCCAGCTCTGCACGAAGTCCGCCGACTTCATCGAACAGGCCGGCCTCCATGGCAACCCATGAGGAAAAGAGATTGCGGCCGAGGAAAAGGTCCGGATTCCAGTCGGGCTTGAAAAATGGACGGATGCGCTTTCCGTCTGCACCCAGCTCGTCTTCGTCGGCATAGATCAAGCGGGCGTCGGGGTGCGCAACAATCTGGTGGGCAATAGCCCACAGCGCGTGCGGCGGCAGCGTGCAGCCCGGTTCGATCCAGATGACCCAGTCGGCAGAAGCCGCAGCCCTGAAGCCGCTGCGCAATGATCCGGCCGGCTGCCTCGTCCATTCGCTGTACCACTGTGCGTCAAGTGAGCCGGCGCCCAGTTCGCCTGCCGGCAGCAGCAGCAAACGCGGACGTTTCGGCCAGGCATCGATTTCCCGGCGCTTGCGATCGCAGTCGGCGGCATCGATCCTGTCGTAACGCTCGATCCAATCGGTGTAGTCTCCGCGTTTCTCAATCGGCGGCAAGGACGCACCCCGCACGATGCGCTGAAAATGCCGGCTCGCCCACCGCAGCGGCGCTGTGATGCGCCAACTGGTGGACCGCTGCATCCCCAGGATCTGCGCTTCCAAGGACTTCGACTCGTGCTCGAGCAACGCGATCTGGCGCTGAAGCTGCGCACTGCTCAAGCCGCCCTCGAGCCCGCGTCGCCGCATATGGTGCTGCGCGGCTGGCAGCGTGGGCTTACTGAACATTGCTCGAGATCATCACGAAAGAAAGCGGCTTCCACTGGTTACCGGCTCCCGAAACTGGAGCCGGTAAAATTATCCTCTTCTTCACACACCTATAAAAAATGCGCGTCCTTTCAGTTGTGCTCTCGGGGGGGGCCGGTTCCCGGCTTTGGCCAGCATCGCGGCAGGCTTTTCCCAAGCCTTTCATGAAGCTTGGGGAATCGACCTTGCTGCAGCAAGCCATCGAGCGCGGCCAGGCGTGCGGAACCGGCGATCTCATGATCGTCACTAACAAAGACCATGTGTTCCTCACGAAGGACGTGCTGGGCCAGATGGTAGACCCGCCGCAGACGACGCTGCTGCTCGAGCCCAAGGGCCGGAACACAGGTCCGGCCATCGCCCTTGCGGCGTTGCAGTGCATCCGCCAATACAGCGGCGACACGGTCATGCTGGTGCTCTCTGCCGACCACCTGGTGCCGGACGTCGAGGCTTTCGTGGCCAGTGCGCAGCAGGCATTCCGTCTCGCAACACAGGGCGCCCTGGTGGTCTTCGGGATCAACCCGACCAGCCCGGACACCGGCTTCGGCTATGTCGAAGTTGCCAAGGTTTCGCGAGAAGCGCAGCCGGTCAAACGCTTCGTGGAAAAGCCCGATCTCGAGACCGCGCAGGAATATCTGGCCACCGGCCGCTATTACTGGAACAGCGGAATGTTCTGCTTCACGGCCGATGCCATCATTGCGGCCTTCGAAAAGTATGCGCCCGAGCTTTTGGCGGCGGCGCGCAAGACGCTCGACTCGGCACAGGAAGCCAACGGCACCATGCAGTTCGACCTGCACTCCTTCGGGCTTCAGCCGGACATCAGCATTGACTATGCCGTCATGGAAGCGGCAGACAACGTTCATGTGGTACCGGCCAAATTCGGTTGGAGCGACGTGGGCTCCTGGCCGGCAGTTGCCAGCGCGCATACCCCTGATGCGAGCGGCAACACCATGCCTTCGGACGCCGTTGCAATCGACACCACGGGAACCCACGTGCAGGTCGACAGCCACGGCCCCAAGCTGGTCGCGACCTTGGGCGTGCACGACCTCGTGATTGTCGACACCCCTGATGCGCTGCTGGTCGCCCATAAAAGCAGCGCCCAGCAAGTCAAGAAAGTCGTCGACATCCTCAAGGAACGCAAGCACGAAGCGGTCACCCTGCCTGCAGTGGTCCATCGCCCATGGGGGACCTATGCTGCCTTGAAGGAAGAGGACAGCTATAAAGTGAAGCGCATTACCGTGAAACCCGGCGAATCGCTGTCATTGCAGTACCACCACCAACGCGCAGAACACTGGGTTGTGGTCCGAGGACGCGGTATCGTGCAGATCGGCGAAGTGGAGCATGAGACCCTTCCCGGCCAGTACCGCTATATTCCATTGAGAGAAAAACACCGCTTGACCAATACAGGCCAAGAAGAGCTGGTACTCATCGAAGTCCAGTGTGGCGACTACCTTGGCGAAGACGACATCGTTCGTCTCGCAGACACCTACGGACGTGCATGAGTCAAGTTCATTCCAATCTTCATCGAAGCGCGCTTTCTGATTGGTGGGAGGGCACCCGCCGGACGGACATCTGGTGGACCTTGGCCTGGTTCGACATCGTTCTGCGCTATCGGCGCTCGATGCTTGGGCCGCTGTGGCTCACGCTGAGCATGGGCGCAATGATCGGCGGCATGGGCCCGCTGTACAGCTCGCTTTTTGGCACGGAGCTTTCCAAGTTCTTCCCGCATTTGGCTCTTGGGATCATCTTCTGGGGCTTCTTCTCCAGCGTGGTTACAGATGCCTGCAATGCCTTCGTCGGCTCATCGAACTACCTCAAGCAAGGCTACTTTCCGATCAGCCTCTTCGTTTGGCGCAGCATCGCGCGCAACCTGATTCAGTTCGCGCATCAGATCGTGCTGTATATCCCGGTGGCGCTCTGGGCCGGCATTTCACTGTCATGGTCGGTACTGCTTGTGCTGCCGGCCTTCGCGATCCTGGTCATCAACGCGCATGCCCTTGGCCTGTTGCTCGGCCTGATCTGCACGCGCTACCGCGACGTGACCCAGATCGTGACCAGCGTAATGCAGATGTTGATGTTCCTGACGCCGGTTTTCTGGCTTCCCGAGAGCCTTCCGGGGCGCGCTCAATACATCCTGTGGAATCCTTTTGCGCAAATGCTGGACCTGCTGCGTACGCCTTTGATGGGTGGCGTCGCCGAGCTGCACAGTTGGCTGGGGATCCTCGCTTGGACGGTTGTATGCCTCGCGGCCTCTACGGCCTTGTTTTCGAAATACCGCCGCCGCGTCGTTTATTGGCTCTGATCCATGGCATTCATCTCTCTCAAAAACGTCGCCGTCAACTTCCCAATCTATGGAGCGGGTGCAGCATCGCTCAAGAAGACGCTGGCTGCGTCAGTTACTGGTGGCCGCTTCGGCAAGGAAACCGGCGTCACGGTTGTGCAAGCGCTCAGCGACGTCAACATCGAACTCAAGAGCGGTGATCGGCTGGGCTTGGTGGGACACAACGGCGCGGGCAAGTCGACACTGCTGCGCACCTTGGCCGGGGTCTACGAGCCATCCGCAGGCGAATTCACGCGCCAAGGTACAGTGGCCAGCCTGATCGACCCATCGCTGGGCATCGAGATGGACGCCACCGGTATCGAGAACATCATGCTGCGCGGCCTTGTCATGGGCATGAGCAAGAAGCAACTCGACAAGCTGACACCAGAAATCTGCGAGTTCAGCGGCCTGGGTGAATACGTCAACATGCCGGTGCGCACCTACTCGACGGGCATGATGATGCGGCTGGCGTTCTCGATCTCGACCAGCGTTGAAGCCGACATCCTCCTCATGGATGAATGGCTGTCAGTGGGCGACGCCGAGTTCACGGAGAAAGCCGAGAAGCGCATGCGGGACGTGGTCTCTAAGTCCGGCATTCTAGTACTGGCATCTCATTCGCCAGAATTGATTGCCAAGGAATGCAATCGGGTGATCCATCTCGAGCATGGACGAATCGTCGAACAGTAGACCGCGTGCTTAGCTCTGCACATTCCTTCGCAGGGCTCTAATTTCTTCCAGACGCTTCGCAATCTTTCGACCTGCAACCTCGAGCGAAAGATTTGCTTCAGCACTCAACTTGGCTCTTTGACCCAGCTCACGAGCCCAGCTCTGATTGTCATAGACACGCCTCATGAGTTGCGCCGCATGTTCGACCGATGGCTCGGCCCACTCGAGGTCCACGTCATAAGGCGGAATTGGTTTGTCAAGTCGGACCGACTCATATGAAACGAGCAAGCTGTTGCTATCGTCCATGAAATCGACGTTGCCGGAGAATTTCGTAGCGATGACCGGCTTACCCATGAGCATCGCTTCCGCCATCGTCAATCCCAGTCCCTCGCTGCGGTGCAACGAAACATAAGCGTCACAGGCGTCCATCAACGATAGAACGTGATCTGCGGAGTAGACCTCGTTGATCAACCTGACATTGCGCCCCTCCGCAGCCTTCTGCAGTATCGCGAACTGTTCGGGGTGCCGGTCGCCGAAAGAAGTCTTGAGAACCAGTGTCACGGGTTCGTCCTCGGCAAATGCGCGCTTGAATGCCCGAAGAAGACCTAAGGGATTCTTGCGCTCCATCACGCTCATCATGTGGAAGGTAAAGAGGAACGTGAATCTTTCGGGATCCAGTCCAAATGCCGTCCGGTCGCGACGCTGATAAGGAGCCAGACGCACACCCGGAAATAGTGTCCTGACAGGTACGGACAGACGCTCTCGTAACCCGCCCGCCACGAACTCCGTGGCCGTCCAAACCTCGTCGACTTGCTGAGCATGCGTCTGCCAAGATGGCGGCACCGAATCGAATTCCCAATACCAGTATGCAATACGGTAGGTCCGAGGCATGCGCGCGTGAAGATCGGCGCGTCGATAGGCCGACTCGAAGAACGGCTCCGGCTGCGTGTGCACGAGGGTAATGTCATGGCACTCGCTGCCATGAAACTCTATATGACGGGGCTCGTCGTCGACGTCGGTTCGAACATCGCGGAGCGAGGTATGCGCGCCGGCAAGCCTCAATCCTTCGACGATGGACTCCGCGGAAACGCGAAGCCCGGACGGGTAGCAGAAATGCCCAACGACGTTGATGCCAAGCGCCGCCAACTGCTCGGCTTGAGCAGTCGCATCGAGTTGCCGGACCCAAATCGACGCCTCGGGGGCAAGCCTGGCATCTGGCAGCCGCAACCACTCAATGAAAGCGCGTGCGGCCGCGACATCCTGCATGGCGTGGGGATGAAGATCACGCCACTCAGGCCTTGCCCAATAGGCGTTCCGCAACTGCTCGTGTGCTGGTGGCAACAGCTCGCTCCATGACACCTCCTTCAACCACGCTCCGCGCATTCCGAAGGCCTTCTCGCACCACGCAATGAAAGCCCCTCGGCCGAAATGCGTCAAGCCATCCGGAAAGCGGCTTTGCCACGAGGGCGTGAACCAATACGCTCGCGCAAGTTCCAGTGGGGCTTGCTCTCTCGCCACCAGAAACAACCACCATATTTCCTCGAGCCGCGGCTCTCCTGCTTTTCGACCAAACTGCGTGAACCACTCAAACAATCCTCTGTGCCCCGCCGGGGTCAAACCATGCGGCATCACAAGTCGCAATTCGTCATTGTCGAGAAAGACTCGGCGAGCTCGAGCTGCGACATCCGAAGCGAGGAGCGCGGTGATCTGATCCAAACCGTCGGGAGTCAGTCCAAGTTCTGAAACCCCAACTCTCTTCAACCACGCCAAGAAGGGCCCGTCAGCGCCGTCGCTCAGGGCGGATGGGAATTGCTCATATATGCTCCTGTGCGCGCGCAGCAAATCGATGCAAAAACGAGCGGCGGCCCAGCGGTCGTCAATAGTCGCCGCAGGCTGACGGGGCCATAGGACATCTTTCAATGCGAGGCCCGAGGCAGCCGCGACGTCGACGTCATCGAACCAGTTGACCTCTTTTGCTGGCTCATTCGACAGGCCACCCAAGCGCCGCTCCACTCCGGTCCGCTCCCGCTCCAGCAATCTCGCCAATGCAGCATCCTGCAACTCCCGTTGCGATCGCTCTCGCAGAAAACGAAAACGCGTTGGAAGTCGCCAAGGAGTCAGCAGCCACCAAAGGGCCTTCGCGGCCCTTCGCACATATGGACTGATCGAACGAAACACTTTTCTTACCTGTGTCACTATTGGATTCATCAGGGGCAAACGGATAATCTAGTTTGGGTGGGAGTGGGGTCTTGGCATGCAGCAGCCCCTGCACATCGGGAGTGAGAAGGCAACGATACCGGGTACCAGTCCCTTGTCCTCCCCGCCGCTGAGCCGCACCGCATCGATCTGACCTCTTGAATTTCGTGGACAATCAAAGTAGAGAGCGCAGGTCCCATCGCCAAACTTTTTGCACCTCTCTCCCTATGCATGAACCAAGGGTGGTTCGTCGGCGCGCGACCTATAACATTCAAAAATTGAGCAAATGAAGCAACTACTTAGACGCGCTGCACGTTGGTTGGCCTCGAAGCCTGGTATCGGTCGCTTTGTGCGAATTGGCATCGCAGTGGTGCGCCTTCCCGTCTCCAACGATCGACAGCAGATCTTTTTGACGCAGCAATTGCCGCAACTGCTCGACACCTTGTCCGATATCAATCATCGTCAAGCCAACCTTGATCGCGATCAAGAAAACCTTACCAAAACTGCACCGATCACGCTCCGACAATTGACACGCGACGTACTAACACTCCGCCGAGAGATTGAGACACTAAAGCGCGCGCCCAGTCAGTCTACGGTGCAGCCGACCAACGGGCCATCCCCTGAAAATAGAAACCGGCGAGTCAAGCTAGGAAGTGGCAGCGGTCCACAGAAGGGACAGTTCATCATGGATTATCCCTTACCGCACACCGCTACTGTCGCTCACCTCGATAACCTGCGACTCGAGAATGCCCTGGTGCACGACATCTACGCGTCTCACGTTCTGGAGTGCTTCTCCCCCGAGCAGTTGAGCGAATCGCTCCTGCCGCGCCTGCTCGAACTGCTCGCCCCCAAGGGACGGCTTCATGTGACCGCTTTGGACTCCGAGGCAATGATGCGCGGGTACTCGCTTGGCACCATCTCGCACGATGATCTGCGCGACTCTCTTTTTGGTCTGCGCACCGCGGAAGGTGATGAACCTCGCCTCAATGTGTTTACAACAGGGACGTTGACGCAACTGCTTCTGGAGGCAGGCTTTGCCAACGTTCAACTGGTTGGCGAAGCTCGCCGCAACGGCAACGATCTGGAATTCGAGATCGTTGCCCAGAAGGAGAAGGCCCTCCAATGAAGGCTAAACAAGAAAAAAAGCTTAGCGTCTCTATCGTCATCAACACCCTCAACCGGGGGCCGAGCCTTCACGCGACCATCGAGAGCTTTCAGTGGCTCCGTTATCGAGGAGATTTCGAGGTCATCGTCGTGAACGGTCCTTCGACAGACAACTCTGAAGAGATCATCGCTCGATGGGCAGGCCGCATCCGGGCCGCACGGTGTCCGGTTGCCAATCTCTCCGTCTCGAGGAACATCGGCATATGTCTCGCACGCGGTGAGATCGTCGCGTTCATCGACGACGACGCCATCCCCGAGCCTGAATGGCTGGAGCAGTTGGCGGCAGCCTACGAAGATCCACAAGTCGGTGCAGCCGGCGGCTTCGTGTTCGATCACACTGGATACGACTTTCAGGCTCAATACTGCGTGGTCGATCGCTTTGGCGATGAAGGGGGAGGCCCGGTTCAGAGCCCGATGCCGCACCTGTCCTATCCCAAGAGCCTGCGCTTCCCGCACCTTCTTGGCGCGAACTCGTCGTTCAGGACGTCCGCACTGCTCGAGATTGGGGGATTCGACGAGGAGTTCGAATATTTTCTCGACGAAACCGACGTATGCGCACGCATCGTCGATGCCGGATACCTCATCGCACAGCTTCCCAATGCTTACGTTCATCACAAGTTCGCCCCGAGCAATATCCGCGGCATCAATCGGGTACCTCGCCATCGCTATCCGATCATCAAAAACAAAATCTACTTCATCTTGAAGCATGCGCGAGAGTTCTATCCACCGGAAGTCCTCCTGCGCGAGCAGTCGACTTTTATCGACCGCCAGCGAGCAGAGATGACATGGGCCCTGGGAGCAGGCCTGGTTTCTGCGGAGGATGTCGAGGCGTTCAACCGGGATGTCGAGCGTGCGGTCGAAACCGGGCTGCGCCGCGGCCTGGAAGGTCCGAAGCCGGACGCAATGATCGATGTAGCCAAGCGAAACGCGTGGCCTGGTGAGTTCATGCCGTTCCCTCCATTGCCAGATGCCGATCAGTGCACGCTGGTACTGATTTCCAAAGGCTACCCACCGGACCACAGCCACGGCATCGCCACTTTCAGCCGCGACCTGGCGGAGGCCTACGCCGCGCGCGGCAACATCGTCCATGTCATTGCGCAGAGCCCCGACATCAATCGTGTCGATTTCGAAAATGGGGTATGGGTCCACCGCATCGTTCCGAAAAAACACCTTCATTCACCGGAGTCCGCAGAGGTCGGATTGCCCCAGGATATCTGGAACTGGTCGGCGAGTGCGCATGCCGAAACCGTACGGATCGCGACCCATCGCACAGTCGACGTCGTTGAGGCTCCGATCTGGGATTGCGAGGGCGCGGCGTTCTTGTTCGACCACCGGTGGCCACTGGTCACAAGCCTCCATACAACGCATCATTTCTGGTTGGACTCGCATCCAGAACGGCGACAAGATCCCGAGTGGATGGCGTCCTACGGTACGCCACTGCTGAAAACCGAACGACTGCTGATGGAGAATTCCGACGGGGTTCGAGCCAACAGTCGAGCGATTCGCACAGAAATCGAGAAGGCATACGGTTTCCGATTCGACGATACAAGGGTCCAGGTCATACCGCACGGCCTGAAGCCAGCGAAGGTCGTCGAGACAGCGACAGATGATGCCGCAACCGTCGTTCTCTTTGTCGGCCGCTTGGAAGCACGCAAAGGCATCGACGTGCTACTTGACGCCATACCGCACGTGCTCGAAGAGGTACCATCCCTGGTCTTTAGGATCATCGGGGACAAAAGCCAACTCTCGCCTTCCGGGAAGACCTACGCCGAGGAATTCCTTGCATCAGAGAGCGGCAGAAAGTTCGCCGCACAGGTCCATTTCGAAGGTCACGTCGATGCGGCGACGCTCAGTGCAGCGTATGCGAACTGCGATGTTTTTGTAGCACCGAGCCGATTCGAGTCATTTGGTCTGGTTTTTCTCGAAGCAATGCGCGTGGCAAAACCGGTCATAGGATGCTCGGCGGGCGGCATGCCGGAGGTGGTCGAAGACGGGGTATGCGGCCTGCTTGTCCCCCCCGGAAACACCGAAGCACTCGCAGAGGCCATTCTGCGACTGGTGCGATCCGAATCCCTCAGGCAACAGTTCGGCCAAGCGGGTTACGAGCGATTCCGTGAACACTTCTCTGTAACCCGAATGGCCGCGCAGAGCGCCGCTCTTTACAAGACAGCCCGAGAGGTCGGTCTCGCTCCGCAATGAAAATTGCGTACGTCAATAGCGTCTGCGCGCGCAACGACGCGATCTCCAACGCGATTCTGGATGAATTCGGCTTCTTGAAGCGAGCGGGACACGAGGACATTCGCCTCTTCGCATTCCAGTGCGATCACCGCGAAATACCTTTCACGCCCTGTCAGAGTGTTGCCGATATCGCAAACCATCCGCATTTCTTGGAAAGCGACATCGTCGTTTTTCATTTCGGCATCTACTACTCGTTGTTCAATCTCTTCCCCATTGTTCCCAAGCGAGCGCGAAGAGTGGTCGTCTTTCACAACATCACTCCTCGCGACCTGGTCCCGGAGAAGGATCGGTGGCTCATCGACAAATCAGTTGCTCAACTCGACAACATTCGATGGGCCGATCATGTCATTTGCGACAGCGATACCAATCTGGGCGTCTTGCGATCGCAGGGATTAACTACTTCGGCATCGGTCGTCCCGCTGGCGGTTCATTCGGAAATTAGCGTGCCGGAGAAAAAGCCGAGCTTCTCCGACGGTACGGTACGCATCGTCTTTGTTGGCCGATTTACTCGCTCCAAGGCCCCCCATGAACTGCTTGCGGCGATCGACCAGTTGGCTTCGACCCGCGAACTGAATGCGCCGGTGCAGCTTGACCTGATCGGCAACCTTGCCTTCTCGAGCCCCGACATGATCGCGGTTATGGAGAGGATGATTTCAGATATCCATCAGCGGCACGGTACGGATTTGTCGATTCGAATCCACGGGAGCGCATCCGACGAAACGAAGCACAGACTCCTCAGCGAAGCCGATATTTTTGCCCTGCCGACTTATCACGAAGGCTTCTGCGTCCCAATCATCGAAGCCATCGCGAGCGGTTGTCGCGTGGTTGTCTACGACAACTCGAACACCTCCGATGTGGCTGGCAGCTTCGGTACGATGGTTCGAACCGGCGATGTCGGAGAGTTCGCACAAGCGCTGCGACTTGTGATGAGTCAAGTGGGATCAACCGATTGGCGCGAAGGCCGAGGACAGAGAAGCTATACCCAGTATGCCGCGGCGGGCAAACAATATGCAAGGCGATTCTCACCGGACCATATCGGCCCAATATTTCTGCGCACACTCAGTGGCATCATGACCCCGTAGATGGTTCGTCAAGCCCCGAGGTGGGCTCGACAGTCGTAAGTTCTTCCTACAGTGCGTTTTCACGCGCCCTCATGACCATTACTTCCTACGCTCAGAATTTCGAGGACGTCATTCTTTGGCGTGCGCTAGGGCACATCAAAAACGGCACATATATCGATGTCGGTGCGCAGCATCCAGTCGTGGATTCTGTCAGCAAGGCCTTTTACGAACGCGGCTGGCGCGGCGTTCATGTGGAGCCGGTCCCCTCTTATGCGGCTTTATTGCGACAGGATCGGCCAGACGAAACGGTCCTTCAGCTGGCGCTATCCGACCGGCCGGGAGTGCTCGACCTCAATGTCATCGCGGGAACTGGTTTAAGCACCGGGGTAAAGGCTTACGCCAGCACCCATTCATCCGAACATGGCTTCGTGACCGAGGTCGTTAAGGTTCCGATGCTCCCCATGTCAACGGCTCTCGCATCGTTGAACGGGCAGCAGGTGCACTGGCTCAAAATCGACGTCGAGGGATTTGAAGAGCAAGTGCTTTTAGGATGGGATAGCAAGGTTCTTCGCCCTTGGATTATCGTGATCGAAGCTACGGTTCCACTTTCGGCGGAGCTCAACTATGCCAAGGCGGATCGCCTGCTGATCGATGCCGGGTATAAGTTTGCCTACTTCGACGGCTTGAACCGTTTCTATACGGCGTCCGAACACATGGAGTTGGCCCACAAACTGCAGTTGCCTCCCAATGTCTTTGATAGCGCCGAGCTTAGCGGCACCGCATCGAGCGTCTGGTGCAGAGGATTGATCGGACGACACCAGCAAGCCCTGAAGACCCTTAGGGAAGAAGTTACCGCTTCGCGCGTGCGCATTTCGGATCTCGATGTGCAGTTTCGCCGCGCCGTCTCTGGTGAGGAGCAATCGCGGGCTCTTGCCGTAGCCTTGGCGCAGCAAGCGGCGCAGGCAGAAGCACGAGCCGCGCAGGCTGGGACCCAGGCAGAAGCACGGATAATGCAGGCAGAGGCACGGGTAGCGCAGGCGGAAACCCGGGCCGCTCTTGCCGAGACGCAACTCGAGATTGCACGGCAGTACAGCGAAGCCGTTCTGAGCAGCACGTCTTGGCGTATTACAGCCCCTTTGCGTCTCGCCGGTAATTTCGCGCGACGCCTCCGATCAGTCGTTCGCGACGGTCGACTCATCAGCGGTCTCAAGCGGCGTATTCGGACATTCTTGCACGCTGTGGTAAACGCATCTGCGCGCCATCCTACTCTCAGACTGGTGGCCATTCGCGGGGTGGCGCTGGTTCCGACCTTGGAGCGACGCCTGCGAGCTATCGTTGCCGGCTCCTCTTCAGCGGCACCAACTACAGACAAAGATAAAGATCAAGAAGTGCATGTAAGACTCGGGCGCCTTTCGCCGGACGCGAGCGTCCTCTTTCGCCAATTGACGCGACGTCAAGAGCGCTCGGAAGGTACCTAATGCGCATCGTCATCGACCTCCAAGGCGCCCAGTCGCTTGGAAGCAGGAAGCGCGGCATCGGGCGTTACACGTCGTCTCTGGCGTCGGCGATTGCCCGGCGAGCACAGAATCACGAAATTGTCTTGGCGCTGAACGGGCGCTTTCCGGAAGCAATCGACGAGATTCGGTCCACATTTGGTGCGATGGTGAAGCCGCAGAATTTTCGCGTCTGGCATCCTCCTGTCTATTCGGCTCAAGCAAGCCCTGGCAGCTTGAGAGCAAGAGAGAAACTCCACGAAGCTTTTTTGGCATCGCTTCAGCCAGACGTGGTGCACATGTCCAGTCTGTTCGAAGGTCTGGATGATGCGGCCGTCACAAGTATTGGCCGCTTCGTTCGGCAACCGACCGCTGTCACGCTTTACGACCTGATCCCCCTGATCAACGCCCGCTCCTATCTGGAGCACGCCAAGACCCGCTCGTGGTACATGCGAAAGGTCGAATCGCTGCGCCGCGCCGACATGTGGCTCGCCATCTCGGAGTCTTCTCGCCAGGAGGGCATTGACCATCTCGGCTTACCGGGAGATCGCTGCATCAATATTTCTACGGCGGCCTATGATCACTTCAAGCCGGCAAGGCCGTCCACGCAATGTGAGCAGGAACTGCGCGATCGCTATGGCTTGAACCAGCCATTCGTGATGTACACAGGCGGCATCGATGTCCGAAAGAACCTCGAAGGCCTCGTAAGGGCCTTCGGACTTCTCCCGCCCGAACTCGTAGAACGACATCAATTGGCGATTGTCTGCTCTGCTCGCCCCGAGGATCGCAACGCATTGCAGGATCTGGCAAGAAGATCAGGATTGCGAGACGGCAAGCTCGTTGTCACCGGTTTCGTGCCGGAGCAGGATCTCGTGGATCTTTACAACTTATGCAGTCTGTTCGTCTTCCCTTCTTGGCATGAGGGTTTCGGCCTGCCCGCACTGGAGGCCATGCATTGCGGCGCCGTTGTGATCGCAGCCAATACGTCGAGCCTTCCGGAAGTCATTGGTCGACAAGATGCGTTGTTCGAGCCAAGAAGCGACGAGGCTATGGCTACAAAGATGACCCAAGGCTTGACCGATGAAGGATTCCGAGCGGCGCTGAGAGAACATGGACTGACGCAGGCACGGAAGTTCTCTTGGGACGAGTCGGCGCGGCGCGCCATCGAAGGGTTCGAGGCGCTGCACCGATCATCGAACCGCACACTATCCGGACCACCAGCAGCGCCACATTCACGTCCGAGGTTGGCCTTTCTCTCGCCGCTGCCTCCTCAACCAAGCGGCATAGCTGACTACGCCGCCGAATTGCTTCCAGCGCTGGCGCAACACTACGAGATAGATCTCGTGACGGGCTTGGACGTCACGATCGATCCGTACCTGACAACGTCCTTTCCTGTTCGTTCGCTCGAGTGGTTCCGAAGGCACTCCGGCCTCTTCGACAGGGTGCTCTATCACCTCGGGAATTCGGAATTTCACGAGCACATGTTCTCCCTGCTGGAGGAAATTCCGGGCGTTGTTGTCTTGCACGATTTCTACCTGAGTGGGGTTCAGGCATTCAGGGAGTTCGGCGCTGGACAGCCGCATGCATGGGTCCGCGCACTCTACGACTCGCATGGCTATCCCGCGGTTATCGAGCGGTTTCGGGCCAACGATGTCAGGGACACGATCTACAAATACCCCTGTAGTCTCGACATCCTGCGGTATGCGCAGGGCGTGATCGTGCATTCGCCGCACGCGATCGATCTTGCTCGGAACTGGTATGGTCCCATTGCAGACAACTTCGAGATGGTGCCGCTGCTGCGCGCACCGGCACCCAGGGGTTCTGGCGAGCGGCAGCGGGCACGCGATGAACTGGGGTTGAAACCGGACGATTTTCTGGTTTGCAGCTTCGGGCTCCTTGGTCCGCCAAAACTGATCCATCGAGTGCTTAAAGCATGGCGAGCATCTTCTCTTGCGAAAGATCCGCGTTGCAAACTGCGCTTCGTGGGGGAAAGCCCTTCGGATGAGTATGGCGTCGAGCTGCTGCGCCAAATCGCGCAGGGCGGCCCGGAAGACGACGTGGAGATCACAGGCTGGGCCTCCTCCGAAACATATCGCCGCTATCTTGCCGCGGCTGATCTGGCGGTCCAGCTTCGGGCAAAGTCGCGCGGGGAAACCTCTGCGGCAGTGCTCGATACGATGAGTCGGAGCATACCGACCATCGTCAATGCTCATGGCTCCATGGCCTTTCTGCCTCACGATGCCGTTCTCATGCTCAAGGATGACTTCGATGACGCGCAATTGATTGAAGCCCTCGAGAGCCAGTGGCGCGATCCGGCCGGACGTCTCGCATTGGGAGCAAAGGGGCGGACCATCGTGGAGACGCTGCACGCGCCTGCAGCCTGTGCAAAGCTCTATGCTGAAGTGATCGAGCGCTTCGTCCAGCGCGCCGATGCTGGCCGCACAGGATTAGTCCGAGCCATCGGGGCAGAAGATCCCCTGGCCCAATCCGAAGAAGGCCACCACGAAGCTCTCGAATTGGCCTCGGCAATCGCCGAAAGCCTTCCGCTCCCGATGTCACAGCGGCAGTTGTTCATCGATGTCTCCAACCTGGCCCAGAGTGGCACACAAACACAGCAGACGCTCGAGTGCTTGATACGAGAGGCGCTGGATGTCAGTCTCGACGGCTACAGGATCGAACCTGTTCGTACATCGGAGAGCGACGGGCAGGGCTATTGCTATGCCAGACGATTTGCGCTCGCGCTTCGAAACCTCCCCGCCGACGCACTCGCCGACGAACCGATCGACTTTCGTGCGGGGGATCTCTTTGCCGTCCTGTCTGCATCGCCGGACTCGGCCGCCGAACACGCGGAGTTCTACCGAAAATTGCGCCACTCCGGCGTGTGTGTCCAATTTTTTCAGATCGCCACCGCTCCTGCCTTCACGGTTCACGAGGGCTCGGACGACGTGAGAGTTCACCTCCTTCACCTGAATTCGACAACTACACCTGACGGCCGTTCCGATGAGCAGGCCGTCAAGGCTTTTCTTAGGTCTCTGACCGACGTCGACACGTTTTCCCGATCCGATCGCAGCTGAGAGGCTTGCCCGGCCTCGCGGCGCGGGTAGCGCGGAACGTAGTTGGTGGAAAATACTGGCCCGAAGCGGCCGGTGGAAAATACCGGCCTTAGCCCAAAGTTTGCATCGAGGGGCAACGATCCCCGCGGAATGAAAGATCACATGAAAAAGAAATGCGCTGTCGTCACCGGTATCACAGGCCAAGACGGAGCCTACTTGGCCGAGCTACTGCTTTCAAAAGGCTACGTCGTTCACGGCACCTATCGCCGCACCAGTTCGGTCAACTTCTGGCGTATCGAGGAGCTTGGCATCCAGGCTCATCCCGACCTTCATCTCGTGGAATACGACCTGACGGACCTGGGCAGTTCGATTACGCTGATCAAAGATGCAAATCCCGACGAGGTCTATAACCTCGCGGCACAGAGCTTCGTCGGCGTCAGCTTCAATCAGCCTGCCGCCACGGCGCAGATCACGGGCATCGGCGCGCTTCACCTGCTCGAAGCCATCCGCCTGGTCAATCCCAAGATTCGCTTTTACCAAGCTTCGACCTCTGAAATGTTCGGCAAGGTACAGGCCATTCCCCAGATAGAAGACACTCCCTTCTACCCGCGCAGCCCCTATGGCGTGGCCAAGCTCTACGCCCACTGGATGACCATCAACTACCGTGAGAGCTATGACATCTTCGGTTGCAGCGGCATCCTTTTCAATCACGAGAGCCCATTGCGCGGCCGAGAGTTCGTCACCCGCAAGATCACTGATGGCGTCGCGAAGATCAAGCTGGGCAAGCTTGACGTGCTGGAGCTAGGAAATCTCGACGCCAAGCGCGACTGGGGCTTTGCCAAGGAATATGTCGAGGGTATGTGGCGGATGCTGCAGGTCGACGAGCCGGACACTTACGTGCTTGCCACCAACCGTACGGAAACGGTGCGCGATTTTGTCAGCATGGCTTTCAAGGGCGCTGGCATCACTGTCGAGTTCAAAGGCGCAGGAGAGACGGAGTCCGCGGTCGACACGGCTACCGGCAAGACCGTGATGCGGATCAATCCGAAGTTCTATCGTCCGGCCGAGGTGGAGCTTTTGATTGGCAACCCTGCAAAGGCCAAAGAAAAACTCGGCTGGGAACCCTCCACTACTTTGGAGCAACTCTGCCAGATGATGGTGGAGGCGGACATTCGACGCAACGGGCAGGGGTTTTCGTTTTGAAGATTTTGCTCACGGGCGCGGAAGGGTTCACTGGTCGCCTGTTCGCTGAAAGGGCTGTAGCGGCCGGCCACACCGTCGTCCCGCTCCAGTCCGATCTGACTCACGACGAAGCAATACGCAAGGAAGTGCTGGAGATCGCTCCGGAGGCTGTGGTACATCTGGCGGCCATCAGCTTCGTCGGGCACGCGAACGATGCCGCGTTTTACGCAGTCAACGTGGTTGGTACCACGAATCTTCTGAATGCCCTTGTGCAGTTGCCTGATCGACCTGATCGCGTCCTTCTGGCCAGCAGCGCCAACATTTACGGCAACACAGCTCGTTCCCCCATCGACGAGAACCAGCCGCCAGCGCCAGTGAACCACTACGGGATGAGCAAGCTGGCAATGGAGTACATGGCGCGAACGTACCGAGATCGATTGAATCTGGTGATCACTCGCCCATTCAACTACACCGGCCCCGGGCAAGATGCCAATTTCCTGATTCCGAAACTCGCCATGCACTTTGCGGCGCGTGCACCATCGATCGCCCTTGGGAACCTCGATGTCGAGCGCGAGTTCAATGACGTGCAAATGGTCTGCGATGCCTATTTGCTGCTGCTCGCCCATGGGGAGCCGGGCGAGGCCTACAACATTTGTTCGGGGCGCCCCTATGCACTGCGCTACGTGATCGAGACGTTGGCCCGCATGACCTCACACAGCCCTCGAATTGAAGTGAATCCGGCCTTCGTCAGGGCAAACGAGGTGCATCGGCTGTGCGGCAACCCCAACAAGCTCCGGGTATTGCTGGCGAAGCAGGGGGCTGTTCTGGCCGAGCCTGCACTCGAGGAAACACTCGCGCGAATGCTCCTTGCGGCCAAGGGCAGGACTGCGGCGTCAATCAACTGAAGACTTCAGCTTGGATGAGAGCGGCACCGGCCTGGTCTTTGGCCGACAACTGAGGATGAGCGCCGACGCTTGGCCAAGCAATACCTAGCTTGGCGTCGTCCCATTTGATGCACCGCTCATGCGCCGGTGCGTAGTAGTCGGTGGTCTTGTACAAGAACTCTGCCGTCTCGCTCAGCACCAGAAACCCATGCGCAAACCCCTCGGGCACCCACAACTGCCTGTGGTTGTCCTCGCTGAGCTCCACTCCCACCCATTGACCAAACGTCGGCGACGACTTGCGGATGTCCACCGCCACGTCGAACACCGCCCCGCGCACCACACGCACCAGCTTCCCCTGGGGCTGCTGGATCTGGTAGTGCAGCCCGCGCAGCACGCCCTTGGCCGAGCGCGAATGGTTGTCCTGCACGAACTCGACGTGCCGGCCGACCGCCTCATCGAACGCCTTACCGTTGAAGCTCTCATAGAAAAAGCCGCGCGCATCGCCGAAGACCTTCGGCTCGATGACCAGCACTTCAGGAATCGCCGTAGGTGTTGCCTTCACGAGCGCACCTCCTCCGCCAGCAAATGGTTCAGATATTTGCCGTAGCCGTTCTTTTGCAGCGGCACGGCCAGCCTCGCCAACTGCTCG
>Ga0182006_1000788_pt1 | contig 21392 bp, 24 predicted proteins | sample Sormic07211104_1_FD_123022 | JGI IMG/M metagenome (GOLD analysis project Ga0182006, IMG submission 123022) | Rhizosphere microbial communities from Sorghum bicolor, Mead, Nebraska, USA - 072115-104_1 MetaG | ecosystem: Host-associated > Plants > Roots > Rhizosphere | place: USA: Nebraska...
AATAAAAGTTAAGGCTTTGGTTGATTGTATTAATAGTACTATAAATAATTAATTTCAATCGTCATTTCGACCGCAGTGGAGAAATCTTTGAACTATGCATCACCTTAAAATAATCCTCATTTATAACGAGGGCTGGCAAGATCTGCATTTAGAATGCGAAATGAGCAGTTTAATGGCGATAAAATCGCCCTTCTCTTCCATCCTCGTTGCAAACGGGGACGATAAGCAAACTTTAAATTAATGCGCTAACAAATGAAAATAATTTTCAAAACCTATAACTTCCTGGTTTTACTTGCTACCCTTATTCTGATAGTTTCATTTTTTATCCCCGTATCAAACCTGGATATTAATTTTCACGACACCTATTATGTGATGACGAATATTCAGTTTATAAGATTCTGGAGCATACTTTTATTTATTTTGGCTTTATTTTATAGATTATTATCTCCGTATCTGGCCTGGGAAATTTTGAATTGGCTTCACATCCTATTGTCTATCTTGTTGCTACTTGCTTATTTGTATACCCAGTATATTTTCACAAAGTCGCTTGCCGTAGTTGAGTTAACCAATGAAGGTTCATTGGCATATTTCAGACGATTCAATTCTCAACTAGCTGGCTTTGGGCTAGGATTTATATTTGTGCAATTGCTACCTATCATTAATTTAATTCTTGGCTCTAGAAAACGAAAACGCGCTGTAAGTTAATTTATTTAACTTGCCAACTTTAGTATGTAAACCTGAGAACAAAAACTGTATACATTCAATTAATATTCAAGTAATTAGTTATATTTAATCAAACCAATAAACTAATTATCATGAAGAAATTATCATCCCTGATCATGGCTACCTTACTTTTTGCAGCATGTGAAAATAAGGAAGCTAAAACTACTGATATGGCAACAGCTGCAGATAGTACAAAGTACCCCTATACTATTAAGCAGGTACAGCATTGGGAAATGAACCCCGATACAAAAAATGCGGTAACCGCAATGACCCTTATTAAAACATTCGAAAATTTAGACACAGCCAGTATGAGCAAAGTGCTTGCGGACAGTGTGGCCTTAGACCTGGATGGTTACAAATTTAAAGGAACAAAACCTCAGCTCCTGAAAGAATTACAGGGCGAATTCGACAAAATGAAGGGTTTTAAAATCGATATGCAAGACATGGAATCGGTTATAAATAAAGATAAAAGTGAAGAATGGGTAAGCCTCTGGTACAACCAGGTTTCTACAACAAAAGAAGGTAAAACCGATACAGTAGCTTTGTTTAACGATATTAAATTGAAAAATGGAAAGGTTGTCAGATTATCAGAATATGTTCAGCACCCAATGAAGAAATAGCTTGAAACAGAAGCTGTATCATAAATATAGATTGTCATACTGAGGGTTAATTTATTTTATAAAAATCAATATAAATGACATAAGCATTTTAGCTTATTGTAAGCTGCGTGGAGAGATCTGCCAATGGTAGCCTGTCGAAGGACTAGATTAAATACCTTTGGCATCGTGTTTCGACAAGCTCAACATCACAAAAATCTGAAGAGAAATAGTTTAATGATGCAGCTTCTTTTTCGCTATAGTTTATTAATCCCCACTTCCGGGGACATAGTGCAAACCTGGTGTAAGGTAATGAAGTAAAATAACCCTCGAATAACGGTAATTAATTGGTGATAACAATAAAACACCTGTTAAGATTAAACCTACGTAATACCACAGGTTTTCATAAACTAAAGGCAAGCCTAAAACATATGATGCTACTCCAATGGTAATAATTTCTGCAACATTCATGGCATAACTTACAAACATCGCTACGTAGAAAAATCCTGGTTCACGCTCAAATTTTAAATTGCAATGCGGACAGGCAATATTTGTTTTTTGCAATCTGAAAGAATAAGCACTTCCAGTAAAAATATCTCCTTTGCGGCAGCGTGGGCATTTACACTGTAAAAACGCTTGAAATTTAGATAACTCAGCCATAATCTTCTAATTTAATGCAGTAAAGGTAAGGCTAAAATTAAATACTAATTTATGATCTGCGTCATGTTTGAGGAATTAGTATATTGATTCACTAGTTCATTGGTTTTTTGTTCCAAATAAAATGCTAAACCTTTACTATTTTCCCTTTAATGGTTTTGATCAGTCCTTTTTCGGCTAGTGTTTTAGTGCCCCGGATAACTGTTTCTACCCTTAAACCAGTCATATCGGCTAATTCTTGTCGCGTTACCTTTAAATTTTCACCTACAACAATATCATTGAGAAGGTAATTGATAATCGTTAACAATCGATGCTCAGCCTTTTCGCTTGCCAGTTCTTCCAGCATCATCGATTTATAAAAAAGGCGGTTACTTAGTGTCCGGATCAGGTCCATGCTAAAATCGGGTTCGTTTTTGATCAAACCAAAGAAATCTTCTTTATTTACAGCAATAATGTGCGAATCTTTATTGGTGATGGTAAAAGCTAAGTAAGGCCGGTCGATCAATAATGCAGGTTCGCCAAAATACTGTCCAGTTTTAAAAACCCCTTGAATAAATTCCTTTCCTTCATCACTAACAGTAACCATTCTTACCTCACCTGATTTGATAAAATACACATAGCGCGGCTGCATACCGGGCTCGTAAATAACCGAATCTTTAGAATAGCTTTTAACTTTTAAGCCTTTATCAATCAGTTTTTGGAAGATTATCATCATTTAGGCTTTTACGGAATAGTGGGATTTGAGTGATAAAAAATATTAGAGGATCTTGCGTCATTCCCGTGAAAACGGGAATCTTAAGGCTTCACAAACGACTCACTAACCTTTCTATTGTATTAAGATTGCCCAGTCAAGCTGGCAATGACGGTCAATGCTAATGGAATTTCAAAAGATGTACCCATACGGTGGGTTCATATGAAAATCTTAAGGCTATGGTTCCAATAGCTAACTAATACAATAAAGATTTACAACGCGCGCTATTCCCTAAATCATTGTGTTTTTACTATCGGGTTCTAATAATGATCAGGTTTATGAAGACTACCCTAACGTTTCCTTCATCAGGCGGGTATAAAACTCTTTCAGTGTAATGCCCATTGCCGCTACCTGTTGTGGGATAAAACTGGTTGCTGTTTGTCCCGGAATGGTATTGATTTCGATAAAATAAAACTTACCGGTTCCTTCTTCCAGGAAATAATCAACACGTACCACTCCCCTGCAATTTAGTTTCTTATATACATCCTTTACCACCTGTTGCACGCGGCTCAGCTCTTCTTCATTCATTCTGCCTGGTGTAATTTCTTCAGTTGATCCAGGAGTATACTTGGCTTCGAAATCAAAAAATTCATTTGCAGGAATCACTTCTGTGGTTGGCAAAACAATAATTTTCCCTTCAGCGCCAAAAATGCCTATTGAAAACTCTCTACCACTAACAAACTCCTCAATTAAAATCTGGTCATCTTCTTTAAAGGCCTTATCCAAAGCACTTTCCAGATCATCGGCATGTTTTACCTTACTCATGCCAATACTACTGCCCCCACTATTTGGTTTAACAAAATAAGGCAACCTTAAATCTTGCTTAATTTGATTTAAGTTATAGTTTCCACCTTTAAATATCTGAACTGATTTTGCAGTGTACAGGTTATCAATACCCTGTACAACAGCTTTGGTATAACCTTTATTCATCGTAATTGATGAAGTTAATGCATCACAGGCAGTGTACCGGATACCTAACATATCGAAATAGCCCTGTAACTTTCCGTCCTCACCAGGCGAACCATGGATAGCAATAAAAACACCGTCGAACTTAATCTTTCTTCCTTCGAGCGTTAAGGAAAAATCATTTTTATCAATTTCAATTTTTACAGAATCAGCAGGCTCGTAAAACCAGCCCTTTTCGTTCAGCATAATCTTATACACATCGTATAAATCGGGATCGATATTTTGAGCAATGGTGGCTGCGCTTTTCACCGAAACTACCCATTCGCCTGTAGTACCGCCTGTTAACAATGCTATCGTTTTCTTCATGTTAAAAATCCTTTTATAAATAGAAATTGAATATAAATATATCCTCAAAAATATAAATATCTTTGTGCTTTAATAATATTGAAGGAGAGAATTTATTCAATGGTTGAATGAAGGAATTAGAGCATGATGGAATGAGGAAATGGATTCTATAATTCAATCAATCATTAAAATAGTTACATTTGAGCTTGTACGCATAACCCAAATTAAGATTCATGTCTAAATTTATAGATTATTTAAAAACCAAATCGTTTAGAAACAATATTTTAGCTGCAATAGTAACCGTTGTGGTGCTTCTATTGGTCGCTTTTTTTAGTTTAAGATATTATACCAAACACGGACAGGGCCTAAATGTGCCTATGGTAAAAGGCTTATCTTTTGAGCAGGCAGTTAAGAAACTCGAAGATGCCGGATTAAAATATGAAGTAGATTCTGTTTTTATTATGGATCAGCCTGCAGGAATTGTAATTGATCAAGATCCTGATCCCAATACTTTTGTTAAAGATAACCGTACCATTTACTTAACCATTAACGCAGGTAAAACACCGAATACAAAATTCCCTGATATAGCGTTTAAGACCTTAAGAGAAGCACAGGCTATTATAGAGAGTTCGAGATTAAAACTTGGAGATACAACCTATAAACCAGATGTAAGCCGAGACGTGGTTTTAGAAGCCTCCTTTGGTGGTCAGCCCATAGCTGCCGGACAGATTGTGCCTGTTGGCTCGAGAATTAACCTGGTACTGGGCGATGGACGTGGAAACGAAGAAGTAGATATTCCACAACTAATGGGATTAACAATGGATGAAGCGAAATTTAGCCTAAGAGGCTCGAACCTGAGTTTAGGTACTATTATTTACGATGGGCCCATTACCGATAGTGCTGCTGCTATTATTATTAAACAAGATCCTATGCTGGTTGATTCGTTAACCAAAGTGGCTATAGGCACAAAGATTAACATTACCCTATCTAACAAACAACAATAAAACACGTATCATATTACAGATGACTGAAGTAGAAAAAAAGAACATGAGTACAGGCAAAAAAGTAGCAATCGTTATTGCACTTGTTGTTATTTTAATTGCTGGTTACTTTGCGTTAAATATTTACAGGCTTTACTTTGCCCCTAACGTTACCGAAAATCAAAAATATCTATATATCAAAACCGGAAGTAGCTACGATGATCTGATCGCAGAAATTAAAAAGAAAGATCTGGTAAAAAGCATCTCTTCTTTTACTGCAGCTGCCGGAAAAATGAATTTAGCGACAAGTGTTAAACCCGGACGTTACCGTTTAACCAAAGGAATGACCAACCGCAGTTTGATTAACTTAATTAAAGCAGGAAATCAGGATCCGGTTAAATTGAAATTTCATAACATCCGCAAGAAAGAGAATTTTGCTGCATATCTGGCCAACAACCTGGAAGCCGATTCGTTAAGTTTTATCAATGTTTTAGATTCTACTGCACTGATTAGCAAATATGGTTTTAACCAGGATAATGTTTACGCCATGTTTATCCCGAATACTTACGAAATGTACTGGAATATTTCTCCTGTTGATTTTTTTGAGCGCATGCATAAGGAATATGATAAATTCTGGACAGCCAACCGCAAACAAAAAGCTGCAAGTTTAAATCTGACTCCAGTACAGGTATATACCCTGGCTTCTATTGTTGATGCAGAAGCGCTTTACGACAAAGAAATGCCCATTATAGCAGGCTTGTATTTAAACCGTTTAAATAAAGGCATCTTATTGCAGGCTGATCCAACGGTGATTTTTGCAAACAACGATTTTACGGTGAAAAGGGTAACCGGAAAATTATTACAGGTACAATCGCTTTATAACACTTATAAATATGCAGGTTTACCCCCAGGGCCGATTATGATGCCTAGTATTAATGCGATTGATGCCGTACTAAACCGCGACAACAACAATTATATTTACATGTGTGCCAAAGAAGATTTTTCTGGCTACCATAACTTTGCTGAAAATAAGGCACAGCACGAAATCAATGCAAAGAAATACCGTGAGGCTTTAAACAAAAGAAACATTTTTAAATAATGTATAGCCACAGTACAAAAATCAGGGTTCGATATGGCGAAACCGATCAAATGGGTTATATGTATTATGGCAATTATGCACAGTACTACGAAGTTGGCCGGGTAGAAATGTTACGCAGTTTGGGTATGAGCTATAGCTCGATGGAGGCTGACGGAATTATGATGCCTGTTTTAGAATTAAAGTGCAAATATATTAAACCTGCCCTTTACGATCAGGAAATTACCGTAAAAACAATCATCAAAACCTTGCCAGGTATCAGGATCTTTTTTGAGTACGAATTGTATAACGAAAAAGAAGAACTCATAAACATTGGAGCCACTACACTGGTTTTTGTTGATATGAAGAAAAATAAACCTACAAGTCCACCCGAAAATTTTATGCAAAAACTATCGGTGTTTTTTAATTAACAAATACAATGGAATGGTTACATAGGCAATTGTTACATCTTAAACTCTATTCTAGATTTATCGAATGGACGAAGGGATGCGTTTTGCCTGGTTTTAGCCCACTTCCCTTGTATACTGTAGCTACATTTTTCTTTCGTGAAATTGGCAAGGACGCTTTGGTAAACAAGTCATCATCTTTAGCTTACAGTTTTATGTTGGCTATCTTCCCTGGCATTATCTTCCTCTTTACCTTAATTCCATTTATTCCGATTAAAGGTTTCCAGGATCAACTGTTAAACTTAATACAGCTGGTACTGCCACATAATGCTTTTGATGCCTTTGAAACCACATTAAAAGACATTATTAAAAACCAGAACAGGGGCTTATTGTCTTTCGGTTTTTTATCGGCGATATTTTTTGCCACCAATGGGGTTAAAAATTTAATGAAGGCTTTTAATAAATCATCATTGATTATCGAAACCAGGGGCTGGTTGAAACAACGCTTAATTGCATTGGTATTAACTACGATTATTTGTTTTTCCATTATCATCTGCATCAGCGCCATGACTTTAGGAGAAGTTTTACTGAATAAGATCACAAACGAACTCCACATTAAAGGTAGTTTCCTGGCCTTTGCCGTACAGTTTACCCAGTGGGCACTATTGGCTATTTTATATTTTTTAACGGTATCTATCTTATATCGATACGGGCCAGCACATTCTAAAAAATGGCGTTTCTTTAGTGCAGGTTCCTGGCTGGCTACCATTTTAGCTTTCCTTACCATTTGGGGCTTTTCTTTCTACATCAACCATTTTGCTTCATATAACAAAGTGTATGGTTCTATCGGAACATTAATTGTAGTCATGATCTGGCTTTACCTCAATTCTTTGATTTTATTGATCGGTTTTGAACTGAATGCCAGCGTTGATGTAAGCAAAAGAAGTGTGAAGATTATCCGTCCTACCTTTAATTTGTTCAAAAAATCGGAGCCAATTGAAGAAAATATCCAGAAGAAATAATTTTTTCTCCCTCTGTGTTAAGTAATTATCAACTTTATATAAAAAAAAAGCATTCATAGTTTGCAGTTTTAACCGGAGTTCGTACTTTTGCCTCCGGAAAGCTGGCAGAGTGGTCGAATGCGGCAGTCTTGAAAACTGTTGACTGTAACAGGTCCGGGGGTTCGAATCCCTCGCTTTCCGCAGAAAAATCAAAGCCTGAAATCATAAGATTTCAGGCTTTTTTCGTTTATCGAAACATCCCCCGTATTCTAACAATATCAGCTATCGCAAGTAACCCCCAATAAAGTCGCATTAACCCCTATTGTGATTGATTTTTTACTGCCATCTTTGTTAATACAGTGGAGCAGCAACCATTAAAAAACGGGCGAACCGAAAAGCCAGATGAGTAGGATCAGAAAAAATCTATATTATGTCTAACAATCAAGTTTCATTGCACAGGGTAATTAAAGCATCTCCAGAAAAAGTATATCGCGCTTTCATCGAGCCTGTAGCACTCGCTTCCTGGATGCCGCCTTACGGTTTTTTGGGTACAGTTCACCAAATGGAAGTAAAAGTGGGCGGTACTTTTAAAATGTCGTTCCAAAATTTCACCACTGGCAACAGTAATTCTTTCGGTGGAGAGTACCTCGAGGTTCGGCCGAATGAGTTGCTTATATTCACAGATAAGTTTGACGATCCTAACATGCCAGGAACACTTACGAATACCATTCGGTTAAAAAAGACTTCTGTAGGCACAGAATTGGAAATTTTACAGGAAAATATACCAGTAGCCATACCTGCCGAAATGTGTTATCTGGGCTGGCAGGAATCATTAGAAAAACTGATTAAATTGGTAGAACCAGAAATACCTGATGGGTAACTGATTTTTAATTGGCAAAACCCGTCATCAATTTAAGTGGAGCGCAGTTCCGAATCTTCGGGAGAGAGATCCTTCAACTATGTTAAAAGATCGATCCTCCGAAGAACTTCCTTTGGAACACTGCAGTGGAGATGACGATACCGCGTATCATGTCATACCAATTCCTGTTTTTTTTCTTTAAAATTGAAAACTGAGTATGTGAAATAAGCTTTTTAATTACGGCTTGTAAACCCAGATTTACTTAATTACACTAGGTTACCTTCAATAAATCGGCACCCAAACCTTTGAGTGAAGCATAGGTCAGCTTATCCATCATTGCGCCTTCAAAGCAGGTTGTTTTAATGGCTTTGTAATATTTATTCGTAAGGCGAAGGTAGAGCGGAAACATACATTTTTAAGTGTTGCCCATCATTACGTTAAGGATTTTAACCGATTTATACTGAAAATACACCTCTATGTGTAATGCGTATTTTCGATGTAATAATAAGACATCCTTAATACTTATATTCGATGCGGCTTACATATTTGCCGCACAATTTAATTAAACGTATATGAAAAAATTACCTCGTTTTACTTGGTGCAGTAGCTTTTGCTTCATGTAAAAAAGATCAGTCTTCATTAGAAAATGAAACAAATAGGATATAGATATTCAATAGAAAGTTTGTCACACTCGGGAAGTAGTTTATATGGATTTACGGCTTTGCTTAGTTATGAAGAACTTAATCATACAGACTATGCGGGGATATATAATTTCTGGACCTATACTGGAGGAAGAGTTTCTTTTATGGGCATTGGATCAGAAGTTCAATCATCTAGAGTTGTAAGCGCGACAAAAATGGTTCAAAGTGGTGGCAAGGCAATTAATGAATTTTAATGATTAAAATAATCTACCTAATGATAAGCATGTTTTTTGTTTCAAAGAGCGTGCTTGCACAAAAAAATGATCTCAAGCTGCAAGGTCTTTATGTACACACCATCTATTTTGGTAGCAATAAGAACAATTCAATGACAATTTATAAGCAGGATACCTTGTTTGTGAACAACTCAATGGTACTGGAACTTCTTAAAACTATAAGTGATACCGATTTTCTTAACAAACAAAGTAGAAAAATCGTTGCAAGTGGCTATAATATCATTGATTTTAACAATAAGAAGTACGCAGCTATAGAAAATTTAAGTAAAAAGACAAATCTTAAGTTTGTACCATTTCAGCGTAAAGTGAATGGTTTCGAAATTAACTTCAAGTATTATAACGGGGAAAAATTTGTTGAATCAGAAATTAAGCTGGATGGTTTGACATTAAAGAAAATTGTCTTCACTCCTAACACCGGACAAATGAAAGGGCAAATATTTACAGCATATTTAAGAAAGCCATACACAGCTTCAGAACCGTCATTTGCACCAAACCTAGAATCAAAATTTGGTGGCCGTATTTACCAACTTGAACTTGAAACGCCCTCTGGTGAAGAGAAAATTGTTAGAAAACTGATCTTTAAACCTCTAATAAAGGATCCAAATTTGACATTTTTAAAATCATTAAAAAATTAATATTCCCGATCAAATTATTTAGTGGCTGTCTCATAAGTAGATTCTACTAAATAGTCGTGAAAGAACGCTCCGAATTAATTTTTAGCTAAACCTAAGAGGGTGTCCAAAAAGGAAAATCTAACGTCTGAGAATCGGCTGTATGAAAAATTTCTCCATCAGGTACCCGAATAAAAAAGGGGCTGTCCCACCTTTTTGAACACCCTCTTAAAATTTGAATTCTGTGTTTGATCTCTTTTGGGCATTTGGAAAAGAATTGCTTTGGTGGCAGAATATTCTATGTGATTCTTCGTGCCTTTCAAAAGGCAAAGAAATGAAACTTACTCACTGTGAAAATAATTCTAAAACATTTAGCCGCTTAGCCAGATACAGCAAATCAGCCGATCGTTATAGTTGTAATTACGCTGCTTTTTGTTTCTTTTTAGCAACTGTAAGTTGTATTTAAGCCACAAGCGAATTTCTAAAAGCTTTAAGGCTTAATCCTCTCTGCGATTTGAAAAATTTATTCAAATGGCTTTCGTCTGTAAAGCCCAACTCATGGGCAATTTCATTGATCCGCATGTTACTGAAACGTAAACGTGCCTCAACCAGTTTAATCCTTAAATTGGCTATATATTGCTGAAGCGTTTCGTTAGTATGTTTCTTGAAATACTTACCAAAGTAATGCTCAGATATACCAAACTGGCTGCTCAGTTTTTCGGCCCTTAATTTCTCTGGGTTATAAATATTCGCCTGAATATAGTTTAGTAAAGCCAGGGTTTTCTCTTCAGCATCTTCTTTAATGGCAGCTGGCAGGTATTTGGCAATATTTCGCGCTACCACAACAATCATCGTATCTACCATTTTCGCAATCAGCTCTTTGTTGTACAGATCGCGGTTTACATACTCGGCCATCATCGCATCAATAAGCGACCTGATAAAAGGTTTATCTGAAAAATTTTTCAGGATACATCCTGGTTGATGACTGGCATTCTGCAGGATATACTCCATCCGTTGTACATCATCGGTATGAAAATCCTTCGAACGGATGTATACATTTCCGAAACGTAAAAAGAAAAATTCGGTAGTGGTTTCTATCTCAAACGAATGGCAATCTTCTGGCGTAATCAGAAACATATGGCCAGCACAATAATCAAATTTATTGTTATTGATGCACTGCTTTCCTGTGCCCGATAAAATATATACCAGTTCAAAAAATAAATGTTTATGGCCTTCTTTCGGACATTCATCCAACTTTTTATAAACAATTTCAAAAGGTTCGTATAAAGTTTCTCTATTCATTTTGTGCTAAACCATAGCGCAAATTTACCGATTAAAAGCAAATTTATACCGAATAATAACACGATATCAGTTTATATTTGCTTTACATAAATTGTAAAAATTGTATATTAATATAAAGAGACAATGAAAGCTATAGGATTTAAAACCTCACTCCCTATTTCGGCAGAAGAAAGTTTTATCGAATTTGAAACAGCTGTTCCACATCCTAGTGGACGCGATATACTGGTTAAAATAAATGCAATTAGTGTAAATCCGGTAGATTATAAGATTCGCCAGAACAGTGCTAAAGATACCGTGCTGGAAACACCGAAAGTGATTGGCTGGGACGCGACCGGAACGGTAGAAGCAGTTGGAGAAGCAGTTACTTTTTTTAAGCCTGGTGATGCTGTTTATTATGCCGGCGACCTTACGCGCAGTGGAAGCAATGCCGAATATCAATTAATAGATGAGCGTATTGTAGGCTTAAAGCCAAGCACACTTAGCAATACCGAAGCTGCTGCTATGCCCTTAACTGCACTTACAGCATGGGAATCATTATACGATCGTATCCGCATCAGCGAGCAAAAAGATAAAGGAAAAAGTATACTTATTATTGGAGGTGCCGGTGGCGTAGGTTCAATTGCCATACAGCTCGCAAAAAAAATAAGCGGACTAAAGGTAATTACCACAGCTTCGCGTGCAGAAACCAAAGAATGGTGTCTGGCTATGGGAGCCGATTTGGTAGTAGATCATAAAAACCTGGTTGAAGAAATACGTTCAGCAGGCTATCAGGAAGTAGACTTTATCCTAGATTTTGTTGATTTAAATGGCTATTGGGATACCATAGTAGAGTTGATCAAACCACAAGGCCATATTGTTTCCATTACCGGTTCAGCCACTCCTATTGCACTGAATAAGTTAAAAAACAAAAGTGTTACTTTTTCATGGGAATTGATGTACACCCGTTCGATGTATCAAACCGATGATATGGAAGCGCAACACCATATTTTAAATAAACTCGCCAAACTTTTTGACAATGGCACACTTAAAACAACGTTAAACAGCATATTGAAAGGATTTACAGCAGAAAACCTAAAAGAAGCACACCGCTTATTAGAAAGCGGAAAAACTATTGGTAAGGTTGTAATCGAGTATTAGGGTTATAGGCTGCGAGTAATCGTCATTGCTGAGAAGGCTTTTTCAGCCGACAGCCTGTCCCGACCTTCGGGAAAGCAATCTTTACAGCAAGATCACTAGCACGAAAGATTGCTTCGTGCTTCCTCTTGGTAATGACGACTTTTCTTTAGAATAAGTCAATGGTAGCTTGCCGAAGGGTCAGTTTAATGCTCAGTTAAGCTTTCCGACTACTGGTCCTGGTCGAAATATAGATTAACATTGATTATAAATTATGTTACAGCCTTAATTGCTTTCGCTGAGCCGTAAAACAAGAAAAGGCTACTCCTTTCGGAGCAACCTTCCCGTATTTTTGATCGATAAAATAGATTGGGCGGGTTATTTTTTCCCGCTCATATCCAGAAAAATGGATTTAATTCCTTCTAACAGCTCTTTTCTTTCACTTGCCAATACCAATGGGAACCATTCGTCGGTGTGTAATTCTACCACGTGCTCATGAATCAGGTAATGCCTGCCAGATCTAACCCTTCGCCGATTGCCTGGAATGATGGTCCCAGATAACATTTTGATTATAATTTTCGTAATCATCCTAATGTATTTCGGAGAATCCTCATATTTACAGTCAATAAAAAGGATCCACAATCCGTTCAACGTATTGTATTGTATACTTGCTTTCATTTATGAAGCTTATTAAAGATGACTACTAAGGAATACCCGTTTATAAACTGAAGCCCCAGGCAATTCTGAAGCCAACAAAGTTGTTCGTATGGTCGCAGTGATAGAATTTGCCATTGCTTTCATAGCGTAATCCTGCATCGATGTAATTATTGTTATGCAGATAAAATATCATTCCTGCCTGCGGTGCGTATACAAATGCAGCATTTTTGCCCTCAACACAATTTGTTTTATTTAATAGGAAGGAGAAACCTATTTCCGACTGCAGATAAAGATTACTTCTGTAGAAATATTTTAAGCCCGCTTTAACTGGTACAAGGTGTAAATCATCAACCAGGCGGGAGTAATTGCCCGATACAAAAATATTATTGAATCCAGTATTTACCGAGGCATATAAGATGCTTTCGGTAATGGGAAATTCTGCCTGAACGGAAACACCAAGCGGTGCTTCGTACTTTTTGGCCAAATAGCCAGTAGCCAAACCTGTTTCGATACCAACTGAGTACCGAATACCTGTACCACCATAAACCTGCGATTGTGCTTTGGCGCTCTGAAAAGCAAGCAATAATAACAGTAGAGTTAATGCGTTAATTGTTTTCATGATTTCGAAATTTTAGTGAATAGAAATCCATCACCATAGAGCGTGCTTATGGCGAATTATTTAGAGAGATACTATAAAAAAGAGGGTGTTCACCGGATGGTAAACACTAAGAAGATATCGGTTTAAAACAAATTAGAGTACCAGCAATGGCTTAAGAAATAGACCGATTGTTATTTCTTGGCATAGTATGATGTGCAACCGTTTCCGAAACATTCTTTTCTATGTTGTTATTGCTTAATATTTCGTTGTATTTTTCAAGTAACTTGATGTATTTATTCATCCAGAAGTATACAGAATTCGCATCACCTTTGGTTTGATCACCTGTATGTGCATCAAAGGCTTCATGGATATAGTTGCTGTTTTTAGCAAAAGTTTCGGGTAATTCAACAGAAAAATCGTGACCGATGACGGTACCTACTTTCCAAATAATTTCAGGGTTTAGACTTTTCTGATCAAACCAATTGTAAATAGTTCTTCTACTTACATTTAATTTCCGGGATAATTCACTTATTCCCATTCTGTCTCTGCGTACAACACGCTCAAGAACCTGGCCTACATTTAAACTCATAGCAGTTAATTTAATTTAAAATAAATATTTAAATTCGATCAACAATCTGGGACGATTATTACTATTTAATGCAATTTAATAATTATTTCAAGAACAAATGTAAAATAATTACATTAGGGTATTTTTACGGTGATCAATTGGCAACCAATAGGTCTAACTCTTCAAATCTTGAATTATTACTGATGTAATCGGGTATAATTTCTTTCATTTTCTTCACCATATTCAAATCGTTGCCATCGTTATTGAGTACAATCAGGTCTTTAATAATCTGATTAACGTACAAATAATTGTAGGCTACTTTTTGCGATATTTTAATTTTTGGATGATGTGTAGGTATAATTTCTTCATCGATAAGCAAAAGTTCTTCATACAGTTTCTCTCCGGGCCTTAAACCAGTAAACACGATATCGACATCAACATAAGGTGTTAAACCCGCTAATTTGATCATATTTACAGCTAAATCGACAATCTTCACTGGCTTACCCATATCGAAAAGGTATATCTCTCCTCCTTTACCCATTGCTCCGGCTTCCATAACCAATTGAACGGCTTCCGGAATCGTCATAAAGTACCGGGTAATTTCTGGATCTGTTACTGTTATAGGACCTCTTTTTTCTATCTGGCTTTTAAATCTTGGAATAACAGAGCCATTTGAGCCCAAAACATTTCCGAAACGGGTAGTTACAAAACGGGTGCGCGAAGCCTGTGTAGTAATTTCGCCAGTTGAAATTATCTCCGGACTGTTTAGTGACTGAATATAAATTTCGGCCAAACGCTTAGATGCCCCCATTACATTGGTTGGCTTAACAGCTTTATCCGTAGAAATCATTACAAACTTCTCTACGCCAAATTCCATTGATATATCGGCCATGTTTTTAGTGCCCAGCACATTGGTTAAAATGGCTTCAGCTGGATTATTCTCCATCATAGGAACGTGTTTGTAAGCCGCAGCATGGAAAACAATTTCAGGTTTATAGAGTTCGAATAATGTTCTGATCCGGTTTAAATTCTGCACATTGGCCATAAATATCTTCACGTTCGCGTCCTGGAAGTTATCTTCCAGTTCGAGTTTTAAATCATGAAGCGGTGTTTCTGCCTGGTCGCAGAGAATTACTGATTTAGGATTATACTGTAAGGCTTGTCGAACAATCTCCGACCCAATGGACCCCGCAGCACCTGTAACCAAAATACATTTACCACTTAAATCTTTCAGGATATTCTTTTTATTGAGCTTAATTGGTTCACGTTCCAGTAAGTCTTCAATTTTCAGGTCGCGTAATTGGTGCGAATCCAGCTTGCCGTACAACCATTTATCTGATGGCGGCACCATAATTACTTTCATACCTTCGTTAACACAGATATCGATAATTTTCTTTTTGTTTAAAGTGTTTAGTGCATCTTCGGCAAAAAGTATCTTTTTTATGTTATGTTTTTCTTTTAAGAGTTCAACGGAGCAAGAATGATATACTTTTTTCTGCTCGAGGTATTTATCAACCCGATCTCTGTTATCATCTATAAAACCAATAATATTCAGGTTCGAATCTTCATTCTGTTCTATTGCTTTTTTGATCAGGATAGCCTTTTTTTCCGATCCGTAGATCAGAATATTTTCTTTAGTTTCTGATTTGAGTTCTTTAAAAAAGAAAAACACACCTTTTACCAGAATACGCATGAGAATAAGCAACGATGAGGAGATAAAAAAGTTCAATATCAATGCTTTATCCATTTGGTGCCAAAGCAATTGAAAACGTTGCGAAAGTATTTTATTTACACTCACAAAGAGTAAACTGGTTACAAAAACCGCTAGAAAAACCCTCAAAATATCTTCGGTATTGGAGTAGCGGATAATACCGGTGTGTATTCTTAATGAAATGAAAACACCTGCAGCGATGAAACAATAAAGTGCCACATAAACAGCATTGCCTGAGTTAAAAACGTCGGTGTAGTTTAATGTATTGGTTAGTACAATGGATATAAACAATGTCCATACAACGATCATCTGATCAATCAATAAAATTAACCACCTTGAGTGTGCTCTGTCTGGAAAAAAGAAATTTTTCATAATTGAGAATCATTAAATATTTGTTTAAAGTTTATTGAGGTATCATTCTATAAAGAGGGAAAAAGTCAACATCTGTATGTATTTGGTTACCCGATTTTTCGACTAACTGATTGTAAACAGCCTTATTGGCAACAAAACGCCAACTGTAATAATCTAAAACCATATTTGAAAAACCAAGCTTCCATTCAAAGAGCGAATCTTCTTTAAAACCAAGTCCTCCGCCTAAATGATAGTATTTCATTTTCCATTTGCGGCCTAACTCACTAATTTCATCAACCAAAAATTTAGCTGGAGAATTTTTAAGATAATTGGCATTAGTGGCAATTAAGTGGCCCTCTATAATGCCTTTGGTACACATAATGATACTGCCACAAACTAAATCATCGTTCGAATAAACCAGGATTAACTTACAGTCGAATTCTGTAGCCTGAACAAGCTTGGTAAAGTACTCTTCGGTAAAAAGATAAAAATCAGTAGCACTAATACGGTTCATATTAGATTGATAGAGCTTCGTGAATGCAGCGATATCTTCTTGAGCGGTAGCTTCTACGGCAACATAACCAAACTTTCTACATTTCTTAATGCTATCTCTCGTTGTTTGCCTATACTGTTTCCGTTGCTCTTCTATACCTTGTTGTAAGTTAATAGCAACTGTTTTTCCATTTTCATACACGCCATCAGTTTTTTGCAACAGTATATTCTGATCAAAAAAAGGGTGAAGCCTGGAAAAAACAGAAACGTAGCTGCCATTATATAAGAATGCTGAAAAAGTACTGAGAAAATTCTCTTTCAAACTGTCGCTCATATCCGTAAATTTCAGGTTAGAAACAGGGCCTGAATAACCGTAAACGCAATGCAGGTCGTAATATGGTGTATCTTGGATTGCACGTTCCAATAAAGGGATAGCGATAAAATTATTGACTTCGCAATACACGAACAAAATGGGCCTTCCATTTGTTGACATAGCATGGTAATGCCATGTATGATAAAAATCATAATCAGCAGCCAAGCTAATATACTTTACCCAATCATCCTTCTGTTTTAAAGTTAATTGCAAAGTAGTGCCTTTAGCATTATTTTCAATCAGCATACCCATTTCGTTAAAAGAAATAATAATTAATTACGAAGCAATTACAGGACTACGGTAGAGTGGAAAAAAATCAACAGTCGAAAAAGGATCAAGTGATCTTTCGTTTAAAAGTGTATTGTATAATTCGTTATTGGCAATATACCGCCAGCTATTAAATTCGAAGCATAAATTAGAAAAACCCATCTTCCAGCCAAAAAGGTTGTCTTCTTTAAAATTAACACCCCCACCCAGGTTAAAATATTTATATCCCAATTGTCTACCAATTATGGTAATTTCATCAGTCAATAATTTAGCCGGCGATTCGAACAGGTAAGCGGTTCTGGTAGCCAAAAGGTGCACCTGCATAATTTCTTTGGTACAAACTACTATGGCGCCAGATATGGCTATTCCATCTTTATACACCAAAAAAAGCTTGCTATCAAATTCATCTGAAGAAAGTAGCGCAACGAAATAGGCATTATTAAAAAGGTAAAGGTCTTTTGCGCCTATCCGAATCATATTTTCGGTATATATTTCAGAAAAAATGCTTGTGTCGTTAATATCGGTCGAAATTCGGACTTCATAATTACGCTTTCTCAACCGTCTGATTTTTTCTTTTACGCTTTTTCGGTAGCCCGCCCGTTGATTTTCAATGGTTGTGGTTAAATCGATTGCCACTGTTTTCCCATTGGCATATACTCCTGAAAACTTCTCCATTAACCTTTCCTGATTAAAAAAAGGATGCAGTCTGGAAAAAACAGTTACATTCTGGCCAGTTTCAAGAAACGCTATGAATGTATTTTTAAAGCGCTCCATAAAATCATCGTCCAAAGCATTGAAGTCCATATTTGAAATGGGCCCTGTATATCCATAAACCGATGTAAAGTCAAAAAAATCGGAACCGGGAATGTTTCTCTTCAAAAGTGGGAAGGCAATGTAATTCTCTCCTTCTTCATACACAAACAATATAGGAAAGCCACTTTTATCTAAAGCATGATAATACCAGGTGTGATAAAAATCGTAATGCAAAGCACGTTTTACATATGCAGACCATTCTTGTTTATCGTCAATTGTAATAATCTTTCTCATTTTAAGCTGTTAAATTAGGGTAGATTTAAGTAAGTAGTTCAGTTTGCGGTAAGTAAAACAGAAGAATTAATTACCATTTTTATGAAATCTTCCTGTTGTGAAACAGGTTGAAAACCTACTTTTTTATAAATAGAGTAAGCAGCCAGGTTATCTGAATGTACTTCTAAGAAAATGTGTTTAAGGTTAAGGTTATAAAAGGCATATTTTAACAACATTAAAGAAGCTTTATAGCCTATGCCCTTTCCCCAATATTTCTTTTCGCCGATAAAGAGGTGAAATTCTGCGCTCTCGTTTTCAATGTCGAGCAGCTGGATATTACCAATGTATTCATTCGTATTTTTTATGCAGATGGCAAAACGTTTTTCGTTGGCCAGATTTAGTTTATTTAACAACCATTGTTTTTCAACCTCTGCAGTAATGGGATCTTTTAACACAAATTTGGTATACGACCATACTTCAGGGTCGTTTCTCCACTTGTACGACACATCAGCATCTTTTAACGCTAATGGCCTTAAGTAAATTTGAGTGTTCATATGAGCGGTTTTAAAGCCTTAACAATTACTTTCATATCCGCTATGCTATAGCGGTGATCAATTGGCAACGAAACAAGATGTTTAGCCAGAAAGAACTCATAACTATCAACATGTGCCCATTCGTAAACATTAGGCCAATAGGTGGCTACAAATATCTTTTGATTGATGAGCTGTTGTTTAATAGACGGATCTTCCAACAGGAGCGGGTAAACCATCGGTACATCTTCTCCTGAAAAATTTAGCCTCAAGATATTTTCCTGCCCCAGGTGCTGATCCAGATAAGCAAAGTTTTTTCTTCTGATATCGGCGCACTTATCGTAATCAATGCTGGAAAGAATGTTTTCTGTTAATACCGACATCTGTTTGATTTCGTTATTGCATAGTTGCTTGTTGTTTTCTATGTAATCGGCATATCCTTCTTCAATATTGATATCGATACTTTTAATCAGGTGAGCGAAGCGATCTGTTGATTGATCCTGTTTTAAATTTAAACCCAATGTGTTAGAGATATTAAGATAGGCACCATCGGGTACGCCGAAAAACTTGCGGCATGAGTAGAAGGTATCGCAATTGTTTACCGGTTTAGAAAAAAATGCCTGCGCATTATCGATAATCAGGTTCTTGATTTTTTTGGCCAGCTTTTTAACAGTTTCCGATTTAACTCCGAAGTAATTGGTATAAAGTAAGCAGCAATGTTCGCCTATTTCAAAATCTATAACCGGATCTAAATCTTCGTCTATATGGTAAAAGTGATAGGGTATATTTAGTTTTTGGAGCGGTTCTAACAAAACCTCGCAAGTATAGTATGGAAGATATATAGCGGAATATTTTCTTGTCCTTAACACATACTCGAGTGCATTTCTGCCTGTATTGAGTGCAATTAAATCAGGGTAATAAGGCTCCCCTTTTGATAATTCGAGCGGGATGTAGCCGCCAATAGTTTTGGGTGAGTGCGTTTCTCTTTCCATCGTTTTATGCTTTACCCTTGGTCTGCTTTATACATTCTGTTTTCTACAGGTCTGTAATACTCCTGTAAACTGGCTGGTACCCTGGCATTGTAACCAATAATCTGCCTTAAATCACTGTCAATTTTTTCGCCAAATTCATATCCTAAAAATCTGGGATAATCGAATTGTTGTTTAATGTAAGGTTTAGTAAAACCTAGGGTTAAGGCTCTGCGCTGTTTGCGGGTGAAGTTGATACCACCTGCATGCCAGATATTGGAATCGAATAATATAATGCTTCCCTTTTTGGCAATAGCTTGTTTAGCGAAAGCTTTAAAGTGTTTTTCCTCGGGTTTGATATCCAATTTATGAGAGCCCGACAAAAAGTGTGTGGCGCCATTAAATATGGTAAAATCATCTAGTACAATAATCATTTGGATCATAAATTTAGATTCAGCAGAAAATGTGCGTACATCGCGATGGATATTCTGGATATAAGATTTGGTCTTCTTGGTGTTAATTACTCCATTTATTCCGTTAAGAATATAGTTTCCGCCCAAAAAATCGCGGATTTCTCTGTGGCAGTACAATTTACTCAAAAGGTCTATAGCGAAATTATCTTTCTCAAGCAAATGATGTAATGTTCCCTCCATATTTTCTTCAATTCCATTTAAAACCTGTATTTCTCTTCTTAACAGATAAGAAGTTTCAAAACCAGTGGTTATTTCTGAAATTAATTTCTGATTGATTGCTTTTTCATATACAACCCATCCATACTCATCAATAGCTTCCCTAAAGTCGGCTAAAGTGGCTCGTTTGTAGATAAATGTATTGTTCACAATTTTAGGTTTAGTTTATTTATTTAGTTAGTTATTGATGTGCAAAGGTTGGTTAAGCCTGTAAATGCATAATCTTAAAGATTGCTGCATTAACGATATCCACATCAAATTTTGTTTTTGCAAATTCATGTCCTTTGTTTCCAAAAGCAATAATATCATCCCTGTTATTAATAAAGTATTCCATTTTATTGGCTAGTGCGCCAGCATCTTTAACTGGGATAAGAAATCCATTGGCCTGCTTTGGGTCGTTATTAATGGTTTCACGGCATCCTACAGAGTCGCAGGTAATCACCGCCCTGCCTATGGCCATTCCTTCGAGCACGCAGCGTGGAACGCCTTCTCCATAATAAGAAGGGAGCACCATTACCGAAGAGCGCTCAATATCTGGCCGTACATCATCAACTTGCCCTATATATTGAATCGTATCTCCACTCGCAATTTTCTGGTACAGATCGGGGGCAATGGCATCAATGTTCGCATCGTATGGTCCAATGAGTTTAAAAACGGCTTGTGGAAAACGTTGTTTAATCAATTTGGCGGCATCGTAATATTCTTTAATGCCTTTTGCGTTAATGAGCCTTGATACCATTAAAAAGGTTATGGGCGAGGTACTTGGTTTAGAGTAGTGATAATGACTTAAGTCTACACCAGATCCGTTTACCACATAAACCTGGTGTTTTTTATTCAGGATCTTCAGATCGATTAAACGCTGAGAATCATCTTTGTTCTGAAAAATTATATTTAAACGTGGA
>Ga0182006_1000790_pt1 | contig 21302 bp, 19 predicted proteins | sample Sormic07211104_1_FD_123022 | JGI IMG/M metagenome (GOLD analysis project Ga0182006, IMG submission 123022) | Rhizosphere microbial communities from Sorghum bicolor, Mead, Nebraska, USA - 072115-104_1 MetaG | ecosystem: Host-associated > Plants > Roots > Rhizosphere | place: USA: Nebraska...
TGAATGCCTGGAAGGCAGCATCGCCATACGCGCTGATGTCCACGTGAATGCGGTACACGTTGAAGAACAGGAGCCAGCAGACGCCAACGGAGGACCATAGCAAGGCAACTCCGATAGCTTGCAGGGGGCTCGCGGCTGTTCCGGGGACGAAGCTTGGCGGCGAATGCCGCGTGATGGCCGCTGTCGCGACGGCTCCGAGATAAAGGAGCACGGAAACGGCCAGCATGGCGAGGAAGACCACGAAGTAAAGCGGCATGTACATCCCCTTATGGCTAAGAGCGTGGCGTGTACCGCTGAATCCCCTGGACGAAAGCGAGCCAGCGGCCTGGTTACGGGCCGCTGACCGGCTTTGTGATTCGATCGTACGGGAGTCCAGTACGGCCGGCGATAGGCAATCGGGACTAAGCCGCCAGCGCCTCGATGCTGCCCATCGCGCGCGCCAGCGCCGCCGAGCGCAGTTCAGGACTCATGTCGACTCCATCGGCGACGGGGGACGCGCTATCCACAGCGGACGAGGCACGCGCGCCCCATGATCGCGATGCGTTGATCAAGGGATTCATGGAAGCGAAGACACCGCCCAGCCACGAGGAGATCGTGGCGCGAACTCGCCCACGTTCACAGCCGCATCAGGCCGCCGTCGACCACCTGCGTCTGTCCCGTCACGAAACGCGCGTCCTCACTGGTGAGGAAGGCGACCGGACCGGCAATGTCGGCCGGCGTGCCGAGCCGCTTGATCGCCTGCATCATGTAGACCTGCGCCTTCTGCTCGTTCGGCATGCCGCTCGCGCCTTCCGTGTCGGTGATGCCAGGATGGACGGCATTGACGATGATGTTGTCAGCCGCGAGTTCATTGGCAAGCGCGCGGACCAGACCGACCACGCCCATCTTCGACGTGATGTAGTGGGAGAAGCCCATTCCCGGTGGCGTCACCATGCCTACCGCGTCGGAACCCACGGCGACGATCGATCCGCCACCGGCCTTGCGCATCAACGGCACGATCGCCCGGGCGCCGATCACGTGCGCGTCGAGGTTCACGGCCATGACGCGGCGCCATTCGTCCTGGGTCATCTGGTCGAGCCCCGCGATCGGGTAAATACCGGCCGCGTGCACGAGGATGTCGGCGCGACCGAATGCCTGCTCCACCTCGGCGGCGACCCGCGCCCAGTCGGCCTCGCTCGTCACGTCAGCGGCGATGGCAATCGCGCCATTGCCGATCCGTGCAGCTTCCTCCGCGGCATCCTGGCGGTTGACGAGGACGACTTTCGCGCCACGCTGCGCTAAAAGGCCAGCGATGCCGCGCCCGATGCCCTGCTTGCCACCGGTGATGATGGCGACCTTGTTTTCATGCGTGTTCATGGATTGCTTCCTTGGATGGATTACTGGGTGGATGGCGGATTTGCGAGCGCGCGCAGCCGCGGATCGCCGATCTCCGATAGCAGGTCGAGTCTGGTGGGCTTCCAGCCGAGTTCGGTTCGTGTGCGCGGATCGCGCGAGCGGCTGCACGCCGACAGGAGCAGCGCCCCGAACGGACCGAATACATCGGCCGCTTCGTCCATCGTCAGGCTGCGTGTCTTGACACCCAGGTCGCGCGCCACGGCCTCGGCAATCCAGCGGTAAGGAATTTCTCCGGCAACGGCGTGGTACAGCGCGCCAGCCTTCCCGCGTTCGACTGCAAGCGAGAATAGTCGTGCCAGATCGGCGCTATGCACGTTGGAATAGGCGGCGAGTCCAGCGCCGATGTAGCAAGCGGAACCCGTAAGCGCGACCGAGCGGTACACGCTCGCCACTGGTCCGTTATCGCCTGGCCCCCAGATCAGCGGCGGTCGGATCACCATGCTTCGCAGACCGTGTTGGGCGGCGGCACGAACGATGCCCTCCGCCTCCACCCGCGGAAGCGCCAGTGGTTCCGGCATAAAGGTATCGTCTTCGGCGAAGCTGTCCGGGCTCCACGCCCCGCCAGTGCGTTGCATGAAAACGCCACTGCCCGACAGGAAGACGAACGTCTTGCCACCTCCCGCGAGTGCTTCGCACAGCGCCCGGATGATCGCCGGCTCGCGCTCGAAGGCAACCTGCGCGGCGTAGACCGTCACGTCGGCTGACCGTGCCGTGGCGAGCACCGGCGCCATATCGCCATCGAGATCGCCTCGAACCGCGGAGATACCGGCTGTTCTCAGGGCGACCTCGGCGCGATCCGTTCGCGCGAGCCCTAGCACCCGATGCCCGTCCGCCAGGAAGTGTCTTGCCAGAGCGCTCCCGACGAATCCGGACGCTCCGATGAGGAAGATATTTTGTGACATGAGGGCTCCTTGGCTTGCAGCGTAGGGCCTCACCATGTCTCTGAAAAGACTATATTATTAGATAGCACCCATACAAGGATTAGATACTTTGCTGAACGGCATCTCCCTCGATTACCTGCGGACTTTCGTTGCCGCCGCGGACCACGGCAGTTTCTCTGCGGCAGGCCGCGTCATTGGGCGGGCGCAGTCGGTGGTAAGTCAAACCATCGCCAGCCTGGAAGCGCAGCTGGGCGTAACGTTGTTCGAGCGGGTCGGCCGCTATCCCAGGTTGACGGCTCAGGGAACGAACCTGTTGGCCGACGCACGCCGCGTGGTGACGGGTGCCGATGCACTAACGGCCAAGGCACGCAGCTTCTCCGCTGGCCTGGAACCCGAACTGTCCATCGTCGTCGACGTCATGTTTCCGCAGCGATGCCTTACCGATGCACTCGGCAGCTTCAAGGAGCGTTTCTCATCCACGCCGCTCAGGCTCCATGTCGAGGCGCTGGGCCGCGTCGCAGAACTCGTGCTCGATGGTCGATGCAGCCTGGGCATCACCGGGACACTGCCTTTCCTTCCTCCTGGACTCGCAGCCGAACCGCTTTTCAGTGAGGAGATGGTGACGGTGGTGGCTCCCGGATCGCGCCTTGCAGGTAGACATGGACCGGTTGCTTATCGGGAAGTATTGGACGAGACACAGCTCGTGCTCACCGATCGCTCATCCCTGACCAGCGGAGTCGACTACGGCGTGCAAGGAAAGAATATCTGGCGGCTGGCCGATCTTGGCGCGAAGCACGCTTTCTTGCGTGCCGGTCTCGGATGGGGACACATGCCGCTCTGGCTGGTCAGCGAGGACCTTAAGGAAGGCCGCCTGGTGCGCATCGAATTGGAAGGGCCGTCCGCAGGCTTGATGCCTTTTCAAGCCACTTATCCAACCAGCCGGTTACCCGGCCCCGCTGGCAGGTGGTTGCTCGAGCGATTCCAGCCGGCGTGAATTCCCGCGTCGCTTCAACGTGGCATCCTGGCGCGCCATGACCTCTGGGGAAGGACCGGGTTCTCTTCCGTCTATGGCGCCATCGCACCGAGTGTCGCCGCAGCCTGCTCGAGACCGCCCAGGATGGATTCCGCGACGCGCGGTGAAAAGTCCTTCGGCAGGTCGGCCTGTACTTCGGCGATGGCTGCTGGTGTACGGGCGAGAAGTTCTTCGATGATCGGCTCGGCGGTCGAGCCATAGCCGACCTTTCGCGCGGTGCTGTTGAAGTGCCGGCGCTGGATGCCGTGCATGTCGTAATGCCGGTTCTTGCCGAGCAGTGCCATCGCGGACCTGATGTCGTGGGGCGACCACTGGTTGGGACCCTCGCCCAATACCGGATAGGCCGACATCACGTCGTAAAGCCTGGTCAAATGGAAGCGTCCGCGCGGCAGAAGATGGATGCTGAAATTCTTGGCGTGGCCATCGGGTGCCCGCAGCAACCAGAACAGTACCTGTGCCGTCATCAAGGTCTTCATGTCAGCTTCGGCGTTCACCGACTGTCGCAGCGTGGCGAACAGGGCCTTGAGACCTGGTCCACCTTCGTTCTCGTACTTGCGCAGCGGCGAGCAGCCCTCGACCTGGCAGAAGTCTTCCTGTGGCAGGCGCATGAGCCACTGCCCGTCAGGGGCGGTGCGACGATCGAATCGCTCCACCACGAGCACGCGCTGGCGGCCAAAGGTCGCGATACGTGCGTCGGCGACGTTCAACCCATAGGCTTTCAGCAGCCGCAGGCACAGCCACTCGTTGTCTACCGAGGTACTGAAATCGGCACGTCGTCCTCCCATCAGGCCCAGCGGCAGCTTGAAGATGTGGCTCGTCGGCGTCGCGCCACGCGGTGCGAGCCACTGCCCGTCCCACCAGAGGAAAGCTGTCTTCTCCTGTGCACCGGCAAGGGAGATGTGGAAGTCCGCATCGGGATCTCCGCTCGCTCCGAAGGCGTGCGGCGAAACGGTTTCGATCAGGTGCCGCTCGATGTCTTCCTCGGACAAGGGCACGCCTTCGACATGATCGAAGCCCTTCGGCACCTCTTCACCATCCAGGATCTGGACGGCTCCAATACAGTCGCGTCCGATGACTCTCAGTAGCTCGAATGGATCGATCGACCCCGTCCTGAATCGCTCGGCGACGCGGCGGCGGATGGCATCGCTGTCCGGAAGGAGGTTGTCGAAGTAGTTGGCGACCTTCTCTCCCTTGATCGGGAGGTTCTGCAAGTTGAACGGCAGCGACAGCGACAGCGGCCGGCCTATGTCGGCAGCGACCCAGTCCGGGTCGTAATGCAGTTCCATCTCTCCGCGGGCAGGAAGTGTCCATCGCCCCACCCGAACCCCGTTGGTCCAGATGGACAGGCTGCGGCTGTGTGATCGACGTCCCATGTCACCAAGCCGATTTCGAGGTCGCGGAAACTGCCGCGCTGCCCCGGGTTCCAAGAGTCAATTCCAGGCCTAGCGCCGCGCACCAGGCCAGGAGTTGCTCGACGCTCAAGTCCTGGGCATTCAATTCCAGATGAGAGACACGCGACTGGCTCAGCCCGAGACGAGTGGCTAACGCGGCTTGGGTCAGACCCTGCACCTTACGCGCAGCCTGGAGTAATGAACTCAGTTGGCTTGCGGTGAGCAGCGGATGGGATGTCGGAGGCATGGCGGATATTCGCGATCCTGGTAAACGCAATATAGCTGAAAATCAGATATTAGCAATATACCTGAATAACAGCTACTTACCAAACCTCCTAAGGCACGAACATTCACGCGAGCGATGTATAGCTCGTACGTGTTAGCCGCTGCGGCCCCTCCCTCACTCCCACTCGATCGTAGCCGGCGGCTTCCCCGAAATATCATAAACAACACGAGAAATACCGCGCAACTCATTGATAATACGAGTCGAGCACTTGTCCAGGAAGTCGTACGGCAGGTGTGCCCAGTGCGCCGTCATGAAGTCGATTGTCTCCACGGCGCGTAGCGCGATCACCCACTCGTAGGCGCGGCCGTCGCCGACGACACCCACCGAGCGCACCGGCAGGAACACCGCGAACGCTTGGCTGACGCGGTCGTAGAGACCGTGGTTGCGTAGCTCCTCGATGAAGATCGCATCGGCACGCTGCAGCAGGTCGACGTACTCCGGCTTCACCTCGCCCAGCACGCGCACGCCCAGGCCCGGGCCCGGGAACGGATGGCGGTAGACCATCTCGCGCGGCAGGCCGAGTTCGACGCCGATACGACGGACTTCGTCCTTGAACAGTTCACGCAGCGGCTCGACCAGCTTGAGCTTCATGTGCTCCGGCAGGCCGCCGACGTTGTGGTGGCTCTTGATGACGTGGGCCTTGCCCGTCTTGCTGCCAGCGGATTCGATGACGTCCGGGTAGATGGTGCCCTGGGCCAGCCACTTCACGCCTTCGAGCTTGGACGACTCCTCGTCGAACACCTCGACGAACAAGCGGCCGATGACCTTTCGCTTGGCCTCCGGGTCTTCCACGCCGGCGAGCGCGTCGAAGAAGCGCTGCTTCGCGTCGACACGGATGACGTGCACGCCCATGTGCTCGGCCATGGTCGACATCACCTGGTCGCCTTCCTGGAAACGCAGCAGACCGGTGTCGACGAAGACGCAGGTGAGCTGGTCGCCGATCGCCTTTTCGAGCAGGGCGGCCACGACGGAAGAATCCACGCCGCCGCTCAGGCCGAGCAGCACGCGATCGTTGCCGACCTGCGCGCGCACGCGCTCGACGGCGTCCTCGATGATGTGCGCGGCGTCCCACAACGTGGCCGAACCGCAGAGGTCGACGACGAAGCGGCGCAGCAGTTCCATGCCGCGCTTGGTGTGGGTCACCTCCGGGTGGAACTGCACGCCGTAGAAACGGCGCTGGTCGTCCGCCATGGCCGCCAGCGGCAGGCTCGGCGTGGATGCCGACACGTTGAAGCCCTCGGGAATGGCGGTGACGCGGTCGCCGTGAGACATCCAGACGCCCAGCGACTCGCCGTCCTGCACCACCGTCTCGAACAGCGCGCAGCTGCCGAAGGTGATCGTGGCGGGACCGAACTCGCGGTGATGGCCGGCCTCGACCTTGCCGCCGAGCTGTTCGGCCATGGTCTGCATGCCGTAGCAGATGCCGAGCACGGGGACGCCGAGTTCGAACACCACCTGCGGAGCCCGCGGGGAGTCGTCCTCGGTCACCGATTCCGGGCCGCCGGACAGGATGACGCCGCGCGGGTTGAAGCCGCGGATCTCGTCCGGCGCGTGATCCCACGCCCAGACCTCGCAATAGACGCCGATCTCGCGGATGCGGCGGGCGATCAGCTGCGTGTACTGCGAACCGAAGTCGAGGATGAGGATCTTGTCGCTATGGATGTCGGTCATCGGGCGGCCTGCAGTTCAAGAATGTCAAAAAGCAGAACGCCCACTTGCGGCGGGCGTCCTGGGTACCTGGAGCGAAGCGCCCGGAGGCGTCAGTCCAGGCGGTAGTTGGGCGCTTCCTTCGTGATCTGGATATCGTGCGGATGCGCTTCGCGCACGCCGGCACCGGTCACCTTCACGAACTGGGCCTTCTGGTGGATTTCCTCGATGTTGGCCGCGCCCATGTAACCCATGGAGGCACGCAGGCCACCCATCATCTGGTGGATGATGTTGCGCAGCGGACCGCGATACGGCACACGGCCTTCGATGCCTTCCGGCACCAGCTTGTCGGCGTCGGCCTCGTCCTGGAAGTAGCGGTCCTTCGAGCCGAGCTGCATCGCGCCGATGGAGCCCATGCCACGGTAGCTCTTGTACGAGCGGCCCTGGAACAGCTCGACTTCGCCCGGGGCTTCTTCGGTACCGGCGAACATGGAACCGAGCATCACCGAGGACGCGCCGGCGGCCAGCGCCTTGGGAATGTCGCCCGAGTAACGGATGCCGCCGTCGGCGATGAGCGGGATCTCGCCCTTCAGCGCGGTGGCGACGAGGTCGATCGAGGTGATCTGCGGCACGCCGATGCCGGTGACGATGCGGGTGGTGCAGATGGAACCGGGGCCCACGCCGACCTTCACCGCGTCGGCACCGGCGTCGAGCAGCGCGCGCGCCGCCTCGCCCGTGACGATGTTGCCGGCGATGACCTGGACCTGCGGATAGCGCTTCTTGACCCAGCCAGCGCGGTCGATCACGGCTTGCGAATGGCCATGCGCGGTGTCGACCACGATCACGTCGACGCCGGCCTCGACCAGCGCTTCGATACGCTGCTCGGTGTCGCCGCCCACGCCGACCGCGGCGCCGACGACCAGGCGCTCGTGCGAGTCCTTGGCGGCGTTGGGGTTGTCGCGGGCCTTCTGGATGTCCTTCACCGTGATCAGGCCGCGGAGCTGGAAGCCGTCGTTGACGACGAGCACCTTCTCGATGCGGTTGCGGTGCAGCAGTTCCAGCACTTCGTCGTGGGAAGCGCCTTCCTTGACGGTGACCAGGCGGTCTTCCCGGGTCATGATGTTGCGGACCGGGTCGTCGTGCTTGCGCTCGAAGCGCAGGTCGCGGCTGGTGACGATGCCGACGAGCTTCTCGCCGTCGACCACGGGCACGCCGGAGATGTTGTGCGCGCGGGTGAGCGCCATGACCTCGCCGATCGAGGTATCCGGGCGGACGGTGATCGGGCTGCGGATGACGCCCGCCTCGAACTTCTTCACCAGGCGCACTTCGGCGGCCTGCTGGGCCGGGGTCATGTTCTTGTGGATGATGCCGATGCCGCCGTTCTGCGCCATGGTGATGGCGAGGCGGGCCTCGGTGACGGTGTCCATGGCGGCGGACACGATGGGGATGTTCAGGCGGAGACCGCGCGTGAAGCGCGTCGAGGTGTCCACATCGCGCGGCATGACCGTGGAGTGACCGGGAACCAGAAACACGTCGTCGTAAGTGAGTGCCTCGGCAAGGATGCGCATAGCATTAGTCCCGCGAGTAAATCGCGGCATTATACCGTGCGTTGCAACAAAGTGACAGCCGCCGACGGACTCAGGCGTCGATGGCCTCGGCGGCTTCGAGTGTGTTTTCCATCAGCGTCGCCACCGTCATCGGGCCGACGCCGCCCGGCACGGGCGTGATCCACGAGGCACGCTCCGCGGCAGGCGCGAACTCCACGTCACCGACCAGACGCCCGTCTTCCAGGCGGTTGATGCCGACGTCCACGACCACCGCCCCCGGCTTGATCCATTCGCCCTTGACCAAGCCAGGCTTACCGGCGGCGACGACCAGGATGTCCGCCTGGGCCACGAAGCCAGCTAGATCCTGCGTGAACTTGTGGCAGCAAGTCACTGTACTACCTGCAATAAGCAGCTCAAGTGCCAGAGGCCGGCCGACATGGTTGGATACCCCGACGATCACCGCGTGCCTGCCGCGTACGGGGCGGTCGGTATGACCGAGCAGGGTCATCACGCCCTTCGGCGTGCACGGCCGCAGGCCGAAGCGGCGCAGCGCGAGGCGGCCTACGTTCACGGCCTGGAATCCGTCCACGTCCTTGCCCGGGTCGATGCGATCGACCAGCGCATCCTCGTCGATGTGTTCGGGCAGCGGCGACTGCACGAGGATGCCGTGCACGGCGGGATCGGCATTGAGCGTGTCGATCAACGCGAAGAGTTCGTCCTGCGTCGTGGTGGCCGGCAGGTCGTAGCCGAACGACTCGAAGCCCACCTGCTGGCAGGCGCGGCGCTTGTTCTTCACGTAGACGGAGGACGCCGGGTCGTCGCCGACCAGCACGACGGCGAGGCCTGGTGCGCGACGACCCTCGGCCACACGCTTGGCGACACGGCGGCCGATGTGCTCGAGGAGTTCCTGGGCGATGCGCTTGCCATCGAGGATGCGTGCGGTCATGGGAGGGTCGCCCTGCGAAAACGGGGCATTATCGCCGATACAATGCGAGCGTGACCATCGATACCCTTCCCTATCCGCACGATCTCGGCGATGGCGTCGTGTCGCTGCGTGCACATAGATCGACGGACGCAGAGGCGCTCGCCGCCGCCGTGCGTGAATCCGTGGCCACCGTGGGCCGCTGGCAGGACTGGTGCCATGAGGGCTACGGCACGGCCGACGCCGAGACGTGGATGGCTGCGTGCCGCAAGGACTGGTTGCTCGGCGACGGCTACGAGATGCTGATCGTCGACGCGCATACCGATGTCATCCTCGGCGGCATGGGCGTGAACCAGCGCAACCGCGAGCAGCGCTTCGCGAACCTGGGGTATTGGGTGCGCGAGTCGATGCAGGGGCGCGGGGTCGCGACACGAGCCGGACGACTGGCGATCCGCTTCGCCTTCGAGACGGTCGGGGTGGCGCGGCTGGAGATCGTGGCGGCCTGGGATAACCTGCCGAGCCGGAAAACGGCTGAACGACTTGGAGGTACTTTCGAAGGAATGTTACGTAAACGCCTGGTCGTAAAAGGGACTTCCGTCGACGCTGCGATGTATTCGATGATCGCAGAGGATCTCGCGGAAGCCTCAGCCAGCGGAAGCGCACATCCGCTCTAGATCCACGTATCCCTCGAAACGAGCCCCTGCTCCGCAGCCCGGGCAATCCGGATCGCGTCGCAACCTGAGTTCGCGGAAGCGCATGCCGAGCGCGTCGTAGGTGAGCAACCGTCCGACCAGCGTCTGCCCGATGCCGAGGACCAGCTTCATCGCCTCGGTGGCCTGGACCAGGCCCACCAATCCCGGGAGCACGCCGAGCACACCTGCCTCGCTGCAGTTCGGCGCATCCGCCGCCGAGGGCGGCTCGGGGAACAGGCAGCGATAGCACGGCGAATCGTCGCGGCGCGGGTCGAAGACGCTGGCCTGGCCGGTGAACCGCTCGATGGCGGCGTAGACCATGGGGATACCCAACCGTCGCGTGGCCGCCGCCAGCAGATAGCGCGTGGCGAAGTTGTCGGCGCCATCGATCACCACGTCGTGGCCGCGGATCAGGTCTTCGACGTTGTCCGCCCGCAGGCGATCGACGACCGCCTCCACGCGCACGCGTGGGTTGAGCGCGGCCACCGTCATGCGGGCCGACTCGGCCTTGCCCATGCCGACCCGGCCATCGGCATGGACGACCTGTCGATGCAGGTTGGAGCGTTCGACGCGATCGTCGTCGACGACGGTGACATGGCCCACGCCTGCCGCCGCCAGATAGAGCAAGGCCGGCGATCCGAGACCACCCGCGCCGAGCAACAGGATGCGCGCTTCACCGAGCCGCGCCTGGCCCGCCTCGCCAATCTGCGGCAAGAGCACCTGTCGCGCGTAACGCTCGGCGGCGTCCGTATCCAGCGCGCCCGCACTGACCGGCAGGCCGGCGGCCTTCCATGCGCCCATTCCACCGGCGATGGAGGACACCCTGCGGTAACCCATCCGTTGCAGTGCTTCGGCCCCGAGCAAGGAACGCTGGCCACTGCCGCAGAGCACGAGGATCTCGCGCTGCCGGTCGGGCTCGCTTTGTTCAATGCGCAATTCGAGGAAACCGCGGGACAACCCCAGCGCACCCGAAGGCGTCCCCGTGGCACGCTCGTGGTCTTCGCGAACGTCGACGAGCAAGGCGCCGCCCAACTGCCGGGCCAGTGCCTCGGTGGCGGAGACCTCGGCGACGCGCGAACGCAGTTCGGCCAGCCATCGGTCCCGGTTGAGCTCTTCGGTCATGCGAGGCTCCTCGACGAGGGCGACGCTACTTTTCGCGTCGCTTCGCGTTACGGATCATCCGCTGGCGGCGGCGCTGCTGGCCATCCGTCAGGACGTTCTTCTTGCCGGCGAAGGGATTCTCGCCATCGCGGAAATCGATCCGCACCGGCGTGCCTTCCAGGCGGAACCGCTTGCGGAAGAAGCCTTCCAGGTAGCGACGATACGCCGGCGCGATGTGCTTGGTGCGGCTGCCGTGGATCACGATCGTCGGCGGGTTGGAGCCGCCCGGGTGCGCATAGCGCAGCTTCGGGGCGTGACCGCGCACCAACGGTGGCTGGTAGGCCTCGTAGGCCTTCTCGAGCGTACGGGTCAGCTCACTGGAGGTGAGTTCCTTGGTCGCGGCGGCGTGGGCTCGGATGACCGCCTTCATCAGCTCGCGCAAGCCGGAACCATGCAGCGCGGAAATGAACACCGTCTTCGCCCATTCGGCGAACTGCAGGCGCCGTTCCAGTGCCTTCTGGGTTTGCTCGCGCTGATAGCTGTCCATGCCGTCCCACTTGTTGACGGCGATGACCAGCGCGCGGCCTTCCTCGATGGCGTGGCCGATCAGCGTGAGGTCCTGGTCGGCCAGGTTCTCCCGGGCGTCGATCATCACGATGGTGACTTGCGACGCAGAAATGGATTGTAGCGTCTTGATAACGCTGAATTTCTCTACCGCTTCCTCGACACGGGCCCGGCGCCGGACGCCGGCGGTGTCGATGAGCGTATAGCGGCGGCCATCCCGTTCCAGCGACACGCGGATCGGGTCGCGCGTGGTGCCGGCGACGTCGGAGACGATGAGGCGGTCTTCGCCCAGCAGGCGGTTGATGAGGGTGGACTTGCCGGCGTTCGGCCGGCCGACGATGGCGACACGGATGCCCTGGTCTTCCAGGCCCGGATCGTCCTCGCGGTCGTCCGGCAGGTACGGCAACGCCTTCGCGACCAGCGTATCGACGCCACGATTGTGCGCCGCCGACATCGGCAGCGTATCGGCGATGCCGAACGAGGCGAACTCGCCGAGCGCCAGCGTCTCGTCGACACCGTCGGTCTTGTTGACCACGACCATGACGGGCTTGCCGCTGCGGCGCAGCTCGTTGAGGATCGCGGCATCCAACGGCAGGATGCCGTCGCGCGCGTCGACGACGAAGACGAGCAGGTTCGCTTCGGCGATCGCCGCGCGAACCTGCAAGGCGGTGAGGCCTTCGATACCTTCGTCGTTGCCCGACAGGCCACCCGTGTCCACGACCACGAAGGGTCGCGGGCCGAGGCGACAGACACCGTAGTGCCTGTCGCGGGTGACGCCGGGCATATCGGCGACGAGGGCGTCCCTGCTACGCGTCAGCGCATTGAAGAGGGTCGACTTACCGACATTGGGGCGGCCGACCAGGGCGACGACGGGTAGCATGGGAGATACATCTATCCTGTGGATCAGTTCGCCGGGATGCGGTAGGCGCCGATATGGCCCTCGACATCTTCGACGTACACGGTGTCACCCACCACGAGGGGCTGGGCACGAATGGCTTTCTTGGAGAGACGCTCGCGGGCGACGATCTTGCCGTCGCTGCCATTGAGCCAGTGGATATGACCGTCGAGGTCGCCGACCACCACGTAGTTGCCCTGCGCCGCCGGGCCCGTGAGCCAGCGGTACTTCAGGCCATCCTGCTTCCAGACGTTGGCGCCGCCCGACTTGTCGAAGGCGAACACCTGCGACTGGTCGTCCACGCCGTAGATTGAATTACCGTGCACGTCCAGCGACGTGAACGTCGAGAAGGCGTGGTTCCACAGCGGACGACCGCTGGGGCCGTCGATGCTGGTGAGCTGGCCATGGTAGGCCGCACCGTAGAGCGTGCTGCCATCGAGGACGAGCGCGCCGTCGGCATCGGCCAGGCGGTCGATTTCGGTACGGCCTTCGCCGCTGGCGAGGGTCTGTTCCCAGAGCTTCTCGCCATTGTCGAGGCGGACGGCGACGAGCTTGCCGGCGTCGCTGCCCATGAAGACCACGCCGTTGGCGACCAGCAGGCGGCCATTGCCACGCAAGCTGAGCAGCGGCACCTGCGACTGGTCGTAGACCCAGCGGCGCTCGCCGCTCTTGGCGTCGATACCGTACACGCGACCGTCGTTGCAGCGGACCACGACGAGATCGCCGACGATGACCGGCGCGGTGATGACTTCGGACGAGACCTCGGCGGCCCAGCGGCGCTCGCCATCCTTCGCGTTGATGCCGTACAGGTGACCGTCGAGCGTACCGATGGCGACGAGATCGCCCGCGGCGCCCGGACCACCCGAGAAGCGGGCGTCTTCACGCTTGGCATCGCCCCAACCGAACCAGCCGTGCTGGCGGGTGCTCTTGGACCACAGCTTCTTGCCGGAGGCGGCATCGAAAGCGGCGATCTTGCCGTCGGTGCTGGCGGCATACAGCACGCCATCGGCGACCGTCGGGCGCATGCGCACGCCGGATTCCGCCGCGCCATCACCGATGCTGGACTTCCACAGGCGCTCGACCTTGAGCGAGGGCTCGAACTTCTTGTCGAGCGGGGTCGGCGGTTCGACGTTTTCCTTCTTGAACGAATGGCAGCCGGCCAGCACGGCCAGCGACGAAGTCAACGCGATTGCCCAGAAACGTTTCATGCACCCTGCTTCCCGGCCACGGCCAGATCATCGAGTTTGGTTTGAACCACACCGCGTTGCGGTGCGCTGTCGCCCATCGCGGCGATCGCCGCCTGATAGGCCTTGCGTGCGTCGTCCGGGCGTCCCAGCTTGACCAGCGCATCGCCGCGGAGTTCCTGCGCGAGCGCAACGAACGAGGCGCCCTTGATCGCGTCGAGCGCGGCGATGGCTTCCTGCGGCTTGCCCTGCGCGTACTTCAACTGAGCCGCGCGAAGCTCGACGAGGGTCTTCAGGGAATCGTCCTTGGCGTGCGCCCGGGCCCACTCGAGGTCACCGGCGGCCTTGTCGAGCTGACCCGCCAGGACGTTGCGCTGTGCGCGCTCGCCGGCGGCGAACACGGACCAGGCCGTGTCCGAATAATCCTTGAGCAGGGTTTCGGTACGCATGTCGATCTCGTTGGCGCGGTTCTGCGCCACCGCGACCTGCAAGGCCGAGTATTCCGTGGCGGCGGCCTGCTCGTGATTCGCGCGATGCGATTTCCACTGCTGCCAGCCGAAGATCAGCACGAGGCCGAGGACGATGCCGACGGCGATGGAAACGCCGTTCTTGCGCAGCCACTGCTGGACGCGTTCGCCTTGTTCGTAATCGTCGTATACGTCGAATGCCATGCAATCACCCACTGCGCTCCGCGCAGCAAAACCAAGGAGGGAACGAGCCCGCGACCGGCCATCGGCGATGGGCGGCGCGGATCAATAGGCAAGGATACCCGAAAAGCACGGGCGGGCGGCGCCGCGCGACGATCGCGCGACGTGCCGGGGAGGGTCAGAACGCGACCGGCGCAGCCTTGCCGTCGCGGATGTCGACGCGGAACCGCGCCACGTTGGCGCGGCGGAAGCCGTCGAGCTGCACGGGCTGGCCGTCGACGGCCACCTGGGCGCCACTGGCATTGCCGATGCGGACGTCCAGCGGGGTATCGCTGCGGTAGGACTTCTGCGTGCCCGCCGGCAGGATGCCGTACTCGAGCCGCGAACCGTCGGCGGCGGTCACTTCCACCCAGCTGGCCGAAGGCAGGTTCAGGGTCAGGCTATGACCACCCTGCCCGGCGCCGGCCTCGGGCGTCGCCGCCGTGGTGGCCAACGGCGCCTTGGTGGTGTGATCCAGCGGCGGGAACATCGCCATCGAGGCGAGCAGCGGCTGCTGGTCCTCGGCGTGTTGCTCGGTCGCCGGAGCCGGCTTGTTGTCGCGGGTCGCCGCGGTGGCGACCGCGCTCGACGACGAGCTTGCGGGAGCATCCTGCTGGGCCACGGGCGCCGCATCGAGCGGCGCGAGGCGTGCCATGTCGCGATCGAGCGTGCCACGCACGCCCAACCAGATCATCGGCACGACGATGACCGCGGTCAGGACCACATAGGTGGCCGCCGTGACATAGCGTTCGAGCAGGTAACGCGAATGGGACACGCCGCCCGTGACCACGAGGTCGGGCTGGCGCGGCGTCAAGCGCGCGAGTTCGGCCTGGATGGCCTCCTCGTCGACACCGACGTGACGGCCGTACTTGGAGAGGTAACCGGCGAGGTAGACCTGGTAGTCGATGCCGCCGTACTCGCCCGCTTCCAGCTGGCGCAGCAGGCGCGTCGGCAGGCGCAGGGCCTGCCCACAGGCCTCGATGCTGTAGCCGCGTGCCTCGCGTGCCGCGCGTAGACGCGCGCCAAAACCGCCGGTGCTACCGGACGAATGGTCGATCAGTACGCGACCGCCGTCTTCGCTAACCGCTTCGAGCTGGGGGTCCATGCTTTGCTCCCTGTCTGCGTTCGGCTCGAGTCCGGCGAACAAATCCTGTTCGCGTCCGTCCCGACCGGAAGAATTCGAAGATGCTGTGGTCATTGACGTGCGGTGGCTTCGAGTGCGCGCGCGGGTTCCGAATCCGGGAACTTTTCACGCAAGCGCTTGGCGTAGTCCTGGGCACCCTCCCCGTTGCCCAGACGGAGCTCGATATCGTGACCGAGCTTCAACGACTCCGGACTCGGGTTTCCCAACGCCTCGTAGCGTTGCAGGAAGGCGCGGGCCCTGAATGCATCGTTCTTAAGGTACAACACGTGAGCCATCTGATACAGGGCATCCGCGTTATTCGGGTTGCGCTGGACGGCCTTGCGGAAATAACCCTCGGCCGCGTCGTAATCCTGCGATTGCAGCAGGCAGGTCCCTGCATTGGCCAAGGCGAGGTCCGGCGTCTCGTAGAACGGGTCGGCCAGGGCGCGATCGAAGAACGTCTTCGCTTCCGCCGGATGGTTCTGCTTGCACAGGAAGACGGCGAGATTGTTGTTCACCGAGCCCTTCTTCGGATCGAACTCGACGGCCTTGCGATAGTGCAGTTCGGCGTTGACGGGATCGTTGATGCGCTCGTAGAGAACGGCGATCACCGTATGCGCCGGAACGTATTTCGGGTCGAACTGGAGCGCCTTCTGCAATTTCTCCATGGCGCCCTTGAGGTCGCCGTTCTGCATGTAGCGCTGGCCGAGCTCGGTGTGGACCTCGGCGCCCTTGGCACGGTCATCGGCGGCCGTCGAGGGTTTCAACCCCGTGCCGTCGCCCACGCAGCCGGCACACGCGAACGCGAGCGCCGCCAGCATCCCCCACCGCTCAAGCCGCATTCACCACTCCCTCTGCGAGTTTCTTGCGGAATTCCGCCTGACGGCGGGTGCGATCCACCACTTGCCCCTTCAACTGGCCGCAGGCGGCGTCGATGTCGTCGCCACGGGTGCGGCGGAGCATCGTCAGCACGCCGGCATTGAGCAGCTGGGTCTGGAAGGCGCGGATCTCTTCCTGCCCCGAACGCTCGAAGCGCGTACCGGGGAACGGATTGAACGGAATCAGGTTGACCTTGTTCGCGCCGGGAAGCCGGCGCATGAACTTGACCAGCTGCCGGGCATGCTCCGGCTGGTCGTTCACACCCTTCATCAGGGTGTATTCGAAGGTGATCGACGTACGTGGCGCGCGGTTGATGTAACGCTCGCAGGCGCCCATCAACTCGGCCAGCGGGTAGCGCTTGTTCAACGGCACCAGCTCGGTGCGCAGTTCGTCGTTGGCCGCGTGCAGCGACACGGCGAGCGAGACGTCGCTCTCGGCCGAGAGCTTGTCGATCATCGGCACGAGGCCGGCGGTGGACAGGGTGACGCGCTTGCTGGCCAGGCCGAAGCCGAGGTCGTCGCGCATCAGGCTCATCGCCTTGACCACGTTGTCGAAGTTCAGCAGCGGCTCGCCCATGCCCATCATCACCACGTTGGTGATGCGGCGCTGCTGGTGTGGCACGTTGCCCAGGTGCTTGGCCGCGACCCATACCTGGCCGATGATCTCGGCCGTGGACAGGTTGCGCGAGAAGCCCTGGGTGGCCGTGGAGCAGAACTGGCAGTTCAGGGCGCAGCCGACCTGGGAGGACACGCACAGCGTGCCCCGGGTCGGCTCGGGGATGTACACGGTCTCGATGGCGTTGCCGCCATCCATGCCGAGCAGCCACTTGTGGGTGCCGTCGACCGCGGCCTTCTCGAACACGGTCGTCGGCGGCCCGATGTAGCAGGTGGCGCTGAGCTTTTCGCGAAGTGCCTTGCCGACGTCGGTCATGTTCTCGAAATCGCTTTCGAGACGGTGGTAGATCCACTTCATGACCTGCTCGGCGCGATACGGCTTCTCGCCGATCTGGGCGAAGAACTCGCGCAGACCCTTGCGATCGAAGTCGAGCAGGTTGACCTTTTCGGCGGGCGTATTCACGGCGTCACTCAGTGCGAAACGACGTCCGAGTCGTTGAAGAAGAACTTGATCTCGATCGCGGCGTTCTCGGCGGAATCCGAACCGTGCACGGCGTTGGCGTCGATCGAATCGGCGAAGTCGGCGCGGATGGTGCCGGCGGCGGCTTCCTTCGGGTTGGTGGCACCCATGAGGTCGCGGTTCTTGAGGACGGCGCCCTCGCCTTCCAGCACCTGGATCATCACCGGGCCGGAGATCATGAACTCGACCAGCGCCTTGAAGAACGGACGCTCCTTGTGCACCGCATAGAAACCTTCGGCGTCTTCGCGGGTCAGCTGCTTCATCTTCGCGCCGACGATCTTGAGGCCGGCCTTCTCGAAGCGGGCAAGGATTTCACCGATGACGTTTTTCTTGACGGCATCCGGCTTGATGATCGAAAGGGTGCGCTCCAGCGCCATACGGGTGCTCCGGGAAATGGGAAAAGGACAGGAAAATCTGCCAGGGTCCGTGCGGACGCCCGGTGAACGTTTGGGGCCAAAGCCGTCCGGAATGACTGACTTAGCTCACGAAATCTTGACAGATTCTAGCTCAATCGCAAGTCATTTGCAGGCATGTGCGGTCGCAGATTGACCCACGCGGCCGGGCGGGCGTACTCTCAAACGATCGTTTGATTCAAACCACCCGCCTGCGGAGTCCGCCGACATGACGAGCGCACCCTACGCCTCCCGCGAACGCAGCACGAAAGAGCGGATTCTCGGTGCCGCCGAGGCCCTCTTCGCCACCCATGGCTTCGCCGGAGCCTCGTTGCGCCAGGTCACGGCCGCGGCCCGGGTCAACCTGGCGGCGGTGAACTACCACTTCGGCTCCAAGGACAAGCTGATCGAGGAGGTGTTCCGGCGCCGCCTGGACGAACTCAACAGCCGCCGCCTGGCGGCCCTGGGCAAGGTGGCCGGCAAGGAGGACACCCGCCTGGAGGACGTCCTCGACGCCTATATCCGGCCCGCGCTCGACCTCTCCCGCGTCGATGGCGGCGGGGCGGCCTTCGTCCGCGTCCTGGCCCGGGCCTATGCCGAACACAACGAGACCCTGCGCCGCTTCCTCTCGGAAAACTATGGCCACGTGTTGCGCCAGTTCGCCGGGGAGTTCGGCCGCCTGCTTCCCGGCCTGGCCAAGGAAGAGATCTATTGGCGCCTGGACATCGTCACCGGCGCCCTCACTTACGCCATGGCCGACTTCGGCATCATCCAGCGCAAGAGCGACGTCGCCGAGCGCGACCATCGCGAAACCGCCGCCGAACACCTGATCCGCTTCGCCGCCGCCGGCCTGCGCAACCCATCCGTTTCGAATTCCCCGGCCAACCGCTGACCGGGGAACGATTCTTGAGCTATCGGAGATCACCATGACCGCAACACCGTTACGCATTCGCAAGGCCGCGGTTCTCGGCGCCGGCGTCATGGGTGCGCAGATTGCCGCGCACCTGACGAACGCCAACGTCGAGACCGTGCTGTTCGACCTGCCCGCGAAGGAAGGTCCGAAGAGCGGCATCGCCATCAAGGCGATCGCCAACCTGGCGAAGCTCTCGCCGGCGCCGCTGGCCGACAAGAACCTGGCGGCGGCGATCATTCCGGCCAACTACGAGGAAGACCTCGCCCTGCTGGCCGATGTCGACCTCGTGATCGAAGCCATCGCCGAGCGGATGGACTGGAAGCTCGACCTCTACACGAAGATCGCCCCCCACGTATCGAAGACGGCGGTCCTGGCCAGCAATACCTCGGGCCTGTCCATCAACGGCCTCGCCGAGGCGTTGCCTGAGGAAATGCGCCACCGCTTCACGGGCGTGCACTTCTTCAATCCACCGCGCTACATGCACCTGGTCGAGCTGATCCCGACCCGCCTCACCGAAAAGGGCGTGCTCGAAGGCCTGGAAGCCTTCCTGACGACCACGCTCGGCAAGGGCGTGGTCTACGCCAAGGACACCCCGAACTTCATCGGCAACCGCATCGGCGTGTTCTCGATGCTGTCCACCATGCACCACACGGAGAAGTCCGGCCTGGGCTTCGACACCGTCGACGCCCTGACCGGCCCGGGCATCGGCCGTCCCAAGAGCGCCACCTTCCGCACCGCGGACGTCGTCGGCCTGGACACCCTGGCGCACGTGGTCAAGACCATGAGCGACACCTTGCCGGACGATCCGTGGCACCGGTATTTCCAGCCTCCGGCGTGGCTCAAGGCGCTGATCGAGAAGGGCGCGCTCGGCCAGAAGACCGGTGCGGGCGTCTATCGCAAGGCAGGCAAGGACATCCAGGTGCTCGACCTGCAAAAGCAGGATTACCGTGTCTCCGAACAGAAGGCCTCCGACGAGGTCGCCGCCATCCTCGCCATCAAGGACCCCGCGGAGAAGTTCGCGAAGCTGCGCGCCTCGTCCGATCCGCAGGCGCAGTTCCTGTGGGCGGTCTTCCGCGACCTGTTCCACTACACCGCCTACCACCTTGCCGACATCGCGGATACCGCGCGTGACGTCGATTTCGCCATCCGCTGGGGTTACGGCTGGAAGCTGGGCCCGTTCGAGATCTGGCAGTCCGCCGGCTGGCAGCAGATCGCCGGTTGGATCGCCGAGGACATCGCCGCGGGCAAGACGATGAGCAGCGCTCCCCTGCCGGCCTGGGTCACCGACGGCCGCAGCGGCGTACACGGCAAGGCCGGCTCCTACTCGGCCAGCGCCAACGCCGAGAAGCCGCGTTCGAGCCATCCGGTCTACGCGCGCCAAGCCTTCCCCGATCCGATCCTCGGCGAGAAGTTCGACCAGGGCACCACCGTCTGGGAGAACGACGGCGTACGCCTGTGGCATATGGGCGACGACATCGGCGTGATCTCGTTCAAGACCAAGATGCACACGGTCAACGACCAGGTGCTCGACGGTATCCAGCATGCGATCGGGTTGGCCGAACAGCAGTTCCGTGGCGTGGTGCTCTGGCAGCCGTCCGAGCCGTTCTCGGCCGGCGCGGACCTCAAGGGTGCGCTCGGCCTGCTGCAGGCGGGCAAGCTCGCCCAGTTCGAGGCGATGGTGGCGAACTTCCAGGCCACCAGCATGCGCATCAAGTATTCGCTGGTGCCCGTGGTGGCGGCCGTGCGCGGCCTCGCCCTCGGCGGTGGTTGCGAATTCCAGATGCATTCGGCGCGCACCGTCGCGGCGCTGGAAAGCTACATCGGCCTGGTCGAGGCCGGCGTGGGCCTGCTGCCCGCCGGCGGCGGCCTGAAGGAACTGGCCGTGCGCGCCGCGCAGGAAAACCCGGACGATCCGTTCGAGTCACTGAAGAAGGTGTTCGAGACGGTGGCCATGGCGAAGGTCTCCGCCAGCGCGCTGGAAGCCAAGTCGCTGGGCTTGCTGCGCAAGGACGACATCGTCGTCTTCAACAACTACGAACTGCTCCACGTGGCCAAGGCACAGGCCCGGGCGATGGCCGAATCGGGCTACCGTCCGCCGCTGCCCGCCCGCGCCATCCCTGCCGCGGGCGACGTTTCCACCGCCACGTTCAAGTCCTCGCTGGCGAACCTGGCCGAAGGCTATTTCGCCTCCGCCCACGATATCGAGATCGCCAGCCGGATCGCCGACACGCTGTCGGGCGGAAAGATCGAACGCGGCTCGCCGGTCGATGAAGCGTGGCTGCTCGCCCTGGAACGCCGCCACTTCGTGGAGCTGGCGCAGACCGAGAAGACCCAGGCCCGTATCGCGCACACGATGACGACGGGGAAGCCGCTGCGTAACTGACGCGCCACGCGCTCTTACGCATCCGACCTCCTCACTTAAAGGAACCACCCCATGAGCAAGCAAGTGCAAGACGCCTACATCGTCGCCGCCACCCGCACCCCGGTAGGCAAGGCGCCGCGCGGCGTGTTCCGCAACACCCGTCCCGACGACCTGCTGGCGCACGTCATCCGCGCCGTGATCGAGCAGGCGCCGGGCATCGATCCCGCCCTGATCGCCGATGCCGTCATCGGTTGCGCGATGCCGGAGGCCGAGCA